>Ga0070706_100005745_pt1 | contig 11783 bp, 4 predicted proteins | sample KBSK5501metaG_FD_65476 | JGI IMG/M metagenome (GOLD analysis project Ga0070706, IMG submission 65476) | Corn, switchgrass and miscanthus rhizosphere microbial communities from Kellogg Biological Station, Michigan, USA - KBS K5-50-1 metaG | ecosystem: Host-associated > Plants > Roots >...
GTCTGGCGCAGGCGTTTGTCTTTCAGCGGTCCGCGGTGACTGTTGAATGCAGCGTAGTAGGTTATGAGGTTGGGGATCTCATGATAACCGGAAGCAAACTCAGGCTCGCGGCGCAGAGCCTCTGCGTCCGCGGGCAATAGATCCGACGCCAGCGAAAATCGACCGGCGCGGAACTGGGAGAGAATGTCCGCCGGGGCAACACCGAAGTTGAAGATGAGTCTTTCAATCCTGGGGTAGCCACTGCGCCAGTAGGTTTTATTTCGTTCGAGTTCGAGGCGAACGCCTGGCTCAAACTTTACCACGCGAAAAGGGCCAGTCCCCACGCTGCCCTCTTGCCAACTGTCTCCGAACTTGTCACTACCCTCAGGGACGATGGCTGCTGCGTGATAAGAAATGAGTGCCGGGAAGAGTGAGACTGGCTCATCGAGCTCGATCGTAAACTCGTCGGCCGAGTGAATTCGGAAGCCTGCCAGGTCCGACTCCTCTCCGTTGAGGAGCGCCTTCGCGCCGCGAATGGGAGAATAGAAGAAACGGCCAGTGCTGTCGGGGTTCAGTAGTAGCCTCTCGAACGAATAGCGAACATCGCGCGCTGTTAGCTTGCGTCCATCATGGAAGCGGACATCATCTCGGAGGCGAAAACGATATCTCTTACCCCCCTGTTCGGCCGTGAAATCAGTTGCCAACCAGGGAACGATCCTGGCGCCGCCGACGTCGCGAGTTAGTGTCTCGAAGATGATCGGCAGCACCTCTGCATCTTCTACGGTGCTCGCCAGTGAAGGATCGAGGCGGTGAAGTGTTCCGGTTATCGGTACTTCAATAGTTCCACCGCCCGCCCGTAGGGTCTCGGTGGCTTTGGCCACCGATTCCAACTTGCCTATCTCGGCATAGTTCACATATGGAGCGCTGCCATGAAGGTTAAGTCCGCGAACCCTTGAGTTGGCAAGGCGATAATCGACATCGTGAAACAGCGGTAACACTATTCCTGATTCCAGCAAAAAACTTTCGTACTTCCGATACAGTGAAGCTCTGACACCGGGGCGGCTCTCGGTTCGTGCCTCTTCGAGAATCTGATCCCCTTCCGCCGAGGAGATGTAAGTGCGGTATAGACCCACACGTGAATGAAAGAGACCATAGGTAAAGTCGTCCGGGTCATCATAGTCAGCATTCCATCTGCCGATGAACAGATCTATTCCGGCACTATTTTGGAAGGATTCCAGATAGGAGGCCATCGTGGGCGTGGCCACCTCGACTTTCACGCCGAGCTCTGACCAGATTGAGAGCAAAGTTGTTAGTAGCGCCTTATATCGATCCAGGAACAGAGGGTGCGCGGCTGCTCTGAGGCTAATAGGATCGCTGATGCCGGCTGCACCCAGCATGGATGAGGCCTCGTCGCGAGTGAGTGTCTGACGCCGCCTGCCCGGATCATACCCAAGCATCCCGGGTGGAATCAGGCAGACGGCAGGCTGCGCAAAGCGCCCCAATGTTTGCCAAACCAGATCGTGCGTGCGCACTATCCCTGAGAGTGCCCGACGAAGGTCTGCGTTCTGGGCGACTGAACCACTCGTAGAATTGAATATGAGGAAATAAGTATTCTTGCGCGGAGACTCAACCAACCCCCCACGAAAGCGCGGGTCACGGAGAAACTCTTCAAGATCCTGTGGCGATAGATCACGGGCGAGGTCAATCGAGCCTGACCGCAACCCTGACGCTATCTCTGACGCGCTGAGCCCCGCGCGAAATTCGACCTCATCAAGGAGCGCTGAAGAACCCTTCCAGTATCTTTCATTGCGCTCAAGTACAATACGGTCAGGACTGTACGAGGCCATTCGAAACGGACCCGTGCCGATGGGAATGGAATCGGTCTTTCCCTCATCAACGTTCAAGGTGATGCCGGACTTGTAATCTGTTAGCAGGGCGGGATAGATGGAAAGCGGGTCCGGCAATTGTATTTCCAATTTGTAATCTGAGTGGACCAGAATTCCAGCTAGCTCCTGGTCATTGCTTTTAGCGAATTCGGCCGCGCCACGGATCGCCGCGAGACCCGGAGGTAGCTCACGAGCGACACGAATGCTCCGTTCGAAAGAATGCTTGATAGACTGAGCGGTCAAGGCCTGGTCATTCTGGAAGCGGACGTTTTCTCGCAAGGTAAAGAAAACTGAAGTACCGTCGTCGGACACTTCCCATTTCTCGCAGAGAGCCGGAATCAAATTGCCTTCCAGGTCTGTGGCTAAGAGCGTCTCAAAGACGTTCGCCAAAATCTCCTGCTCTTCCACCAGTTCCATATTGACGGGATCAATGACGCCGAGCGGTGTGGCCAATGCCACGACCAGTCTGCCCCCCTTTGGTATCTCTTCCTGACGTTCGGTTTCCTTTGCTCCCGGAGCCAACGAAACTGACTCTTCGAGGTAATCATTGGCTTTCTCATACTCTCCACGCAGGTTGGCGAGCGTGGCTGCCAAAGACAGCGCATGCCTGAGGCTATCGTTGTCTCCCGCCGCGCGCGCAGCTTCCATGACCTGCTGGACCAGTCGCGTTGTCTCCTCGACCTTTCTGGCCTGCCAGGCAGTCTCTGCGGCGAGCAGGAGTGCAGATACTGCCCGCGGCTTATGGCTCTCACGTTCGAGGATTCGTCCCGCCGCTTCTGCTTCTTTTAAGGCGGCATCTACGTCTCCGGCCATTCGGTGTGCCTGGGCCAACAGCATTCGCGCTTCTCCCTCCAGCGCAGGGTCACCCTCCCATTCTTCATCGAGAAACTCGAGTACTGTCCTGGCGGCGCGGGCTGCCTCTTCGGGACTGAAAGCATCGAGTGCGGCCTGGGCCATGCGCAAGCCATACTCAACTGTCTTGTCTGGGACGTCACCCTGGGAGAAGTGGTGAACCAATTGTGGGTAGACTCGCTCAAGCCTTCCTCCGTGACGCTTCTCGACCTCCTCAGCATATTTGCGATGCAACGACCTTCGCTTGCGGCGTGAAATTGCACCGTATAGCACGTCACGAACGACACCACTTGAGAAGGTCAAGCGATCACCACGCGACTCGCGCTCTTCCTCGAGGAGTCCGTCATCTACAAGACGGTCAATCGCGTCCTCAACATCCTTTCCCCCGGCCAGAGCCTCCAGGTCGCGAAAGTCAAACGCTCTGCCAATGATCGAAGCAATCGAAAGAATCTCACGCAGTTCCTCAGGCAGGCGCTCAATACGTTTTTCAACCGCCTGTTGAATTGTGGCCGGCAAATCACCGGTTGAGAGGTCAGTGGCCGCACCCAGACTCCAGGCGCCTGTCTGGTCCTTAGAGATGCCGCCGGAATCGAGAAGCGAACGGACCAGCTCTTTTGTGAAGAATGCGTTGCCTTCAGTTCCCTCATAGAGTTTTTCGACGAGGTTGTCTGCTAGTTTAGGTCCGCCAATCAGTGTTTCCAGAAACAAGCGATGTTCTGCCGGTGAGAACGGTCCCAGCGCAATTGCGGAAAAACGGCGGTCTCCGCGGAAACTATCCAGCATGCGAATTAACGGATGGGTGCGGCTCCCTATTTCGCTTGAACGGTAGGTACCCACAATCATTGTGGGCGTCGGTCCTAAACGTCGAACGATGTATTGCAATGCCTCGATGGATATCTCTGCCGCGTGAAGATCTTCGAGGAAAAGAATCAGCGGCTTTCCCGCTGCCAGGCGCGTGAGTGTTCGCGCCAGCAGCTCAAAAACCTGAGTGCGGTTTTCAGGTCCTTGCGAGCCGCCAAGCGATCCTCCAGTCTGGGCCAACTTTGAATCGCCAGTCGCGGCGGCGCGAATCTCACTAATCTCTGTAAGCATGGGAAACAGCGACACGAGATCAGGGGCAACATCTGAAAGCTCTATCAAGTTGTCAGGAGAGCTGGAGGTATCCTTTAGCCGGAAGTATTCCTGAATGGCTTCGCAAAATCCCTGGTACGGAAAGGCGCCATCCTGCTCAATTGATCGCCCATGAAGCACCAGAAGTTTGCGGGCTTTCGCCAGGTTCTCGATCTCGTCAAGGAGTCGTGTCTTGCCTACGCCGGGTTCACCCGAAACCACAACAAATTGGCATTCACCGCTAATGGCGGCATTGAGTCGCTTCTGCAACTCAGCTTGTTCTTTCTCGCGGCCGATGAACGGAGAGAGCGCCACCCGCGGCAGCATCAGTGTCTTCGTCAATACCACTGATTTGCTTAGATCGCTCTGATGCAGTCGGGTTTGGCAACGCCGCAGCGAATCAGCGACCTCACTCGCATGCTGTGGTCTTTTAGCAGGATCCTTGGCTATACAGGTGAGTATGGCTGCCTCGAGGTCCTCATTGATGTCGGCACCCATTGAGCGCGGCGGCTGGGGAATCTCATGAACTATACGATAGAGAATTGACTGCAGTTCACCTGAGAATGGCGGTTCGCCGGTCAGACACTCGTAGAGCACAGTACCGAGAGAGTAGATGTCCGAACGATGGTCCACACCACTAGCCGCTACTTGCTCTGGACTCATGTAGGACAGGGTGCCGGCAATAGTTCCGGTCTTGGTGATGCGACTTTCGGTAGCCCCTCGGGCGAGACCAAAGTCCATGATCCGAACTCTGACGCGGGCACTATCCTCACGCGCCACCATGATGTTCTCCGGTTTAATATCACGGTGAATTACGCCGCGTGAGTGGCTGTATTCAAGAGCTTCGGCAACCTGAATCCCAATATCGATAACCTCGCCAAGCGTGAGCGCAGCTTCGCGCTGGAACCAGCGCAGACTTGTTCCCTGGACGACGGGCATGACAAAGAATAGTGATCCTTCGTGCTTACCAAAGTCGAAGATCGGGACAACTGCGGGATGATCCATCTGGGCTACCAACTGCGCTTCGCGCTGGAAGCGTTGTTCCGTTTCCGGGCTAAGCAGTGTTGGAGGAATAAGCTTGATGGCTACTTCACGGTTCAATAAGGGATCATGCGCCCGATAGACGACGCCCATTCCGCCGCGACCCAACTCCGTCCTGATGTCATATCGGTTAGAAAGCCTTTGACCGATCATCTCCGCTCCATGAAGAAACAAGTCAAAAAAGCGTGCGCGTAAATCGCGAGTGTTTTGTAAGCATGAGGAAAAGGCGCCTTTATTAAGGCGCTCTGTACCACTGAGCCAAGCGGGAAGGTGTAATGATAGGTCACGCCCTTACGGATTGTATAGTGGCGCGCACGAACGAGCGGGGATTAATGTTGGCTTTTAAGAATCTTTTCAAGTGGGCCGTGGCCCTTCCCAAATAGATGACATAATCGATCTGAAGCCGGCGAGCCACTGGTTTATGTGTATGAATATCGGCGCTCTTCTGGACCTGTTCTTTTGTGAGGTTCAGATGAATCATCTTGCCAATGGCGTCGACTTTAATCATTGCATTGGGCGGGATGAATACTTGCCTACTGGAAACCAGTATCCCATCTCTCCGTCAGAACGCGCTCCCATCTCTAACCGAATCGCTGGTCGGATGTACTCACATCTCAACCTCCTCGAGTCATAGCAATGGTTATCACTACGAGAAGAGGGCGCCGGCCAGATGGTCAGGAACCTCCGACGCCCGTCGGTGTCTCGATCAGCTGCTCCGCGTGTCAGGCAGCTGGTTGATCAGCTCCTTGGCCTTATCGCCGATTCGCGTCGGGTCTTGCCGGGCTTGCGAGAAGCGCAGCGAGCCGGGCGTCGTGAGCGTCTCCCCGGTCTCCAGCAGCGTCTTCAGGCCGGAGAGGATCATCGGCCAGCCGCCGAAGAGCTGAGCGTTGGCGTCCTCGCGCAGCTGATCGTGGGTGACTATCAGCCGGCATGAATCGCCGACCGGCTCGATCTCCCAAGTCACCCGCGAGGTCCCCTCGCTCTTTACGTCCTCGCCCCATAGGGCTCTGAAGGTCTGGACGAGCCGGCGCTGCGGATCGACCTCCAGATTTTCGCCCTCGAAGATCGGCGTTCCCCCGCCGACGCCCTCGTAGCGGGAGCCGGTTGTCCAGTCCGAGGTGATGATTGCTCCGAAGTTGTATTTGCGCCTCATCTCGGCGTCGGTGATCGCCTTCCAGAGGCGCTCGGGCGTGGTCTTAATGTAGATTTCGTACACTTTCTCCATCGTCTTTTCCTCCAATTTGTGCTTGAGCTCGCTCAGCGTCGCGGCCCAAGGTTCGGCGTACTTGCTCACCCACCGGTCGTGGACGAGCCGGATCGGGACGGGGTTCAGGAAGTGCAGCTTCTCGCGCCCGCGTCGCCTGGTCACGACGAGGCCGGCCTCCTCGAGCACCCGCAGGTGCTTCATCACACCGAAGCGCGTCATCGGCAAGCGGCCCTCGAGCGCGCTCAGCGTCTGCCCGTCTTGCTTGTAAAGCTCGTCGAGCAGGCTCCGGCGTGTGGGATCGGCGAGTGCCTTGAATACCTCGTCCATGCCGCCGACTATACGTGACCATATAGTCACCTGTCAAGCAGGTTCCCGAAAAAGCCTGTTTCGTCAGTAGGACAACGGCCGGTTTTAGGAAGATAAGAAAGTCATTTCTCCTGGACTGCCTCGACTTTCTGTAACCATCCGGCGTCATCCGGCGTCTAAATGGTGAGTTAAGTTGTGCGCACTGTTTACTGTGAGTCATGTTGCAAAGTTCTTCATGAAGCAATACTAGTTGTCGGATAGGCGCTTAGCAGACACTGACAGTCGAGGCGACGCGGCTACTAGCGCCAAGGGCCAATGACGATATGCTTTACGTAGATCCTGGTTCGGGAACCCTTATCTGGGAGTTGATCATTTCCTTCTTCGTCGGGACTGTTTTCTATTTCAGTAAACTCAAGCGGTTGATTCTGTTACGGTTTCAACGACGCAGAGCGCGACGGGCGGCAACACGGAACCCGTTTGGTGAGAACCAGACCCCGCTCGGAGTAACACAAGTCGACTCACCTGAAAGATCGCTGACGCGGTCTCCACGGCGTTCTGAGTCTAGAGCGGACTGAACCTCGCCAGTCTCGGTAATGACTAATTCTTTTCGCGACCCAGCAGGTAGCGTCCTTTGCATCGGCGAGAGGGTCATAAGACTCGTCAACCAAGAGGCAGCCGAGAGTTTTGTTTCGTTCCTCGATTCGCGGACGTTTCGAGACTTCCTTCGTCGCGGCCAATTGGTTGAAACGAGCGTCTTAAGTACGGCGGAGGTTCGTGAACTGGCAGAGTCTGGAGAGCCACGGACTTCGGTGTGCGATCTCGACGCCACGGTAATCGCCGAGCATGCGCGAATAGCGTTTCTAGGCTACCCCTACGAATGGCCGCCTGAGATGCTCTATCAGGCGGCTGTGTTGACACTCGATTTGGCCGAGCGATCACTGGACGATGGCTTCGGCATGAAAGACGCAACTCCTTACAACGTTCTCTTCAACTCGCACAAAGCTGTAATGGTGGACGTTCTCTCGTTTGAGCGCCGCGATCCACACGCCGGACTTTGGCTGCCTTACGCCCAGTTCGTGCGCACATTTGTGTTGCCTCTATTGGTTAATAAACACTTCCTCTTGCCCGTCGCCGATCTCCTGATCAACCGGCGTGATGGCCTTGAGCCGGAGGATGTCTATAGCTTTTGCAGTCCAATCCAGAAGCTGCTGGCGCCATTTCTGACCCTGGTAACGCTCCCGACGTGGCTGACTCCTCTCTCATCCGCACGCTACAATCAAGTCTACCGAAAGAAATCATATTCGGATCCGGAACAGGCCCGGTTCGTTGTTAGGCAGCGGATCAAGACTCTTCGACGCGCGCTAAAGAAAGTTGCGCCGACAGAGAATAGACGATCTGCCTGGTCCAAATATATGACGGATAACCCCCATAGCGATCGCTACGTTGCCGCGAAACGAACCTTCGTGGAAAACACTATCGCGCGGTGCCATTCGCGGAAGGTGCTTGACGTTGGGTGTAACACAGGATACTTCAGCGCACTGGCCACAAAGGCCGGCGCATCAGTTGTCGCCATCGACTGTGATGAGATCGTGGTCGGTCGCCTATGGAGCAAGGCCAGCGAGGAGAATCTGGAAATACTACCCCTCGTGGTGGACTTTACTCGGCCAACTCCATCCACCGGATGGCGCAATCAGGAGTGTGCGTCTTTCCTCGAACGGGCTCGCGGCCATTTTGACATGGTGCTGATGCTTGCTGTGGTCCATCACATGCTTGTACGGGAACTGATTCCGTTGCGAGAGATCATCACCCTGGCCGCTGAATTGACAAAGGAGTTCCTACTAATAGAGTTTGTGCCGCCGGACGATGAGATGTTTCACCAAATCGCCCACGGTCGCGACGACCTATTCAAGGATCTATCGCGAGAGTTTTTTGAAAGGACCTTGGGTGAATGGTTCGAAACGGTCGAACAAGGGCCCCTGGATGGCACGAAGCGCTGGATGTACCTTCTGCGTAAAAGGAGAACCCGGCCCGCATGCTGAGAGACTTCGTCATAGCGCTCTCGCTGTCCAATCTTTGCTTTATTCGCGCCTGGGATCGCCTGCCTGTTGGAGCCCGAGCATATTTTGCCGATTATCCTAATCCGGCCGCTGGCGCGTTAATCGACATGCTATTGCTGGCGTTGCTGTTTTTCAATGGCGCTACTTTGGCTCGGCGCCAGGATAATCAGCGCCTGCTGAACGCAGCGCGGCTCTTTTTCGTATTGATCCTGATGGTACCGCTCAACGGCCTTCGTCTGCGTTACCCACAACTGATCCTCAACACAACGTACCTTCCATTCGGTCCTGTTACCCTCTTCGCGATACTGCTGCTGCCCTTAGCACTGGTTCTCTATGCACTGAAACGCTTCTACCTCCTGGTGGTTCACGGTGCCGCGGTCTGGATGCTTTTGCTTAGTCCGTTTGTGTGCTTCAGTCTGTATTCCGCCATTAAGTCGATGGTCGAGACCCACCGCTTCGAAAGCGCGGTACACGCCGAGAAGTCTGCAGAGGGGTCAACGTCTGTCGTGCGCCCAAGCTCCACGCGCATCGTCTGGATCATCTTCGACGAACTTGATGAACGTCTAGTCTTCGTCGCCCGGCCCGCAATGATCAAATTACCGGAACTTGATCGGTTGCGGGACGAGGCTTTCTTCGCCACGCACGCCTACTCACCTGCGCGGCTGACTCAAAGCTCGCTGCCGGCCCTCTTGACCGGCCGCCTGGTAGCGAGCGTCGAGCCGACAGGTCCCAGCGAACTGTCGTTAAGAATGGCCGATGTGCCGGGCGAATTACCGTGGAGCCAACAACCTAACATTTTCTCTGAAGCACGCAAGTACGGAGTACGTACCGGGCTAGCAGGCTGGCACCATCCTTACTGTTGGGTGATCGGCAAGGATATTACCACTTGCGCGGATCTGCGGCAGGAGCTCGACGCTAAACAAACGTTGGCCCGGAAAATGAGCGACGAGTTCCTCGATCTGCTCTCTTCAGTGCCACTCGCTTATCGCTTCCTGACGCAAACACTGGAGTTCAGGCTGCATGCCGTGAAACAGAGTTTAGTACTTGAAGATGCGAAGCGGCTGCTGGCGGACAAGGATCTCGGTCTCGTATTCCTTCATTTTCCGGTGCCACACCCACCCGGGATCTTCGATCGCGCCACCGGGCAATTCGCACTGCGCGGAAAGCAAAGTTATCTCGACAACTTGGTGTTGGTTGATCGCACGTTCAGCGAACTGCGCCGCGCAATGGAGACTACCGGCACGTGGGACAATACCACCGTCATCGTTTCGTCCGACCATTGGTGGAGGGCCGAGGGTTGGAGTCATAACCCGCTCTGGAAGGCGGAAGAGGCCGGCACCGTGGCTCCGCGGCCTGATCATCGCGTACCATTTATAATAAAACTGGCCGAGCAGCGCGAGCCGTTGAGCTACGACTCCGAGTTCAATACCGTGCTTACAAAAGATCTGGTTCTTGCACTACTGCGGGGTGATCTGAAGAGCGCGCAAAACGTCGCCAGCTGGCTTGACCAGCACCGGTCTTTTGGTGACAGCCCTTACAATGTCGGTGATCCTCAATTGTAGCTTGCGCAGCGTGGTCACCTCGATGCTCAACTCTGGACACATGAAGTTTGACTCATTCTGCCAGACTAAAGACAACTCTTGACCGGTCTCCGCCTTTTCTGCAGAACCTCGTCAACGATTATCTCCCCGCTTCCGTAATCGACGCCGTCTCAGGTTTTTTCCGAAACGCTACGTAATCTGCCGATGACGATGAGGTCGCTGGTTTTCACCGCCGATGCCGAAGAAATAACGACCCAATCCGCAGCCGCCACAAGCGTCCTCGATGAGTCTCATTGAGTTTGGTTTCATTGAACCCTCCATGAGAGTAAAGGCTTGAGGACTTCACTAGGTGTCCGCAGATTAATAAGAAGATTATATAGCCGATGTCAAACAATTTTGCCATCGAAGCTGCGACGTCACTCACCCGCGTTCGAGTTCAGACGCCATCATTTGTCGGCACAGACCGAATTCACGGGTTCTACTTTAGCCGCGCCCGCCGGTTCGTAATTCAGCAGTCAGTGAAGCCGTCAGCAGGACAGCCGGCTTCGTACTGCCCCCGGTTTGTCGCGAATCTTTGTATGGTCAGTAGTAAACCACGTCCGACTAAACCCGTGACTCTATCCAGCACGGCAATGAAGCGATCGTGCACCAGCGGCAAGGTCTCGGTCGCCCGTAGGAATGGTGGCGTTTTCCCAAGCTGACTCTCGGGCCTTACGCACGCTCCACATCGCCAGGATTCTTCCAATCTTGTCTGTATCTTGAGCTGCCTCTCCTGCAATTCCACCTGCTTTACCTTCAAACCAAGCCGATTGGGCGAGGAGCTTTCGTCGTGTCCTTATTATGTGTGCAGTATTTCAAGCTCTTTAGAGGCTGTGAGCATGTGAGTCCACCCCATTCCTTACATCAAGAGGAGAATTCTAAAGCCTTTTGACCTCCGACAGAGGGGTTGTGAACCGAAACCTATTCGAATTGCTGACCTCCGCGTTGCCAGTTTCGCGCCTTAACGCCACGCTGGCGCCAGGAGCCTAAAACCTTAAGCGAATCTCACGCGAATTCAAGTCCCTGACCTCGCGTTGCGAGTTCCGGGTCTGCTCATTTTCTTCACATAGCACGTAAGCAGCTTGCAGCAACTACGACTTTCTTAGGGTTTTTCACATGCTTCCACAGAGTCGAATCGTTCGCCCGCAGACTTCTTGTAGGCACGTCACAACGGCGGTCACCAGAGAAAAAGAGGGCCAGCGAACTTGCGGCTGTACTATTTGAAAAGGGCGGGGTTATTGGTGGAGCAGAGGGGGATCGAACCCCTGACCTCCGCATTGCGAATTAGATACCCGGCAAAACGCTAAGTATTTGCCTTTTCGAAAGTTGCAGCCACCGAAGAAAATCGAGGGTTTTCACATTCTTTCCCATTCCTTACCATCGCTTACTCGTCCAGTCCTGTTTTTTTTGGTCACATATTGGTCATTTGGAATCTGGCATCCAAAACAGCCACGGACATCAGATGAACAGCTTCAATCGTTCCCTGATCGGACGATTCTTATTCCACCGGCGCGACTCACAATGAACTGGGGCGAATTGTTGATAACTCTGGCAGCTCTGGCCAAATCAAAAATTGCAGGCTGTAGAATCGCCGAGACGACTACAAGTGCGAAACGTTAGAGGAGGTACCAAAATGACGAAACGGATGGATCTTGGCGGCAGCTTCACGCTCCCTTGGCTCCTTGATGACAGTGACCCGCATTGCACCGTAGCCCATCCTGTACACGCTCATTGTCGGATCAGAAAGTGTGTACGTGCCTCCGAG
>Ga0070706_100005746_pt1 | contig 11782 bp, 6 predicted proteins | sample KBSK5501metaG_FD_65476 | JGI IMG/M metagenome (GOLD analysis project Ga0070706, IMG submission 65476) | Corn, switchgrass and miscanthus rhizosphere microbial communities from Kellogg Biological Station, Michigan, USA - KBS K5-50-1 metaG | ecosystem: Host-associated > Plants > Roots >...
GTCGGGCATGTGACCAAAGAGGGTGCGATTGCCGGGCCCCGCGTGCTCGAGCACATCGTCGATACCGTGCTCTATTTCGAGGGCGATACGCACTCGAGTTTTCGCCTGGTGCGTGCGATCAAGAACCGGTTTGGCGCGGCCAACGAGCTCGGCGTGTTCGCGATGACCGAGCGCGGCTTGAAGGGCGTCGCCAATCCGTCTGCGCTGTTTCTGTCGCAGCACGCCTCCGCCGTTCCTGGAAGCTGCATCCTGGCGACGATGGAAGGATCGCGACCCCTCCTGGTCGAGGTGCAGGCGCTGGTCGACCCGGCGCAAGGTGGAATTGCGCGGCGATTGGCGGTGGGGCTCGACCCGCAACGGCTGGCGCTGCTGCTGGCGGTGCTCCACCGGCATGGACGCGTCGAAACGGGCGCCTTCGACGTCTTTGTCAACGCGGTGGGCGGGGTGCGCATCGGTGAGCCCGCCGCCGATCTGGCGATCCTTTCGGCTATCTACTCGTCATTCAAAAACATAACGATACCAAACAAATCTCTTGTGTTCGGTGAGGTAGGTCTGGCCGGCGAAATCCGTCCAGTGCAGCGCGGTCAGGAGCGATTGCGGGAAGCCGCCAAATTGGGCTTTCGACGCGCGCTGATCCCGCTGGCCAACCGACCCAAGCAGGCCATCGAAGGTATGGAGATCGTGACGGCGGCGCGGATCGAGGACGCGCTCGGCGCGCTGGGCGGCTGAACGTTCCGGCCGCCCGTTCGCGTCGCATGTGCTCCGTCGTCAACCTTACGCGCCTCGATGCGCGGGAGTTCCTGGCTCGGGCGGCGCGACATCTCTCGCGGTGTACGCGCGCCCCTATCGGCTCGCCGACGCGAAACACAGATCTGCGCGGCGGCATCATCACTGCTGCGTTAGTGTTGACGTGCGACCGTTGAAAGCGTGGAATAGCGGCAAGCGGCGCGCTTTGGCGTAGGCCGGCGTCATCTTCCCGCGGTCACCTTGAGAGGAGTGTGTAACCATGGCTACCAAAACGTCAGCCAAACCTTCCGCCCGGAAGCGCGCCCGTGGCAGCAAGCCCCGCGCGAGGGCAGCGCCGAAACCAGGCTCGTTCGCGATTCCCAAGGCGCCCGATTTTGGCGACCTGTCCAAGATGGCGAAGGGGATGACTCCCGAGCAGGCGTTCGACCTTTACCGGACGAACGCTAAGATCGCGCTCGATATCATCAACACGGCGATCGAGAACACCGCGAAGTTGCGCAAGCACCAATTCGCGGGCGAGGAAGAGGTGCGCTCGATGCAGAAGAAGGCGTTGCGGAATGCTGCGGAGGCCAGCGATCCACAAGCGCTGATGGCCGCCAGTCAGAGCGTGACGGAGGAAGCCGTCGAGAAATCTATGCGCTACTGGGGCGAGATGTTCGAAATGATCGTCGAGATGCAGAAGCGCTTGTTCACACTGATGGAAGAACAGATGGCCGGCGTGCCGGGCGCGAAGGAAGCGAAGGCAGCGATGGCGATGATGCCCGACTTGCGACAAACGCAGAATCTGGTCAAGGCGATGCAGGGCGTGATGTCGTCGGGCGGGTCGGCCTTCGAATCGATGCAGCGCGTAATGGGCGATTTCACGCGGGCGGCGCAGCAGTCGGTGCCGGGGCTGAAGCCTTAAGCCGTACCGTGCGCGCGCGGGAGCGCGCCGCGGGCGTGTCAGACGGGCGCACCGGCGCTTCCCGACGCGGTCGCCGCTACCGCCCCGACGGCCACACTACATAGAGCCACCTCCCGGGAGGATCGCCGTCCTCGGTCGGTCCGACCGTGGGAGGCCATGCCCCGGGCTCCGTGCGGAGGGCCGTTGCCTTTGCGCCCGACGTGCTCGAGCAAGGCTGCAAGACTCGACGCTGCAGCAGCGAGCGACGATCCGCAAGGGACCGTCAGAAGGCATACCGGCCGCAAGTGATTATTCGTCGTCTTGCCTGGACGATGAATCGGCTGGAAGCCGCGCTCGCGTCCACCCAAAGTCACAGCGTTGTTTTGCGAAGCCACCGCGTGGATGTTTACGCGCCGCGCGTCATGCGCCGCTGCGCGAGACTAATTGACAAAATTGGTCACGAGCAAACGACGGCGAGGAGTGAGTATGCCGGGCGGCGCAGGCGTGCTTCGCTCGGGCTACAGACGGGTAAAAAAGGGCAGCCCTGGCTCGCTGATTTTGGCATATGTCTTGCTTAAGGAATTGAGCTGTACGGTACTCGATTCCGATGAAGCCACGCGTATAGCCGATCAGGGGCGCGTTGTGGCAGAAGGGCAGGGCGCACCATAGCCCTCAGGGGGCGGCCCGCAATCGGCAGGGGCGGCCCGTAGTCGGCAGCCTGGTGGGCCAAAAAAACGAGCTCTCGGGAAGAGTGCTTAGGGGGAGGGACGAACAAGGGAGTCGGCACTTGGAACGGCTCGAAAACGAACACGAAAACAGCGCTGCCATGATGCTCGGTAATCCCTGTGTCACCGGCGAACCGGACAATCTCGGCGAACCTCGCCTCGATCCATGCCGACGCCAAATCCCATGAGCAGTTCGTTACGCCAGCACGGCGGGGGCGCCCCTTTATTGCAACTCGGGCTCGAGATGGGATGGCTCGTTGCGGCGGTGGTCCTCGCGGTCAGGTATCAGAGCGCCCTGTCGTCGCTCAACGTCGTCGCACCCGCGCTGATGTTCGCGATGCTGATGGTGGGCCTCAATGCTGCGTTCGGGCTCTACCGTCGAGACGGGCCGCTGCCCTTCGGCGAATACGTCCTGAGACAAGCGGCCGCGCTGGTGATCGGCTTGCCGATCGCCTACGTATCCTCACAGATGCTTCCGGGCGGCGTCGTCTTCCAGCAAGCGTTCGTCCCGGTGGTCCTCATCGGGCTGGGAGGCCTGCTTGCACTGCGGCAGATCATGGTGTCGCCGGTTGCGCGGATGCTGTCGCCTTACCGCGTTCTGGTGCTCGGAACGGGTCCCGAAGCGCTCGCCGTTGAAGCGTCGCTCGAGGTAGCCAATCCTCCCGGACTGGCGCTGGCGGGGTTCTATCCACTCGAGAACGTTCCTGTAAGGAGCATCGCCGCGAGTCGCATCGTCTCGAAGCATCTGACGCTCGAAGAAACGGTGAAGCACCTCGGCATCGACGAAATCATCGTCGCCGTGCGGGAACAACGTGGCGGCGTGCTGCCGCTGCGAGCGTTGCTGGAGTGCCGCCTGAGCGGCGTCCAGGTCACCGACCTTCCGCGATTCTTCGAGCGCGTACACGGCCGCGTCCCGATCGAGTCGCTCAAGGCGAGCTGGTTGATCTATGGAAGGGGCTTCCGTCAAACCTGGCTGCGCGGTTTCGTGAAACGTGCTTTCGACATCATCGCCACGGTGGTGTTGCTGCTCATCGCGCTTCCGATCATGTTGGTTATCGCTTTCCTGATCTCGCTCGATGGTGGCACGCCGATCATCTACAGGCAGGAGAGAGTCGGTTGCCGCGGCCAGAAATTCACACTGCTCAAGTTCCGAAGCATGACCAAAGATGCCGAAAAGGACGGGCAGCCGTCTTGGGCGAGCATCAACGACTCACGGGTTACGGCTGTCGGGCGCTTCATGCGTCGCACACGGATCGACGAATTGCCGCAACTGTTCAACGTCCTCAGAGGCGAGATGAGCTTTGTCGGCCCGCGGCCGGAGCGCCCGCAGTTTGTTGCGACGCTCACGGAGAAGATCCCGTTCTATGGGGTCCGGCACAGCGTCAAGCCGGGCCTAACAGGTTGGGCGCAGGTGCGTTACACCTATGGGGGGAACGTCGAAGAGTCCGTGAAGAAGCTCGAATACGACCTTTATTACGTCAAGAATCACTCACTGCTGCTCGATCTGTTGATCCTCCTCAAGACCGTAAGGGTGGTGCTGCTCGGCGAAGGCGCGCGGTGATTGACGCGAAGCCAGCGTCGCCTATCCAGGCAGTTGACGCGGCGGCGACCATATGCCTGCACTTGGGCTTCGCCGGGTGTCCAATCCGCGGTAAAGTTTAAGCTTTCTGCCCGTAGCGAACCCGTCCGGTGACTACAAGTAATCTCCTGACCGCGGCAATCTGGAGCTACAGCCTGGCTGCGGCCGCGTTCTGCGCGTTCGCGCTGCGCATGATGCTCGGATGGCGCGGTGGGCTGCGCGCCGTGCTTCTTCTCTCCGCAACGGTCGCCAGCGCGCTGTGGGCGGCCTCGGAACTTACCTTGGCTCTTTGGCCAAGTGCAGCGACCTGGGTGGCTTCCAATAGCCTGGACACCGTGCGTTACGCGCTTTGGTTCGCGTTTCTGTACAGCCTCGTCGGCGCCACCCGCGCGAATGCGGTCCGCGCTGGCGCGAAGAGCGTGCTCGTGCCTTGGTGGCTCGTCGTCGCAGTGGCTGTCGGCCTCATCGCCAGCGTCGCGCTTCCGGACCGGGAACCCCTGCGCAGCATGTTTGGCGACCAAGCCGGCATGATCCTCTACGCGGTTCGGGTTGCGCTGGCCGTAGTCGGATTGGTCCTGGTCGAGCGTCTCTTTCGCAGTGCCGCAGCGCACGCGCGTTGGGCGGTCAAGCCGCTGTGCCTAGGGCTGACAGGGGTCTTCGGTTTCGATCTGTTTTTTTTCTCCGACGCCATGTTGTTTGGTCGATACGACGTCGATATCTGGGTGGCGCGAGGGATCGCTCACGCGCTGGTCATTCCATTCCTCGCCGTTGGTGCGGCCAGGAACCCGGCGTGGACGATCGAGATGCATCTCTCGCGGGGCGCGGTGCTGCGCTCGACCGCGCTGCTGGCGTCGGGCGTGTTCCTTCTGGCGGTCGCAGCGGCCGGTTATTTCGTGCGCTTTGTCGGCGGGGAGCTCGGCAAGGCACTGCAGATTGAGTTCCTGTTCGCAGCGCTGCTGCTCCTTGCGTTTGCGGTGTTCTCGGGCAGCTTCAGGTCCAAGCTGAAGGTCTTCGTCAGCAAGCATTTCTTCGCTTATCGTTACGACTACCGGGAAGAGTGGCTGCGGTTCACCCGCACGCTGTCGGCGGACAGCTCTCCTCAGGGCATTCAGCAGCGCAGCATCAACGCGCTCGCGGACCTGGTGGAAAGTCCTGCGGGCGCTCTGTGGTTGAGGCAGGGCGACCAATCGTTCCGGCCGGCGGCACGCTGGAACATGGCCGCGGTCAACGCCGTGGAACCGGCAGACGGCTCGCTCGGGAAGTTTCTGGAGCGGACGGGATGGGTCATCGATCTCGGCGAGTACGCCTCGGCACCCGAGCGCTACCCTGACCTCTCTCTTCCCGAATGGCTCGTCTCGATGCCGGAAGCGTGGCTCGTGGTCCCACTCCCGTCGCGCACCGGCCTCGTGGGTTTCGTCGTACTCGTCACTGCGCGCGTATCCATCAAGGTGGATTGGGAAGTGCTCGACTTGCTGAAGACTGTGGGCAGGCAGGCGGCAAGCTACCTCGGTCAGATTCAAGCGACCGAAGCATTGCTCGAGACGCGTAAATTCGATGCCTTCAACCGCATGTCGGCATTTGTAGTCCATGACCTGAAGAACCTCGTGGCCCAGCTCTCGTTGATGCTGCGGAATGCGGAGCGACACCGAAATAATCCGGCGTTCCAGCGAGACATGCTCATGACCGTCGGGAATGTCGTCGAACGCATGAACAAGTTGATGCTGCAATTGAGGACCGAGGCGACGCCCGTCGAAAAGCCACGGCCCGTAAATGTCGAAACGATCATACGCGACGTCTGTGCGGCCAAGGCTGAGCAGAACGCGGCGATCGACATGGATCTGGCCGCCGGGATCTCCGCGGTGGGCCATGCGGACCAACTCGAGCATGTCATCGGCCATTTGGTGCAAAATGCGCTCGATGCAACCGCCGACCACGGGAAGGTGTCGGTCCGGTTGCGCCGCGATGACGACGCTGCCGTGATCGAAGTGACGGACAGCGGCGTGGGCATGACGCCGGAATTCATCCGGGACCGACTGTTCAAGCCTTTCCAGACGACCAAGGCGACGGGCATGGGCGTCGGCGTCTATGAGAGCTCGCAATACGTGACGGAACTTGGCGGACGGATCCTGGTCGAAAGCGCGCCCAACGTGGGGACTCGTGTGCGTGTCGTGTTGCCGCTTGGAAAAAACACCGCCGCTCCCACTCTGGAACCTAAAGAAGCAGCATGAACGAAACGCGCAGACACTTGCTCATCGTCGAAGACGATCCGGCGCTGCAGAAACAGATGTGCTGGGCATTCGATCAGTATGAAACGATCGTCGCGGGCGATCGTGAGTCTGCAGTTGCGTCGGTGCGTCGTCACGAGCCGGCCGTCGTCACGATGGACCTCGGTCTTCCGCCGCATCCGAACGATCCGACGGAGGGCTTGCAGCTCCTCGACGAGGTTCACGCACTGGCGCCCGACACCAAGGTGATCGTCCTTACCGGGCAGAATGATCGCGCCAATGCGCTCAAGGCGATCGCGCTGGGTGCCTATGATTTTTGCGAGAAGCCGTTCGAGCCGGTGATCCTCACATTGATGCTCGAGAGGGCATTTCGCGTCCACGATCTACAGGAGGAGAACCGGCGTCTCCAGGCCATGCAGCAGACGCCTGCGATGGCGGGCATCATCACACGCGATCCTGGAATGCAGAAGATCTGTCGCACCGTCGAGAAGATCGCCCCGACATCGGCCACGCTCCTGATCATTGGCGAGTCCGGCACGGGCAAGGAGCTGCTGGCTCGCGCGTTGCACGACCTCTCGCCGCGGAAAGGCAACCGGTTCGTCGCAATCAACTGTGCGGCGATCCCCGAAACGCTGCTCGAAAGCGAGCTCTTCGGGTACGAAAAGGGCGCCTTTACCGGCGCGGCGAAACAGACCATCGGCAAGTTCGAAACGGCCCATGGCGGGACACTTTTCCTCGACGAGATCGGCGATCTGTCACTCGCCTTGCAGGTGAAATTGCTGCGCTTCCTGCAGGAGCGCGTGATCGAACGGGTCGGAGGGCGGCAGGAAATCCCGATCGACGTGCGGATCGTCTGCGCCACCAATCAGAATCTCAAGGATCTCACCGCAGCAGGGAAGTTTCGCGAGGATTTGTATTACCGACTCGCCGAGATCGTGCTGGAAGTCCCTCCGCTGCGCTCGCGCAAGGGAGATGCCGCGTTTCTCGCGCACGGATTCGTACACCGCTTCGGCAGCGAGCACAAACGGGGTTCGATGACGCTGCGCCCGGACGCCGTTGCCGCGATCGAATCCTACGCTTGGCCAGGGAACGTGCGCGAACTCGAGAACGTCATCAAGCGGGTCGTGATCATGGCCGATGGGCAGGGGATTGGCGCAGCAGATATCGGCATCTCGCCGGAGATACCGAACCAAGAAACGACGCAACTCAACTTGCGCCAGGTTCGCGACGAAGCAGAGAAACACGCCGTCCTCCGGGCCCTCGGTCGAGTCAATGGCAATCTCAGCAAGGCGGCCGACCTGCTCGGTGTCAGCCGACCCACGCTGTACGAGCTCATTCACCGGTTCGGCCTCAAGTGAGCCTTCGGGCAATCCGGTGAGTCTCCCGATCAATCAACCGGCACAACAATGAAGCAGCCCAGGTGGAACGCTCTGGTCAAATTCGGCATGGTCGCGGGACTCTGTGTTCTGCTCGCCTCCTGCGGTCGCGATTCCCCCGAATCGATGGTCAAGTCGGCTCGAGACTATCTTGCCAAGGGCGATTACAGCGCTGCGGCGATTCAACTCCGGAATGCCCTCCAAAAGACGCCGAATAACGCTGAAGCACGGTACCTGCTCGGGACGATCCTGACCGAGCGTCGCGATCCCGCGGGTGCGGTCAAGGAGCTCCGCATGGCGGTGCAGCTGGGCTATCCAACGGAACAGGCGCTGCCGGCCCTGGCCCGCGCGCTCATCGATGACGGAGACGCCAGGGATCTGGTGATCGAGTTCGGCGAAACAACGCTCGGCAACCCCGACGCGCAGGCGGCGTTCAAGACGACCATCGGGAACGCGTGGCTTTCGCTGGGGAAACCCAAGGAGGCCGAAGCCGCATTTAACGCTGCGCTCGCCGCTAAGGCCGACTTCGCCGACGCGCTTCTTGGCCTCGCCACTTTGCGGGCGGGGAGCGGAGACCTCGAGGGGGCCAGGAAGATTGTCGATGCCGTCCTCGCGCAGCCACGCGCACCGCTGGAGGCGTCGATGCTCCAAGCCCAGCTTCTGCTCGCCAAAGGCGAATCCGAGGCGGCAAGTGCTGTCCTCGAAAAGGTATCGGAGGCGAAGCCCGATTATCTTCCGGCCCGCTATCAGCTCGCTTCAATGCTGATCGCCAAAGGCGATCTCGAGCAAGCGAGCGCGCAGGTCGGCGCCATCCGGAAAGTGTCGAAGCAGGATGTACGCGCGTATTACTTCGAAGCGCTCATTGCATCGCGACGCAGCGATCTTCCAGCCGCTCGCGAGGCGATCCAGAAGACCCTCAAGGGCGCGCCTCAACACGTCCCGAGTCTGCTGCTTGCGGGCGAAATCGAGTTTCGCGCCGGGCAGCTCAATCAGGCCCAGGATTATTTGCGCAGAGCGCTGAGCGGGGCGCCCGGCTTGCCGTATGCACAGCGGCTGCTTGCCGCGACCTACCTACGCATGGGCAGCCCTGGACGCGCGCTCGAAGTTCTGCAGCAGCCGCTGAGCCGCGGCGATCGGGACCCGCAGCTCATGGCGGTCGCCGGCGAGGCATATCTGGCGGTCGGTGACCCCGCCAGGGCAGCGCAATATTTCGCGCAGATGACTGCGCTGGACCCGAAGAACGCGACGGCGCGGATGCGATTGGGCCAAGTGCGGTTCGCGGAGGGCGACACCGAGGGTGCGATTCGCGACCTCGAGGCCGCATCGGCGCTGGATCCGAACGTGTCGCCGGCCGACCTGGCGCTCATTGCCAATCTCCTTCGCCAGAAGCAGTTCGACCAGGCGCTGGCTGCTGTCGGAAAGCTCGAGAAGAAACAGCCTAACAACCCGCTGGTGTACAACCTCAAGGGAATCGTCTACCTGACCAAGCGCGATAGCGCGACCGCGCGCGCGAACTTCGAGCGCGCACTGCAGATCCAGTCCGATTATCTTCCTGCGGTCGGCAACCTTGCGCAGCTCGATCGGCTCGACAAGAAACCGGATGTGGCGCGCAAGCGCTATGAGGCAATCCTCGAGAAGGAACCGAAAAACGAGCAGGCGCTGCTGGGCTTCGCCGGTCTCTTGCAGTCGCTGGGCGGCGATCCCAATGAAATCGAGTCTGTGCTCAAGAAGGCCGTGGCGGCCAACCCGCAGTCGGTGAGTGCACGGGTCGCGCTGGTCAACTTCTACGCCCAGAAGGGCGAAGGCAAGCAGGCGCAGCTCGCGGCGCAGGAGGCGTATGCCACCCTGCCGAACGATCACCGAACCCTCGAACTGCTGGGGCAGGTGCAACTGGCAACCGGCGATGCCACGCTCGCCGTCGGTACGTTCACCAAGCTGGTGGCGGCCCGGCCTGGCGCGGTCGAACCACTCATGCGCCTGGCCCGGGCGCTCGTCGTCGTGAAGGATTACGACAAAGCACTGGAAAGGCTGCGCGAGGTACTGGCGATCAACCCGGAGCTCTTTGAGGCGAACCGAGAGATCGTTGCCATCTACGTCGTCACCGGTCGTACCGAGCAGGCATTGCGCGAAATCAAGGCGATCCAGCGGCGGCAACCGAATAACGCGCGCGGCTACGTCATCGAGGGTGACCTCTGGGGGAGTCAGCAGAAGTGGGCCGAGGCGGAATCAGCCTTCAAGGCAGCGCAGAAATACGCGCCCGATGACGGCACGGTCGCTGTCAAGTTACATGCGACCGCGAGCGGCGCCGGCAAAAGCGCGGCGGCCGATGCCGCGGCCGATAAATGGATGCGCGACCATCCGAAAGACGTCGTGCTGCGCAATTATCTTGGCGAGCGCGCCTTGCGCAAACAGGATTACAAATCCGCGGCTCGGTTTTATCAGGCGCTCGTTGCGCAGCAACCCGATAACGTGAGGTTCCTCAACAATCTCGCCTGGGTTTCGGGCGAGCTGGGCGACCCCAAGGCGTTGTCGTATGCCGAGAAAGCGGCGGCGCTCGCTCCACGGAATTCCGCGGTGCTGGACACGCTGGGGATGCTGTTGGTCAAGAAGGGCGACGTGACTCAGGGACTCGAGAAGCTCCAGCAGGCAGCGCAACTCGCGCCGAATCAGTCTGACATCCGGTTGCATCTGGCCAAAGCGCTGATCAAGGCCGGCGACAAGGCGGCTGCACGCAAGGAGTTGGACGCCCTCGCCCAGGCGGGTAGCCCATCGGCTGGCAAACCGGCCGAGGATGACAAAGGCAAGAGCGCGACGCAGCAATCCGCGTCGGCATCGGCTGGCAAGACCCCGCCGCTGACGTGCGGTCCGGATTGTGCTGCGGAAGTCGCTGCGTTGCTGAAAACGCTCTAGCGCCTCAGACGTTCTTGTCCCCGAGGCGCCCGGAATCGTGCGCCAGCGGGCCGGTACCCGTGCAAACACAGGAAGGGAGTCGAAGTGACCGTCGTCGCCGTGGTCGGCTTGGGATACGTAGGCCTGCCCCTTGCCGTCGAGTTTGGGAAAAAATATGCGACCGTGGGCTTCGATCTTTCGGAAAGAAAGATCGCCGCGTACCGCAGCTTCCTGGACCCGACAGGAGAAGTAAGCCAGGCGGAGCTCAAAGCGGCGTCGCGGCTCCGCGTCACGAGCGATGCTGTCGATCTCGCTGAGGCTGACTTCGTCATCGTCGCAGTCCCGACACCGGTTGACGAGGCGCACCGACCGGACTTCGGGCCGTTGCTGGCAGCGAGTGAAGCAGTGGGCAAAAACCTCAAGCGCGGCGCAACTGTGGTGTTCGAGTCGACGGTCTATCCCGGGGCGACCGAAGAGATCTGCGTGCCTGTCATCGAACAGTATTCCGGGCTGCAATGGCGGCGCGACTTTTTTGTCGGCTATTCCCCGGAGCGCATCAATCCGGGTGACAAGGAACATTCGCTGACGCGGATCACCAAGATAGTGTCCGGCGACTCGCCCGAGACGCTCGAAAAAGTGGCCGCGGTCTACGGCAGCATCATCACCGCGGGTGTGCACCGGGCGAGCAGCATCAAGGTCGCCGAGGCAGCCAAGGTGATCGAAAACACCCAGCGGGACCTCAACATCGCGCTGATCAACGAACTCGCGCTGATCTTTCACAAGATCGGCATCGATACGACCGAGGTATTGGAGGCGGCGGGCACGAAATGGAACTTCCTGCAGTTTCGGCCCGGCTTGGTTGGCGGGCACTGCATCGGTGTCGATCCTTACTATCTGACGCACAAGGCCGACATGCTCGGCTATCACCCGCAGGTTATTCTGGCGGGGCGCCGCATCAACGACGGCATGGGCAAGTATGTCGCCGATCAGACCATCAAGCTGATGATCCAGGCGGGATCGTCGGTGAAGGGTGCGGCGGTGAACGTGCTGGGCCTCACGTTCAAGGAGAATTGTGCCGATCTGCGCAATTCGCGCGTGATCGACGTCATCAGGGAGCTCACCGCTTTCGGGGCGCGCGTTCACGTCCATGACCCGGTCGCCGATCCCGCCGAGGCCATGCACGAGTACGGGCTGATACTCACGCCCTGGGACGAGCTGCCGCGCGCTGACGCAATCGTTTCGGCGGTTGCGCACCGCGGGTTGAGAGAGCGCTCCGTGGACGAGCTTGCGGCCAAACTGATGCCCAACGGCGTTTACGTCGACGTGAAAAGCCAGGTCGATGCCGCAGCACTCCGCTC
>Ga0070706_100005748_pt1 | contig 11780 bp, 13 predicted proteins | sample KBSK5501metaG_FD_65476 | JGI IMG/M metagenome (GOLD analysis project Ga0070706, IMG submission 65476) | Corn, switchgrass and miscanthus rhizosphere microbial communities from Kellogg Biological Station, Michigan, USA - KBS K5-50-1 metaG | ecosystem: Host-associated > Plants > Roots >...
GGCTGCCCGACTCGCTGAGCTGGAAGCCGCTGGCCTCTGTGGTCGTCCTCGGTGTGGTCGGGACCGGGCTCGCTCAGCTCATTGCCAATCGGCTGATCGGTGAGCACGGTCCGGCTCGCTCGATGCTGGTCAACTACTTGCTGCCGGGGTTCGCGCTCTTCTACGGCGTGACGATCCTCAACGAGCCGTTGACCATTGCAAAGCTCGGCGGCCTCGCATTGATCCTCGCCGGAGTCACTCTTGCTTCCGGGCTCGTCAGCCTGTGGCCGATGAGAGGTACCGGCCACGCCGGAGTAGGGATCCCGGATTCAGCCTTGCCAGATCTTCGCCGCGCGGAGCCAGCGCCGCCGGATCAGCGCCTCGAAGGACCCGATCGGTAACCAGTAGAGACGAAACGGGAGCGTCGCGTCGGCTACTCGGGTCTCGGTGAATCGCAGAGGCCGACTCCGGGAGGGATCATCGGGAAGGTCATCTCGCTCCGTACCGCTGTTCTTGCACTCACGTTCACGTTTGCAGTGCTCGCGCGTCAGTGCACCGTGACCCTGTCGCCCCGCCGGACCGTGCCACCCTCGACGACCTCCGCATAGACGCCGACGTTCGCCTGGTTGTGTTGGGCCGCTGCACGCAGGATGCCCGGATCCTTCGGTAGGTCGCCCTGCGGCAAAGTGGTCATCACACAGCGAGGACAGGGGCCGCTGATTCGCAGCCGAACCTCGTCACCGAACCCGACGGTATGACCGATCCAGTCGTTCTCGACAAAGCCACGCCCGCTGCTATCGACGACGATGTTCGGGCGAAAGCGCCTAACCTCGAAACGCCCCTCGGGATAGAGCTCGCGCAGCCGATCGAGCGTTGCCGTGGTCAGGACGTGCACCAGCGCGAGATCAAAGAAGGTCCCTGGCGGGAGTTCCCAGTCGGTCACCGTGTCCCGGTGATCGAGACCGTCCATGTCGGGCCAGTACTCCTCGGCCGTCGCGCCTAGCGATTCTCCATCGGACTGCGCCTCCGCGAACAGGACCTCCCGGCCGAGGGCCTGCGAGAGGACCTGTCCCAGATCGAGTTGCTCACTCGTCACGACCGTCCCATCCGGTAGCGTCAGTCGAACGGGGGGCAGCTTCGACTCTGCCCGCGGGGGCTCGACGTAGGCCGCTCGAAAGTCGAAGAAATTCCCCCACTTGCGTGGATTCTTTGCGCCCGCCACCTTTCCGGTCGCCGCGTCCACAAGTGCGAAGTGCCGATCCCCGACCACACCGCGCTCAGCGACGTCGGCGGCGTTCAGCTCCTCACCCATCATGGACTTCACCGGGTAGCGCCAGAGCCCGACAACCGAACCGGTTTCCATGGCGACCCCTCCTTGCTAGACCGACATCAGACGAACTCCAGAGTCTCGCTGCGAAAGCCGCCTGTCAAGAGGGACGCGGTGCGCGCAGCAACACCAGGGAGTCGGGTGAGCACGCTTGCCCTCGACCGAGTCGGGCTGACAACGAGGCTTCAGTGGCGATACTGCCGTCCGTGAAGATGCGAGTCGTGATCGCTGACGACTCCGTCCTCCTTCGCGAGGGAGTCGCCCGACTGCTCGACGAGGCGGGCTTCGAAGTGACCACCGTGGCGTTCTCGAAGTGCTTGCCTACCTCGGCTCGTAGCAGATCGGCACAGCTCGAATGGCTCAAGACGAGCGGTGGCAGGTGACGGTCGTCGAGATCGAGACCCCTCAGGGTGTGGCGCGCACACACATGCACCCGGTCGAGGAGCAGCGCGCGACTCTCGTCCTCGGTCACGGAGCGGGTGGAGGGGTCGAAGCACCCGATCTCCAGGCGGCGGCCGAGGCCGCCCGCGCGGAAGGTTGCGGTGTCGTGCTGGTCGAACAGCCCTACCGCGTTGCCGGCCGGCGCTCTCCCGCACGGGCGCCGCAGCTCGATGCCGCGTGGATTGCGGTCGTCGACCGCCTGCGGGCAGCCGAGGAAGCAGATCTACCGCTCGTCGTCGGCGGTCGCTCGCTGGGCGCGCGCGTCGCATGCCGGACTGCTGAGGAGGTGGGCGCCGTTGCGGTGCTGTGCCTTGCGTTTCCGCTCGAGCCGCCGGCCCGCGCGGGTAAGCCCCGCGTGAGCCGCTTAGGGGAGCTCGACGCGGTGAGCGTGCCCACGCTCGTCGTGCAGGGCGAACGCGATCCCTTCGGGATGCCTCCTCCCAGCACGACTCGCAGGGTCGTCCAGGTCCCGGGTGATCACGGCCTCAAGGCGGACCTCGGGGCCGTCGCAGCGGCGGTGCGATCCTGGCTTCCAGGCGTCATCGGCTAATCGCGTGTCGCTGCAGCAACGAGAGAGACGCCCGGAATTTCGAGGCCGGCGGGCGTTGCGTATCTGCTGATGGCGACGCGCGCACTGGCGAGGACTGCTTCCCTGGCCTGCTGGGGCAGCGCGGCGAGCCGCTGCGCGAGCGGCCCTGCGAGGGCTGCCGTCCTCGCCCACCACTCCTCGACTGTGGAGGCATGATAGGGCGTTGGCAGCTCGCGCACTTCGACGTTGGCCAGGCCGGCAGTGGAAAGCAGTGACGTGAGCCTGTCGGCGTCTTCGAGCGAGAACGGACCGGGGATCCCGGGAGGTGGCATCGGCACGCCGAGCTGAGCGCTGACGGAATCGAAGACAACGCCGAGCCAGGGATTGCGAGCACGTGGCCCCCACACCGCGAGCGCGAGCCGGCCGCCCGGCCGCAGGACTCGCCGGATCTCGCCGGCGGCACGCGCAGGTTCGGGCACGAGCATGAGCCCTTCGCGGCAGAGCACGACGTCGTAAGAGGCATCCGGCTCGTCGATCCGCTCGATGTCCAGCTCGCGCGAGCTCACGTTGGTCAGTCCGAGCGCATCAGCACGTGCCGACGCGATCGAGGTCATCTCGGGTGCCACGTCGGACAACACGACCTCACCGTCCGGGGCGACTCGCTCCGCCGCCGCCAGTCCTACTCCGCCCGCGCCACAAGCCAGCTCGAGCACCCGGTCACCGGGCTGAGGGTCGGCCAGATCGAGCATCTTCTCCGCGACGACCGAGCCGCGGGCGTCCACCCAGGTCGCATGCTCCTCCCAACCAGCGGCGACGGAACCCCACATGCGGCGCAGATGCACGCGGATCTCGTCGGCACCCGATCCCTCGTCCGCCGAGCGGGCAATCTTCGTAGCCTCCATCGGTGTACCTCCTGGATAATTGATTACTCTTAATGAGTAATGAAGTAATCGCTAGGATACTGAAATGGCGAAGAGAGTCAAGCCGAAGCGGCGCTACGACTCGCCGCGCCGTCGTCAGCAGGCGGCCACGACGCGGAAGGAGATCCTCGAAGCATCCCAGCGCCTTTTCGAGCGGCAGGGATACGCAGTGACCACGATGGCGGCGATCGCCGCCGAGACCGGCGTCGCGCTCAAGACCGTCTATGTCGTGTTCGAGACCAAGAGCGGCGTCCTGCGGGCTCTATGGAACATGCTCCTACGCGGCGACGAGGGCGACGCGCCGGTCGCCGACCGCGACTGGTATCGCGAGGTCCTCGAGGAGCCCGACCCCGAGCGACAACTCCGGCTCACCGCGCGCAACTCACGAGTGGTCAAGGTGCGCATAGGTGCAGTGATCGAGGTGATCCGCACTGCCGCGCCTGCCGATCCGGACATCGACGCGCTGTGGGGCCGGATCCAAACCGAGTTTCACGCCAACCAGCGCGTGATCGTCGAGAGCTTGAACGAGAAGAATGCCCTCCGTTCTGATCTCGACGTCGATCGCGCCACGGACATCCTGTGGACCGTCAACCATCCCGACCTCTGGCAGCTGCTCGTCGGCGAGCGCGGCTGGACACCAGAGCAGTACGAGCAGTGGTGCGCAAACGTCGCCTGCTCGGAGCTCCTGCTATCGGCACGTCGTTGAGTGCCAACTAGGCCGCAGCTGCGGCGGCGGCCACGATCCCTTCATTCCCCTGAAACACGTCTGAGAACACGCGGACGATGTCGGGATCGAATTGAGTCCCTGCGCAGCGGCGAAGCTCCTCGAGCGCTTCGACGGCCGTGCGCGGCGCCGCATACGGGCGGGTCGAGATCATCGCCTCGAAGGCATCGCAGACGGCGATGATGCGCCCCCCGAGCGGGATCGCGTGGCCGGCGAGGCCATCCGTATAGCCCTTGCCGTCCCAGCGCTCGTGCGTAGCGCGAACGACGGTCCCGACCGTCTGTAGCTCCGGCAGTGCGGCGAGGATGCGCTGGCCGATGACCGTGTGCTGCTGCATGAGCTTCCGCTCGTCGTCGCTGAGCGGGCCAGGCTCGTTGAGCACGGCGTCCGGAATCGCAATCTTCCCGATGTCGTGCAGCTCGGCGGCAAGCGTGAGCTCTTCGAGCTCGCGGCCGTCGAACCCCAAGCTGCTCGCGACGGCCACCGCATGAGCGGCGACGCTCCGGCCGTGCTCGCGGAGATCGGGGTCCCGCTCGAACATCGCCTCGAGCAGCACGGTGTGTGGCTGGCCACGGCTGACCTTCGTCGCGTGCTTCTGCGCGTACAGCCTGCGGTCGGCAATCGTGAGCGCGGACGAGGCGTCCTGCGCCTCCGAAGGGATGAAGGACGCTCCAAAGCAGGTCGAGACGGCAAACCCGTCGCCTTCCTCGCGGAGAGCCTCGACGGTGTCATGGAGAAGGCGCTCGACTCCCTTTTCGGGAGGAGCGGCGAGCACGCAGAACTCGTCGCCGCCGAGACGGTACGGCTCGCCGTGGGCAGGGTCGACGGCTGCGGCCAATTTGCCCGCAAGTCGCCGAAGGAGGGCGTCGCCTGCGGGGTGACCGAACGTGTCGTTGTAGTCCTTGAACCCGTTCAAGTCGTAGACGACGAGGATCAGCTCATGTGCTGGATCGGCGCTGAGACGCGCGAGGTCGGAGACGAGCTTGCGGCGGTTGCCGAGCCCACTCAGCTCGTCCCGGTGAGCGTCGTCGAGCGCGCCACGATATGCCTGTCCGACGCTCACGGCTCGGTCGATGCGAACTCGCCGCTCGCGGGCAAGCATCTGGAGAAGTCCTGCGAGAGGCAGCACGAGCAGCACACCGATCCGGCCGCTGAGAGCGGCCACGAGGCCGATCGGCGCGAGGAGCGAATCCACCCACCAGATCCATGCCAGAGAGGAAACAAGCGACCTGGGGGAATGACCGAAAGCGAAGCGTTCGCGAATCAACGAGCTCAGGCCGTCGAGCAGGAACTGCGAGGCGAGCGCAGCCAGCAGAACGGGCGCCGCGGCCAGGCGGCGCCCGTCGGTCGGAGCGAGGGAGAGCACGATCGCCGGACCGAGCGAATACCACGAGCTCGAGAGCAGCGCGAAAACGCGCACTGGATGGACGTGACCGCGGAGGTACTCCGGGAGCGCTCCCAAGACATACCCCGCCGCGACGCACAACGGCACCAGAGGTACCGGCAGCACGAGGAGCATCGGCACGAAGACGAGCTGGATCGGCACCGCCGACCCGGGCCCGATCTCGAGCTCGACACGCGAGAGGAGCGCATAGCCCGTAACAAGCGCAGCCAGCTCGACGGGCGACCAGGAACGGTCCCACGAAACGCCTGTCGCGAGCGCGACGGCGGTTACGAGGAAACCACCGCCGAGGAGCACGGACGTGACGATGTCGCGGCGGCTCGGACGCCTCGCACGCCGCGATCGTGCTTCGTCGACGAGCCGCTCGTCAGTCACCGCAGACGTCACTCCCTTGGCGGCTCGAAGAGCCTAGGTTCCCTTCAACGGGTCGACGTAGACGTCGTCGATCCTCCAGCCGCCCAGGCTTCCCTGCGGCGTGAAGCGGAAGGCGACATCCACGTGACCAGCCGTGAGTAGAGGCGGGTAGGTGAGGTTGGCGAGCATCAAGGTCGGCAGGGTCGGCTGCCAGCTCTTGGTCCCGGTGAGGAGCGCCACCGTCTGGGCCCGCGCCTTGCCGGCAGTGTCCGTGTAGAGGACCTCCACCTTCAGAGTCGAGAGCAACGAGCCGCTGTTCATGACGAACATGCGCATGGTTGCGTCGAGCGTCCCGACGCAGGTCGTACTCGTCGTTGCCGAGCTCGATGACGGCAGGGAGAGGGAGTGCGTGTCGCTCTTGGAGCCGACGTAGAAGCCCTCGTTACCGCTGACGACGCCGGCACCGCCTGAAAGTGACCACCCAGTCGACCCGCTCTCGAGGCCGCCGTTCGGGGCCGCTGTGTAGCTCGCGAGATCGAGCCAGGGCAGGAAGGGCTGCCCGAGTGAGTATTGAGGGCAACCCCCGGCCGCCCCTGCCGGTTGAACGGTGCCCGCGCAAATGGCCAGCACCGCCAGCGCAAGAGTGGCACCATGCCTGAGAAGGCCGCAGATCTTCATGTAGCTGAGCTCCTTTGGATAAACGCCGCGGGCTCAGTCTTTTGCAGGCACTCGGTCCGCGCCTCCCCCGTATGCGTGAGACGGCGGATCGTCCCTCGTTTGGGGAGAATCGATCGCGATGGGAGAGTCGGACGAAGCTCTGCCTTCAGGGCCCACCGTGGGAGACTGGGACTGGAGCGCTCAGGCAGCTGAGTGGGTGGAGCTCTGGGCGGACCTTGCGCAGCCGGCTCGCGAGGAGGTCGTGGAAGCCACCGCCATCGGGACCGGCATGCACCTGCTCGACATCGGGTGCGGGACCGGGGAGTTCTGTCGGTTTGCTGCCTCACGCGGAGCCATCGCGAGTGGCATCGACGGAGCCGAAGGGATGATCGAGATCGCGCGCCAGCTCGGCCCCGGGATCGATCTTCGGGTCGGAACGATGGAACGCTTGCCATGGCCCGCAGACAGCTTCGACGTCGTCACCGGGTTCAACGTCTTCCAGTTTGCGGCCGACCCCGTCGGCGCTCTCGTGGAAGCAAAGCGCGTAGCCCGACCCGGCGGCAAGGTGGTGATCTGCAATTGGGGCCGTATGGCTGATCGCGAATTGTTCGCGGTGCTCGACCCACTCCGTGAGCTGCTCGCGTCGCCGGTGCCCGCTCCGCCGTCGCCCGCCCGTCCGGCATTCGGCGAGCCCGGCGTGCTCGAGGAGCTCAGCACCCGGGCCGGGCTCGAACCGAGGCGGGCAAGCGAGGTCGACGTCCCTTATGTTGCTCCCGACAGAGCGACGCTGGAGCGCGCGCTGATGGTCGACGTCGGGCATCTCCGTGCAGACGAGCGCGCGGGCAGGAAGGCGGTGCAGAGGGTGATCGACGGGGCAGCGGCACGGTTCAGGCGGCCCGACGGTTCCTATCGGTTCGAGAACAAGTTCCGATACCTGATCACGCTGGCGTAGGTGGCCAGTCGACGAGCTGATCTGGTTCTGGCCGTTGCGAGCGTAGGGTAGGCCACGGTGTCCCGGCAGATCGTGCTCCTACGCGGCGTCAACATCGGTGCTCGCAACCGGATCGCAATGGCTCAGCTGCGCGAACTCCTGACCGACGCGGGCTTCGGCGACGTGCGGACCTATGTCCAGAGTGGCAACGTCGTGCTGTCGAGCGACGCATCGCCCGAGCGGGTGGCGCGCAAGTGCGAGCGCCTGATCGCAGAGCACCTCGGGCTCGAGATCGAGATCGTGGCTCGCACGCGGGCTGAGCTCGCCGAAGTCGTCCGTTTCAATCCACTTGAGAGGGTCGCGGTGAACCCGAAGCTCTACCAGGTGAGCTTCCTGGCCGCCGAGCCCGATTCAGGAATAACCGACAAGCTCGCGGCTGCGAAGGTCGAGCCCGAGCAATTCGTCGTCGACCGGCGCGAGATCTACGCCTGGCATCCCGACGGCGTCGCGCGATCGAAGCTGTGGGCGACGCTCGCAGGGCGAGGGCTGGGAGTGACCGCGACTGCCAGGAACTGGACCACCGTAACGAAGCTGCTGGCGATCGCCGACGAGTAGACCTGGCATCCGTAGAGTGGAGGCATGTACGTCAGCCTCACGCGTGTCAAGACAGGCGATCAGCCAATAGAGAACGCAACCATCGTCGGCGAAGAGATGGTGCGCTGGCTCAAGGACATCGACGGCTTCGAGGGCCTAGTGCTGCTGTCGCGCGAGGGATCGACGATCGGGCTCGCCTTCTGGGCGACACGCGAGATCGCCGAGCAGCACCGCGTGCTACGGATGGAGTTTCTGCACCGGATGATGGCCATCGTTGAAGCCGAGGTCGAGGAGATCGTCGACTACGAGGTTTCGTTCGCCCGTCTCGGCTCGCTGTTGACGGACTCCTCCACCTAGGCGTCGTCAGCCGCCCGCGATCGAACGGGGCTGCGTCCGCGGGGGACGGCGGCCCGGCCCCAACCGCAGACACGGGCGCAGCCAGTAGTGATTCGCCGCTGCCTGCCGAATGGTTCAGGGAGATTTTCGAAGGGAAAGGAGGACTGACTCGACCGTGACGCGTCTGCTCACAGTGCCGCTGGTGTTACTCGCCTTCCAGTCGCCGATCCAACCGCTGCCGGCCCCACTGCAAGCCGAGTTAAGAGGCCACTTCTGGCATCCGGGCTGCCCGGTGCCACTCTCGCACTTGCGTGTGCTCACGTTCACGCACTGGGGCTTCGACAAACGCTCGCACACCGGACAGCTCGTTGTGAATGCGGATGCAGCCGCTCCCCTCGCACGTGTCTTCCGGCAGCTCTACGAGCTGAGGTTCCCGATCCGCCATATGCAACTCGCAGATGCCTACGGGCCGGCTCGGGAGCGGCCGCGGGACGGCGACATCAGCGCGGCGTTTGAATGCCGGCAGGCGGTTCCTTCCCCCTGTACCGGCGGCAAAGGCACCGGTAGCTGGTCGGAGCACGCCTACGGTGAGGCGGTCGACCTGAACCCGGTCGAGAACCCGTATGTCGGCTGCGGCCGCACGCGCGACCGCTCGAGCCGGCAGTACCGAAATCGTTCCCGTCTTCGTCCGGGGATGGTCACGCCTGCCGTCGTCCAGGCCTTCCGTTCGATCGGCTGGGGGTGGGGCGGCGCCTGGACCGGGTCGACCAAGGACTACATGCACTTCTCGGCCACAGGCCACTGACAACTCCGCGCCGCCCGCACTTCGAGCTCCTCCGACCTTACGACTCCACGACCGGACAGCGGAAATCCGCGGAGCCAGCCCGGGTGACCGTAACGTCCCCGCGGTCCTGGGCCGTAAAGACGGCATCGTCCGAGGTCAGCAGGTAGGGCGTGACCCCGGCCTTGAAGCTAACGAGGAAGACCTGCCAGCTGCCCCCGTGATACGGGCCGTCGCCGGGGGCGACGCCGGCGATGCCGAGCTGGCCCGCGGCACCATTCGTGACCTTGTAGAAGGGATCGAGACCGGTACCGGCCGCGATCGGCGCCGGTGTGACGACCGTGCCGACGATCGCGCCGTCATGGAAGAGTTGCCCCTTTCCCGTCGTGGCCGTGGCGGGAAGAGCGGCTAGCAGCGCGACCGAGGCGACAAGGAGTGCGGCAAGTAACAAGCGCATGTTGGACCTCCTGTTCGTTCTCCTTCGGCCACGCTAAGGGACGCGTCTTTCGTCCACATTGCCCCTTCCTTAAACGTTGCTTACGTGCACGGACGCCCGCGCTCCACGCCCGCGGGTGAGCTCAGCCAATCGCCTAGAGGTGCTCGGCGAGACGGCATGCTTCCCAGGCGAGAGTGCGCGGGCGTCGAGGACACAGTCGTGCGAGGATTGCTCGGCGCGTGGGGTCGGCAAGCTGCCTTGTCAAGCGGCCTCGAGATCAGGCCGTGACGACTTCGGTGATCTGTGCAGCGATAGCACGCCAGTGGCCGTCCCGGCTGTGCCAGACATCCGCATAACGCCTCGAGACGGGCGAGCCATCACGCGTGTAGTGCGTAGCACCGTGGACGAGCCCGACGTCGCCCAGCGGACGGACATCGATCTCGTCGTAGGTGATGTTCGTCACGCCGGGTCCCTTCGCGGTCCGTTGAAGAAACTCCGCCTTGTTGATCCGTTGTCCGTCGGCGAGCGTGCAGACGAAGTCTTCGCTCAGGTGCTCCCGGTACCACTCCACATCGGACTCGACGAAGGCACGGATGTACTCGTCGTTGAGGCTGTGGAGGGCAGCAACGACAAGCGCCTACTCAGGCGCGGACACCGAATTGTTGGCAAGCGTGCTCTCGGCCATCTCTTCCTCCTCTGCGGGGCGGTATTCCGTCTGCGGCGGAGAGTGCGGGAACGGAGCCTCGTCGCCCGGCCGGATCCGGTCAGATCGCCGACGATGTCCGAATCCGACCGGTCGACGACGCGTGCGGGGCGCTATACCTCCGCACGTGGAAGCCTTTTCGGCGGTCGTCACAACGGGGATCTACTGCCGCCCGGGCTGCCCAGGTCGGCCGCGGTCGGAGAATGTCCTGGGGTACCCGCTCGCGGCCGCGGCCGAGGCCGCGGGCTATCGCGCTTGCCATCGCTGCCGTCCCTACCGGTGGCCGGAATCCGTGACCTGGACCGCGCCAGAGCTGGTCTGCCGGGCAGTTCGCCTGATTCTCGACGGCGCGCTCGACCGGGGAACCGAGGCTGAGCTCGGAGCGCGACTCGGTGTGTCGGCACGTCATCTTCGCCGCCTCTTCACGACCCACCTGGGCGTGACGCCGGACGGGCTCGCACGCTCGGCTCGGGTCCACTTCGCCCGCCGTCTCCTCGACGACACCGATTTGACGGTCACCGAGATCGCCTTCGCCGCGGGCTTTGGGAGTGTGCGCCAGTTCAACCGCGCTTCCCGCGAAGTCTTTCGAGAGTCGCCGAGGGCACTGCGGGCCCGACGCCGGAAGGCGGATCGACTCGTCGCGGACGGCGGCCTCCTCCTGCGCCTTCCCGTCCACGGCCTCCTCGACTGGGACGCCATGCTCGCCTACTTCGCCGCTCGCGCGATCCCGGGCGTCGAAGAGGTCGACGGCACCACCTATCGCCGTACGATCGTGGTCGGCGACGACCCGGGAGTGCTCGAGCTCTTCGAGAGCGGCGACGGCCACCTGCTTCTGCGCGCGCACTTGCCGCATTGGGAGGAGCTCGTCCATGTCGTACAACGCGCTCGCCGCATCGGCGGGCTCGACTTCGATCTCGAGTCATCCTCCGTCCGGCTAGTCGACGATCCGATCATCGGGCCGCTGCTCAGAGCGCGACCAGGACTTCGTCCTCCCGGGACGTGGGATCCATTCGAAACAGGCGTGCGAGCAATCATCGGCCAGCAGGTCACTCTCGCAGCCGCGAACACGATCGCCGGGCGACTCGTCGAGAGGTTCGGCAGTCCCGTGCGGGGACTCGACCGGCTCGGCCTCACCCACACGTTCCCCACAGCGACCACGATCGCGCGCGCCGACCTGTCCGGTCTCGGGCTCACGCCGGCACGAGCGCGGGCGATCGGCTCCTTCGCCCGGGCCGTCGCCGACGACACCGTCCGCCTCGATCGGAGCGTCAGCCTCGAGCAGCTCATTGGCTCGATCACCGCGATCGACGGCCTGGGCGCGTGGACGGCGCACTATCTCGCGCTTCGACTCGGCGAGCCAGACGCATGTCCCGCCACGGATCTCGGCCTTCGACGCGCCTTCCGCCGGCAGGCGTCCGATCCCGGGGTCGCGCTCGGTGAGCTCGCCGAGCGCTGGCGACCGTGGCGAGCGCTGGCGACCACGCACCTCTGGCTGGCCGATGCTCGTCGGCTCGCCCGGCCGGACGCGGTCCGCGGCGCAGCGTGAGCCAGGGTGTGCGTGGCAACCCGGGCCGTTTGTCGCGTCAGGCGATGGTCAAGTGGTACGTGTAGGTCTTGTTCGCGCCCCGTACATCGGTGCCGAAGACTCGAATCGTGTGTAGTCCCG
>Ga0070706_100005750_pt1 | contig 11777 bp, 12 predicted proteins | sample KBSK5501metaG_FD_65476 | JGI IMG/M metagenome (GOLD analysis project Ga0070706, IMG submission 65476) | Corn, switchgrass and miscanthus rhizosphere microbial communities from Kellogg Biological Station, Michigan, USA - KBS K5-50-1 metaG | ecosystem: Host-associated > Plants > Roots >...
CAAGCAGGATCTTGCAGTTCTGAACCGAGGCAGAGACCAGCCGAGCTTGCTGGCCATAGCCTTGCCCAGCGCGAACTCTTCGCGACAGCCATGATAGCGTCGCAGCACCATCAGCAACGCGAGCGCATCTGGAGACCGATGAGCAAAACGATCAATCTCCCGAAAGCTTGTCGGCACGACCCTGCCACCCACAAAGTTGCGACCCTCCTGCTGTATCTTCCACGCTGAATGAACGAGGCGAACAACTTCGTGATCCGGCAGCTCCGGAACACAGGCGTTCTCGTTTTCAGTCCGTGCCACGTCCAAGAGTGTCTCCTCATCATCCACATAGCGGGCGTGGGACAGGGCGTAACGGAATAAAGACTTGTTGCGCCGACCCTGCGTGACGGATGCGACATCGCGGCGAATGCCAAGGCTGCTTGGAACCTGCGGCCTCATCACGGGCAATCCCCGCAGGTCTTCGAGCGAACCTCGGATGATTAAGTAGCGGCCTTTGAGCCCTACACTTGGAGGGGCGACAACGAAGCCGGCGCCTAGAACATCCACTGGCAGGTCTGGAAACGGCCGAATACGGCGTGCCTCGCCGTTGTGGCGGTACCAAGCTTGAAAATGGCCGCTGCCGGTACGGACGATGAAAGGTGTCTCGCCAAACTGCGAAATGGCTTTCCGTAACAGGCTTTCGTCGGGCGCATCGACGTCAAGCACGGTCAGCTTGGTGCGTTTACCCACAGGCACGCCGATCGCCGGCGCGTTCGGAAATTTTTCGGCAAGCTCTGCACTAGCCCGAAGACCGACCTTCAAATATCCGCGGACGAGAGGCCGTTTGCCCGTCACCGGGAATGTTGGAAGACCTACGGCCGCATAGCGCGGCTGCCACTCGGCAAACAGAGCTTCTCCGGGCGCGCCATTCATTTCTGCGCCGTCGGAGAAGCGGTCACCGAGCGTTGCATTGCCGAGCTGATGCGCATGGCCGGCAAGTCGTGGGTCGGCTGACCCATTTATTTTCAAGGTGTTGCAGTTGGGGTTTCTGTGAAACTCAGAAAACTTTCAGGCGGCACGCCAATGAACTCGACAACTCGAAGGTAGCTTTCGATTGCAATCGGTTGACCGCGTTCCGCACGCGAGAGGGTCGCGGCCGATACCCCGACGAGATCGGCCGCAGAACGCAGATCCAATCGGCGGCGGCTTCGCGTGAGGAATAGAGCCGACCCAAAGATCCACCAGACGATTGAGGAGCCCGCGCAAGGTCGCCCGTCGAGAACTCGAGCATCAGTGGCTACGTCGATCGCAACAGCCGAGTACAACAAGAGATATGCCGTCGCGTTCACCTTGCGCCCAACTCGGGCACGAGCGCCGATCTTGCGAGGCACCCCCGCACGATCGGAAACCGCGGCCATTTCAGCTGGGGTGAGATCTTGAAGGAGTTGTGCAAGCCGAGTCCGAGCGCTCATGGCCATGAAAATCGTTCCGGCAACAGCTGCAGGCAGGCCCTTCTCGTCCGCCGTTGCACTGCTCGAGTGCGTCCGAGCCGTTGGGCCGACGCTGCTGGTCTGACGCTGCTGGTCTTAAGGCGGTGGGAACGATTCGTGAGGGAGAGTACTGAGATCGCCTTGAGGCGGTTCTCAACCGGGCTCGGATAGCAAAACGCGCGAGTACTCACTCGGTAACGGTCTGCCCGCTTTCTTATTTTTTAGGCTTAACCGTACAACTTCTGCATTCGGTAATGGGGCCAAGTGATCGCCCAGAGTTTCTCGCGCTCAGCAGAAATTGCCCTAACCTCTCTAATCATGGCCACGAATTTTTTCAGCGCTTCCTCTGAATCATCCTTACTAAAGGCCATCTTGTCTAATTCATCTCGTAATGCATTTGAGTGTAGTCGGAGCGTCTCATCATCGCGTGTGGCCTTCACAAGTTTTTTGATCCAATAATCCACTTTTGCAAATACCTCTCCTTCTTTGCCGGTGGCATATTCGAAAACGTTAAGAACGAACCTGTGAAACGGACCTCCTTCGGTACTCGTGGCTGCACCGGGTTTGAAAATCTGGTGAATGTACAGAAGGTCAGTCACCAGCCTCCAACGCGGAATGCCCTCGTCTTCCTTAAACATGTTGGTGCGCCCGCCACGATCATCGATGCTTCGTCCCTGCCGTTCTCGACGTTGGACTAGACGCTGCACGCTCGCATGAGCACACTTCGATAAGCTAAAAAGCCGCCGAGCCCACGGGCTGCGTTTTCCCTGCGGATGGCGGAGCGCCTGAACGTCAGCATCCTCCATCAGTTTGCGAAGACGATCCTTACCATCCGGCTCAGCAAAACCTAGCTCCAATATTCTGAGTGTCAGGTCATCCGACGCTTCGATATGTTCCGCCAATTGAGCAGATAACCTCTCGAATTCCTTTAGCCTCTCCACTACGTCCGAAAATCGTGGCGCGTCACGAGCAACATATTCATTGAAATTGAATCGGCGAGCGATCCCGCTGACCAATTGTATCGCAACTCTCTTCGATAATTTCTGGCACGATCTGTCCTCTTTGACCCAAATGCCCCGATAAGGCGCGAGCTCCTCTATTGCTCGTAGGAGCGCCTCCCGCGGGCCCTTTGGTCGGCTGACCTCCGCTGGGGCGTACAACCGCCAACGTTTTTTTTGTGGTTGGCGTTTCCTCCGCATTGGGTAACCACTTCCTACGGGTAGGCAACCGACCGGTTTTGGATGCGGTTGTTGCCTCGATGATCAGCCGCGCAGTCGGCCTACTGAGCGGTATGCCGACCGGCATTAAACCTGATTCGCTCTCTGCCACCGAGCGCTTGGCCGAGATCGCTGACATCCTAGCCCTCGGCCTGATCCGCATGAGGACCAGGAAGTCCAGTCCTTTTTTTCCGACATCCGGAGAAATTTCGCTCGACATCCTCGCCGACCAGAGCGGTCCTGACCCCAATATTGCGGGGGAGAATAGGCCATGACCGCGTCGGTTCTGGCGCAGCTTGCGGCGTTGAAGCGCTTGCCCACGCCGGATCTCAAGCGCCGCTGGCGCGACCTTTTTGAAACCGAGCCGCCGGCCCATAACCGGCGATTTCTCGAAAGCCGACTGGCCTACCGCATCCAAGAATTGGCCTATGGCGGCCTTAAACCCGAGACGGTTGAGCGCCTGGACGCGCTCGCCGAGGATCTCGCTGGCGGCGATCCCGGCAAGCGCCATCGCATGGATAAGGACCGCCCCGTCGCGGGCACACGGCTCATCCGCGAATGGCAGGGCGTCGAGCACTGCGTGACCGTGCGCGACGACGGCTACGAATATCAGGGCCGCCCCTATAAGTCGCTCTCCGCCGTCGCCCGGGCCATCGCCGGCACGCGCTGGAATGGCTGGGTGTTCTTTGGGCTCAAGAACCAGCGGGCGTCATCATGAAAAAGCCCGTGGTCCGAAAGCTGCGATGTGCGGTGTATACCCGCAAGTCGACCGAGGAAGGCCTCGATCAGGAGTTCAATTCGCTCGATGCCCAGCACGAGGCCTGCGAGGCCTACGTGGCCAGCCAGAAGGCTGAGGGTTGGATCCTGGTCCCGGACCGTTACGATGATGGCGGCTTCTCCGGATCCACACTTGAGCGGCCCGCGCTGACGCGCCTGAGGGCAGATATCGAGGCGGGCCGGGTCGACGTCGTGGTGGTCTACAAGATCGATCGGCTCAGCCGATCGCTCATGGACTTTGCGAAGCTCGTCGAGGTCTTCGACCGGACGAGCGTCACCTTCGTGAGCGTGACCCAGGCCTTCAATACCACGACCTCCATGGGCCGGCTCACCCTCAATATCCTTCTCTCCTTCGCCCAATTCGAGCGCGAGGTGATCGGGGAGCGCATCCGCGACAAGTTCGCGGCCTCCCGGAAGAAGGGCATGTGGATGGGCGGCTGGGCACCGCTGGGCTACGACGTCCGCGATCGCAAGCTGGTGATCAACAAGGCCGAGGCCGCCACCGTGCGCATGATCTTCAAGCGCTTCGTGGGGGTGGGCTCCGCCACCGCGCTCACCCGGACGCTCATCACGGAGGGTGTGACGACAAAGCACGGCAAGCCGATCGACAAGGGGGCCCTCTACAAGCTGCTCAACAACCGGATCTACATCGGCGAGGCCGTTCATAAAGGCACCGCCTATCCGGGGGAGCATGAGGCCATCATTGGTCGAAGGCTCTGGGACCGCGTCCATGAGATCCTGGGTCAGAGCCCCCGCAAGCGTGCCGCTCACACCCGGGCTCAAACCCCGGCGCTTCTCAAAGGCCTGATCTTCGGCCCCGCCGGCAACGCCATGACGCCCTCTCACACCCGCCGCAACGGCAAGCTCTATCGCTACTACGTCTCAATGGATGTTCTGAAGGATGGGGCAACCTTCTGCCCAGTGCGTCGTCTGCCCGCCGGCGAGATCGAGAAGGCGGTCGTCGGTCAACTCCGCGTGCTGTTGCGCACACCCGAAATCATCGTTCAGACCTGGCGTGCCGCCCGGAAGGTAGACCGCACTATCGCTGAAGCCGACGTGCGGGACGCCATTGAGCGGCTCGATCCCGTGTGGGACGAACTCTTTCCCGCCGAGCAAGCGCGCATCGTCCAGCTTCTGGTTGAACGGGTCGACGTTGGCCTCACCGGCTTGGACATTCATCTGCGAACGGAAGGTCTCACGACCTTGGTCGGTGACCTACGCGCCGCGGCCGGCGATACCAGAAGGGCAGCATGACCGCGCAGCTGAGCAAAGACGGCGCCCTCCTGACGGTTCACGTCCCGATAGCATTTCGACAGCGTGGCGGTCGAAAAGTCATGCTAGCGCCGAGCGGAACAGAAATGTCGCCCTTGCGGGGGATGCGCGTCGACAGTGCTTTGGTCAAGGCCATCGCCCGGGCACATCGCTGGAAGCGTATGCTGGAAAGCGGCGCCTACGCATCCATTACCGAACTCGCCGAGGCTGAAAAGATCAACCAATCCTACCTTTGCCGTGTCCTGCGCCTGACCCTACTCGCGCCGGACATCGTAGAGGGCGCGTTGAACGGCACACTCTGTCCGGAATTTACGCTGGAACGCGCGATGAAGCCGTTTCCTGTAAGCTGGGAAGAGCAAAGACGCACTGCCCGTGAATGCATGCACACAGAACGAAAGGTGGGCTCCACAGATCTGTCCAAAAGGACACACACAATGCCTATAAGTCGTCGGAAGACCTCCCTCTAACTCCCGGACCGTTTTTGGCGTCTTGCCTTTTTTAGGCTGTTCGCACGCGATTTTGACCGTTGACCCGAAACCCTTTTTGTCCCCCTATAACCCTGTCGGTTCTCCTGGATTTCCTAATGGAGAACTGCGATGAAGTTGTTGAAGCCCTTCCTCACCAACATCCGAAATTGGTATCCCCGTGTCCGCTTCTCCGCGCCCACGCTCATCAGCATCCTGCTGCTCTTCGAGCGCGCGATCAATCCCCTCGACAAGATCTGGAAGATCGGCGGGCTGATCTAGTTTAGTTGGGTGCGCACACGATGCGCTGCGGGTCACGGGGGCAATCGTGGACCACATGAGACTGTGCAATTGCACTCTGGCGAGATAGCTGAACATGTTAATCGCACAGGCTATAATGTGAGTCCAATCACGCGGCATCCAGCAAACCACTTATGGCCGTCTATACGATTAAGAACAGGAGCTACGGAAGAGCCCTAGTCGGGACAAAGATTCTGTATCGCGGGTATCGGAAGAAGCCCCGTTTTCTAAAGGACAAGGGACAAGGATTTTCCGGCGGAAAACATCTCTTAGAAACGCTCAATAAGAAATTCGGAAAAAATTACAAATTGATACTGACGCCAAAGACGGATCAGATAGCGAGGTCGGGAACAGCGTGGACTGTTAGCGTTTCTGAGCGCACCCTTAATCGTATCAATTCAATCGTCCGCGACCGAAGCCGTGATCTTCGACTCGACGCCGCATCTCAAATTTTGTCTGCAACATTTTCCGACCACTTCACCGCATCCCATCGCGTGGAAACTTACCGCCGCGGAATGTTCGCTGGACTCCTGTCATCAAATCTTGACCCCCGCGCCGTATCCACCGATGATCAAAAGGCAATTAGTGCGTTTGCGGCAAAGATAGCGACTGACCCCAAGGCTACAGGCTTCGACGAGCGTGAAGCGGTCAAACGAAAACATGACGTCCAACTTCTGTACCTAAAAAATTTGATCGCCGAATTCGATGACCGATTGTCTCGCAACTATTCTGAGGGGAATTGGCAAAAATATTTCGAGGAGAAGATTCTTTATTTTCAAGATAATTACATCAACAAAATACACAAACCAAACATTGCTGTCGTTACTACGCAATTTCCCGATTTCGGCGTCATCACAGCTGATGACTATCTGGATCTTTTGGAAATTAAACTTCCAAAAACGCGAATTCTAAGTGAAGACAAGTCTCACAAGACTTTTTATTGGACATCAGATATTGCGAAGGCGATAGCGCAGGTTGAAAGTTACATTGATAGTGTCTCGGATCACAAGGCAAGCATCATTCTGCAAATTGAGAAACTCACGGGCATCCGACTTAGGATCGTAAAGCCCAGGGGATTAGTGATTGCCGGGTCTACCTCCGAATTTTCCGACAACCAGGTTAGAGCGGACTATTTTAGAATGCTGAATGAAGGCTTGAAGAATGTAGAAATCGTTCCCTATGACGAACTGTCGCAAAGACTGAAGAACACAATTGTCAGCATCGAAAAACTTGAAGCTGCTCGGGAGAGGGAAGCGAGCAAAAAATGAACCGGCAAATTAAGGGGGAGCTCCGATATGAGTCCGGAATTGAAATTCTTAGCTAAATGCAAACCTCGAGAGTTGGTGAGAGTGAAGGTTGAGGACGCTGGCCAATGGGCTCTCGTAGGCAAGCCCGACCGCCAATATTGGCCCATCATTCTGCTGTCTGGATGTCAATCTCCCTTGGCGATAAACGTGCTTGAAGGAGGGAGCGTCTCAGGTGATTTTGAAACGTATGCGGTGCTCAGTTTTGGCACCACGCATACACTGCGGCCGAATTACACTGCTCGGTGCGAGCTTGGTGTCGGGCAACTTTTCAAGAAGCCGGGAGCTTTTATATTGTCGGAGACGGACGAATACCTCATCGTTACCGAGGCGAACAGACAACGTTGGTTCGATTTGAGGACAGGAGCTGTACGTGGCGAACCAGGTGGGAAACTTGCCGCGTTCGCCAGTTGGGAGCTACGGGTTGAGGACCTGATCGACACCACGCCAGCACTTCTGGTTCACACAGTAAGTTGAGCTCCCTCGGGACAGCGAACGAGAACGACCGTTTTCGTGGCTCAACAGAGCCAAGGAATAAGCGCCGCACAATATCTGCTTCGCGACCGACGCCCAAAACAAAAGCGACACGGTAGATTACGAAATTCTTCCAAGTGAGATCTGCTTTGGCTCCTAAGCGGCCCTCGTTCAATTGCCGGCTAAACGTCGCCGAAGGGCGAGGAAACAGACATCTCGATGTTGATTCTCGTACCCCGAAGTAGATTGCCAAAAAGGACGCGTGGCGCCTCCCGCTTGATCAGCTCGCGATCCTAGTCTCGATGGCGAGAATCTATCATTCTGTAGCACCTGCAGCGCGAAAGGGCGGCTGATGGAGCATGCTTTGATTTTGCACGATGACAGCACACCAGCGTTTGGCTCTGGTAACCGCGTTATAAAGCAACCGGCGCTGCTGCTCGGCACTTCCCGCCACGGTGTATGGCCAGAGGACTATCACTCCTTCAAACTCACGATTTTTCGCCTGATGCACGGTCATCGCCTTCATGCGCACCGAGTCGCTCCGAGCAAATCGCCTGTATCGCCGAAAACATGCCACCAACTGCTCTCGAACCAATGCTGGCTGAAAGACTGTTTGTCCCGTTAAACTCCGGTTATGCAGAACCCAATCTCTGCACATGTGTAAGGCCGGATGAGCATTCGCCGTGCCTAGAGCCGCAAGCGTGGCGTTCACGTCGCCGTTGTCAGGGAGATTAAGGTCCGCGACCACCTGCCCGGCCGCATCCTCATCGGATTGTTCCCACTGAATGTGATAGGGGCCGTTTTGCTGTTGCCCGAGCGGCCCTGATCCAACACGAGAAACTACCGTTGAGGCAAAGCCTCCTGCCTTGGACGGAGTGATAAGAGCAATGTCATTTCCCCCGTTCCAGGCGATCGCGTTCGCAACGCAGGTTGCCGCGAGGTTGAATGGCTGGCGGCCAGGCGCCGCCATTATTGTCAGATTGCCGCCAGCAATGACGTTTTGACCCTGGCGAATCGCATGTGCCGTCGCAATTAGTACGGCCTGGTCGGTTCGCTGCTGCACATTTAGGGCAACGGGCTGCGACCGGTCATTAAGCCACGCAATGGCCGGATTCGGACGCAATTCGGGAATCAAGCACTGGAATTCATCGGCAGCAACGAGCATTGAAACGTCTGGTTCGAGCGCACGAAAAATTCGCAACCGTTGCGGCTTCAAGTCTTGAGCTTCATCGACAACTACATACGGGTAGCTTCTCGCCACCCATGCCCGCACTTCGTCGTTCTCCATGAGCGCACCAGCCGTGTTACAGGTCGCGTCATATTGGTCCTCGCGCAGGTCAGCCATCCCTTCATGCCGACGCAGGGAACGCCACCGTGTGCAGAGTTCCCACGCAAACCGATCAACAGTCATGCAGACATAGCGACTTCTGAGCCCTCGTACGCCCCTTAATCGGTCATCGAGGCGTCGGCGAGAGCCGTGCATGAAAGTCATCGCGAGAACGCGCTGTCCATCTTGCAGAGGCGCGGCGGCGAGTGCGTCGCCCGTGGCATCCATCAAACGATGCGTTTTTCCGACTCCGGCGGGCCCGGTAAATGCAACCAAGGTCACGGGACGAACCGGAAAACTCTGGTTCTGGCGGTGGAAGTCGCGGTTCGCGCCCATCCGATCGGATCAACTACGCCACCCAAGCACGCCTCCGCCAATCTGTGTAGCAAGACGCGCATGCGCTGGAGGCACGGATCGCTGTCGGCCAAAGTTTCTACCATCATTTCGTAGGCCACCGGGTCACCTTTAGCGCCACCGTCTCTCGGTAACGTCTTCATATGGGCAACGAAGGCTGCAACGGTCGCGAATTGGACTCCTAGGGCAGCCGAAAGCCAGGGCAGAACCGTGGCGGCATCAGGATTAGCTATCCAGCCCACAACGTCTTCAATGTGCCAATCTGCTGGCCATTGAAGCACCGTCGTCGGAGGTGTTTGCAATGCGGCCAGGTTTGCCGCGTAGCCGTTGCCAGCGTTGTCACCGTCAATAAGGCACACCACGCTGTGATGTATCTTGCTCAACTCTTCGAAAACTCCCTGCACCTGTCCATCGTGCGTAGGTACTGCACCAACGAGGGAGCCAAACTCTGGCTGATTGTTGTTTTGGACCGCAGTGACGCGCCGCGTTTCGTCGGCGCTGACCATTAGCTGAATCAGGTCAAAATCTGTTCTGCCCTCCGGCACGAGAACACGGTCGTGCATGAGTGCGGTCACCGTGTCTTGGCGTCTAACAACATACAGGGTTCGCTTCCAATTTGGCGCGTTGCGCGGGAGGGGGGCACTAAGCAGCTTCGACGCCTGAAGCGCTCCGTCGTGATTGTGCAAAACCATGAGAGATGTTGGATCACACGCCGAAGCGACAATAGGTGAATGTGTGGCGATAATGGTCTGGGTCGATAAAGAACGGATGCGGTGAATAAGCTTTCGTTGGAGCGACGGCGGGACGTGAAGCTCAGGCTCTTCCATCGCCAGGAGAAAGCTCTGCCTCTGCTCGGCGCGCATGTGGCCAAAATGGAGAAGCAATAGCAAGTGCTGCAACGACACGAGGCCGCTTCCTTGCCGTCGCGCTGGAATCTGATGGCGATTCTCAATCGAATAGTGCGGCATGACGGCATCAAGCACGGCCTCGCTGTCTGTGGCTGTTAGCCTGAGTTTTAAACCAACGGTCTTCCCAAGCAGGTTCTTCAGCTCGGCTTCGACATTACCGACAATGCTGGTAAGCCCGGGATCACTCTCCAAAGGCTGTTCGGGTACTCGAAGGCGTCCTCGCTCCGCTAGGACGGCGGCAGCGGGTTGGCCCCCAATTGATGAGACGACACGTCGGAATAGCTCGGACCCAAAGGAGATGGTCCGGTCCCAGGTACGATTGGCGGGAACCAAAAAGAAGCCTATGTCTCGTACCAGCTGCGCAGGCACGCGCTTAACGACTTCCGTGTCGAACACATCTCCGACATCCTCGTCGTCGTGAAAATATCGGATCACATCAACGGCGAGATCGTCGCGGTCAAACCGCGCAGCGAAACCGACCTGACAAGCCAGTTTGGATGCCGCCTGTGTACGCGCTGCATGCAAGCTTCCATCCGCGGGGTCAAACCACTTGGAAACGGCGCGATCTTCGCGAAACCAATTTGCATGCCTGTTTGGATCATCACCTGCGAAACCGATGATCGTAGCCACAATATTGATACGGTCAGCTGCGGCCGGATCACTACCGAAAAAATCATGCTCTGTCAGTTCACGGATCAGGCGGTCCCGACCAAAAAGAAGGGCTATCGCCTCAATAATTGTCGTTTTGCCGCAGTTGTTGGGCCCGATAAGTACGTTGTGCGAGGCCAAACGAATTCGAGCGTCCTGCACTCCTCGAAATCCGCGAATTCGCAATTCTGCGATTTGCATTTGGACACCAGGCTATCTGAAGCGCAGACCGCCTTAAATACTTGCGTCAAAAGCCGATTCCAAGATACGATAGCTTTGAATTCATAACAAAGAGCGCTTGGCGCAAGTCTGCATTGACAGGCGAGCTGAGGCATGAATTTTGCGGCGCTAAAGTTTATTCGATATGTCGTTCCAGGGATATTGCTGTATGTCTTGCTCTATTCGATTTGTTGGGTGACGATCTGGTGCTCGCTACCTCTACCAAACAGATGGGAAGAACTCGGCAAGCTCACGGCAGCAGCCGTCTTGGCCTTCGTATATAATGCCGTCGACCTTCGCGAGCGCATGAACAGTTTCTATTTTGATGCCGTAAATAGCAATCTAATTACGCGCCTGACCTCGCCCTTTGCGGGTGATCCGAGTGTCCCAAAGCCGCTAACATGGAGAAATGTCCGGCCCATCTTCTATAGAATCATAGATTCTGACCCCTCACTCAAGCATCAAGCACAGCGAGCATTCTTTAACGGCGCGCTGTGGACCTCCGCTGCCGATTTGCGCGCCATTTCTTTGATTGGAGTCCTCCTTTTTTCTGCAACTCTGCTCATTGGAAATTTGATTGGACGCGCAGAGTTCGATTTTGGTTTGGGCGTGTTTGCGATTCTGATGTGCTTGGTCCTTGCAGGTGTGTCTTTCGGGCTGTCGAAGCTCATCACAAAACGACACATAGAGATTGGAAATGAACAGGTCGATTTCATTTTGGCGCACCATCGCCAGGTGCTACATGATCATCTGGCGCGTATCAATGTCTGATTGAGGGGGCTGTGGCGTCAGCACTGGAAAGGAAGCTAAAAGAAATTCGGTCTGTCTTAACCTCCTGGGTTGGACCGGTCGTGCTTGCGTATAGTGGTGGCAAGGATTCCTCGACGGTTGTCAAACTCGTTGTAAATGCGCTTGTCAGATACCAAGATGTACGCCGAGACTTGAAGATTGTCTATTGTGACACAGGTGTCGAAAATCCCGTTGTTTCGGCCTTCGTAATTGAGACTCTCGGTGACTTGTCAAACGAGCTGGCGGCGTTAGGCA
>Ga0070706_100005754_pt1 | contig 11774 bp, 10 predicted proteins | sample KBSK5501metaG_FD_65476 | JGI IMG/M metagenome (GOLD analysis project Ga0070706, IMG submission 65476) | Corn, switchgrass and miscanthus rhizosphere microbial communities from Kellogg Biological Station, Michigan, USA - KBS K5-50-1 metaG | ecosystem: Host-associated > Plants > Roots >...
ACACGAGGGGCGGGATCAGCTCGTCGTCGGCGCATCGCTCCCGGTACACGTTGAGCTGGCGGCTCAGCGGGTAGGCCCCGCAACCGAGCGCGTGGTACGCCGCGAACTCGTCCATGTCGAATGGGATCGCGCGCGGCGAAAGGGCGGCGGCGGCGAGGAGCGCGGCGGCGCCGAGAAGCGGGCCCGGCCGGAGCTTCAGGCCAGCTTCCCCTTTGCGATCGCGGCCTGGACCGTGTTCAGCGTCTTCTCCATCAGCGAACGCAGCGCCTCGTCCTGCTCCAGCCGCGGAAGCTTCTGGGCGACGAGGTCCGCGTACGAGATCCGCTTGTGCCAGAGGACGGTCCCACCGTCGTAGACGCGCGCCTCGAAGAAGGCCTGCTCCACGCCGAGATCCTCGGCCTGCAGGTGATAGTCCTTCCCCTCGTGCTGATGGACCCGGTTGATGCCGGGAAGCATTAGACCGTCCGGGCGGCGTCGGGGCGGCCGGCGGAGACCCGGCGCAGCCAGCGCTCGAAGAACCAGTTGCCGACGCGGAAGCCGCCGTCTTCCGCGGCCAGATAGCCCATCATGCGCAGGCCGAAGAGCAGCGGCTCCAGCCTCTCCTCGCCCGCGCCCACCACCTGCGCCAGCTCCTTGCCGCTCCGCCGGCCCTCGCGCGCCACCTCCTCGAGGATCGTGCGCTCGTCGTTGTCGAGCGTCTGGAAATCCACCGAGAAGAAGTTCGCCACCATCTCGTCGGCGGCGACCTGGTCGAGGGTGCTCGTGACGTCGCGGCTCTCGAAGAGCCGGCTGGCGATGAGCTGGAGGAGGAACGGGTGGTTGGCCGTGCGCTCCATGACGACACCGGTCTCCTCGCGGGAGAAGCGGCCCCGGGCGAGCAGGGCCTGCGCTTCGTCGTTGGCGAGCGGCGTCAGGTACACGGGGGGGATGAAGCCTTGCAGGAACGGCGACGTCGCAAAGTCGGTCCGCTCGTCGATGCGGGCCAGGCGCTTGGTCGAGGTGAGCACCGTGCGGACCTCGGGGCCTTTGTGGAAGATGCGACGGAGGCGGGGAAGCACGGCCGCGTCGGCGCGGGCCACGGTCAGGAACTCCTCGGCCTCGTCCACGAGCAGGAGCAGCCGCCATCCGCTCTTCACCGTGCGCCGCACCAGCGTCGTGAGCATGTCGGTGGCGGCCATTCCTTCGAGGTCCTCGACCGCGATGTCGGTCGCGCGGCGGAAGCCCTCGCTGTCCTCGACGCTCCCGAGCAGGCCGTCGGCCAGCCCGCGGACGTCGCCGCTGCCCTGCAGGTCCCAGTACAAGGGGACGAAGGGGGTCTGCGGGCTCTGCTGGACCCGGTACTCCAGCTCCTTGAGGAGGCTCGTCTTCCCGAGACGGCGCGCGCCGACCACCCAAAGCGAGTCGCGCTCGCCGTCGAGGATCTCGCGCAGCAGCGCGCCCCGGCCGAAGAAGTTGTCCGCCCGCACCCAGCTCCCGGCAATAAAAGGATTACGCATCAATTCAAACGCGGCGTGACGCCGGCCACAATCCGGAACGTCACGCCTGAAATCCGCGTCCTCGGGAGGGCGCTTCGGTCGAGATTCCGCCCTCGCGAGAGTAAATCCCGCTCGGGCGGCAGGGAAGCCCTCCCTGCGGGCGCTCCAACCGCGCTTCCCATGTCGGCGCTGTAGTCTGCCACATTCAGGCCGATGCCCGCGCGGCCACGGCGGAGCCCTCGGCGGCCCGCCCTTCGAACTGCACGGCATCCCGCACCGCGTCCACGTCGCCGGCGGTGATCGTCGTGCGGCCCTGCTCGAGCATCCGGCTCACGGCGTGGATGCAGAACTTCTGGATGACGTAGGGCTTCAACTGGCTGCCGGTGAGGATCGCCTCCACCGCCTCCGGCTCGAAGCGGAAGACGCCCTCCACCGGCTCCTTGACGAGGGCCTCGGCCTCCTCGCGCACGAAGGCGGTCAGCTCGATCTCGTCGAAGAAGTTGTACCAGGGGCTGCCTTCGCTCATCCACGCGCGCTTGATCCCGACCCCGCTCATGATCGCGACCAGGTGCTCGGAGAATGTCTTCATGAAGATGCTGCGCAGGCGCTGGTTGATCCGCTCCGAGTAGTCGTTGAGCACGTCCACCTCGTCGATGAGGAGAACCAGCTTCACCCGGCGGGGCGTGCGCGCCTTCAGGTCCTCGATGACCCGCTGCAGGTCGTGGCTGAAGTCGCGCCCGTCGTAGCTCTCGTCGTCGACCCGGAAGCGCAGCGCGCCCAGCGTGGCCGTGCCCAGCCCGAGGCCGTCCACCACGTCCGACATCACCGCGTGGAAGAAGCCCTGCTCGGGCACGCCCTGGAGGTCGGTGAACACGGGAAAGAACTTGTACTCCGTGCCCTCGTCGGTCTCCAGCGCCTTCTTCAGGTGATACAGGAACGTCGTCTTCCCGATCCGCCGCTCGCCCGTGATCATCAGGCTGTTGTGATGGAGGACGTTCATGATCCGGTTGAGGAGCTTTCGCCGGCCGAAGAACATGTTGTCGGCCAGCACGGGCGCGCCCGCGATGTACGGGTTGAACCTCCGGTGCAGGGCCCGCCGGCGCCGGGCGTGCTGCACGACGAGGCCCGCTCCGAGCAGGCCGGCCGCCGCCGCGCCCGCCGAGGGCAGGAAGGCCTTCGTCTCGTAGAAGCGCAGCTCCCGCGTGACGTCGAAGCTCGCGACCGTCGGTGCCTCGGAGGTGTCGACGGCGGTGACGCTGATCTGGTTGCGGCCGGCCTGGAGGGGGAACTCCTCGTCGAACCTCTGGTTTCGCGGGAAGGAGGCGAGCTCCTGTCGCCGCACCAGCCGGCCGTCGAGCCGGTACTCGAGCCGCACCAGACCGCGGTCGTCCGTGGCGACGCCGTGCAGCGTGAGGCGGGGGCTCTCCACGACGGGGCCCGGAGTCTCGAGGAAGGTGAGGACCGGCTTCTCGTTGGGCAGTACGTTCTCGAGGACGGCCTCCAGCGTCATTCGCGCCGCGTAGGTCGACCTCTCCTTCGCCCTCTCGTTCCCGGGGTCGAGCGCGAGGGCGCTGCTCAGCTTGACCCACGCCTCGGAGAACCGGCGGCCGCCGAGCAGCGCCTCCGCTTGCGCGAGGAGGGCGTCCGTTCGCACGTGGGTCTCCTTCGCCTTGCGCAGTCCTTCGAGGATGCGCGTCGCCTCGGCCAGGAGCCGTTGCGCCTCGGCGTTGTCGGTGTCGGCGGCGGCCTCGGACAGCGGGCCGCGCGCCTCGTCGTAGCGGCCGGCGTCGAAGAGCGCCTTGCCGCGCTCGAACTGCGCCTGCCGCGTCTGCCGCGTCGTCGAGGCCAGGATCTGCTCCTCGGCCTTCGTCCGGCCCTCCGTCGCGCGCGCGTTGCGCGCGTCGACGCTGAGGACGTCCTCGAACTTGATCTTGGCCTCGGCGCCCTTGCCGGATTGCAGGAGCTGCTGCCCTTCGGCCAGCTCCCTCTCGATCCGGTCCAGGCGCGCCTGCGTCTCCGCGCGCTGCGTCATCTCGGCGCCGATCTTCTTGATGCTCTCGACGATCTCGCGCACCGTGGCGGGCTCGGCGAGCGCCTCCGCGATCTTCTGCGCCTGTAACAGCCGAGCCAGCGCGTCCTCGAGCTTTCCCTGCCGGTAGAGATCGTCGCCCTCCTTGCGGAGCCGCTGCAGCTCGTCCAGCAGCGCGCGGGCCTTCTTCTCCCGCTCGGCGGCGGCCGCGTCTTCCAGCGCCTTGTTCGCCTGCCCGCGCAGCCGGCCGAGCTCCGCGTAGAGCTCCTTGTTCTTCTCGATGGCGCCCTGCTTCTCTTCCGCGTCGAAGGCCTTCAGCGCTGCCTTGAAGTCGCCGGTCTTCACGTGGCACACGCCCTCGTAGTGGTAGGGGACGTAGTCGATGAAGACGAGGCCATAGAGGCGGACGCCCAGCTCGGAGTTGGGCTTCAGCCGGCGGGCCTGGGCGAGGCTCGCCAGGGCCTGCTTGCAGAGGCCGTGGGCAGCCTGCTGCTTTCCGTCCTCGTAGAAGTCGTACCAGTCCTTGACCGCCCACGCGGGGCCGGCGGCAACGACCAGGATCAGGGCCAGGAGCGCCCTTCGCCAGGGCATGGGCCAGTCTAGCAAAATGGCAAAGGCCCGGGGATGCTGTCCCGGGCCTTTGTGCGGCGGGGCGCTCGAGCTACTTCTCGTACATCGCAGCGATGAGGGCTCCACGCGCGGTGGCGGTCAACGGGTCGCCCGCGAGCCGGACGCCCGAGATCTCGACGGGCAGGTTGCGGGCCTTCAGCGCGCGCTCGAACAGCTCCTTGAAGCCCCGGGGCTTGGCGGTCCCGCCCGCGATCACGATCGGCAGCGGCCGGTCGGTCTTGGGCATCTTCTCCGCCCGCGACATGGCTCGGCGCAGGGCCTCCACCAGGCTGTCGACGAGGTCCTCGTAGTAGATGTGGAGCGCCTTCTCGACCTTGTCCCGCGCGGCGCGGCTGAGGTCGAGGCCTTCTTCCTTGATGACCTTGACGCGCGTGGCGCTCTCGCCGACCACCGACCCCACGGCGTGGTCGATGTAGTCGCCGCCCTTGGCGATGCTGAACATGATCGACGGGATCGACAGGAAGGCCAGGGTGCCGTTGCACATGCCGCCGCCGCAGGAGAGGCCGATGCCGGTGAAGTTGTTGTCCTCGAGCTCAGAGAACACGACGGCCAGGCCCTCGTTGATCGCCACCGCCTTGTAGCCCATGCCTTCGAAGTGGCGGCGCAGCGTGGCCTCGTGGTAGGTCAGCTCCGCCTCCTTGCCGGCGGGGGCGGCGGGCACCGAGAACGCCAGGATCTCGCCCTGGACCTTCGCCTTGGGGAGAAGGCTCTGGATGATCGCCTCCAGCACCGGGAGGGCCATCTTCTCCCGCGGGTTGATGAGGCCGTCCGACATCGGACGGCGCACCTCCGCGTTGAACATGTTGGCGAACTTCTCGGTCGCGGTGGCGAAGACCACCAGCTCGTCTCCCTCGCGGAAGTAGGAGATGTCGTTCTGGCCGAGGATCGTCTCCGTGAAGCGCGAGTAGGGGATGGGGATGAAGGCGTTGAGCTGCGAGGCCGTCTCGATCCCCTTCGCCCGCTTGCGCGCGGCGACGACCTTGCTGGTGCCGACGTCCATCCCCGCGGGGGCGGCCCCCGCCTTCTCCATCTCGTCGAGCCGGTCTTCGACCTCCTGGGCCACCTTCCACAGATGGTCCTTGCGCTCCTCCATGCTCCTATCCTCCTCCTGCCGGGCCCGGGAGGGCCGGCTCCAGCCGGCCGGAGGCGGTCGCCTCGTCGGCCTGGCTTTGCTCGCTCAGCCAGCGGTCGTAGAGCTGCTGGCGCTCGCGGCGGAGATCATCGACGCTGCGGCCCGCCTTGGCCGCTTCCTCGGCCAGCGCGCGCTCCGCCTCGCGCACGCCCGCCCACGGCTCGCCCATGACCTTCAGGAAGTCCTCGTCGTAGCCGAATCCGAACAGCGCCACCGCGGGCGCGGGGCGCGCGTACTGGTCGGGCAGGCCGAAGGCCTCGAACGGGAACCCGCGCGCCCAGTCGACGTGATGCCCGATGAGGTGCTTCTTCGGGTTCACGCTGGTGAGGCCGTGGACGACGCACATGTCGGCCGCGATGTCCCACCGCGAACGCAGATAGTCCGACAGGTTGCGCCCGGCCAGGAACTGGGCCTGGGTGATGGGCAGCGCGTGCCCGCCCTCCCACCGCGTCTCGAACGACACGCCCAGGAAGGCTGCGTTCAGGCTCAGGTACACGTCGTCGCCCCGCGTCCACACCGAGTGGCCGGCGTGGTTGGCCTTCGTCTCCTCCTCGACGACCCGGTAGACGCGGCCGAAGCGGTCGACCATGTAGTTGTACAGACGGTTCCGCTGCACGTAACGGAGCAGGCGCTGCGTGCTGTCGCGCAGCGTCTCGTTGTAGGAAGCCTCCAGCGGCCACACGTCGCTCTCCGAGGTATGGAAGAGAATGCCGACCGGGCGTGTCTGCGTATCGCCCCGCAGGCCGGTCGTGCGGCTGACCACGCGGAACCGCCGCGGCTCGCCCGCGACCTCGTAGGTGTTCTCGATGCGGAGGCCGTTGCTGTACTGCTCGTAGCCGGCGCCCATCTCCACGAGCCAGACGGAGGCGGGCGCGACCCCCGCCCGCGGCGGCACCGTCACCGGCGCCCGCGACGCCGTGCCGGGAACGGAGGCCAGCACGGGGGCCGCGTTCGGCCGCGCATGGCGGTAGGCCGCAGAGCCCACGGCGAGCACGACCACGAGCGCGGCGAGCCCCATCAGGAGGCGCCCGGCGGCCAGCAGCAACGTGAGAGCGGCGGCCGTACGCGTGACGAGCGTCTTGCGCTGCGCCGCCGGTGCGACCGCCGACGGCTCCCGGCCCGACAGCGCGCGGAGGTGCTCGAAGCTCGCCCAGCGGTAGAGGACACGGCGCGCGCGTCCCGAGGGAACCTCCTCGACCGGCGACACCCGCGGGTAGTCGCGCAAGGAAGTACGCAGGAAACGTAGCTTGGCCACGGGATCCTGGATCTCGCGGCTGACCGCCTCGACCGCCTCGACGTACTCCTTCGGGCGGGTGGGAGCGGCGCTGGACGCGGCCTTCTTCCTTCCCTCCAAGGCTTTCAAACCGCGGCGATTATAGGCCTCGGCCGGGGCCAGGACAAGTGACCCGGCTCGCAGGCTAACCACCGATGAGGGGTCGGGGAAAGAGGGCGGAGGCGCGGGAGGAGCGCAGGTAGGGGAAGAGCAGCGCGCACGAGGGCACTTCGTAGAGGCTCTCCCAGACGATCGAGTTCGGGAAGCGTACCGGCGCATGGGTGAAGGCGAGGCCGAGGACGACGGCGTCGGTCGTGAGCACCGCCAGGCAGTACACCATCGCGATCGACCGGCAGAGCGCGATGCGGCGCCAGAGTCCCCAGGCCAGCAGCAGGTTCAGCAGGGCGCGTCCGACGACGCCCCACACCGCCCAGAAAGCCAGGGGCCGGGGCAGATCGTGGAGTGCCGCGCCCAGGTGCAGGGCGGCGCCGGCAGCGAAAAAACCCGCGGTGACCCACACCCCGGTCGGCACCGATTCCCGCCCGTCCATGGCCGTGGCCGGATTATAGGGTCTTGAGGGGCCTCGTCCCCGGGGCCTAAAATGGAAAACCGGGACCCGGGGAAGTGGGAGCGTTCACGAGACCGATGGAAAAGGCGCGCGAAGGCGGGGGGCGCCGGGCGCCGCGGCTGGCCGTCCAGCTGCCGGGCGCCCTTGTCAGCCGCCGCTCGCGCGAGGTCACGGTCGTGGACCTGAGCCTCACGGGCTGCCTCGTCCGCTGCGACACCGCGCTCGACCCTGACCAGGTCCTGGACCTGCGCATGGAGCTGGACTCGGCTCCCTTCACCGCGAAGGTGAGAGTCACGGAGTCGTACCTGGACGGGTCCGCCGGACCCGGAGCCCCCCCGCGCTACCTGGCCGGGCTGGCCTTTCTCGGTCTCCAGGCGCAGGAGGCGGCGCGGCTACGCCGGTTCCTGGACGAAGAGAGGAGACGACGGCGCGGTGCGGACACGCCCTCTCGCTGAGCTGTCGGCCCGCGACCTGCGTCCGCTGCTCGCCGAGGAGTCCGAGCACTGGGGCGGCGAGCTGCTGTGGGACTACGCCGACGTCTCCGCGGCGGTCGCCAGCGGCCTCGAGCGCGGCGCCTTGAGCGGGCTCGTCCTCCAGGACGGCCCGCGCTGCATCGCGTACTGCTACTACATGCTCGACGGGGGACGGGCCATCGTGGGCTCGGTCTTCGCGTGCGAGACGTCTCGCGGGCGGCGCCTCGAAGAAGCGCTCCTGCGCGAGGTGCTGGCCGAGGCGCAGGGGCACGAGGGCCACGAGCGCGTCGAGTGCCAGACGCTCTTCTCGACCGCCGCCGCCGCGGACGAGCTGTTCGCCCGGGCTGGCTTCCAGAGCCGATCGCGCCACTACCTCGTCCGGTCGCTCTCCGACCGGCTCGAGGCCGCGCCGCATCCGTGGCGGCTGCGGCCAGTACGGCGCGAGGACCTCGCGACGGCCGCGCACATCATCCACCGCAGCCACCAGGGAAGCCTCGACGCCGCGCTGAACCTCACCTACGCCACCCCGGCGTTCTGCCGGGGGTTCGTGGAGACGCTGGTCCTGCGCGCCGGCTGCGGCCGCTTCGATCAGGAGGCCTCGTTCATCGCCGAGGGCCCCGAGGGTCCGGTGGGCGTCCTGCTCGCGAGCCACCTCTCCCGCACGAACGGGCACGTCTGCCAGGTCTCGGTCTCGCCCGCCGGCCAGGGGCGCGGCGTGGGAGCGGCGCTGATGACCGCGGCCCTCACGGCGTTCCGGCGGCAGGGGCTGGAGACGGCGAGCCTCTCCGTCACCCTCGACAACCATCCGGCCTACCGGCTCTACCAGCGCCTCGGCTTCCGCCTTCGGAAGCGCTTCGCGGCTCACGCGTGGGTCCGCCCGCCCGCACGCATCGAACTCCCCGCATGACGGACGCCCGTCCGGCGTCATGACGATCGCCCCCCTCGTCGTGCTGCTGGCGGCGTCGTCGCCGCCCGCGACACTGGTATTGCCTCTCGACGCCACGGAGGCGCCCTCGCAGGAAAGCTGGATCGGGCCCGCGGCCTCGGAGCTGCTGGCCCGAGGCCTGGCGACCCTGGGCGTGCCGGTGGCCGATCGCGCGGAGCGATTGCGCGCCCAGGCCGCGCTCGAGCTGCCCCAGGTGAGCCTCACGCGCGCGACCTCGCTGCGGATCGCGGAGGCGCTCGGTGCCAACCGCCTCGTCACCGGCACGTACTCCGTCCGCGGCGACCAGGTCACGCTCTCGCTGCGACTGCTCGACGCGGAGCGCGCGAGCTTGGGCAGCCCCATCGTGGCCTCCGGGCCGCTGGCGACGGTGGCCGACCTGTCGCACAGCCTGGCGTGGGACGTGGCTCTCGCCAGCTCCACGCCGCCGGGGATGTCGCGCGACGCGTTCTTCGCAAAGCGCCCGGCCGCTTCCTTCGAGGCGGTGAAGGCCTACGGGCGCAGCCTCACCGCCCACCGCGCGGCGACGCGGCTCCGCCTCGTGCGCGACGCGCTGAACCTCGCTCCCCAGTTCCACGAGGCCCGCCTCACCCTCGGCCAGCTCCTGCGCGACGCGGGCGAGTTCTCGGCCGCGTACGAAACGCTGAACCGCATCCCGGCCGACGCGCCGGAGTCGCGCGCGGCCCGGTTCCTCCAGGGGGTGGCCCTGCTCGAGGTGGGACGGTACCGGGATGCGGCCAGGCTCTACGCGGCGCTCGCCGAAGCGGACGCGACGCCGGCCGTCCTCAACAACGAGGCCGTCGCCGTGCTCCGGAGCCCCGAGGACGACGGGCAGGCTTCCGAGCTTTTGCGCCGCGCGGTCGACGCGGCTCCCGCGCACGCCGACCTCACCTTCAACCTGGGATGGGCGCTCCTCGTGGAGGGCGATGCCGAAGCGGCGGAGTTTTCGATACGGGACGCCGTCCGGCGCGCGCCCCTCGACCCCCAGGCGCGCGTCGCGCTCGCGTGGGCGCTCCGCCCCAAGGAGCAAACCAGCCGAGGGGGTCAGGGGGGCGCGCAGCGTCCCCCTGCTCAACGAGCGAGCGAGGGATTCACTCCCGAGCGAGCGTACGACTCCGCCTGGAGCGGCGTCGTCGCCCTTGCCCCCAGCTACCAGACCTTGACCAGGCCCGACCTGGCCCGGCACTTCGAGCGGATCCTTCCCTCCGAGCGCCTGCTCGACCTCGACCGCGGCGGGCGCAGCGAGGCCGAGGTGGCCGCGGGCCTGGTGGGCAAGGCGCAACGCCTCTTCCGGACGGGCGACCTGCCCGGGGCGCTGGCCGAGCTGACCCGCGCCGCGTACCTCGATCCATATGCGAGCGGCGTGCACACGCAGCTCGCCCGCGTCCACCGCGCCCGGGGGGACCGCGAGCTGGCCCTCAACGAGCTGCGCATGGCGCTCTGGTCCCACGAGGATCCCGCGCTCCGGGCGGAGCTGGCGGCGGTGCTGAAGGAGGCGGGACGTACGGCCGAGGCGCGTCTCGAGGCGGAAAAGGCTTTGAAGGCCGACCCCGCCAACGAGACCGCGCGCAGGGTTCTCCAGTCGCCGTGAGCCGCGCCGCGGGCCGGTTATAATCAGCATCGTGCGGGTCTCTTCGCTCTTTGTCCTGTTGTTGCTTGCTCCGGCGGCGTCCGCCGAGCAGTCTCCCCGTCCGGTGCCGCGGCCGGGGTTGTCCTGGGCCGAGGCGGAGTCGCTGAACCGGAAGCTGGCGGCCATCGAGAAGCAGCGCGACGTCGCTCCGCGGAAAGGCGCTCGGCCGGACACGGTTACCATCACCGAGTCGGAGCTGAACTCCTACCTGAACCTGACCATGGCCGAAAAGATCCCCAAGGAGGTGACGGACCTCCAGGTCCAGCTCCTCGAGCACGAGCGGCTCCAGGCCACGGGCCTCGTGGACCTCGACAAGGTGAAAGCCAAGGTGGCGGCGTCCGCCTCGCCCTGGAATCCCCTCATGCTGATGGGCGGGCTCGTGCCGGTGCAGCTTCGCGGCCGCCTCGTGAACCGCGACGGGTTCGGGTCGATCATCTGGGAGGACGTGCGGGTCAACGCGTGGTCGCTGCCGATCAGCCTCCTGGAGCAGATGGTGGCCAGCGCGACGAAGAAGGCGGACAACCCGGAGGGCTACGACATCAGCGCCCCGTTCCGCCTGCCGTACTCCGTGCGCCGCGTCCGCCTGGAGCCAGGACGCGCATTTCTAGAGTTCTAGAGACGCATCCCCTAGGACGGATTGAGAGCCCGGAGCAGCGAGCGGCGGATTCATTCCGCCGCGAGCGACCGGGGGGGAGCGCGAATGCGCGCGGGGGGGTGCTGTCGGACCTCGTACCCCCCCGAATTGACGAATAATTGATCGTCTGCCCATGTTCGATCTGACGCGGCCCGTGCAGTTCGTCAAGGGCGTGGGCCCCCAGCGGGCGGAGGCCCTGGCCAAGGCCGGCGTCCGCACGGTGGAGGACCTCCTCCATCACCTGCCGCTGCGCTACGAGGATCGGCGGCAGTTCGCGCGCATCGCCGACCTGCGGCCGGGGATGAAGATCGCCGTCGCGGGCGCGATCGCCGTGGCCGGCCTGCGCCGCGCCCGCCGCATGTCGCTCTACGAGATCCGGCTCGACGACGGCGGCGGGCGTTTGAAGGCGCTGTGGTTCAACCAGCCCTTCTTGAAGGATACGCTGCAGAAGGGCCACCGCGTCGTGCTCTTCGGCGCCGTGGAGCGGGACTCGCACGGCGGCGCCGGGCTGATGATGGCCTCGCCGCAGTGGGAGCTGGTCGACGACGAGGACACGCCCGGCGTGCACACGGGGCGGATCGTTCCTGTCTACGAGCGGCTGGGGCCGCTCTCCGGCAAGGTCCTGCGCCGCGTGCTCACTCTCCTCGCGAGGGACATCCCCGCCGATCTCGAGGATCCGATGCCCCCGGATCTGCGGGCGCGCCTCTCCGTCGTCGGACGAGGCGAAGCGCTGCGGCGCCTCCACCTGCCCGGTAGCGACGAGGAGGTGGCCGTCCTCAACGCCGCCCGCGGGGAGGCCCACCGCCGGTTGATCCTGGAAGAGCTGTTCCTCTTCCAGCTCGGCCTCGCCCGGCGCCGGCGCGGCCTGCGCCAGCGTCGAAAGGGCATCGCCTTCGAGGTGACCGACCGCGCGCGGGAAGCGGTGAAGCGCATCCTGCCCTTCCATCTCACGGGAGCGCAGAAGCGCGTGCTGCGGCAGATCGCGGA
>Ga0070706_100005755_pt1 | contig 11772 bp, 11 predicted proteins | sample KBSK5501metaG_FD_65476 | JGI IMG/M metagenome (GOLD analysis project Ga0070706, IMG submission 65476) | Corn, switchgrass and miscanthus rhizosphere microbial communities from Kellogg Biological Station, Michigan, USA - KBS K5-50-1 metaG | ecosystem: Host-associated > Plants > Roots >...
GTCGGGGCATTCGCAGCGCGCGGCCAGTTCGAGCCAGCCGCGGACCAGTTCGCTGCGCTCGATCAGGGCGACGACCTCCGGGAGCTTCCGCCTGGCCACTTCGCGAAGAAGTTCGACGGCGGCAGGATCCCCGGGTGACGCGGAGAGCAGCACCTTGATCTCATCGAGCGACAGGCCCGCCCGTTGCCCGGTCTCGATCACCGCCAGCGTGTGCACCGTGGCCGGGTCATACCTGCGCCGGCCGCCGACCCGCACCGGCTCGGGCAAAAGCCCGATCTGCTCGTAGTAGCGGATCGCGGACGTGCTCCGGCCGGTCATCGCGGCGACCGCGCCGATCGTCAGTAGCGGGGCGCCTTCGGGCCCCGGGCCACCGTTTGACATCAAGTCGACTTTAACAACGACGATGGCAGGTGACCGTTACGTCCACAGAGGGAGGGCGGCCATGGCCGCAGCGCAGATCCCCGGCGAAGGCACCACGGCCACCACGCCCGTCGCCTGCTCTCTCACCCCGGCGGGCCTGGCGGAACAGGCTGGCCGCTGGGAGCGGCTGGCCGCCCGCGCGATGACCCGGCGCGAGCAGACCGGGCACGGCATCCGCGTCAGCTTCCGCCCCGGGCCCGGCACCGAGGAAGAACTCCGCGCGCTGGTTGACGTGGAAGCCCGGTGCTGCCCCTGGGCCACCTGGGCGGTGCACGCCGACGGCACCCAGCTTGTGCTGGAGGTGCGCGCGGCCGACGACGGCGTCGCCGCGCTACACGCCATGGTCACCGGTCTGCGGCCAGCCCCGGTCCCACGGCAGGCCGGCCGTCCCCGTTAACCCCTGGCGCGCCCGCCGGTAAGCCCAGCGCGCCCCAGGAGTCGGGTGCCCCGGCGGTACTCAGGCGGGCGTCGCCCGGCCTGGCCGACCGTGCCGTCCACCGCTCGGTGCAGCCCCGTTTGTCCAGGCAGTACCAGCGAACGTCGGCGCAGGCGCTGCCACCGTCGGCCACCATGTGGTCGCCGGGCAACCGGATACCGCACAGCCAGCAGGCCTGGATGGTGCCCGGCCCGGCCGGGGCGTAGGACAGGCGCTCTTGATCAGGCATGGTCGCTCCCCTCCAGGGCGATCTGCCGCCTCCCGGCAGGACCGGAAAACAGGCTCCGGGCCCGTCCGGGCTTGCGGCTGGACCAATACCACCCCGAGGCAGCAGTCTCGCACGTCACGGCCAGCGGCGCACGCCATGTGCGAACCCTGCCTGGCACCCGCCGGCCGGGCCAGCAGGTTTGACATGCCCTTTATCGGCAAGTGGGCACGGGCATAGCTAGTGCTCCAGCCGGTTCGGGAGAACCAAGGAAGGCCTGCAGATGGTGACCGAGACCAGAGCCACGCAGCCGTCAGGGCGAGATCGTCCAGATCTTCGAGTTGCAGGCCGAGGACAGTAAGGCGCCTGTCTAGTACTCCGCCGTCCGGCCTGGTACGCAGGAGTGGTGGAACTCACCGACTTCGAGGCGCTGAGCTTCGACTGCTACGGCACCCTGATCGACTGGGAGGCCGGCCTGCTGGCCGTGCTCACCCCGTGGGCGCGGGCGCGCGGGCTCGACATGACCGGCGAGGAGCTACTGACCGACTACGCAGGGATCGAGGCCGCGGTGGAAGCGGAACACCACGCCGACCCGTACCCGGACATCCTGGCCCGGAGCATGCACCTCCTGGGCGACGCGCTCGGCGCCGAGGTCACCGATGACGACGCGGCCCGCCTGGCCCGCTCGGTACCCGACTGGCCGACGTTTCCCGATTCGCACGACGCGCTCACCGCGCTCGGCAGGCGATTCAAGCTAATCATCCTGTCCAACGTGGACCGGGCCTCGTTCGCCGGCTCGAACGCCAAGCTCGGCGTCGAGTTCACCAGCGTCATCACCGCGCAGGACGTCGGTTCGTACAAGCCGTCCGCGCGCAACTTCGAGGCCCTGGCCGGCGAGGCGGCCCGCCTGGGGATCCGGCCGGGCGGGCTGCTGCACGTGGCGCAGAGCCTGTTCCACGACCACGTGCCTGCCCAGCGGGCCGGGCTCCGCACCGTGTGGATCCACCGCCGGTACGACCGGGGCGGCTGGGGCGCCACCCCGCAGCCGCCGGCACCGGTGACCCCGGACTGGGAGTTCCCGTCCATGGCGGCGTTCGCCGCCGCCGTCGCGCAGTCCGGCTCGCCAGCGGGCGCTTAGCGGGGCTCAGCGATACGCACAGCGGAGCTCACCGTTGGGCGGCTCCCGGCCTGTCCGCCGGAAAGTGCGGGCTTGTCACGGCAGGCCGCCCGGGGCGAGCTTGCGGCAGGCCTGCATCGCGGACTTGAGCACCGGCGAGCCGGGCGGGTGGCCTTGGCCGCCGATGCTGAGCTGGACGCCCCTCGAATTGACCACAGGATCCGGCATGTCCGGTATCCCGTGGGCCCGCATGCACGCGACGAACTTCAGCGCCTGGGCCGTAAGCTGCCGTTGCTGCGCCGCAGTCAGCGGAGGGGCCTTAGGCAGCAGGTGCTGGCAGGCCTTCTGGGCCGAGTTCATCAGCGCCCCGTTGAGGTGGTCCTTTTGGCCGTCGATGAGGATGGAGCCATTGCTCTGAGGGTCGGGGAAGCCAGGCTCGCCGTGGGCGCGCATGCACTGGGCGTAGGCGACCGCGTCCTGGTAGTAGGCCTGGCTGCCCGGCGTGGCCGGGGCCGTGGGCGAACCGCCACCGCAGGCCGCCACCAGCAGCGCGGCCGCCGCCAGGGCACCGGCCAGCGCTCCCGGCCGCCGCAACCAGCCGCCGATGCTGCCCTCCATACCACCGTCCCACAATGATCCCGACTCTGGACGACACCATTGTCGGCGGTGGACCTCAAGGCACCGGATGGTTTGCGTGTGAGTTCCGTGTGATTGGCCCCGGGCGCCGTGTCGGAACAACGGGCCGGCCGCGGAGCCATTGTGACCGGCCTGGCCACCGGCGTGGGTCACAGCGTCCAGAGCGCCTCGGTGGGTGACATGCGGGCGGCGCGGAGCGCGGGCAACAGCCCGGCGGCGGCGCCGATCACGATGGTGGCGCCGAGCCCGCCGGCCCAGGCCAGCGGCGGGATGACGACCACCCAGCCCTTCGCGGAGGCGTAGACGGCCGTGGCCACGATGCCGAAGATCACGCCCGCCGCGCCGCCGGCGACGGCAAGCAGAATGGCCTCGGACAGGAACTGGACGCGGATGTGGCCCTTGGTGGCGCCCAGCGCCCGGCGCAGCCCGATCTCCGACCGCCGTTCGAGCACGGAGATGACCATGATGTTGGCCACGCCGACGGCGCCGACCAGCAGGGCGACTGCGCCGAGGCCGAGGAACAGGACGTCGAACGCGCCCTGGGCGTCGGCCTGGGCGGACAGGGCGGCGGAGGGCTGGGAGACGTTGACCTCTTCCGGCTGCTGCGGGTTGGCCTGGGCGGCGAGCAGGTTGTCCACCCGGGTGGTCTGGCTGGTGACGGTGCGGACGTAGATCGTGGTCGGGTGCCCGGTGTACCGCAGGTAGGTGTGCGCGGCCGGGTAGCCGACCAGCACGGAGGAGTCGATCTCCGGGGCGAGCACCGCGGGCTTGAGGATCCCGGCCAGATAGAACCACTGGGAGCCGACCCAGATCCGTTCCCCCGGCCAGATGCGGTCGATGCCCATTCTTTGTGCGGCGGCGGCGCCGAGCACCGCGACCGGCTCTTTTTCCGTGGCGGCGTTGAGGAACACCCCGTGGGCCAGGCTGGTGCCCACCGCGGCGGGCAGGCCCAGGCTGGTGGCGTCCACGGTGATCGCGTTGGTGTCCACTGACGGGATGAACGGGCTGCGGAAGGCGTTCTTGTTGCTGACGGTGCCGATGTCCTGCACGTTGGTGACGCCGTGCATGAGGCTGATCATCCCGGGGGAGGTTTTGGGCAGCTGGGCGGTGCCGCCGGTCAGCGATTGCCCGGTCTGCACCGTTAGCAGGTTGGTGCCCAGCCGAGAGATCTCCGCCAGCAAACCGGCCTGCGAGGACGAGGACAGGCCCAGCACCGCCACGATCGCGGCCACCCCGATCGCGATGCCCAGCGCCGACAGGCTGGCCCGCAGCTTGCGGGTGCGCAGCCCGACCGCGGCGAGGCGGGCCAGGTCCGCCGGATGCAGCCGGGCGGCGGCGGGCGTCGCGGTGGTCATCGGGTCTCCCCCCCGACCGGCCCCCCGGCGGGCGGGGCGCCTTCGCCTGACGCGGCGCTGGGCGGGCTGGCGGTGTCGGTGATGATGCGACCGTCTAGCATCTCGATGCGCCGGTGCATCCGGGCCGCCACGGCGGCGTCGTGAGTAACCACCACGATCGTGGTGTCCGCGGCGTTGAGTTCTTCGAGCAGGTCGAGCAGCGCGGCACCGGTCGCCGAGTCGAGGTTGCCGGTCGGCTCGTCGGCCAGCACGATGGCCGGCTGGCCGGCCAGGGCCCGGGCGATCGCCACCCGCTGCCGTTCACCGCCGGACAGCTGGGTCGGCCGGGCGGCCAGCTTGTGGGCCAGCCCGACCTGTTCCAGCGCCCAGGCGCCCCGTTCCCGCCGCTCGGCGGCCGGCACCCCGGCATACAGCAGCCCGTCGGCGACATTGCTCAGCGCGGTCGCGTGCTCGGCCAGGAAGAACTGCTGGAACACGAATCCGATGCTGGCCGCGCGCAGCCCAGCCAGTTCCCGGTCGCTCAACCGGGAAACCTCCAACCCGGTGACCCGCACGCTCCCGCTGGTCGGCTGGTCCAGGGTGCCCATGAGGTGCAGCAGGGTGGTCTTCCCCGACCCGGACGGGCCGCGGACCGCGACCAGTTCCCCGGCCGCCACCGCCAGGCTCACCCCGGCCAGCGCCGTCACCGGCGGCGAACTGCGGTACACCTTGGTCACCTGGTCCAGTTCCAGCACCAGGCCGGGCCTGCCGTCGGCCCCGGGCCGACGCCCGGCCACCGGGTCCGCCGTGGCCGTGCTCATAGCGCGGGGACCACGACGTGCTGGCCGGGGGTCAGGTTGCCGGTGACCTGGACCAGGCCGTCCGCGTCGTCGAACATGCCGACGGTCACCCTGACCAGGTGATGCCCGCCGGGGCCGGTCACCTCCACGTCGTAACCGCCCGACCGCGCCATCAAGGCAGCGACCGGCACCACCAGCGCGCCGGCCACGCTGCCGGTGGTGACCTTCACCGTCACCGGCGCGGAGCTGAGGTTCTTGGCCACCTTCGGGTGGTCGAGCGAGACGTACACCGGGACCGTGGTGACCCCGGAAGCGTTGGTCGAGGCGACCTTGCTGACCGAGGTCACCACCCCGGTCGTGGCGCCACCCTCGGGCAGGTCGATCTCCACCTTGTCGCCGACCTTGATCTCGCTCTCCAGGCTTGGGTCCAGGTTGATGGTGACCTCCGGAACCGGCGAGGTGGCGGTCATCAGCGCCGTGCCCGGCGCCGCGGGCGAGCCCGGCGTGATCCCCGTCTCCCACGCGCTGATCTTCGCCGCGGTCGGCAAAAACACCACCTGCCCCAGCGTCACCGTCGCCGACGGGACCTTGATGCCCAGGGCCGTCTGGTAGTCCTCCCACGCCGCCGCGGTCGTCGCGCTGAAATACCCCAGGCCCAGGCCCGCGGCCAGCACGTCCGCCCGAGTGGTGTAACCCAGCGCGATCAGGCCCTTGTTGAACTCACGCACATCGGCCCCGGTCAGCCCCTCTGACAGGTCCCGGTACGCCGGCACCCGCCCGTACAACAGCACGACCGGGCTTCCGCTCACCTGGTAGATGACCCCGCCCTGCCGCATCGTCCGGCCGGCCGGCGGCAGCCAGGTGATCGTCCCCGTCGCCTGATTCACCACCGTGTACGAACCGGAGTCGGCCAGCGTCCCGGACAGCGAACTCTGCGAGGTCAGCGTCTGCCGTTTCACGGTCGCGACCGAGGTGCGGTAGGCCGTCCCGGCCGCCCCCGGCCCGGGCGAACCCGAGCCCTGGAACACGCCGGCCGCCGCGGCCGCCCCCACACCGGCCACGACGACGACGATCACCACCCCGGCGACCACCCAGCGCCGCCCGCCGCGGCGACGGCTCACGTCCGGGCCGGCCTGGTGATCCGAGGAAATGGTGCCGCTCATGCTCCACCGCCAATCGGCCGGCGGCTGCGGCTGGCGCGGGCACCGATGTTCATGCCGTGGTCCCTTGCGATAGGTGCTGGGCTGTGCCGGGCACCATCTTGGGCGGCCCACCTCAGGGCGCTGCGCGTATTGCGTGTGAGTTCGGTGTGAGTCCCTGGCCACCCGCCCGGACCTGCGTGTTCACCGCCGTTCACACCGAACTCGCATGCTTCTCTCACCTGATGCTGGGGTTAGCGTGGTCAGATAACCCGTGAGGGCAAGGGAGTACGGCGATGAGTGAGGCAGCGGCGAGCCTGCCCCCCGGCCAGGGGGAACTGCTCGTAGTAGACGACGAGCCGTTCCTGCGCGAGGCGGTCGCGGCTTCGCTGCGGTTCCTTGGCTTCGAGGTGGCCACGGCGGAGAACGGCGCGGGCGCGCTGCGACTGGCCAGGGACCGCCCGTTCGACCTGGTCGTGCTGGATGTGATGCTGCCCGACACCGACGGGTTCGAGGTCGTGGCGCGGTTGCGGCGGGACGGCCTGCGGGTCCCGGTGATCTTCCTGACCGCCCGGGACACCCAGGCCGACAAGGTGACCGGGCTGACCATCGGCGGCGACGACTACCTGACCAAGCCGTTCGGACTGGAAGAGCTGGCGGCCAGGATCCGCACCGTGCTGCGCCGCACCCGCCCGGCCGCCGCTGCCGGGCCGGTGCTCACCTTCGCCGACATCGAACTGGACCAGGACAGCTACGAGGTGCGCCGCGACGGCCACCTGGTCGAGCTGTCGCCGACTGAGTTCCGGCTGCTGCGCTACCTAATGCTCAACCCCGGCCGGGTGCTGACCCGGGCGCAGTTGCTGGCGCACGTGTGGGACTACGACTTCGGCGGGTCCAGCACCGTCGTCTCCACCTATGTCGCCTACCTGCGGCGCAAACTGGCCCAGTACGGCCCGCACGTGATCCATACCCAGCGGGGCATCGGCTACAGCCTGCGCCTGCCCCGCCCCGGCGAGGAGACCAACGGTGCCGGCGCTTAGGCCGCCCCGGCGGCTCCGCCAGAGGCCCCGTCGGCGTCGCTGGCATCCGGACTGGCGGGCCATCGTTACGTTGCACGCGCTTCGCCGGGCGCAGCTCCGCACCCGGGTGCTGGCCGGCGTGCTGGCCGTCACCGTGCTTGCGCTGGTCGCCTTCGACTTCGCCGCGGTCGGCGCGCTGCGCCGGTACCTGCTCGGCCACACCGACGCTCAGCTTCAATCGGTGCTCGGGCTCTACCGGCCGATGACGATCACGGCGCCCTCCGGCGCCAACTGGACCTTCAAGGGACAGCCGGCGAGCACGGTCTTCCGGCGCAACCTGCCGCCGGGCATGCGACAGCCGGCCCGGGTGCTGCCGAACGCGCGACAGGCGGCCGGGGGGCCGCGGCCGTCGTCCGGGGGCCCGCGCATCCAGCAGGTGATCACCGGGCCGCGGCTCAACGTCCCGGCACCAATCCTGGCGCAGTTCGGCGTCGGGTTCGTCGGCGGGAAGGTCCCACGTGAGTTCGTCCGCGGGAACCCCGGCCTGGTCCCGCGCGTCCCGCCTGACCAATTGCTGCGCCTGCTCGCCGCTCACCACGGCACCCAGACCGTGATCAGCGCGGACGGTGGCGTCACCCTCAGGCTCGGCGCAATCCACGAGCCGGGCGGCTTCCTCTACGCCACCACCAGCCTCGGCGACGTGAACAGCACCGTGGATCACCTGGAACTGATCCTGGCCATCGCCTCGGTCGCCGTCGGCCTGCTCGTGGCGGGCGGCATCGGCCTGGTGCTGCGCCGCGGCCTGCGGCCGATCGAGCGGATGGCCGGCCAGGCCGACAAGATCACCGCCGGAGACCTCACCGAGCGGGTCCGCCCGCAGGATCCCGGGACCGAGGTGGGCCGGCTCGGCGCCGCGCTGAACGGGATGCTCACCCGGATCGAGGCCTCGGTCAGCGAACGCGAGGCCAGCCAGGAGCTCACCCGGCGCTTCTTCGCCGACGCCAGCCACGAGCTGCGCAACCCGCTGGCCTCGCTGCGCGCCAACGCCGAGCTGTACCAGCAGGGCGCACTGCGGGAGCCGCCCCAGGTGGACGAGGCGATGCGCCGTATCGCGCACGAGGCGCAGCGGATGAGCGCCCTGGTCGACGACATGCTCCGGCTGGCCCGGTTGGACCAGCAGCCCGGGCAGCAGGCCGAGCCCGTCGACGTCGCCGCCCTGGTCACCGACTGCGCCGAGCGGGCTGCGATCACCGACCCGGAGCGGACCTGGCACACCGACGTCGCACCGGATCTGGCCACCACGGGGGATGAGGAACTGCTCCGCCGGGCCATCGACAACCTGCTGGCCAACGTCCGCGCCCACACCCCGTGCCACACCACGGCCACCCTCACCGCTACCCGGTGCAACGGCAGCATCACCATCGCGGTCAGCGACGACGGCCCGGGCGTGCCGCCGGCCCAGCTCGCCCGCATTTTCGACCGCTTCTACCGGGGCGGCCCGGGCCGGGACTGCCCGCCCGGAGCCGGCCTCGGGCTCGCGATCGTCAACGCGGTCGCCACCACCCACCACGGCACCGCGCAGGCCAGCCTCAACGATCCGCACGGGCTGCGCATCACGCTCACCCTGCCCGCCAGCAGCCCGGCCGGTGCCGACGGGGCCGCGCCGGCCCCGCACACGGTCTCCGCCCCGGCCTGACGCCGTCAGCCGTGGCGAGACGCCGTCAGCCGTGGCGGGCGTGCGGCGCGGTGCGCCGGGCGCCGCGCAGCGCCACGACCAGGGCCAGCGCGGCAGCCACCGCGCCGGCGAGCATGGCCGCCCGGTCCCCGCTGGCGGCCGACGCGCGGGTGCCGTGGTCCACCGCCCCGGCGACGGCGGGCAGCAGCGCCGCGCCGAAGGCCGCACCGATCTGGCGGCTGGTGTTGATCACCCCGCCGACCAGGCCCTGATCGTCGTCCGCCACCCCGTGGCTGGCGGTGACCATGGTCCCGAACGCGGTGCCCGCCGTGCCAAATCCGACCAGCATGACCGCCGCGAGCAGCGGGCTGTAGCCGCCGCTGGCCGGCAGCCGGGTCAGCACGAGGAAGCCGAGGGTGGCCAGCGCGCTGGTCAGCACCAGCACGCGGCGCACGCCCACCCGGCTGGCCAGCCGGGCGCCGAAGATCCCGGCGGTGAAGCCGATGATCCCCTGCGGCGCGATGGCCAGCCCGGTGACCAGCGCCGAGTCATGCAGGACCTGCTGGAAGTAGAGCGACAACACGATCAGTTCCCCGGCGTTCCACAGGCCCAGCAGGAGGTTCATCGTGCTGGCCTTGAGCAGCCCGGGCCTGCGCAGCAGGTCGGCGCGGACGAGCGGGTCGGGATGGTGCCGCTCCACGGCGACGAATGCGGCCGCGGCCACCACGGCCAGGGCCGTCACCGCCAGCAGCACCGGGGAGGTCCAGCCGAGCACGTCCACCTGCGACACCGCGAACACCGCCCCGGATACCGCAACGGTGATCAGCAGCGCACCGGCGCCGTCCAGCCTGGTCCCGGGCTTGCGCCGGCGCGACTCGGCGAGCAGCCACGGGGCGAGGGCCACGGCCAGCACGCCCACCGGCACGTTCACCAGGAACACGGCCCGCCAGCTGGTGAACTGGACCAGCACCCCGCCGAGCACCTGCCCGGCGACGAAACCGACCGAGGCGGTCGCACCGTACAGGCCCAGGGCGCGGTTGCGCTGCGGCCCCTCGGCGAACCCGGTGGTGATGAGGGACAGGGCGGCCGGGGCGACCAGCGCGGCCCCGGCGCCTTGCACCAGGCGGGAGGCGACCAGCAGCACCGGGTCGTGCGCCAGGCCGCCGGCCAGTGAGGCGGCCGAGAAGAGCAGCAGCCCCGCGATGAACATGCGCCGCCGGCCGAACAGGTCGGCGGCCCGGCCCCCCAGGATCAGCAGGCCGCCGAAGGAGATCGCGTACGCGGTGATGATCCACTGCACCGCGTCGGCGGGAAAGCCTAGCTCGGTCTCGATCGACGGCAGCGCGACGTTGACGATGCTGAAGTCGAGAACCACCATGAACGCCGCGGTCAGGATGAGCACCAGGGCCGGCCCGTGGAGCCGGGCCGGCCGGGGGTCCGGTGACGCGGCGGGCGGCGGCGAGGCCGGGCGAGCGGGCTGTGCGGCCGGCCGGGCGGGCCGTGGCGCCGGGCGGGCTAGCCGCCGGGCCAGGCGGTCCTGCCGCCGGGCTAGCCGGGCGGGCGAAGAGATCCGATGGCTGGGCTGGGTGCGCTCCTTGACAAAGGGCATCGCGCGCGAGTTCACCTTTTCGATACGCTACGTCTCGTTTCTTTGCTGTACGCTGCAACCTCATGGACGGCACGCGTATTCCACCGGACCGGCGTGAGGTAGGACACTCGCCGGCCGGCCCGGACCTGCCCGGCAGGCGCGGCCGGCCGCGCAGCGAGGAAGCGGACCGGGCCATCCTGTCCGCGGCGACGGAACTGCTGGCCGAGCGCGGCCTCGGCGGGATGTCGATGGAGGAGGTGGCGGCCCGGGCCGGGGTGGGCAAGGCCACGGTGTACCGCCGCTGGGGCTCCCGCGGCGCCCTCGCGCTCGACGCCTTCCTGGCCGAGTTCTCCCGGCAGCAGCCGGTCCCGGACACCGGGACCTTCCACGGCGACCTGCTCGCCGCGCTGCGCGGGTGGATCCGGTCGGTGACCCGGACCCCGGCGGGCCGGATGCTGGCCGGGCTGGTCGCCGAGGCGCAGCGCGACCCTGCCCTGGCCGCCGCGTGGCGCGAGCGGGTGTTCGAGCCGCTCCGGGCCAGCAACACGGTCCTGGTCCGGCGGGCCGTCGACCGCGGCGAGATCCCCGCGGACACCGATGCGGACGTGGTGCTCGACCTGCTGTTCGGCTCGGCCTACCACCGCCTGCTGCAAGGCCACCGGCCGCTGACCGACCAGTTCGCCCGCCAGGTGACGGACCTGATCGTGGCCGGTGTCACCGCTCCCGGGACGTGACCAGCAGCGACTGCGCGCCTACGCCCACCGGGCCCCCGGTGTCGGACAGGACCGAGGTGGCCAGCCCGGTGCCCCCCGCCGCGATGTTGCTCCGGGCGTCCAGGCAGATCCACTTCCCGGCGGGCTCCCGGAACAGGTGGACGCTGAGTTCGGGGTTGATGAACAGCCAGCGGCGCAGGTCCAGTTCCCCGGAGACGCCGTTGCCGCTGTCGGCCACCGCGAGCACCCGCTCCAGCGGGGACGGTTCTTCGCCGGGGACCAGGGGATACCGCATCCGGGTCCATACCGTCGCGGGACCGGGCTCGCCGAAGGCGCCACGGACCGCGCGCCACTCGATGGCCGACAGGTACCCGTCCACCCAGCCGCCGGGCGCCAGCGGCGCGCCGGCCTCCGGCAGGGGGGGCGGTGTGGCCAGCCCCGGCCCGGTATCCGGGCAGCCGGTCCGCAGCACCCGCCACGCCCGGGCCCAGGCCACCTCGCGCCCGCCCGCGGTGAGCACCGCTTCCAGCAACTGGACGCTGCGGCCGGGCCGGGCCACGCGGGCCCGGACCTCGACCTCGCCGACCGGGATGGACGACAGGATCTCGGTGGTGAACCTGGTCACGATCATGTCCTCGCGCGGGTCACAGCGCCGCATGGCCCGCCCGAGCAGCGCGCTGGGCGGCCCGC
>Ga0070706_100005756_pt1 | contig 11772 bp, 13 predicted proteins | sample KBSK5501metaG_FD_65476 | JGI IMG/M metagenome (GOLD analysis project Ga0070706, IMG submission 65476) | Corn, switchgrass and miscanthus rhizosphere microbial communities from Kellogg Biological Station, Michigan, USA - KBS K5-50-1 metaG | ecosystem: Host-associated > Plants > Roots >...
TCCCCCGCCCTAGAAGAGGATCTTGTGCAGCTTCTCTCGCAGGGCCGCCGGCGCCTTGTCCTGCTCACAGCAGACGCGCACCAGGCGCTTGAAGTCCGACTGGAACTGGAAGCGCTCCTCGCAGGGCCCGCAGAACTCCAGGTGGAGCTTGACCTCGCGGATCTCGGCGTCGGTCAGCTCGCGGTCGACGAACTCGTCGAGCCGCTGCATGCACTCGTCACAGGTCATCCCGATGCTCATGCGGTTTTCTCCGCGGGGACAATACCCGACTCCAGGGCGTAGTCATAGAGCTGTTTTTGCAGCTGCTGGCGGGCCCGGTGCAGGCGCGACATCACGGTCCCGATGGGGATTCCGATGATCTCCGCGGCGTCCTTGTAGGAGAAGCCCTCGACGTCGACCAGGAGCACCACCTCGCGATGCAGCGGGGGCAGCTTCTCCACCGCCTTCACGACCTCGTCGGCCGCGATCCGGTCCAGGACTTGGGTCTCGGGGATCGCGGACGTGTCCTTGAGCGTGTCGTAGAGCGCGAAATCACCGAGGTCGTCCAGGCTGAGGTCCTCCTGGCGGCCGCCCTTGAAACGGTCCCAGAAGAGATTGCGCATGATCGCGAAGAGCCAGGCCTTCATGTTCGTGCCCGCCTGGTAGCTGTGCTGGTAGCGGAGGGCGCGCACATAGGTGTCCTGGACCAGGTCCTGTGCCCGGTCGGGATCACGGGTGAGCCGAAGCGCGCCCCGATAAAGCGTGTCCAGATGGGTGAGAGCCTCCTCGCTGAAGGCCGCGCTGTCCGTCTCTTGATCGGGCATCGCGACCAGTGTAGTCACGTCCACTTCTGGAACCCGGCGCTCCAACACCTCATTCCGAATAGCGCCGCAGCACTCGCTGCCCTATGGAAGTCAGCACTTCGTAGGAGTTGGTTGCCGACCATTCCGCGACCTCTTCGGCCGTGATCCGCGCCTCGCCGTCGGGGCCTATGAAGGTGGCTGCGTCCCCGGCGGCGACTTCAGGGATCGCAGACACGTCGAGGGTCACGGCGTCCATGCTGACCCTCCCGATCAGCGGGGCCGGGCGGCCGCGGACCAGCACCTCGCCCCGGCCGCCGCGCGCCCGGTGGACGCCGTCGGCGTAGCCCATCGCGACCGTTGCCACCCTGGTCTCGCGCTCCGCGCGCCAGGCGGCCCCGTAGCCGACGGTCGCGCCCGCGGGCAGCGTCTTGACCTGGGTCACGAGGCCGCGCCAGGCCAGCGCCGGGCGCAAACCTTTGCCCTCGCACCCATAGAGGGCGATGCCAATCCGCACCGCGTCCAGCGCCATCGCGGGATGGCGCAGGGCAGAACCGGAGTTGCCGGCGTGCCGGAGCCCGGGATCGATCCCCAGTGCGTTCAAGGCCTCCTGGAAGCGCTGGAACTGCCGCCGCGTGAGGTCTTCGTCGGCGTCCGAGCTCGCGAAATGGGTGAAGACGCCCCCCAGCCGGAGCCCGGCGGCGCCGGCTATCAACCGGGCCAGGGCGGGCGCCTCCGCCGGCGAGCAGCCCAGCCGCCCCAGGCCGGTGTCGACCTTGAGGTGGACGGTGACCGGGCGTCCGGCCCCGGCCAGCGCCTGCACCTGCTCCTCCGAGAACACGCTGAGCGCGCAGCCAACCTCGGCGGCGCGGGGCATCTCGGCCGGCAGCAGGCCGCCCATCACCAGCACCCGAAGCCAGGGGTCCGCCACAAGTCCCCGGACCTCGGCCGCCTCCTCCGGCGTGGACACGGCCAGGCCCCACGCGCCGGCCTCCAGGGCGGCCCTGGCCACCGGCACCGCCCCATGACCGTAGGCGCCGGCCTTGACGACCGCGATGATCTTCACGCCCGGGGGCTGCAGTGAAGCCAGGTGCCGGACGTTGTGGCGGATGGCCGAGAGGTCGACCTCCGCCCAGCGCTGGGTCAAATATCCGGGGTGGTGATCAGAGGCCGCCCCGCCGCAGCTGCTCCATCACCAGCGGGATCTCGGGCAGGAGGTCGGACGCCAGCAGCCCCGAGTCACCCAGGCGCTCGGCCACGGCGCGCCCCGCCTCGGCGTGCACGTAGACGCCGGTGACGGCCGCCGCGAACGGCTCGCAGCCCTGGGCGAGGAGGCCGCCGATCATCCCCGCCAGGACGTCGCCAGTGCCGCCGCTGGCCAGCGCCGGCACTTCGTGCGGGTCGACGCTGACCTGCCCGTCCGGGCCCGCCACCACGGTGTGGGCGCCCTTGAGCACGACCACCGCGCCCCACTCCTCGGCGGCCGCCCGCGCGGTTGCCGGCCGGTCTTTGTTCACCTCGGCGGCCGGCTTCTGGCGCAGCCGCCCCATCTCGCCGGGGTGAGGGGTCAGGACCCGGCCCTTGCCGAGCTTCTTGAGGGTGCGGCGATTGGCGGCCAGGGCGTTCAGGGCGTCGGCGTCGATCACCATGGGGACCTTGACGTCGGCTACCAGGTCGTAGACCAGCCTCCAGGTCGAGGAATCCCGGCCCAGGCCGGGGCCAATCACCGCGGCCGTGGCGCCTTCCAGGTGGCGAAGCACGATGTCCCGGGCGGCGTGGCCGATGTGGCCGGGACCCACCTCGGGCACCGGCGTCGCCATCACCTCCGTGCACTTGGCGGCCAGGATCGGGTAGATGCCGTCGGCCACCAGCAGCCGGACCAGGCCGGCGCCCGTGCGCGCCGAGGCCGTGGAGGCGAGGTAGGCCGCGCCCGTCAGCCCCAGGGAGCCGGCCAGCACCACGACCGTGCCGAAGGTGCCCTTGTGCCCGTCGGTGGGCCGCGCCGGCAGCGCCACCGCCTCGGGCGCTTCCAGGAGGCGCGGGCGATCGGGCATCTCCAGGCGGGCGGTGGCGATGGCGACCTGTGCCTGGTGGGTGATGCTGACCTGCACGGAGGCGCCCCGCGCATCGCCCAGCAGGCGCACACGCGGGGCCCCCGTGGAGGCGGGGAGGATCTCGATCAGGCGGCGGGGAAAGCAGATGCCGGTGCCGTCGAAGCACTTGATGACGGCCTCCTTGGCGGCCCAGCGGCCGGCCAGGCGCTCCGGGATGCCGTCGCAGTAGGTCAGCTCGGCCGGGGTGAATGACTTGCGCAGGAATCGCTCGCCGGAGCGGCGGACGGCGGTCGCCATCCGCTCGATCCCGAGCACGTCGACGCCGATCCGCTGCACTTCTACAGCGTAGGGCGCGCGGGGCCCCCCACCCTGCCCTCCCCCCGCCTTGCGGGGGGAGGAAGAAGGCCCCCACCCCTGCCCTCCCCGTTGGGGAGGGGGACTTTATTCGACGGTTACCGACTTGGCCAGGTTGCGGGGCTGGTCGACGTCGCGGCCAAGCTCGTTGGCGACGTGGTAGGCGAAGAGCTGGAGGGCCACGGTGCTGAGCACGGCGGACGTCGCCTCGTCGGCAGCCGGGATCTCGAGCAGGTCGGTGACGATGTCGTCCAGCGAGTGGTCGCCCTCGCTGACCAGGGCCAGCACCGGCGCGTCCCGGGCCACGATCTCGTGCACGGTCGAGGCCATCTTCTCCCGGGTCGTGCTCTCCGTGCACACGGCGACCACCGGGAAGTCCGGGTCCAGAAGGGCGATCGGCCCGTGCTTCAGCTCGCCCCCGGACGAGCCCTCGGCGTGGAGGTAGCTGATCTCCTTCAGCTTCAGCGCACCCTCCAGGGCCACCGGGTGGTTGATGCCCCGGCCCACGAACATGAAGTTGCGGTAGTGGCTGTACTTGTGCGCCAGGCGCGCGATGTCGGTGCCCCGGTCGAGCACCCGGCGGATCTTGTCCGGCAGCTCCCGCAGGCCGCGGGCCAGCTCCTCGCGACGCTCCAGCGAAACCCGGCCGTGGGCGCTGGCCAGGCGCAGCGCGAGCAGGTACTGGGTGACCAGGTGGGCGACCAGGGTCTTGGTCGAGGCCACCCCGATCTCCGGACCGCTGTGCAGGTAGATGGCGCCGTCCGCGTCGCGGGCGGCGGTGGAGGCCACCACGTTGGTGATGGCCAGCGTCAGGGAGCCGCGGTCCCGGGCCTGGTGCAGGCCGACGATGGTGTCGGCGGTCTCCCCGGACTGCGTGATGACCACGGTCAGCGTCCGGTCGCTGACCGTCGGCCGCCGGTAGCGGAACTCGGAGGCGTCCTCGGCGCGCGCCCGGATGCCGGCCCAGTCCTCGATCACATACTCACCGAGCATGGCCGCGTGCAGCGAGGTGCCCATGCCCAGCAGGCGCACATCCTGGTAGCGGCGCAGGTGCTCGTCAGAGATCGCGAACTCGATGAAGCTGACGTGGCCGTCGTCGGTCATGCGGCCCCGGAAGGCGTTGGCCGCGGCCTCCGGAGTCTCGTGGATCTCCTTGAGCATGAAGTGCGCATAGCCGCCCTTCTCGGCCTGGCTGACGTCCCAGTCGACGTGCACCACCTTGGCGTCCACCGGCTGCCCGTCCAGCGTGGAGACCTCGGCGCCCAGGGGCGTCACGGCGGCCATCTCCCCCTCGCCCAGGATCAGGACCTTCTTGGTGTAGGGGATGATCGCCGTGATGTCGGAGGCCACGAAGTACTCGCCATCGCCGATGCCCACCACGAGCGGGGCGTTGAGGCGGGCGCCGACCAGCAGCTCGGGGTCGTCCAGGCTGAACATGGCCAGCGCGTAGGCGCCCTTGATGCGCTGCAGGGCCTTGCGGACGGCGAGCAGGAAGTCGCCCTTGTAGTACTGCTCGATCAGGTGGGGCACGACCTCGGTGTCGGTCTCGCTGGTGAACTCGTGGCCCAGACCCTCGAGCTCGGCCTTGATCTCGGCGAAGTTCTCGATGATCCCGTTGTGCACGACCGAGATCCGGCCGTGGCAGTCGGTGTGCGGGTGGGCGTTGACGATGGTGGGCTTGCCGTGGGTCGCCCAGCGGGTGTGGCCGATGCCCACCGTGCCGCTGGGCATGTTCTCCGCGAGCTTGGCGATCAGGAGGTCGACCTTGGCCTCACTCTTGGTGACGCTGGTGCGCCGCTTCCCTTCGGCGGCTTCGATCACCGCCACGCCGGCCGAGTCGTAGCCGCGGTACTCGAGCCGCTTCAGGCTCTCCATCAGGATGGGGGTGGCCTGGCGCTCGCCGAGGTAGCCGATGATTCCGCACATAGTTCCTGGAACGGAGGGTCCCCGGGCCTAGGTTACGGGCTGTGTGAGGGGCTCGGCGTCGGCGCCGAGCAGTCGATCTGCTTCTGGATGCTGACGATCACCGTCACCTGGGCGGGGTCGGCGGAGAACCCGTCGGTCGGCACCGGCTGTTGGGAGCGCACGTTGCCGGTGGCGTTCGTGATGTCGATCGGCTGGGCCAGGGTGATGGTGTCCAGCTTGGAGACCTTGTCCGCCGGCCCGCTGATGGTGACCACGGCGTCCGGCGTGAAGCCGATCGAGGTGATCTGGTAGCCGCAGGCCGGCCGGCCCTGGAGGCTGGCCTTGATCGCGGCCTGGCGGGTGACCTTCTCCTGCTGGAGCGTCACGTGGACGTTGACGATGCTCGGGTCCACCGCGGGGACCGGGAAAGCCTTGAACGTGGAGAGGTCGATCGGGCGCCCGTTGTCCTCGAACTTCACCGGCTGGGTGGGGCTGTCGACGTTGGTTCCGCTCAGCGGTGTGTTCTGGTCCCCGATCTGCACGTAGGCCTTGAGGTTCTCGAGGAGGGAGCGCGGCGCGGTGACCTTGACCTGGCAGGCTTGGCCCGAGTTCCCGCACTCGGCGTAGGTGATGGGCTTGCCCTTGTCGTCCAGCGGCCCCAGCACCTTGAAGCCCGGGGCCACCCAGGGCGTGCGCACCTCGATCGGGTAGGTCTTGGAGTCGGCGACGTCGATGCCGATCGTGATCGGGACCGAGTCGCCGTTCCAGGTCACGCCCGCGGGCATGGTCTTGGGGGTGGCGTAGTACGTGCGCTGGGCGATGGGCTGGGTCACTCCCCGAAGATCGACATGGAAGCGCACACCGTTGGGAAAGCCCGACTTGACCGGGTCGACCGCGGTGCTGGTCCCGAAGACGTTGACGTTGGTCCTGAGGACCGGGTTGATGACCACGATCGAGGGGTCCTTGTTGTCGTAGTCGACGACGGCGGGCACCGAGGTGACCGAGACCGGGTTCTCGCTGAAAGCGACCGCCGCCAGCAGCCCGACGGACAGGGTGAGGGCCAGTAGCTTCAAGCGCCAGTTGGAGATCAGCCAGGTCATTTGTTGAACCAGGGTAGTAACGCGAGGCGGCGCGTCCGCCCGTTGGTCGGCTTGACCGGTTCAACCGCGCCCATCAGGCGCCGGCGCAGGCCGTCGGCGTCCAGGTTGCGGGTGATGGCGCCGTTCTCGACCACCGAGATGCGGCCGGTCTCTTCGGAGACGACCACGATCAGCGCGTCGGAGGCCAGCGAGAGCCCGATCGCGGCTCGGTGCCGGGTGCCCAGGCGCTCGCGCACGGTGCCTTCCTCCGGGAGCGGCAGCAGGCAGCCCGCGGCCAGGATCTGGTTGCCGCGGATGATCACGGCCCCGTCGTGGAGCGGCGAGTTGGGGAAGAAGATCGACTGCAGGAACTCGCTCGAGACCTCGCCGTTTACCCGCACGCCGGTGGCCGCGTAGTCCTCGAGACCGACGTCGCGCTCGAACGCGATCAGGGCGCCGGTGCGGCGGGCGGAGAGGCGCTCGACGGCCCGGATCACCTCGGCCAGGGAGCGGCTGCGCAGCTGCTCGCCGAAGGCCAGGGGCCGGCCCAGGTGGCCCAGCCGGCCGACCTGGTCCAGGATTCGGCGCAGCTCGGGCTGGAAGAGCACGATGATCGCGATCACGATGAACGGGGCCGCGTTCTGGAAGAGCCAGCTGAGCAGGATCAGCTTGAGGGCGCTGGCGGCCACGCCGACCATCACCAGTACCACCAGGCCGACGATCAGCTGGATGGCCTGGGTGCCGCGCACCAGGCGCAGGAGCTGGTAGAGGATGAAGGCGACCAGCAGGACGTCCACGACCTCGACGGGGCCGACCTTCTGGAGGATGCCGACGAGCTGGTGGAAGAGCTGGTTGAGGGCGCCCAGCACCTACGCGTCTCCGAAGATGGACGCCAGCAGCGCCATCTGAGCGTACAGGCGGTTCTCGGCCTGGTCGAAGACGATCGAGCGCGGGCCGTCAATCACCTCGGCGGTGACCTCCTCGCCGCGGTGGGCGGGCAGGCAGTGCATGAAGACCGCTCGCGGGGCCTGGGCCATCAGCTCCTGGTTGACCTGGTACTCGGCGAACTCCCGGCGCCGGACCTCGGTTTCGGACTCCTGGCCCATCGACGTCCACACGTCGGTGTAGACGGCGTCGGCCCCTTCCAAAGCGGCGAGGTCGCTGGTCACCTTGACCCTCGGCACCTTACGCGTGACGTCCTCCGGCGGGTAGTGCCGGGGCGGAGTGATCACGGTGAGGGCCAGGCCGGTGAGGGCCGCCGCCTCGATCAGTGAGATGGCCACGTTGTTGCCGTCGCCCACGAAGGCCAGCCGGCGGCCCTCCAGGCCGCCCAGGACCTCCTCGAGTGTGAGCAGGTCGGCCAGCACCTGGCAGGGGTGCGAGCGGTCGGTGAGGGCGTTCACGACCGGCTTGTCGGAGGCGGCCGCCAACTCGAGCAGGTCCTGGTGGCTGAAGAGGCGAGCCACGATCCCCCCGGTGAAGCGGGCCAGGACACTGCCCACGTCGGAAACCTTCTCCCGGCGCCCGAGGCCGATCTCGACGTCGGAGAGCGTGATCGGGGTGCCGCCCAGGCGCCCGATCGCGACCTCGAAGGAGACCCGGGTCCGCATCGAGGGCTTCTGGAAGATCAGGGCGAGGTGGCGGCCCTCGAGCGGGCGCGCCCGCCAGCGGCCCGCCTTGATGTCGGCGGCAAGGGCCAGTAGGCCCCGAAGCTCGGCGGCCGTGACGTCGGCGATGTCCAGAAAGTCGCGGCCTGCCAGCGCGGGAAGCAGGTCGGTTTTCAAGGCTCCTTTCCCGGGCTCCAGTTTAGGCCCGGCATCAGGGTGGCGGTCCTTGACCGGCCCGTTAATTCACCTGACGTGCCGCTCCCGCCCAATAGGGGTCGCGAAGCTGTCTCTTCATGACCTTCCCGCTCGGGTTGCGCGGAATCGCGTCGATGAAATCGACCGACCGCGGCCTTTTGAAGCCGGCCAGCCTGTCGCGCGACCAGTCGATCAGCTCGTCCTCGGTGAGCGCTGCGTTCGGCTTCTTGACCACGATCGCCTTCACCGTCTCTCCCCACCTGTCGTCGGGTACGCCGATCACGGCCACGTCGGCGACGGCGGGGTGGCCGGCCAGCACACTCTCCAGCTCGGCTGGATAGATGTTCTCGCCGCCGGACAGGATCATGTCCTTGATCCGGTCCTTGATATAGATGAAGCCGTCGGCGTCCATGGTCCCGGCGTCCCCGGTGTGGAACCAGCCGTCGCGGATCGCCGCCGCCGTGTCGTCGGGCCGGTTCCAGTAGCCGGCCATGATGCCCGGGCCCCGATACACGATCTCGCCCATCTCGCCGCGAGGAACCTCTTTGCCGTCGGGGTCGGAGATCGCCACGTCGCCGGCGAACGAAGCACGCCCGCACGAGAGCAGCCGGTCGCCTTGGTGCTCCTCGAAGGGCAGCGACGTGATGGCGCCCGTGGTCTCGGTGAGGCCGTAGACCTGGGTGAACCGGCACTTGAAGGTCTCGATCGATTTCTGGAGCACCGCGGGCGTGATCGGTGACGCGCCATAGAGGATGTTCCTGAGGCTCGTGAAGTCGGCCGTCTGCGACTCCGGCAGCTGCGTGATGAACAGCAGCACGGCGGGCACCAGGAAGGCCACCTCGATCTTCTGTTCCGGAATCACCTGCAGCAGCTCCTGCGGGATCACCTCGCGCGTGAAGACCATGCAGCCACCGGTGCCCATCACGGCGTTGGCCCAGCCGCAGCCGCCGATGTGGTAGAGCGGCATCGCGACCAGGCTGCGACCGCCCTGGCGCAGCTCCGGAACCTCCAAGAGCAGGGTCCCGAGCAGGCCGGTGAGGTTGAGGTTGGTCAGCATCGCGCCCTTGGGCAAGCCCGTCGTGCCCGACGTGTAGAGCTGCCAGGCCACCCGGTTCTCGGCGTCCCGGCGGGGATCTGGGCCACCCGGCTTGCGTGGCAGCTGGTCGAAGGTCATGGCCGGGAAGCCCGCCTCGTCGGCGAGCGGCTTGAACTCCTCGCCGGCGACCATCAGGACCGGCTTGGCGTCACCCGCGACCTTGGCGATCTCCGGGGCCGTGAGGCGCCAGTTGATCGGCGTCGCGATGGCGCCGCACTTGGTGACCGCGGCCAGGAGCTCGAAGTAGAGGTCGCTGTTCTTGTCCAGCACGCAGACGTGGTCGCCGGGGTTGATTCCCGCCTCCACCAACCCGGCCGCCAGCTCCGAAGTCGACTCGTTCAGCTGGGCGAAGGTACGGGTGCGGCCCTGGAACCAGCTCGCAGGGAGGTCCGGGTGGCGCTGGGCCCGCCAGCGCAGCAGGTCGGGAACGGTGCGCATGGGCGGAGGTTAACTCCTCCCCACGCGGCGGGGAGGAGTGGCTAAATTCAGAGCGCCCGTGTCATACGACCTGCAGGCAGCTGCCGCCCGCCCTGCCGTTATCGCGGCGGTGCGAGCACGGCTCGCCGGTTCCAGGGCCGTGGAACTGCCTCACGGCCTGGCGATGATCCCGATGACGGTCAGCCTGTCCCCCACAGGCACGGCAGTCCCGCCTTTCGAAGCCCTGGGATCTGCGCTTGCCGACCTCTTTGAGTCGGCGTCAGGAGCAGGGCCGGTCGCCTACTTCGAGATCGACGAGCAGCTGGACATGACCTGGCAGGCGGCCATGGTGTGGTCGGCCGGCAAAGTGATCATGCCCGCGCGCGTGGTCAGGCCCGGCGAGGCCCGGCCGCCTGACGGCGGTCCAGTGTTCGAGGCGTTCCGGCTGCTGGGAGTGAGCGTCGAGCCCGCGGGCGCCGACTTCGACGAGTTCGGGCTCTATCGCTTCAAGCACACCCAGCAGTGGCTGGGCTGACCTGCAGCGTTGCTAAGTCCCCCACCCGCTGCCGGCTGCGCCGGCTGCGACCTCCCCGGAGGGGAGGTGGTTTCAGCTACCGCTTGGTGTACTGCGGGGCCTTGCGGGCGCGCTTCAGGCCGTACTTCTTGCGCTCCTTCATGCGCGGGTCGCGCGTGAGGAGGCCAGCCTTCTTGAGCGCGGGGCGGCTGTCGGCGTCGTACGCGACGAGGGCCCGGGCGATGCCGTGGGCGATCGCGCCTGCCTGGCCTGACACCCCGCCGCCCTCGACCTTGATACTGACGTCGAAGCGGCGCAGCGAGTCGGTGATCTTGAGCGGCTCCAGAACCTCCATCTCCAAGATGCGCCGGCCGAGGTAGGCGAGCGGCGTCTTCTCGTTGATGATCACGCGCCCCTCACCGGGGGTGAGGCGGACGCGGGCGATGGCGGTCTTGCGACGGCCGGTGCCGCGGACGGTGTTTTCAGCCAACCTGGATATCCCCCTTGGCGTCGAAGCGCACGGGCTTGGGCGCCTGGGCGGCGTGGCCGTGCTCGGGTCCGGCGTACACGCGCAGTCGCTTCAGCATGTCGGCGCCCAGCGTGTTGTTCTGCAGCATCCCGCGGACCGCGTTGGTGATCGGGAAGGTCGGGTCGCGCTCCATCTGCTCGCGCACTGTTCGGGCGCGGAGGCCGCTGGGATACCCGGAATAGCGGGTGTAGGTCTTGCCGTCCAGCTTGCCGCCGGTGACCAGGATGCGCGACGCGTTGACCACGATCACGTGATCACCGGTGTTCAGGTGCGGCGTGTAGGTCGGCTTGTGCTTGCCCTTGAGAATGCGCGCGACGCTGCTGGCGAGGCGGCCCAGGGCCACGCCACTGGCGTCGACCACGTACCACTCGCCTTTCAGGTCTTCCTTCCTGGCCGTCCAGGTCTTTTGCTTCGTCACTTCCTCTTACTCATAAAGAACTTCCATCAAAGTCAGCCCCCGCGCGGGCGCCGTCTTGGCCGCCGCCGAACGATCTCGCGCGGCCAGCACCTCGCCCACCCACTGCGGAGGCCGGCGGCCGAGCCCCACCTCGGCCAGGGCGCCGGCGATGCCCCGCGCGAGGCCCCGCAGGAACCCTTCCGCCACCAGCTCCAGGTCGACGAACTCGCCCGACCGCGCCGCGGACGCAGAGCGCATCGTGCGCGTCCGCTCGCCGGCCGGCTCGCTTGCCGAACAGAAGCTGGTCCAGTCGTGCTCGCCCGCCAGCGCCTTCGCCGCCTGCTGCATCGCCGGGACGTCCAGCCGTCCCACGAGCCACCAGCAGCGGTGCCGCTCCAGGGCCGGCCGCGCGCGGCGGTCCAGATAGCGGTACCGGTACCGCCGCCAGCGCGCCGAGTAGCGGGCGTGGAAGCCGTCGTCGACCTCCTCGGCCGATAGAGCGCTCACGTCGTCGGGCAGCCGCGCGTTCAACGCGCCCACCAGCCGCCCGACCGGCAGCCGGTCGAGGTGGAAGTTGACCACCTGGCCCAGCGCATGTGCGCCGGCGTCGGTGCGTCCCGCCGCGGTGACATGAACCTCGGAGCCTGTCAGCTCGCGCAGCGCCCGCCGCACCTCGCCCTCCACGGTCCGGCGCCCCGCCTGGCTCTGCCAGCCGGCGAAGCCGGTGCCGTCGTACTCGAGCACGACCTTGATATTCAGTTGTTAAGCGCAGCCGAACTAGTCGACGAGCTCGATCACCACCATGGGCGCCGCATCCCCGTGGCGCGGGCCCTTGTGGATGATCCG
>Ga0070706_100005761_pt1 | contig 11767 bp, 6 predicted proteins | sample KBSK5501metaG_FD_65476 | JGI IMG/M metagenome (GOLD analysis project Ga0070706, IMG submission 65476) | Corn, switchgrass and miscanthus rhizosphere microbial communities from Kellogg Biological Station, Michigan, USA - KBS K5-50-1 metaG | ecosystem: Host-associated > Plants > Roots >...
GCGAGTCCCCTTCCGCCCAGAGCCCGGGCTCCGCTTCGATGACCCAGCGGATCCCTGCGGCGCCGGCGTAGGCGGCCGCCCCGTTTCGCGCGAGGGCGCCCACCTCCATGGGACGGATCTGCGGGTCGGGCAGGCGCGCGTAGTCCGAGAATTCCGCCGCCGAGCGACGCAGCTCCTCGGTCTGGCGCAGGACGTTGCTCACGCACTCCTCCAGCACCCGGTCGAAATCGGGGGATTGCCGCTTCCAGACTTCCCGGAGATGTTCGACCGAGAGCCGGATGGGAGTCAACGGATTCTTGATCTCGTGCGCGATGATGCGCGCCATCTCCGCCCAGGCCGCCAACCGGTTCGAGCGGACGACGTCGGAGACGTCCTCGATGACCGCCATCCGGGCACCGGCGCCGCCGAGCGGCAGGGGGACCGTGACCACCCGCCAGCGCTCGCCGGGCCGAGGCTCCAGCTCCTCCGAGACGTGGCCCGGACGCAGCCGCTCGAGCGTGGCGCGCACCCCGCGCATGGCGTCTCCCGGGAAAACGTCTTCCAGCGTGGCGCCGTCGGCTCGTCCCCCGCCGAGCCGCGCGGCCGCGGGATTCGCGAGGAGAACGCGGCGGTCCTCGCCGTAGGCGACGACGCCCGCGGTCAATTGCGCGAGCAGAGTGGCCAGCCGCTCCGTCTCCCGCGAGAGCGCCTGCGTCTGCTCTTTCAGGCTTCGGGACATGTAGAGAAAAGCGCGCACGAGCTCGCGTAGCTCTTCGTCGGGAGGCTCGGCGAGCTGCGGCGAGAAATCGCCGCGGGCCACCGCGCGCGTCCCTTCGAGAAGGTCGGCCAGAGGCCGCGCGACGCGGACGGCGAGCCGGCCGGCGACAGCCGCCGAGATCAGGAAGACGAGCAGGCTGAAGGCCGAGACCACCGCGGTCAGCTGCGCGGCCTCGGCCTCCGCGACTCGTCGCTGGGGCAGCAGCAGCAGGGAGAGGAGGACAGGGCTTCGCACGCCGGGGACGCCCGGCACCGCGGACAGCGCCGTCGTGAGCTCCTCGAAGGCACTGCCGGCGATCACGCGCGCGTCGGTGCGCTCGCGCGCCTCCCCCAGCCCGATCCCGCTGTACGTCGCGCCGGGCACGCGTTCGGAAAGCAGGCCCGCGGCGTAGAGGTCTCTCCGCGACGTGGCGACGAGGCGCGCCTCGGGCGAGTAGACCGAGAGGTCGTACCCGACGGCGTTCGCCAGCCAGGAGAGCAGCGCATCGTCCAGCAGCTCGAGACGGCCCCGCGCGGCCGCGGCGCCGAGCATGTAGTCGTCGAGGACCCGTCGCGCCGTCTCGAGAGCCGTCCGCGCGTGGTCCAGCGTGTCCTGCCGCGAGCGCGTCGAGATCGACGAGCGCAGGAAGAACGTGACGGAGAAGAGCGGGATCATCACCGACAGGACGAAAAGCGCTACCAGCCGGCCTCGAAACGTCCGCGCACCGCGGGGGACCGTGTCCCTCAGCTTGCGCCGCGAGGTCACGAACCGCCAGGCGACGATCAGAGCGCCGAGGGCGTAGAGCGATGCGAGCGGCGGCAGGAGCAGCGTCGCCGTCAAGAGGCGCTGCAGAAAATCGGGGCCGGGGATCGCGACGAGCTCGAACCCGTCGGGGCGCGGCCGGACTTCTCCGCGCAGCTCCTCACCGCGGTAACGCAGCCGCACCCGAGCGGGCGCGTTCGCCGCGCGGACGCGAGCGAGCAGCTCCAGAGAGAGGTCCGGCGCCTCTTCCCTCTTGGAGCCGTCGGGCCCGTAGAAGCCGAGAACCGGCCGGGGAGAGGCTGGGGGCAGCGCCTCGCCGCCGACGAGTCGGCGGTAGACGAGCAGCCGTGGCGGGAGCGGATCCCACACGGGCCAGTCCGCGATCGAGACAGCGACCCTTCCCCATGGCGCCCCGCCGGCCGAGAGCAGAGCGATCTGGCGGACGACGGCGACGCGGTGTCGCTCGATCTGAGTCCCGGGCTCATCATCGGCCTTGCCCGCGTCACTCTCCGGAATCAGCGAGAAGCGGCTTCTGGGCACCCCCTCTCGATCGAACACTTCGTAGGCGATCAGGTCCTCCGACGGCGCCCGCTCCTCGCCTTCACGCCACAAGCGGTACGCCAGATCCGAGAGATCCACCGCATCGATCGGCGCCGGCAGGTCCCGGGCGAGGTCGAACCGCTCGACTCGGTCCACGGCGCGGCGGACGGCCACCACGGCGCCCGCGGAGACGCGCTCGGGATCGGGAAGCCGCACGGCCGACGCGACGCGAAAAGCGCGGACGATCCGTGTGTGTTCGTGCAGGGGCGCCGCGGCGAGGATCCCGAGGAGCATCGAGGCCGCCAGAAGCCGGAACGGTCCGAGCGGCGGGCTCGGAGGCGCCGCGGCAATCCCGCGACGCCAGAGCTCGAACGCCAGGAACGCGACTGCGGCGATCGCCGCCGGAAACAGCGGGTCCGCGGAGACGAGGGCCAGTCCCCCCGCGATCCCCGCCCCCGTCATCGCGAGCCCGGCCCGGGTCCAGCGCCTCGCCGGCCCGGACTCTCCGCCCCCTGCGCCGAGCGCGAGCGCGGTGCCGATGAGAGCCGAGAAGCCGATCAACGCCGCGAACGAGCCGCTGACGATCGGAAACGAAGCGCCCAGATCCGGAAGCTTGAGCCGCGGAACCTCGAGCAGAGCCAGCCCGAAGAGACCGTAGGCTCCGGCGAGCCGCAGGGCCCGATGGCTCCCCTCTCGCCGGCGCAGCTGCAACAGAGCCCAGGGCCAGGCCGCCAGGGCGCCCGCGAGCACCCATACCTCCGGCATCCGGAGCACGCCGCCGTTCTCGCCCGCGAAGGCCTGGAACGACAGAAACGCCAGCGCGAGGCTGGTTCCGACCCAACCGACTTCGGACGTACCGGCGGCGGCCCACAGCGCGAGAGCGAGGAGCAGCGCGAGCGCCGCCCTGCGGCCGTTTTCGCGGGGAAGCTCGGGAAGGTCGCCTCGCCGAGCCGCGACCAGGGGTCCGCCCCCGGGTGAGGAGACCAGGAGCGGACGCTTCGGCCCCGGCGCGACCGGTTCCCACTCGATCGCGTCCCCCGAGAGAGCGAGTGAGCGGCCGAAATCCGGCGCCTCGACGGGGAGCGAGCGCGCGGCGCAGATCAAGCCCGCCGAGACGCCCGAACCGACGACGCGCCAGTGCCGGAGCTCCAGCCGCGTGGCCGTCCACCGGACGGCCAGCGGACTCGCCGGCCCGACTTCGGCGAGCGAGGCCGGCGCCTCTCCCCACCACGCTTGCACGTTGCCGGAAGGGTCGGCGAGCGCGATCCATTCGCCGGGCGGCGCTCCCGACATGGCGTCGCGCGCCGCCGCGAAGAGTCCCTGCCGGCGAACCGCGATGCCTCCTCCCTCGAGCGACCTTGCCACCTCGGGATTGGACGCCAGCGCCTGCGCCCGTCGGCCGAGGTCGTCGGTCAGAGTCGTCAGCGCGCGGCCGACCGATGGCGGCGGAGCCGGGGCGACCCGCTGGGGAATCCGGAGCCACCCGTCCAGCCAGAGCAGGAGCGGTGAGGAGAGCAGGAGAGCGAGCGGAAGCGCTCGGCGGCGCACTGTCAGTCGAGGAACGGCAGGTCCACTCCCCGTTCTTTCGCCGCGCGAATCGCTTCCGGATAGCCCGCGTCGGCGTGTCTCATGACCCCGGTCCCCGGGTCGGAAAGCAGCACCCGGCGCAGCCGCCGCGCGGCGGCCTCGGTGCCGTCGGCGACGACCACCATCCCGGCGTGGATCGAATACCCGATGCCGACTCCGCCGCCGTGGTGAACGGAGACCCAGCTCGCCCCGGCGGAGGTGTTGATCAGGGCGTTCAAGATCGGCCAGTCGGCGATCGCGTCCGAGCCGTCCCGCATGGCCTCGGTCTCCCGATAGGGCGAAGCCACGGATCCCGCGTCGAGGTGGTCGCGTCCGATGACGATCGGCCCGCGGAGCTTGCCCGAACGCACGAGCTCGTTGAACTTCAAGCCGGCGCGGTGCCGCTCTCCATACCCGAGCCAGCAGATGCGCGCCGGCAGTCCCTGAAACGCGATCCGCTCGCCGGCGAGCTTCAGCCAGCGAGACAGGCCCGCGTCGTGCGGAAAGAGCTCGAGCAGCGCTCGATCCGTCTCACGGATGTCCTCGGGATCCCCCGAGATCGCCGCCCAGCGAAACGGTCCCTTGCCCTCGCAGAAGAGCGGGCGGATGTAGAGCGGTACGAATCCGCCGACCCGAAAGGCGTCCTCCACCCCGGCCTTCTTCGCCTGGCCGCGGAGGTTGTTGCCGTAGTCGAAGACGACGGAGCCCCGCCGCTGCATCTCGAGGAGCGCGCGCATGTGATCGGCCATCGTGCGGTACGAGCGCTCCAGGTATCTCGCCGGATCCTCCCGGCGAAGGCGCAGGAGCTCGTCGAGGTTCGCGCCGCGCGGCACGTAGCCGTTGAGCTCGTCGTGCGCCGACGTCTGATCGGTCACGAGGTCCGGAGCCACTCCGCGGGCGAGCAGTCGCTCGAGCAGATCGACGGCGTTCGCCTCGACCGCGATCGAGACCGCTCTGCGCGCATCGCGAGCGGCGACGGCGCGGTCGATCGCGCGATCGACGTCTTTCTCGCGCTCGTCGAGATACCGCGTGCGCAGGCGCTTCTCGATCCGGTCGGCGTCCACCTCGGCGATCAGCGCCGTCGCGCCGATCATCGTCGCCGCGAGCGGCTGCGCGCCTCCCATGCCGCCCAGGCCCGCCGTCACGAGGAGCCGCCCGCCGAGATCCTCCGCGCCGAACTCTCGCCGAGCCGCGGCGGCCAGCGTCTCGTACGTTCCCTGCACGATCCCCTGGCTTCCGATGTAGATCCAGGAGCCGGCGGTCATCTGGCCGAACATGGTCAGGCCCAGTCCCTCGAGCCGCCGGAACTCCTCGCCGGTCGCCCATGCGGGGACGAGCATGGCGTTGGAGATCAGAACGCGCGGAGCCTGGTCGTGAGTCTCGAACACTCCGACCGCCTTGCCCGACTGAACGAGCAGGGTCTCGTCGTCTCGCAGGCGCTTCAGGGTGGCGACGATCGCGTCGAAGCATGGCCAGCTTCTCGCGGCCTTGCCGGTTCCACCATAGACGATCAGGTCCTCGGGCCGCTCGGCGACGTCCGGGTCGAGGTTGTTCTCGAGCATCCGGAGAGCCGCCTCCTGGATCCAACCCCGGCAGCGGAGCTCGGTTCCCCGGGCCGCGCGGATCCGGCGGGAAGGAGCCAAAACTGCGGTGGTCACGGCGAAGGATTATAGGCGGTGTCCCGGGCTTTTCTCCGTCCCGAGGCGACGCTCATACCAGTGAAGCCGTCTCCCGGTGCATCGCATCGCCGGTCAAGAACCGGCGAGCGCTCTCCAAATCCGGATGGAGCTCGCGGTCGCGATCCCACGGCTCGACGACCCGCCGAAACGCGCGGCGGACGCGCTCGAGCGGGGGCGAGGAAGAGAGCGGGCGCAGGAACTCCATCGCCTGCATCGCCGCCAGAAGCTCGATCGCCAGGACGCGCTCCAGGTTCGACACGATCGCAGCGAGCTTGCGCGCGGCGATCGGCGACATCGACACGTGGTCCTCCTTGGCCGCGGAGGTCGGGATCGAATCGACGGAGGCGGGGTGCGCGAGGATCTTCGACTCCGACACGAGCGCGGCCGCGGTCACCTGCGCCAGCATGAGGCCCGAGTTCAGCCCCCCCTCTCGCACCAGAAACGCCGGAAGCTCGGACAAGGCGGGATTGACGAGCTTCTCGATGCGCCGCTCGGAGATGGAGGCGAGATCCGCCGCGGCGATCGCGGCGTAGTCGAGGACGAGGCCGACCGGCGCACCGTGGAAGTTGCCCCCGGAGACGATGTCGCCTCGGTCCGCGAAGACGAGCGGGTTGTCGGTGGCACTGTTCATCTCGCGCTCGAGGACCTCTCGAGCGTGGGCGAAGGCGTCCCGAGCGGCGCCGTGGACCTGCGGCATGCAGCGCAGCGCGTAGTTGTCCTGCACGCGTCCGCAATCGCGGTGGGACTCGCGAATCGCGCTGCCGGAGAGGAGCGTCCGGAGATTGCGCGCGCTGGCGATCGCGCCGGGGTGCGGCCGCGCCGCGAGGATCCTCGGGTCGAACGCGGCGTCGGAGCCGCGAGAGGCGTCCAGCGTGGCCGCGCCGACGAGGTCCGCGATCCGGCACAACTCGATCGCGCGGGCGAGCGCGAGACCGCCGACCGCGACCGACATCTGTATGCCGTTGATCAGAGCGAGTCCTTCCTTCGCGCTGAGGATGACCGGTCGGATCCGTCTGCGGCGGAGCGCGCCCGCCGCGGGAACGGAATGCCCGCGCGCGAGCACGCGGCCCTCGCCGAGGAGTCCGAGCGCCAGGTGCGCGAGGGGCGCGAGGTCGCCGGAGGCTCCCACCGATCCCTGCTCGGGAACGACCGGTAGCACGTCTCTGGCGAGCATCGCCAGCAGCGTCTCCACGGTCGAAACGCGAACGCCCGACTTGCCGCGCGCCAGCGCGTTGGCGCGCAGGGCCATCATTGCGCGCACGACTTCCGGCGAAAGCGGCGGCCCGACGCCGGCGGCGTGGCTCCGAACGAGGTTACGCTGAAGCGCCTCGATGTCGTCGCGGGGAATCGCGACGTCGGCGAACTTGCCGAAGCCGGTCGTCACGCCGTACACGCGATCCTCGCGTCGCACCGCCTCGTCCACGACCCGGCGGGAGGCCCGCATCGCCCGCCGCGCCGAGGGCGCCAGGGTCGCCCGCGCGCGACCGGCGGCGACCTCGACCAAGTCCTCGAGCGTGAAGTCGCGCCCGGTCAGCCGTATGATTTTCACCTGGGCGGATTCTACGCGACGGGACCGCGCGTGGAGGATCGACGCGCGCGTGCAAACTCTGTTAGGCTGCGCTGCTTTTTTCGAGAAGACGAGGAGCCGTGAGCGTCAGAGTCTTGGCCGTTCTGGGTGGACAGTGGGGCGACGAGGGCAAGGGCAAGGTCGTGGACCTGCTCGCCGACCGCTTCGAGATCGTGGCCCGCTACCATGGCGGCCACAACGCCGGACACACGGTCAAGTTCGGCAGCCAGCACTTCGCGCTCCACCTTCTGCCGGCCGGCATCGTGCGCGGCCGCATCGGGGTCATCGGCGCGGGGGTCGTGATCGACCTGCAGGCGCTCCTGGCCGAGATCGACGCCGTGCGGGAAGCCGGTGTGGCCGTCGGCGAGAACCTGCTCATCTCGGACCGGGCGACCGTGATCCTCCCCTACCACCGCCTGCTCGACTGCGCGCGCGAGCGGAGGGCCGGCGCCGCGAAGATCGGAACGACGCTGCGAGGGATCGGGCCCGCCTATGAGTCCCTCGCCGCCCGCCGGGCCCTCCGCATCGGGGAGCTCTTTCGACCCGACATCCTTCGCGCGCGCGTCTCGGCCGTCGCCGAGGAGACCGGCGCCCTGCTCCGCGGACTCGGCGAGCAGGCGATACCGACCGCGGATGAGGTCGTCGCGCAGCTCGCCGAGGCGGCCGAGCGCGTTCGCCCTCACGTCGCCGACACCGGACGATTCCTGCGAGGCCGACTCAAGGCCGGGGCGACGCTGCTCGCCGAGGGGGCGCACGGCGCCATGCTCGATCTCTCCTCGGGGACCTATCCCTTCGTGACCTCGTCGCACTGCACGTCCGGCGCCGTCGCGAGCGGACTCGAGATCGCGCCCCGCGCGCTCGACGCGAGCCTGCTCGTGCTGAAGGCGTACTCGACGCGCGTGGGAGAGGGTCCCTTCCCCACCGAGCTCAACGACGACACCGGAGAGTTCCTGCGGAAGCGAGGCAACGAGTACGGAACCTCGACCGGCCGGCCTCGTCGAACGGGCTGGTTCGACGCGCTGGTCGCGCGCACGGCGGTCGAGCTTTCGGGAGCGGAGGCGGTGGCGTTGACCAAGCTCGACTGCTTGGACGAGCTCGAGGAGATTCCGGTGTGCGTCGGATACAGTCTCGACGGCGCGCCGGTGTCGGGACTACCTTCGATCGCGGAGGACGTCGCGCGCCTCCAACCCCAGTACGAGCGCTTCCCCGGCTGGAAGGCGACGACGACCGGCATCACGCGCTACGAGGAGCTGCCCGCGCCCGCGCAGCGCTACGTGCGGGCGCTGGAAGACGCGATCGGCGCGCAGGCCGTCCTCCTCTCAACCGGCCCGCGACGCGAGGAGACCATCTGGCGCGCCGACAACCCGTTCGTCGCCGCGCTGCCCCCCGCCGGCTGACGAAGGCGAATCCCGCTTACAGCTCGGCGCGGCGGAACCCCGCGCGCTTCCCCTCTTCCCCGCGGAGGGAGAGCGGCCCAGGGACGAGATCAGAGCTGCGATCGAAACGGGGCGAGCGCCCACTCGACGATCCGCTCCTTGACGGGACGCTCCGACCACTCCCGGTAGGTGTAGGGACGCGACCGCTTCAAGTCCCGCCAGAAGCTCTCCTCCAGGCGGCCGGCGAAATCGGCGTCGTAGACCGTCAGGTTGAGCTCCTCGTTCAAGCGGAAAGAGCGATTGTCGAAGTTGGTCGAGCCGACGGTGGCGAAGAGGCCGTCGACGACCATCGTCTTCGAGTGCAGCATCGTCGGTTGGTACTCGTAGATCCGGACGCCCGAGCGCAGCAGCTCGCCGAAGCCGGCCTTCCCCGCGGCCTTGGTCGCCGGCACGTCGTTGAACTTTCCCGGCACGAGGACCCGGACGTCGACGCCCCGCCGCACCGCGTCGGCGAAGAGGCGCAGCGCGTCGCGGTCGGGGACGAAGTAGGAATTGGCGAGCAGGATCCTCTCGCTGGCGGCGGCGATCGAGACGGCGAAGAGCAGCTTGGTGGCCGAGCTGGTCGCGCGGCGGCTGGAGGGGATGACCTGCGCCCGCGAATCGCCCGCGGGGTCGAGACGGGGATAGAAGCGGTCCCCGCCCAGAGCCTCGCCTCGCGCCTCGGCCCAGAGCTCTTGAAACGCGGACTGCAGCTCCGCCACGACGGGGCCCTCCGCGCGTACCTGCGTGTCCCGCCAATGGGAGGGCGAATCCGCGTCGCCCAGCCAGACGTCCGCGATTCCGGCGCCGCCGGTGAATCCGACTCGGCCGTCGACGACGAGCAGGCGCCGGTGGGTTCGGTTGTTGAAGGTGTCGAGATTCCAGGGGCGCACGGGATGGTAGAACTCGACCGTGCACCCCGCCTCGCGCATCGTGCGGACGTCGCTGTGCGCGAGCCTTCTCCCGCAGCCGACGCCGTCGAGCAGCACGCGGACCTCGACGCCGCGTCGAGCGGCCGAGGCGAGCATGTCGCGAAAGCGGCTCGCGACCTCGCCGGACCAGAAGATGTAGCTCTCGAGGTTCACCGTCGCTTTCGCCGATTCGATCGCGCCGAGCATCGAGGGGAAGATGCGGTCGCCATTCTCGAGCAGCTCGACGCGGTTTCCCTTGACCGGCGACGGGTTCGCCAGCGCGTACGCGGATGGGAGGAAGGCGGGGTCTCGGACCGAGAACTCGTGCCGCAGGGCGTAGGAGATCTCCTTCGGCCGATTCAGAAGCGAGATCGCGACCGACAGCGCGAACACCACGCCCAGCACGACGAGGTAGGACTCGACAGGGATTCGGAACACCCTGGGCTTCCGCGGCCTGCGGGCGTGCTTGGGCAAGCGACAAGCCTACGTGATTTCAGCGACTGAGGTCGATCGTCTGCCCCGAGGTCGTCAGGTTCTGATACCGCAGCTCGCCCGAGACGAGGTGAACCGTTGAGGGCGATGCGGTCCCGGCTGCCATCGCACCGAACGGCACGTTCTCGATGACGGTCGTCAGGCTGCCGGACAGCCGATCGCCGCTGAGCACTCCGTGAAAACGGCCGGTGAACCGAGGCGCGCGAATCACAGCGTCCACGATCGGGCCGTTCTGCCAGAGCTGCGCCGATGCGGGATCGCTCGACGGAGCGGGACCGGAGTAGGAGATCGTTCCGGTCCAGCCGCCGGCGAGGCTGAAGGCGGGGGCAGGCACAATCGGCGTCGGAGTCGCGGCCGACGGCGCGGTCGGCCCCGATCCCTCGCCGCAGCCGATCGCGAGCGTCAGGGCGAGCCCGGCTAAGAGCGGTGTACTGCGCTGCGCGCGACCACGGTTGGCCATCCCTGGAGCTCCGTGCAGGATCGTACATCGCCTTCCGTATACTGAGTCACCGGTGGGCCGTTAGCTCAGTCGGTAGAGCATCGGCCTTTTAAGCCGGTGGTCGTGGGTTCGAGTCCCACACGGCCCACCAAGTCCACACCGCTCCTCACCGAAGCGCGATCGGCGAATCCGCTGCGGACCGCGAAGGGTTGCGGGCGTCCCTCCCGCCCTTCTGCGCGAAAACCCAGTAGCGCGTTCATGACGGCCTTCGAGGGATCCTTCAGGCTCGCGAGCGCCGCCTTCTGCGCTTCGTCCTGACTGACCTTAACCATCGACGTCAGCTCGGCCTTGGTCGCCCCTTTCTTGGGGTGAATGCTGCAGTTTGGTCCCGCTCCGAGGAGGGTCAAACTCGCGAGCACGGCCGCGAAAACGGCGCCGATGATCCGAGTCGGGTTGCTCATGGAGACCTCCTCAGGGATCCTAACCGCTCGCCGGGCGGTAGGATGCGGACGATGACCGGAAAGATCGGTCTTCGCGCCGCCGCCGCCTTCGGAGGAATCGGCTTCGCGTCGCTCCTCTCCGCCCTATCGCTGACTCGCGGGCCCTACCTCGGTCGCCCGGACGACACGTCGGTGGCCGTCGTATGGTTGACCGATGCCGCGTCGAGTTCGCGCGTCGACTATCAACTTTCCGGCGGCGAGGTTCTCACGTTTTCGGACCCGACTCCCGTGACCCGCCACGTCGTTCGCCTGACGGGTCTCGACTCGGGCGCGGACTACCTGTACAGCATCTACTCGGACGGGGTACAGCTCTCCAGCGGCTCTCGATTCCGGGCGCCTCGCGGCGCCGAGGAGGCGGCGTTTCGCTTTGCTGTCATCGGAGACACCGCAGGCGTCGTCGTTCCCTCGGAGCTGGCCCGGGCGGTCCCCGCCGAAAACGTCGACTTCGTCCTTCACACGGGGGACGTCGTTTACCCCAGGGGTGCAGAGACGGACTACGAGCAGCAATTCTTCGCGCCCCTCGCGCCACTTCTCGCCAATCTCGCGGTGCTGCCGACGCTCGGCAACCACGACGTAATGACAGCGAACGGCGGACCGTATTTGACCAACTTCGTTCTTCCGAAGAATGACGTCGACGGCGGCTCGCGGTTCTACGCCTTCCGGCATGGAAGCGCGCTCTTCGTATCGGTCGACGTCGAGAGCTCACAGTTCGGGGACGACTCGGTCCAATACGAGTGGCTGGCGAGGACGCTGTCGCAGAGCGACGCCCTCTGGAAGATCGTGTTCCTGCACGAGCCTCCGTATTCCTCTGCGCAGTCGAATCTCGCCGTACGGTTCGTGCTCACCCCCCTGTTCGAGAGCGCCGGGGTCGACGTTGTCTTTGCCGGGCACCAGCACCTCTACGAGCGGACGGTGCCGCTGCGCAACTTCAGCGACACCGGCCCAACCGTCGTTTACATCACCGAGGGAGGCGGTGGGGCCTCGCTCTTCCCGTTCATTCCGGAGCCATTCTCGGCGCTTGTCATCGACCTGTTCGGCTACGTCGTAGCGGACGTGGAAGGCGGCGTGCTGACCCTAACGGCGCGCGGAACCGACGGCGCGGCGTTCGATTCGGTCACGCTTCGCAAGACGAGCCCTTCACCTCAGAGAATCCGGCCAAG
>Ga0070706_100005762_pt1 | contig 11766 bp, 8 predicted proteins | sample KBSK5501metaG_FD_65476 | JGI IMG/M metagenome (GOLD analysis project Ga0070706, IMG submission 65476) | Corn, switchgrass and miscanthus rhizosphere microbial communities from Kellogg Biological Station, Michigan, USA - KBS K5-50-1 metaG | ecosystem: Host-associated > Plants > Roots >...
CTAGGCTTGCGAAGCGCAATGGCAGCGTGCTGAAACCGGTCATCATGAGCGGAACGTACGACACGAGTTTGCGAAAGGTGTAGGTCGAAGCGCCGAGCGGCCGTGAATCGTGGCGGACTCTGATAGATACAAAGTGGGTGCTAGCCCAAGTCAAGAGAACATCGATAGAAACAAATGGACTATTATATTGTTCGAACGCGTCTCTTGTTTGCGTGCGGAACGCACGAAAGGCGCTGAAATCGTGGGGGACTTTGGAGCCGAGAGTCGATCGCAGCGTCCATCGGGTAACGAGAGAGGCCAGGTTCCTCCATAAACCGTGCTGCTTTTTTTCGGGTGTTCCGTAAACGACATCGTAACCTTCAGCGAGCTTATGGACGAGTTTGGGTATCTCCTCGGGCGGATGTTGTAAGTCGTCGTCGAGTGTCACGACGATCTCATACTTTGCTGCGCGAATGCCGCATAACAGGGCGTTGTGTTGGCCATAATTGCGCATCAGATCGATGCCATGAACCCAACCATACTCGGCTGTAAGTCGAGTGATCGTTTCCCAGCTACGGTCTTCGCTCCCGTCGTTGACAAGGATAACTTCGTACTTTTCGTACAGCGCACGTAGGACGCGTTCTAGCCGTGAAACCAACTCACGAAGCGAGCTCTCGCCATTAAACACGGGAACAACGACCGAGATATTCATATGGTTGAACTATTATCTGAGGAGCAATCACTGGCACATCGGTTACTGTCAAACGGAGACGAGCCTAAAAGATCTTGACGTGGAAGAAAATGAAAATCCTGTGTTGCCGCGTTTATTGACTAATCAGTCGCCGTCGGAGGATCGAGAGAAACTCAACAATCCCTTCCGGCGAGACTCACGCTCCCTTTCGCCAGCCACCCTGACTCCGGTTTCTGTTGGACGTTATCGGGCTATCCTTGTAAAGGACAGACCATCCAATGCTCTCATGAGTCGTTTTCCGCCCGGCCCTAAACGCATCTTTCCCGGAAGCATCTTTTTACGATTCCGAAAAAATCCGCTCTCCTTCCTTGAACAAATGGCTCACGAGTTCGGCAATGTCTCCTACCTGAGGCTCGGCCGAGAGAACATCTTTTTTGTTAATCATCCTGATTTCATCCGTGACGTGCTTGTAACGAACGACCACAACTTCACCAAAAGCCGCGCGTTTGCGCACACCAGGAAGTTGCTCGGGGAAGGTCTACTGACAAGCGAGGGCGATTTTCACCGACGTCAGCGCCGCATGATACAGCCGGCTTTCCATTCTCGGCGAATCGCTGGCTTTGCAGAAGCGATGACCAAAAATGCCGAACGCATGCGTAGCCGATGGCATGATGGTGCGACTCTGGATGTCTTACATCAAATGATGCAGCTAACCCTCGCGGTAGTCGCCGAGACTTTGTTTGGAGCCGACTTGGAATCCGAAGCCAGCGAAGTCGGAGCGGTGTTGAGCGCAACGATGGAATCGCTTTCCACCAGGATGCTGCCACTTGGAGCGATGCTCGCAAAGCTGCCTCTTCCAGGCACCCGCAGAATGGAGGCTTGCCGCGCAAAACTCGACGAAATTGTTTACCGGCTCATTAACGAACGCCGGCGAAGCGCACGGGAACACGACGATTTGCTGCAAATGTTATTGATCGCGCAGGATGAAGAAGACAGCACGGCGCGAATGACGGACGAGCAGGTTCGTGATGAGGTGATGACGATCATTCTTGCAGGCCAACTGACGACGGCCAATGCGCTTAGTTGGACGTGGTATTTGCTCTCCAAGCATCCGGAAGTCGAGACTCGGGTGCATGAAGAGCTTGATCGTGTCCTTGGTAGCAGACCGCCCCTGCTAGCGGATTTGAAGACACTGTCATACACGGAAAAAGTAATCACCGAATCCCTCCGGCTTTATCCGCCGGCATGGATGACGGCGCGTCGCGCCGTCAACGATTACAAAGTGGCTGCCTATATCGCGCCCGCGCGTTCCATCGTAATGATGAGCCAGTATGTGATGCACCGCGATGCGCGTTATTTCCGCGATCCGCTGCGCTTTGATCCGGAACGTTGGACACCGGAATTTAACGTCGCACTGCCGAAGTATGCCTATTTCCCGTTTGGCGGCGGCCCACGCGGCTGCATTGGCGAAGGTTTCGCCCGGATGGAGATGATACTTATCGTCGCAACCCTTGCGCAACAATGGAAACTCCGGCTCGTGCCTGGCCACCGCGTCGTTCCTCAGCCACTTATAGCGTTACGGCCAAAACACGGCCTGAGCATGACCGCACTCCGACGCTGAAGAATGTGTGAAGGATGTTATTAGGCAACGACCTGCGCGTCAGCAATCGATGGCCGTGCGGGAAATTCGCGAATTGTCTATGTTCCCGTGCCCCGACCATCCACCAATCATGGATCGCGACTAACTGGACTTTGACCGCAACGGGCGTGTAGTTGACCTTAGGTATGGCATGCAGCCGATAAACGGTAAGATTCTATCAAGCAAACCGTATCGCCGATGTTTGTGCCAACATCTATAAATCGAAGCTTTTCGCCTGGCATTATTTGAACCAATACCGCGATCGGCTCTGAGTGGCTCGGGTGGGGGGCTAGTGTCCTAGGCACACGGTGATCTGAGCCCATCACCGTCTCGTGACCCCAGAGCGCTGCGCGTACAGTTCCTTATGACGCTGACCGACGTTCAGCCTCTGTTTTGCGAATGTCATAAATCCGACAATTTTCATCGTCTTGAATGAGCGGGTAATGCCAATCAAGATGGTCCTTCAATCCCGGGAAAGCATCGAGCCAGGACAAGAGTCTGCGCGGCACTAACAGAAACTCGCCTCCCTTTGCTCTAAAGGCCTCGAGTTGCTCGATCGCTTCCGCGCCATCGACAGGATAGCGCATTTGCAAATTCTTCATTGCCACGTGGATCACACCTTTTGAACCGTCGCCAGTATTCCAGTTGATAGTTGTCTTTGCATAGTCTGGTCCATCGGGAACGGGATTGGGAGACGCTTCGATGAAAGCGCCTTCCTTGTCTAGTTCTCTGGCGGAAACTGCCGACCAAAGTGCCATCCCGTTTTTCGTGACTGTGACTGATGAGAGGAGTTCTTGCGCCGCGCCGCCGTACAAAAGGAATTCGTACGCGCAGTTGGGCTGGATCCAGGCGGCATCGGCAGATCCTGAAGGGCCCGACGCGAAGATTTGCCGTACTTGCTTGCTCGCCTGGTCTGGAAAAGCCCAGACTTGATGTTCCTTAAGTGGTGGCAGATCCTCGTCGGCTGTGCTCGTTACTATGACGACAGCGCCACTCGGCAAAATCCTTTGTACCGTGTCCGCTAGCGAGCGCAGGTCGGAAAGCTCTTTCCGTCTAGCAGCAACCAAAGGCTCAACAATACTGTTGAATTGAAGATTCAGATTCGCGTTCATAGCCTCATAAAACGCAATCCACCATTCGAGCTTTTGAATCGCGTTAAGCCTTGACCAAAAACCCTGGCTATGAATTCTGTATACCCCCAGGATCTCATCGATGTAGCCGATCTTGCCGTGTAGCGCGCACAAAATGTAGAGGGGCCAATCTCCCCAAAGCAGGTCGTGGTACCATTCTGGAAAGGTGCCGACCGCATCTTTTCGAACCATTGGAGTGCAGCCGGCGATGAAATTGTGCTCCCAAATGTCTTCGATAGCGGAAATCCGCTTCTGGCCAGCGATATTGTGCGGAAGTGCGGCACGGTTTTCACCCTGGTAAATTCTTAGCGCGTTGTGAAAACACAGCGCGCATTCCGGATGTGCGTTTAAGAACTCTACCTGCTTTTGCAATTTTTTTGGTGACGTCCAGTAATCATCAGCATCAAGCATCGCGATATACGGGCTGGGTGCACCTCGAAATTCTTCGACAAAAGGTTTGTTGCTGCACTCGTTCTGGGCAGCCAGGCGTAGTCGAATTTTATCAGGATTTTGTTTTTGATAAGCGAGGACGATTTGGCGTGTCGCGTCAGTGGAACAGTCTTCGAGAATGACAATCTCGTAGTCGAACTTGGTCTCCTGCATTAAGACACTTTCGAGTGCCTGCGCGATGTATCTTTCGTGATTGTAGGTTGTTACCAGGACGCTGACTTCCATTTCATTTATTGATTCGGAGGCGCGTGTTAGATATGCGGTTCTTGACTCGACGCGCTTCTCCAGGGATGGCCGAAAATAGGCTTCATCGACAATCGCTCCTTCACCGCTTCTGCGTGTTTTACAATAAACTCAATCAATGCGCAGATCGCGGTGATTTCAGCCGAACTCACAGCGGAGCCAGTAGGCAAACACAGTACCATCTTCGCAAGTCTCTCAGTTTGCGGCAGGCGTAGGCGGGCTTGAGGCTCGTCAGTGCGATAAGGTTCCATACGGTGACACCCCGGATAAAAATAGCGGCGGCTCAGGACGTTCTCTGCCCAAAGTATATCATCGAGAATGTCTCGGCTAATTCCGGCAACGGCTTCATCGATCTCGAGCACTACGTACTGGTAATTACATTTTTCATCTTCTTCGTATCGTGATAGAGAAATGCCTGGGACTCTTGTAAGTTGTTGCTGGTATAAGTGATAGTTACAACGATTGGCTTCGATAAAGCTGTCCAGGCTCTCTAAAGAAGTCAAACCCATCGCAGCGGATGCTTCATTCATTTTCCCATTGGTGCCAAGCGTCATAACCGTATCCAAGTCGGCGAAACCGAAATTGCGCATTAACCGGACTTTCGCCGCCAGATCATCGTTATCAGTGGCGATTGCCCCTCCCTCGAACGTATTTAGGAATTTTGTGGCGTGAAAGCTAAATATCTCCGCATTTCCAAAGCCGCCGATCATCCGCCCTTTATATGAACATGCAAAAGCGTGCGCGGCGTCGAACACAAGCTTCAAGTTATGACGCCGGGCAAGGTCGGCGAGTGTGCATACATCGCACGGCCGTCCCCAGACATGCACCCCAATGATGCCACTGGTTCGCTTGGTAATCAACTCAACCACTCGCAGCGGATCAATATTATGCGTGCTAGAATCTAAGTCGCAAAACACCGGCGTAACTCCGTGCCAACGCAGGGCGTGCGCCGTAGCAATAAAGGTAAATGAAGGGACGATGACCTCACCCGAGAGACCGAGTGCCTTTATTGCAATTTCGAGACCGATAGTGGCGTTGCAGACGGCAATACAATGCTTCACTCCAATCAATCCGCAGATGCGCTGCTCAAATTCCTGCAAGAAAGGTCCATCGTTAGTTAACCAGTTTCGATCCAATAGGTCATTGATTCGCTTAAGAAGTGCTCGGCGATCTCCAATGTTAGGTCGGCCAACGTGCACCGCAATGTCGAAAGCTGCTTTACCGCCGAAAATAGCAAGCTCTTCGATGCGCGACTTTATCGGAGGCATTCGAGTAGTTCCAGTAATCTGCTAAGCTGGTAGGGCTGGAGATCTATATGCAGGGAAGTAGCCCGTCCTGTCACCAGGATCTGCACCTCGCTGTCGGCACAACTCTTCATAAAGCTCTTGCTCATAAACCTGTTTTAGAGCTCTGAACGGCAACTTTGTCGCTCCAAAGAATTCCTTTGACCGAGCTACACTGTCGTTTTCGCGAGCTCCTCCACCCAGATTCAGCAGCGGTATATGCTTCGACTTCAGGTAATTCACGCCCCACCAAAGCAACGGCGTGGCATAGTGCCGACCTTCCGGTACTGCTACATTAAAAACACAGTCACCAACATAGCGAGTGTAAGCAAAAATGTAAACGGCTTCAATTTTCTCGACTGTTCGGGCACCCACGATGGCGACATTGTCCAAACTACACAGTGAAGTCAACGTCTTCATTGTAAAGTAACTTGCAGATGGCGCCTGGATCCTCTGAAGATATTCGGGATACGTCTCAAGAAAAAACCTTACAAGGGTGTCTCTATCCAACACAAAAGCGGTTTCATCGAAATCTTTCAGCTTCCGCTTGCGGTTCTTGTGCAGGTTTGAGAAAAGTTTGTCGATACTGAGAGTCAGATCGAGAAAGTAAAGCGTGTTGGATCGGTAGACCTCGTTCGAATTGAAGTACACTCCTTTCTCAAATATAGGATTTAATGCGATATAACCGCAAATGTATTCACGCTCCTGGACAAACTGACTCCAATGAAGTGGAAACTGCGGGCAATCACCATTGCCGACGAAGCCGGAGAAGCCATAAGGAGTTACAATGTCAACATGGCCCTCAAATTCTCGTTCCGCGATGGGACATACGATGCGCACGTTCTCGGTCTCAAAACAATAAAGGTAGGTTGTGAAACCAGTCGTTAAGTGCATCGCATAACAATTTTCCCAAGTGTGAGCGAAAGCGTGTTTAATTCCCTGCAAAGCGTTTTTCCACTCGGCCGGGGAATTAAGAGGAATACATTTCTGCCTTACGTGGCGGTTTCCGTGCTTCGCGCTCACTTGGGGTTTTGCTCCTTGAATCCGATGTACATTCCGCGTCCCATCAATCCCTTGCTATCATAGTGGACCTCTAAACGGGCCTTTTGAAAGACCTCCAAATACTGCCGGTGTGTGAATAGACCTACCTCGTACCGCTCGGTAAAATGGTCGATCCTTTCGGGAGTACCGACTACGTAGTGGCTGTCTAATACCGCTGTCCGCCCCTCAGCTTCGCTCGTGTACATCCAGACAATTTTAAGGTCGGGTTTGTTCACAACGTTCGCAACTACTCTCCCCGTCCAATATTTTTCAGGAGAGAACCAAGGCTCTACGATGACAATTCCACCAGGGCGCAAGTGACGAGCGAAATTAGCTATTGTTCTCCGCAGACGCTCGAGTGTCTTGACATAAGCGATTGAACTGAACAAGCAAATGATCACGTCGAAGCGACGGTGCAGGCGAAAGTTCACCATACTCGCTTGGTGGAAGGGAACACCAGGGCACCGCTCGCGAGCTGTCTTCAGCATTTCTGCACTGATGTCTAATCCTTCCACGGAGTATAGTTTTCGCAGCTGCTCCAGATGTCTTCCGGTGCCACAAGCCACGTCGAGCAGCGCCTTTGCTCTCGGAGCGTGTCGACGGAGCACAGCCCTGAGCTTTGCGCACTCCGTTGGATAGTCTTTAAACAGATCGTGAAGAGCATCGTAGACTCTACCCGATAGTTTCTTATACATTTGGATTTAACGCTGCGCCTATACCTGAGTGAGACTAGCTTTAGGAGATCGTTTCCGTGCAATCTGAAAGAGTTCGGAATTTAGATCAATCCCTCAACCTGAGAATATTCTCGTAAGTGACTCAGGATGCTTTCCCGTGCCGCGTGCAAGGTTCATAAGAGCGTGCCAATTGTGGAGACATTTATCTGTTCAGCTTCTTGGAAACATGATCTGCACGAGACACAGTATCCGCTTCTAGGCAAATCTGGTTGGCTTTAAGCGTTATTTTCACTTTATTATCGTTCGCTGGATTCTCAATTCAAAAGCATATGTTTCGGTATGACGGGATATTTGCATCCTCTTTATGCCGAGTCTTTGAGCGAGTTTGGCACAGCGGTCGAGCTGCCGCGGTGCGGCGGATGGTTGCTGGAACGGCATATCCCGAGGTCGAACTTGAAAGATGCGATGGGTTGCTACCCATTATTTTGCTGCACGGACTGGTCCAAGTTCGGTGCCGACATTCAGGAAATAAAGGACAGGTATGTGACTATTTCAGTAGTGGCAGATCCGTTTGCATCTCTAACCACTGCCGATCTTTCACAATATTTTCAGCTGGTGCGGCCGTTTAAAAAGCATTTTATCATCGACGTGAGCGGCTCGGGTGATGAACACATAAACCGACACCATCGGTATTACGCCAAGAGAGCATTAAAACAAATACAGGTAACAGTGGCAGACCATCCGAAAGCGTGCCTGGACGCTTGGGTGCGGCTCTATGCAATTCTCGTGGAGCGTCACCGCCTTCAAGGGATCAAGGCGTTTTCAAAAACTGCATTTGCAATCCAGTTCGACATACCGGGACTAGTGGTTTTTCTGGCGAACCGAAATGGAAGAACTGTCGGAATGCACCTTTGGTACCTTCAGTCCGGTATTGCTTACAGCCACCTGAGCGCATTCGATCAGGAAGGTTACTCGCTGCGTGCAGCGTACGCACTCTACTGGTCCGCAATACAGGAATTCAAACGAAACCACGCACGAGAACTCCGTTGGATCGATCTTGGCGCAGGAGCTGGCGTCGAGGGAGAAGGACACGATGGTCTTTCGATATTTAAGCGCGGATGGGCCACAGATGAAAAGGTGAAATATTTCTGCGGCTGCGTCTGTAATTGGGAAAATTACCGATTGTTGGCGGGAACAGATCAAATCAACTCAAGTTACTTCCCACTCTACCGGACCGGCGAATTAGCTTAACATCGAGCGCACGCAAAATTCAACTAAGGGCGTGCAATCCGCATTTGCCGTGCAGGGCTTAGAAGTTGGCCGCTGAGGCGAGAACGACGCGCGCAATCTTTATGTTATCCGTTGGACATTGGCAGATGCCGCTCGTGGTTCGCGTAAATCGAAAATGATGCAACTATTCTCATCGCGCACGACGGCCGGATAGTGGGCCTCTAAATGCGCGCGAAATTCCTCGTACCGGTCTAGCCACCAGAATGCGGTAGCTGGCAACAACAAGTATTGCGCGCCCCGGGCTCGGATCGCTTCCAGACGGTCTATCGCGTCCTCGCTGTTCTTCGGAGGGCGGTTGTCGTACTCGCCACCTACGGACACATAAACCTGGCCTTCGGAGCCATCGCCGGTATTCCAGGTGACGGTCGTTCGACCGCCATATCGGTGCGGAACCAAAACCGGGTTTGGGGTACAAATCAAGCACACTTTGCCTGATTCAAAGGACTCGACGGCAACCTTTCCGGTTAAATCGGCGACACCAATTACCGAAATCGCAGCCAGTTCTTTCGAGTATTCTGGTCCTCCAAAGAGCCGGAATTCGTATGTCATCCCTGACTGGATCCAGCGGACTTCTGCTGAGCCTTTCGTGCCCTGCTGGAAGAGCTGTCCTCGCTTATCATTGCCAGCCTGTGGAAAATGCCAGACACGGTACCCACCAAGCCTAAGTAATTCCTTCTTACCGCCCGTGGCGACTGCCACGGTGGCGTTCGGCGGCAGATTAGACCGAGCCATCTCCGCGATTTGATCGCTCATTTGCAAGGTCCCAAAATAGTCTTGCCAACGTTTTCGTCCTGCCATGAACGCTTCAACGCAGCGACTGTCGCCTTTCACGAAATCCCACTGTGTATCGAGCGCTTTGAGCGCTTCCCGAAGCATCCGTGAGTGGTCGACCGACATGTTTGAGCTGTGCAGACGGTAATCGACAACAAATTGATTGTGGCAGAAGACTGGAGAACTTCTGGTGATGCGGAGGTAAAGATCGTAGTCGGCGCACCCGCCGAGCGAGAGGTCAAAACCGTTAACGGAATCTACTGCGCTGCGCCGGTAAATAACCGAGCCGGGACACCAAATATAATTGCCCCGAAGCAATTCCAGATAATACTCGCTCGAGATGCGACGTGGCGGCTCACACTCGGCAAACGGCGATCCATCTGCAGCTATCAGCTTGCAGTAGCCGAAAGCAAACGCACAAGTCGGATGCTGGCGCAAAGAGTCAACCCCTATTTCCAGTGCCTTCGGCAGAAGCCGGTCGTCTGCATCAAGGAAAACGATGTATTCACCTCGGCTCTGCGTTACCCCCGCATTACGAGCGGCTGAAACGCCGGAATTTTCCTGCCGAATGTACCGTACCCCTGCGTAAGCAGTAGCGATCTGCGGAGTGCTGTCTCTGGAGCCATCATCTACAACCAGGACCTCACGATTGGCATAAGCCTGCCCCAAGGCACTCTCGATTGCCTCAGGCAAAAAATCTGCGTGGTTATAGCACGGGATAATAATGGAAACGAGGCCGGCTTCCGGCGCGGGTGCGTTTTTCAGCAATCGGTCGGCGGCTGTAGTCACGCTCTTTGGTTCGTTGTATTCATTGCGATGGGCCGTGCGAACCAGAAATCACGCATGTGTTCTCATCCACCGCAACAGTACTAATCGCCATGAGCCAGAACTCGTCGGTCAAGACCTGTTGTCCGCCTCGGCACGGTGCAATTCGTGCAGCCCTTTGCTCGGGAAGCATTGAGCACCCACCATTACAGACAAATCCCCTTGACGCTCCGGCAAGGTTCGCGCTCCCTGTGTTTCTCTGATGTCCGAGCCTCGATTGATGTTTTTCTTCGCTCAACAAACCGCGTTGCCACTGAGAGTCAAGCTTGTTGCCGTCATTGCTCTGATATTCGAGTCTTAGGTGGACAAACTCCTCGATGACGAGCGCTCGTGCACGATTTACCTTTGCCACCATGGATCGGATTGATGGGCGTGCCTACGATCAAGTGCGCCCTGTTACTTTCGACCTGGGGATCGCGCCGCATGCGGGCGGCTCAGTGCTCGTTAACATGGGGAATACCCGTGTCATCTGCGGGGTGACCGTTGAGGAAAGCGTGCCCCGCTGGATGAAAGAGCAAGGCGCAGCCGGCGGCTGGCTTACCGCTGAATATTCGATGCTACCCTATTCGACACAGCCACGAAAACCGCGCGACATTGCAAAGGGCCGCATCGATGGCCGCAGCATGGAGATCCAACGTTTGATTGGGCGGTCGTTGCGGGCAGTTGTCGATCTCGAAAAACTGGGGCCGCGGACGATCTGGGTGGATTGCGATGTCTTGCAGGCCGATGGCGGAACACGCACGGCCGCAATCACCGGGGCGAGCCTGGCCGTAGCGATGGCGTGCCGGAAACTTGTAAGGGAGAAGAAACTCGACGCGCCTCCGGTACGAAAATTGGTCGCGGCAGTGAGTGCCGGTGTTCTCGACGGACAGGCTATTGTCGATCTTAATTACGAGGAGGATAAACTTGTCACCGTCGATTTCAATCTCGTGGCGACCGAAGACGGCGAATTCGTAGAAATGCAAGGCTCCGGTGAGGAAGCGACTTTTGCGCAATCACAGCTGGACGAGATGCTGGCACTCGGGCGCAAAGGCATCGCTGAATTGATCGCGGCGCAACGTGCTGTGCTTGCGCGATTGATGGTGACGCCGCCGGCGAGCTAAATCAGTTGCTGGCGCGATAACGATAAGCTAAAGCGCAAGATCGACATGAAGAAGGCGCTCATCACTGGGATCACCGGCCAGGACGGAAGTTATCTGGCCGACCTGCTGCTTGAGAAAGGCTATGAAGTGCACGGGATCATTCGGCGCGCGAGCACATTCAACACAGTGCGTATCGACCATCTTTACGCCGATCCCCACATCAATGGCGTGCGGATGTTTCTGCACTACGGCGATCTGAGCGATTCGGTCAACCTGGTGAAACTTCTTTACGATTTGAAGCCCGACGAGATTTATCATCTCGGCGCGCAGAGCCACGTTCGCGTGAGTTTCGATATCCCCGAATACACGTCGGACATCACCGGCGTCGGCACGATCCGGATTCTGGAAGCGATTCGCGAAACCGGCATTCGCTCACGTTTTTATCAGGCTTCCAGCAGCGAAATGTTCGGCAAAGCGCAAACGGTTCCGCAAAACGAAAAGACGCCGTTTTGGCCGCGCAGTCCGTACGGGGTGGCGAAAGTTTTTTCTTATTGGGCAACGGTAAATTATCGCGAGAGCTACGGGCTAAACGCGAGCAACGGAATTTTGTTCAACCACGAAAGCCCGCGCCGCGGCGAAACTTTTGTGACACGGAAAATCTCGCGCGC
>Ga0070706_100005763_pt1 | contig 11765 bp, 10 predicted proteins | sample KBSK5501metaG_FD_65476 | JGI IMG/M metagenome (GOLD analysis project Ga0070706, IMG submission 65476) | Corn, switchgrass and miscanthus rhizosphere microbial communities from Kellogg Biological Station, Michigan, USA - KBS K5-50-1 metaG | ecosystem: Host-associated > Plants > Roots >...
GGCGCCGGCAGCGGCGAGGGCAGCGTGGTCAGCGGGGCCTCGAGCAGCCGGTCGTCGGCGACGCAGAACTCCTGCCAGCCGAGGAATCCGGCGACCACGTCACCAGGGTGGAGGTCGGCGCGCCGGGAGGCGATCACTTCGCCGACGCCGATGCCGCGCACCACCTCCCCGACCGGGACCGATGGCATGAACGCCCGCTGGTGCCCGAGCCAGATCCGGCTGGCCGCCTCCACCGACAGCACGAGCGTGCGGACCAGAGCCTGGCCGTCCTGCAACGGCCCGATGGGGTCGGTGACCAGCTCCAGGTCGCTGGTGGCCAGAGCGCCGGCCGGGCGCCGGCGAAGGCGCCACCCCCGGTTCATGGTTGCCTGGTTCGCTATGACCTCGGCCATCCCTGCTCCTCGGTGGACGTGCCGGTCGACGGGCCGGCGTGAGCGGCAGCGGGGCTGCCGGACCCAGGGTAGACCCGGCCCGCCCAGGCCGTCTTGCACGTAACCGCACGGCCTCTTGCCAGAGGACGCACACCGGCAGACCGCCGCTCGTCTCACAGGCTCGCCGCCGCCGAGGTCCTGAAGCTCGCGTGACCGGCGATATGACCGTCGCCCACTGCGCAGCTCAGGGTGCTCGTACTACTACACGTCGTAGTACAGCTCGAACTCGTGCGGGTGCGGGCGAAGCCGCAGCGGGTCGAGTTCGTTGGCGCGCTTGTAGTCGATCCAGGTCTCGATCAGGTCCGGCGTGAACACCCCGCCGTCGAGCAGGTACTCGTGGTCGGCCTCCAGCGTGTCCAGCACCTCCTCCAGAGAACCGGGCACCTGGGGGATGGACAGCGCCTCGTCGGGCGGCAGCTCGTAGAGGTCCTTGTCCACCGGCTCGGGTGGCTCGATCTTGTTCCGGATCCCGTCGACGCCCGCCATCATCATCGCGGCGAACGCCAGGTACGGGTTCGCCGACGGGTCCGGCACCCGGAACTCCAGCCGCTTCGCCTTCGGGTTTGCGCCGGTGATCGGGATCCGCACGCACGCGGACCGGTTCCGCTGCGAGTAGACCAGGTTCACCGGTGCCTCGAAGCCGGGCACCAGCCGGTGGTAGGAGTTCGCCGTCGGGTTGGTGAAGGCGAGCAGCGAGGGCGCGTGCTTGAGCAGGCCGCCGACGTAGTAGCGGCCGGTGTCGGACAGCCCGGCGTAGCCGACCTCGTCGTAGAACAGCGGCGCGCCGTCCTTCCACAGGCTCTGGTGGCAGTGCATGCCGGAGCCGTTGTCGCCGAACAGCGGCTTGGGCATGAACGTGACGGTCTTCCCGGCGGCCCGGGCGACGCTCTTGACCACGTACTTGTAGAGCATCAGGTTGTCGGCCATCTGCAACAGCGGGGCGAACCTGATATCGATCTCCGCCTGGCCGGCCGTGCCCACCTCGTGGTGCTGCATCTCCACATGGATGCCGCAGCGGATCAGCATGCGCACCATTTCCGAGCGCAGGTCGGTGTAGTGGTCCATCGGCGGGACCGGGAAGTACCCGCCCTTGTACCGCGGCTTGTAGCCGAGGTTGCCGCCCTCTTCATCCCGGCCGGTGTTCCAGGCGCCCTCCACCGAGTCCAGGTAGTAGTAGCCCGCTTCCGGCCCGGTCTGGTAGCGGGCCGAGTCGAAGATGTAGAACTCGGCCTCGGGTCCGAAGTACACCACGTCCGCGATGCCCGTGCCGCGCAGGTAGTCCTGTGCCTTGCGGGCGATGTTGCGCGGGTCCCTGGTATACGGCTCGCCGGTCAGGGGGTCGTGCACGAAGAACGTCAGGTTGAGCGTCGGGTGCTGGCGGAACGGGTCGACCACGGCCGTGGTGGGATCCGGCAGGAGCAGCATGTCGGACTCGTGGATCTGCTGGAACCCGCGGATCGAGGAACCGTCGAACATCAGGCCGTCGGTGAACACCTTCCCGTCGAAAGACTCGACCGGCACGGTGAAGTGCTGCACAGTCCCGGGCAGGTCACAGAACCTGACGTCGACGAACTCCACCTTGCTGTCGCCGATGAACTTCAGTACCTCGTCGGCGTTCGTGAACATCAACCCTCCCTGGAGGCTGCGGCCGCGTCCTGACCGCGCGGGTCTGCTCCTGCTGCAGGACCGCGGCTGCAACGCTAGGCGCCCGCCGTTTCGAAGTGGTGTCCCAAGTGTTTCACGCGTGTTACAGGCTTCCCGCCTCTGTCCTCACCTGCGGTTATACAGGTTCGGACCCTACCGTTGGCGGCCAATTAACCTCTACAGGATTGGGGCCGGGGTGTCAGGCGGGCTGACCACGTCCTGGCCTGGGAGTCCCCGCCCCGACAGACGCGCCCGACAAGCGAGGTTCTAGGCTGCCGTGGCCTGCCGCGCTGCCGCCCGGCCCGCGTTGTTCACCGTGACGGCGAACTTCTGCGCGCTGCGGTACAGCACTCGCGCTTGCGCGCCGGCTGCGGTGGCCTCCCGCAAGATGTCATCGCCCGAGGTACGCCTCGGCTTCCAGGCGCTCGGCTGGCCGACGACCGGAAGGAGAACCGGCAGATCTGTGTCGACGTTCTCAGCGCTGACCTGCGCCTTAGGTTGGGTCGTTCAACAGGGCCTTGCTTGGGTGACGCGGGGCACCAGGTGGCAGCGGGCTCCTGACCATGAGCACTGGCCCTAGTGGCACCTGTAAGTAGTTGAACGCGTTGGTGAACGGGTAGGCGGCTGCATCATTGACGCCCAGTGATGTGAGCCTGAAGTTCTGCTCCACGTAAGCGAGGATGCCATTAAAGGTGGTTGGCGTGCTGTCGGTGTAGCCGGGGCGGGCATACGGAGAGACGATGACCAGTGGCACCCGGGGGCCTTCGCGCGTTCCGTCCGGGTTGAGGCGAGGGGGCACCTGGTCGTAGAAGCACCCGCAGTCATCATAGGTGATGAATAGCGCGGTGGATCTCCACTCGGGACCGTTCATCACCGCCGATGCGATCTGTCCGATCCAGTTGTCGCCCGCGAGCATAGAGGTGTCATTGTGCTGGGAATTCATAACATCCACGCCGCCAGGCGTTATGATGGAGAAATTAGGCAGGTGGCCGCTATTTGCATCAGTGACAAACTGTGAGGCTTCAACCTCGCTGTTCACCTGGTTGGTGTCCAGGCACTCTGCGAAGCTGGGGCAGATAGCCCAGCCGTATCCATGCTCCCCGTAGTGAGAACTATAGATCCGCCAGGTCAGCCCTGCCGCGCTGAGCCTGTCCATGATCGTGGGGGCGTACCTTACCGGAGTTGGCTCAAATGCACCCCCATTGGGCAGGCGGAGTGAGGGATCAGGCACACAACTAGGAACTGATTGCAGTTTCCCTCCTGGAGCGCGCCAGGTTGTCGTTAGGTTTGAGTCACATCCCCAGCCGGGATCGAACCCGCCCGCGATGGGAGACGGATTCTCACCGGTAAAACCGTCAAGCGACGCCATGACCGCATAGAGATGTCCGCCAAATGAGGGGGACTGTGCCATGGAGAACGTATGGTCGCTCACCGTGAAGTTCTGAGCCAGGCGTGTCAGGTTGGGAATAGCTGAAGGCTTATAACCGGAAATGCAGGCATATCCAGTCGCCGCGCCGCATCCCTTGATTTTCTGCCAGCCATTCATGAGGCCGCCATTAACCGCTTCCTGTTGTGCAGAGGTCGAATGGTCCACCGCAGGAACTTTGTCCGGGGTCACACCGGGTGTGACAACTGTCCCGTCGGACAAGGTGACCTGTGATGGCATCCCGAGGCATCGGCCAGGGTGCTGGTCGCACCAGTACCCGAGCACGTTGTCGAAGGTGTGGTTCTCCAGGTAGAGGACCACGACGTGGTGGATCGGAGTGGTCTGCGCGCGTGCAGCAGCTGATCCGGTTACGTCCTGTGTGACCGCAGCGGTCAGTAAGAAAGCGCCCAGCAGAGCGCCGGCTGCCATCCTAAGTCTTCTCATCGTCCTTTTCCCCCTTTCCTTCACCCGTCACTGTGGCAGGCGCGGCCAGGTCCAGGACTTGACTGGGCGTGACCGTGCGCGTCAACGTGGCCCAATGTCTAAATCGAGGACCAGTGGATGAGCCGAAGACATCCACTGTCTCCCGGATTCTCACGCTGCCATACGCTCAAGGCTTCGGGTAAGGCCCGTGGCTGTTCCCTTGACAGAACGAGGCTGGGGGCAGAGCGCTTGCCAGGCTGCGGCCCCGAAGCATTCGTTTTGGACGCTAGCCCCGGCACGCGGGGCAACCCTACCGACCTTGGTCACCGCATCGCGAACCATCCTTCAGGCGAGATGAGTTCGTGACGACGGACAAGATCACGCCCTTCGATTCGCGGCGCCTTGCTGCGCCTACCGATACAGGCGGTGGACCCCGATCAGTCGGGGAAAGGCGGAGCTGCCCGGATGGGTCATGGGCGACGGCTCAGTGCTGGACTACGGCAAGCGCCGCGACCCGACACCGCGCTAGGTCAGGCCATCCTCTCTGTTTACGCGGATTACGCCTGGCTTCCGCCCAGGTCACGCTAAGTAGGCAGGTCAGGCGTACATCGCCGGCGCCGCAGGCGATACCGTGGGAGCGTGTCAGCTCCACCGGTGGACGGGGCCAAGGCCCCGGGGGACCGCCCGGCCTACCCGGGCGAGAGGTTCGGGCTGCCGGAAACAGGCCCGCGCTCGGTTGCGGGCATGGGGCGCCGGCTCGGTGCCCTGCTGATCGACTGGATCGCCTGCAGCCTGATCGCGGTGGCCGCGTTCCACGACCAGTATTGGGCGCTGGCTGTCTTCGCGGCCGAGGACTACCTGCTCACCGCGCTGACCGGGCTGACGCTCGGCAAGCGCCTGTGTGGCATCCGGGTCGCCCGGCTGGACGGCAAGCCGGTCGGCTTCGGCTGGGCACTGGTCCGCACGCTGCTGCTCCTGACCGTGATCCCCCCGCTGGTCACCGACCGCGACCTGCGCGGCCTGCACGACCGCGCCGCCAACACCGTCGTCATCCGCATCTGACCGGACGGCGGGCGGTCGCGGTCCGCCGGAAATGGCGGCCGGTCAGCGGGAACGGCGGCTGGTCAGCGGGAACGGCGGCCGGTCAGCGGGGACGGCGGCCGGTCAGCGGGGACGGCGGCCGGTCAGCGGGAACGGCGGCCGGTCAGCGGGAACGGCGGCCGGTCAGCGGGAACGGCGGCCGGTCAGCCGGGGGCCGGTCAGCGGAATCGCGGTCTTGGGGGCTTGGGCATGCGACTGGTCTTGGGCAGCGGGCCCTTGGGGGCCTGCAGGTTGGCGGGCAGCGCCTTGAGCCGGAAGTTCAGTTCGGCTACCGCCTGGCCCTTCAGGTTGCGCGGCAGGCGCATCAGCTTGCGCTGCAGGCGCCGGATCGGCACCTGGCCCTCCTCGTTGCCCACCTGCATGTCGTAGATCGGCACGTCGTAAGCGACTCGGGAGATGCGCTTCTTCTCGGCCGCCAGCAGGCTGGGCAGCCTGCTCGGGTTGCCCTCGCCGACCAGCACCACGCCGGGCTTGCCGACCGCACGGTGCACCACGTCCATGTTCCGGTTCGCCGACACCGCGGGGGTGACGGTCCACCCGCCGCGCATGCTCTGCAGGATGGCGGCCGCCGCGCCGGGCTGGCCCTCGATCGCCGAGTACTGGGCGGCCTGCGCGAACCGGCCGAACGCGAGCATCGCTCCCATCAGGCCGACGAGCACGCCAAGGGGTGCGAGCAGGGCGATCAGGCCGGTGAGCAGCCCGGCGATCACGAACACGGCGATCGCGCCGATCGCGATGAGCGCAACGATCGGCAGCGCCCAGGGGTTGGCCTTGCGGACCATGCCCGCCGCCATCCGGATTTGCTGAATGCGGCCGGCGCTGGCCGGATCGACAGCGCCCGGCCGGTTCGCCGCGCCCGCGGGCTTATTCACCATGGAGGGCAGGATACGAGAGCCAGCGCTCAGGGTGAAACCGGCGCAGCCCGGCGGGCCAATTCCTGAGCGGGAGGTTCCGGGATGTCGTCCCGCCGGGCCAGCAGCGCTTCTGCGTAGAGGCGGCCCGCGCGGTAGGACGAGCGGACCAGCGGGCCGGACATCACCCCGGCAAAACCGAGGCGGACCGCCTCCGCGCGCCAGTGCTCGAACTCCGTTGGCGGCACCCACCGGGCCACCGGGTGGTGCCGCACGGACGGCCGCAGGTACTGGGTCACCGTCAGCAGTTCGCAACCGGCCCCGCGCAGGTCGGCCATGGCCTGGCCGACCTCGTGGTCCTCCTCGCCGAGCCCGAGTATCAGGTTGGACTTGGTCACCAGCCCGGCCGCCCGGGCCATCGCGAGCACCTCCAGCGACCGCTCGTAGCGGAAGCCGGGCCTGATCTGGCGGAAGATCCGCGGGACCGTCTCGATGTTGTGCGCCAGCACTTCCGGGCGGGAGCCGAACACCACCGCCAGCCGGTCGGGCCGGGCGTTGAAGTCGGGGATGAGCAGTTCGACGCCGCAACCGGGGACGGCCGCGTGAATCTCGGCGCAGGTCTGCCCGTACAGCCAGGCACCGCCGTCGGGGAGGTCGTCGCGGGCGACCCCGGTCACCGTCGCGTACCGCAGCCCCATCGCCGCCACCGACTCGGCGACCCGGCGCGGCTCCCCAGTGTCCAGCGGTTCCGGCTTCCCGGTGGCGATCTGGCAGAAGTCGCAGCGCCGGGTGCACGCGTCCCCGCCGATCAGGAACGTGGCCTCGCGGTCTTCCCAGCATTCGAAGATGTTCGGGCAGCCCGCCTCCTCGCAGACGGTGTGCAGCCCCTGGCTGCGGACAAGCTCCTTGAGGGCGGTATATTCCGGCCCGGTCCGCAGCCTGGTCTTGATCCACGGCGGCTTGCGCTCGATCGGGACCTGGCTGTTGCGGGCTTCGATGCGGAGCAGCTTGCGCCCCTCGGGTGCGAGTACCACGGTTCCAGGGTACGTCTGCGGGCCGGGGGCATAACGCGCGGCCGCGATGGCCGCCGGGGAAGGAACACGATGATTCTGTCCACCATGAACGACCTGCCGGGGTACGAGGTCACCGAGGTGCTGGGGGAGGTGTTCGGCATTACCGTGCGGTCCCGCAACGTGGGCTCGCAGATCGGCGCCAGCTTCAAGTCGCTGGTCGGCGGGGAACTGCGCGGTATGACCAAGATGCTGGCCGACAGCCGGGTGGAGGCGCAGGACCGGCTCATCGAGGCGGCCCAGGCCAGGGGCGGCGACGCGGTGCTGGCCATGCGGTTCGACGCCAGCGAGTTCCAGGTCGGGCAGGAGATCTGCGCCTACGGCACCGCCGTGAGGATCCGCCGCATCGAGGCGTAGCCCGGGCACCGAGCGGTTAACCGATGTGCGCGCGCCACGGAAGTCGGGGAGCATAGGCACATGCCAACGCAGTTCGATCCGCCGTCGGGTACCCGTGACTTCCTCGCCGCCGACTGGGAGGTACGGGAGGACGCGTTCGCGCGGATCCGGTCGGTGTTCGCCGGGTACGGCTTTGAACCGCTCGTCACCCCGGCGTTCGAGCGCCTGGACGTGCTGCTTGGCAAGTATGGCGACGACGGCGACAAGCTGATCTTCAAGATCCTGCGGCGCGGCGAGCGCGAGGGCACCGGCGAGGCAGACCTGGCGCTGCGTTACGACCACACCGTTCCGCTGGCCCGGGTGGCCGCCGCGTACGGGAGCCAGTTGCCGGCCCCGTACAAGCGGTACGCGATCGGCCCGGTGTGGCGTGCCGACCGGCCCGGGCACGGCCGGTACCGCGAGTTCGCCCAGTGCGACCTCGACACGCTCGGCACCGCCTCGGTGCTGGCCGACGCGGAGATCATTTGCGCGGTGCACGACGTGCTCACCGAACTCGGGCTGCGCGGGTTCCGCTTCCTGCTCAACTCACGGCGGGTGCTCGCCGGGCTGCTCGAGGCGTTCGGCGTGCCCGCGGAACTCGGCCCCGGCGTCCTGATCACGCTGGACAAACTGGACAAGCTCGCGCCCGGCGAGGTGATCGCCGAGCTCACCGGGCGCGGCCTGGCGCAGGCGCAGGCCGGGACGCTGGTCGCCGCGCTGACCGCGGATGACGCGGTGGAGAAGATCAGGGACGCGCTGAAGACCAGCGACGAGGGCGCCGCCGGGCTGGACGAGGTGGACTCGCTGCTGTCCCTGGTGGCCGGGCAGGTGCCGCGCGGCGCGGTGAAGTTCGCGCCCCGGCTGGTGCGCGGGCTGAGCTACTACACCGGGCCGATCTGGGAGGTCGCCGCCGAGGGCGGTGCCGGGTCGCTGGCCGGCGGCGGGCGGTACGACCACCTGATCGCCCAGCTCGGCGGGCCGGACGTGCCGGCCACCGGCGGGTCGCTGGGGATGGAGCGGATCCTCCTGCTGCTGCCGAAGCGGGAGGCCGGGCGCACCCGGCTCGACGTGGCGGTGACGGTCATGGGCGAGCGGCACGCCGCGCGCAGCTTCGCCTTCGCCGCGGCCGCCCGGGCCGCCGGGCTGCGGGCGAGCGTCTACCTGGGCAACTCGGGCAAGCTCGGTCGGCAGCTCAAGTGGGCCAACGACGCCGGCGCCCGGTGGGCGGTGATCTACGGCGACGCCGAGGAGGAGGCGGGCACGGTCACGGTACGGGACATGGCATCGGGGGAGCAGGTGCCGGTCCCGGCCGCCGAGCTGGCCGCGTACTTCGCCGAACTGGCCGCCTGATACCGGCAACGTTTGTCGTGATTGCGGCAACGACGCCCCTAGAAGGGCGTCGTTGCCGCAACGACGACAATTGAGCGGCGTGTGGCCGGGCACTGGGCAGGCCCGGCGTGTGGGCGGGCACTGGGCAGGCCCAGCGTGTGGGCGGGCACTGGGCAGGCCCAGCGTGTGGGCGGGCACTGGGCAGGCCCAGCGGCGGGTCAGGGCGCCGCGGGGCTCAGTTCGGCGTCCGGGAGCAGGCCGGGCAGGCCGGCGCGGCGCCAGGACGGCGGGCCGAACACCGCGGCGAGGTGGTGCTCGGCCAGGGGGATCAGCTCGGCCACGGTGACCGGCCGGCCTGCCTCGGTGGACAGAGACGTCACCCCGGCGTCCCTGATGCCGCACGGCACGATCTTGTCGAACCAGCCGAGATCGCAGTCGCAGTTGAGCGCGAAGCCGTGCATGGTGACGCCGCGGGACACGCGGACCCCGATCGCGGCCACCTTGCGGTCCGGGCGGCCGCCCCCGGTGACCCACACGCCGCTGCGGCCCGCCACCCTGGTGGTGGCCACGCCCACGTCCGCGCAGCACCGGATCAGCGCTTCCTCCAGGGTGCGCACGTAGGCGACCACGTCCAGCGGCTCGCCCAGCGCCATGATCGGGTACCCGACGAGCTGCCCGGGGCCGTGCCAGGTGATCTTGCCGCCCCGGTCCACGTCGATCACCGGGATGCCGGGGTCGCCCAGCGGGCGGTCCAGCGGTTCGGTCCGCTTGCCCGCCGTGTAGACGGCCTCGTGCTCCAGCAGCAGGCAGGTGTCGGGGATCAGGCCGGACGCACGGCGGTCGTGCAGCCGCCGCTGCAGCTCCCATCCCGCCAGGTACGGGACGGCGCCCGCGCCGAACCCGGCATGGGCGAACACCAGCTCACCACTCACGTTGCCAAGCCTAACCCCGAGAACACGATCCCCCGGGCGGGCATCACGGCGGCCTGCGGGCGGTTAATGGTCATAGGTGCCAAACCCGGCCGAGGGGAGGATCTGTGCTCGACGAGTCCGCGTTGCGGCTGATGAGCCCCGAGGAGCGGGCCGGGCTCGCCCGGTCGCTGGCGAGGCTGAACGCGCAGAGCATCGCGCCCACCCCGCTCAGCCAGCGGCGGCGCCGGCTGCTCATCGCGGCCTGCCTGGCGGGCGTGCTCGTGCTGGCGGTGTGGATCGCCGTGCTCGAGGGCACGCTGCCCCGGTACTACCGGGCCGGCGGCTGGCGCGCCGCCTGGGTGGGGTTCGACGTAGGCCTGCTGCTGGTGTTCGCGGCCACCGCGTGGGCCGCCTGGCGGCGGCGGCAGATGCTCATCGGCTGCCTGATGGTGCTGGCCACCCTGCTGTGCTGCGACGCGTGGTTCGACGTGACGCTGGACTGGGGGACCGGCGGCTTCACGGTCAGCGTGCTGTCGGCCGCCCTGGTGGAACTGCCGCTCGCCGCGGTGGCGCTGATCGGCGCGCGCCGGCTGCTGCGCCTGACTATCGGCCGGCTGGAACTGCTGTCCGGCTTCTCCGGCCCGGTGCCCGCGTTCTGGCGGGTGCCGCTGTTCGGCGACGCGCCGGTGTCTTACCGCACCCTGCTGCGCAAGGCGGCTGACCTGGAGGCCGACTGCGCGGGCCAGGAGCCCGGGGACAGCGGCCAGGACGCCGGGGACAGCGGCCAGGACGCCGGGGACAGCGGCCAGGACGCCGGGGACAGCGGCCAGGACGCCGGGGACAGCGGCCAGGACGCCGAGTTCGCCGGCCGCGACACCGCGTAGCCCCCGGCCGCGGCGCGGGCCAGCGCCGGCCGGCGCCGGGCCGGTCAGCCGAGTTCCGCGGCGAGCGCCCCGGCGATGCCCGGGTGGGCGAACCGGTAGCCCTCGGCGAGCAGCCGCCGCGGCATCACCCGCGCGCTGGACAGGATGTCGCTGCTCACCCCGCCGACCGCGAGCTTCAGCGCGGGCACCGGCACGAGCATCACGGCGGGCCGGTGCACCGCGGCCGCCAGCGCCGCGGTGAACTCAGCGTTGCTGACCGGGTTCGGCGTAGTCAGGTTCACCGGGCCGGTGACGCCGTCGCGCCCCAGCAGGAACCGCGCGGCCGCCACCCACTCCGACAGCCCGATCCAGCTCATCACCTGGCGGCCGGAGCCGATCCGGCCGCCGAGGCCCAGGCGGAAGAACGGCAGCAGCCGGCCGAGCATCCCGCCGTTGCGGGACAGCACCAGGCCCGAGCGCAGGTTGACCACGCGGATGCCCGCGGGGGCCGCCTCGCACGCGGCCGCTTCCCAGTCCCGCACCAGTTCCGGGAGGAAGCCCTGGCCGGCCGGGTCCGCCTCGGTCACCTCCCGGCCGCCGGTGTCGCCGTACCAGCCGATGGCGGATCCAGCCAGCAAAACGCCCGGCGGGGCGGTCATCGCCGCCAGCGCGCGCACCAGCGCCCTCGTGCCCCGGACCCGGCTGGTGCGGATCTCGGCCTGGTAGGCCGGCGTCCACCGCTTGTCGGCGACCCCGGCGCCGGCCAGGTGCACCACGGCCCGGGTGCCCTCCAGCGACCGTGGGTCGAGGGCGTCCCGCTCGGCCAGGGGGTTCCAGGTGACCGCGTCCTGGCCGGCCGGCCCACGGACCAGCCGGATCACCCGGTGCCCTTCGGCGCGCAGCGCGCCGACCAGTGCGCTGCCGATCAGCCCGGACGAACCGGTGACCGCAACCTGCATCGCAGCATGCCTACAGGCCGAGTTCGGCTTCGAAAGCGCCTTCTTCCAGCCTTTCCTTGATGGTGGTCAGGAACCGGGCCGCGTCGGCGCCGTCGATCAGCCGGTGGTCGTAGGTGAGCGCCAGGTAGACCATGGACCGCACGGTGATCACCTCGCCGAGCGCCGGGTCCTCCATGACCACGGGCCGCTTGACGACCGTGCCGGTGCCGAGGATCGCAACCTGCGGCTGGTTGATGATAGGGGTGTCGAACAGGGCGCCGCGGCTGCCGGTGTTGGTGAGCGTGAACGTGCCGCCGGCGAGTTCGTCCGGGCTGACCTGCCCCGCCCTGGTGCGCGCGGCGAGATCGGCGATCTTGCGGGCCAGGCCGCCGATGTTGAGGTC
>Ga0070706_100005764_pt1 | contig 11765 bp, 12 predicted proteins | sample KBSK5501metaG_FD_65476 | JGI IMG/M metagenome (GOLD analysis project Ga0070706, IMG submission 65476) | Corn, switchgrass and miscanthus rhizosphere microbial communities from Kellogg Biological Station, Michigan, USA - KBS K5-50-1 metaG | ecosystem: Host-associated > Plants > Roots >...
GCGATCGTTACGCCACGCGATCGAAGTTCAGCTTCGGTTTTTCGGGCGTCACTAACTTGAAGTGTAATGCGCGGATTCGGTGCAGCGGTAGGCGGTTGATCCGAGTCAGCCTTCAGCATGAGGATAGTTTCACCCAACAAATAGCCGATCTGTTGGTCGTCTTCGCAAGCTGGTGCTAATCCAAGTGTACTACTATAAAATTGGTTAGCCCGCTCAGAGTTAACCACCGAGATCGCGACTACCTTGACGTTTAGAAAATCAAGCGATGGAAGGGTCATGGGCGCCAGGGTAGTTTACAGCGGGCGCCACTGTCTATTACCCGGGAGTAGTATCCGCCGCCGCTATCTAGGGAGCTTGCAGTGGATCGGGCATACGCCATTTGGAGTACGTGTGAATATGGCGTTAGTGACAGGCATGGAAAATGTGTTGGATGTAAAACGCGGTGCGTGAAAAGAGTAATTAAGTTAATTGTTAACGTCGCATTCGGCACGAAGAAGGGTCTCGTGGTCTGGGACGAGTACGACCCGGTTCTCCTCCGCGCACTGGCCGAACGCCTTCGCGTAGATCCGCTCGCCGACGCAATCCGAGAGGCGATCGTTCGTCCTCTCGATCGGGTCTACGCTGCGGAAGCGTCTCGCATCCTCAGGCGCGTCCGCCTGGTGCACGATCGCCCGGGCCTCCGTGCGGCCGTCGCATCGAGCCTCCGCGGGCTGCGCTTGGAGATGGCCCCGCACCTTCGTCTCATCAGGCGTCTGTCGGGACCAGCTCGAAGCCGACGTGATTGCCGGCGTCACAACGACGGCGCTTGAGATCGCAATCGACCATTGGGCGGAAGCCGGGGGCAAGTGGCCGCTGCGTCGATTCATCGAGGCGCAGTGGCGCGCGCTCGACGTCGCCGAACGCATAGCGTCGCGCGAGATACTACGGCACGTTCTAAGATCCTTAAGTTGACGCGCATTCACCAAGGGCCGGATCAGCCTGGCTGTCGTTTGTTGTCCCTACAGGACAAAATTGAGATGCTAAGTTAGAAACTAACCACTTACATCCGGCAGACCAAAAACATCCGCAATCAATTCATAAGAACGCAGCCGGGCGGCGTGATCGTAGATCATCGACGTGATCATCACTTCGTCTGCGAATGTTTCCGTAGCGAGAGCTTCAATTTGTTCTTTCACCTTGTCGGGAGCGCCAGCGATTCGGATCCGTCTTGCGTAGCGAGCAATCTCTTCCTCGATAGGCGAATAATGGTAAGCCAAGGCTTCCTCCGGGCTGGGCAGCGGTGCCGGATGACCGGTTCGCAACCTGACCCACGAAAGCTCTAAACTCGCGGCTAGACGCTCGGCTTCTTCGTCGCTTTCCGCGCAGATAACTGACGTGGTGACGATCGATTTAGGTTCTTTCAACCAAGCGGAAGGTTGGAATCGGTAGCGATACAGTCGCATCGCCGGCACAGTATAATCCGGGCTGAAATGGTGTGCGTGTGCGAACGGGAATCCCATCTCCGCAGCAAGCCTGGCACCATCTTCGCTCGATCCTAATATCCAGATTGGCGGCAGCTTCACATCAGCCGGTAACGCCTGGATTGAGGCAAACGGATTGTTTTCAGGGAAACGCCCAGTACCGAAACCGATCAATTCTGCGAGTTGTTCCGGAAAATCATTTACGGATAGGCGCTCTTTGGATCTGCGCAATGCCAGAGCCGTCAGCATGTCTGTACCGGGCGCGCGTCCTATGCCTAAATCAATGCGCCCCGGGTGCAGCGCCTCGAGGACCCGGAATTCTTCAGCAATTCGCAGCGGCGGATGATTGGGAAGCATGATTCCTCCCGAACCAACTCTGATTCTCTCGGTGATTGACGCCACGTGAGCGATCATCACTTCTGGCGCGGTGCTGGCGATCGTCGGAATATTGTGATGTTCGGCCAACCAATAACGCGTGAATCCGAGGCGGTCCGCATGCCGAGCAAGTTCAAGCGTGTTTCGCAAAGCTTGGGCACCAGTCGAACCGGAAGAGACCGGTGAGAGGTCAAGAACCGATAGTGGCAACGACATCACTAAACCTGCCAAGGAGTATTGAAGCTTCCAATGGAAAAGATTGCACGCTTGGCGAATCATGGTTGCAACAAGGGAAGTGCGCCCCCTTCTTTCTTGTCATCCCAAGGTTCTTGAACTAATTCTGGTGCAAACAGTCTCCCTATGATTCGTCACCTTTTGCTTGTTGCTCCGGTTGTTTTCTGCGTGGCTTTTGTGTCATGCCAGACACAGTCAACTCGGGAGAATCGCTACGGGTACACTGGTCGTCCGACCCCGCCTCCAGTAACTGCACCCCCGCAGCCGACTCCGAAACCTGTGGTCCGTGAGCAGGATAATCCGCCGACGCCGGAAACGCTGCCGACTCCGATTGCTACTCCACCTCCGCAGCCGCAAAACTATCCGGTCGCAACCAAGATTCCCGGCAAACCCGGCCGTGTGACCAGTCCTTATGCGCCGAACGCGGGAGAAGTGGATGTGGAAGGGTATCCTCCAGGAGCCGAAGTAAAAGATCCTTATACTGGGAAGATTTTCCTGGTTCCTTGAAGCTGGAATTTCGAATCTCGAATTTCGAAGCTGGAATTCCGAAGGCCGTGTGCACCATACGTGGGACTCCGGCATTCTAGCTTCTGGATTTGATTTCCAATGCGGATGCGGAGATCCGCGAGGTGGACTGACCGGAACCGCCTATCAGTTAGTGGAGTATTGACGAGGATTAGGGAATATGGAGTACCGAGATATTGGCATTGTTGGTGTTGGGTTGATCGGCGGATCGATTGCGTTGGCAGCTCAGGAAAAGGGTTACAAAGTCAGCCTATACGACCCGATCGAAAAACTTGATCGCTTCCAAGGAGCCGTCCCTGCGCACGATCTGTCTTCTCTGGTCCAGCGATCGGAAATCATCATCCTGGCGGCGCCGCTATCTGCTTTAGCAGGTATCGCATCGTCGCTTGCCCCATTGGTTCAGCCCGGGCAAATCGTTTCGGATGTCGCGAGCCTTAAAATGCCGGTGGTAGAAACCTTGGCCCCAGTGCTTGGACAGCGGTGCCACTATGTGCCTTCTCACCCGATGGCTGGTTCCGAGAAGTCCGGTTCTGAGTCAGCTCGCAAAGATCTTTTTGTGGGAGCGGTTACTATCGTTTGCCGAGAGTTTGCGCGCGAGCAAAGCGCCGCAGAACGAATCGCCAAGTTTTGGGAAGATCTTGGAACCCGCGTGTTATTTGCATCAGCCAATGCACATGATGAGTGGGTGGGCGCGGTTAGCCATTTCCCTCATTTGCTCGCCGCGCTGCTGGTGCAGCACATTGCTGAGTCTTCGCCTGAGAGCCTCCAGGTCGCCGGCACAGGATTCAAAGACATAACCCGTATTGCATCTGGATCTCCGTCGCTCTGGATTGATATTCTCGTCGCCAACCGGGGGACTGTTGCGAAACACCTACGCCAGTTCAGCGCCGAATTGGAAAACGCCCTTGGAATTCTGGAGGGCGAGGATCGAAAAAGATTGCAAGCTTTGCTCAACGACGCCAAAGAGAATCGCGACAAATTACACTCGTAGAACGGCGCGACCGCCGTTCGTTCTCTTTCTCGATAACGGGGAGGAGAGCGAGAATCAGAAAGAAATTAGCTTTCAAAAATGAACGATTCCTAGGGACAGCTACTGTAGGGTAGTGTCTTTTAGAGTAGCATTTATGTCCGAAATATTTGTTAGCAGGGCCCCCCAGATCGAAGCGGAAATACGCGTACCAGGTGACAAAAGCATTTCACACCGAGCAGTCATGCTCGCGGCGATGGCGAATGGTCCGTGCGTAATCCGTGGCTTTCTGCCAAGCCACGATTGTCAATGCACAGTTGAGGCGATGCGGGCCCTTGGGGTCACTGTCGAACAACCGGAGCCGACAACTCTGATAGTGCACGGCCGAAAAGGTAAGTTTGAGCAGCCGAAAGGTCCTATCGACTGCGGAAATTCTGGCACGTTAATGCGGCTGCTTGGCGGGATCGTCGCGACCCAACCGTTTGAAACGACGTTGATCGGTGATCAATCGCTTTCAACTCGACCGATGCTGCGCGTCATTGAACCGCTCACAGAAATGGGAGCTTCAATTCGGGCGACTGAACCTAAAGGCACTGCCCCTCTGATCATACGAGGTGGAAACCTGCACGCGATCAGATATCAGCTCCCGGTCGCCAGCGCGCAGGTTAAGAGCGCGATTTTGCTGGCCGCGCTCGGCACTTCGGGAAAGACAACAGTGATTGAACCACTTCCTCTGCGGGATCATACCGAGCGGGTCATGAGCTATTTACTGGTTCAATCCCAACGAGAAGAAGTCGGAGAGGGATTTGCTGTGTCTTTGTACGGCGGTCAAGTGGTCGAGTCTCGAGATATTACCGTCCCGGGCGATATATCCAGCGCCGCTTTCTGGCTGGTTGCCGCGGCAGCGCAAGAGGGTTCAGATCTTTTGATCCGCGATGTAGGCTTGAACCGTACTCGCACCGGAATTCTTTCGGTGTTGCTGCGCATGGGAGCAAAGGTTCGTGAGGTGGTGGCGGAGTGCGAACAGGGTGAGCCACAAGGTGAGATTCGGATCCAAGGCGGCCGACTTCATGGAACCGTTATCGGTGGGGATGAAATTCCGAGTCTGATCGATGAGATCCCGATTCTCGCAGTTGCGGCTGCTCTTGCGCAGGGCAAAACATTGATCTGCGACGCCAAAGAGCTGCGAGTCAAAGAAACCGATCGGCTGTCAGCAATTGCTGCGAATCTAACTGCGATGGGAGTCGAAGTAGTTGAACTCGAGGATGGGCTGGAAATCTATGGCGGTGCTCCTCTGATGGGCGCGCGCCTAAAGAGTTTCGGAGATCATCGGATCGCAATGGCTTTCGCAATTGCCGGGATGTTCACTGATGAGGAGTGCGTGATCGAAGACACCGACTGCATAGCGACATCGTATCCGGGCTTCGAAACGCAGCTGCAGAGTTTTCTCTCTCCAAGTGAGCCGTTGCCGACGCCGGTAATCAATCCGGCAGAGGCATTTGAGAAAAGTTAAATGGGCGGCGCCACCACTATATGCGGGACGGCACATTAGGTTCCGTCGTTGCGATTGATGGACCTGCTGCTTCCGGCAAGAGCAGCGTTGCGCGTGCTCTTGCGCAGCGACTAGGCTTTGCCTACGTAAATAGCGGAGGTTACTACCGAGCAATTGCCTGGCTTGCGAACCAGCGTGGAGTTAGCATTCCCGAAGCGGTGCTGGCGGAGATCGACCGGTCCAAATTTACCTTTGGGTTGCGCGACAAGGAGTCTTTCGTGCTGATCGACGGGCTTGATCCAGCAGCCCATTTGCAAGACGAAAGCGTCAACCGGGTGGTGCCTCAGATCGCTGCAATTCCTGTTGTCCGGCAGTTCCTGGTTTCCCAGCTCCGGGGATTGTCGTCGTTGGATAACTTAGTGATGGAGGGACGCGACATCGGTACCGTCGTTTTTCCCAAGACGCCTTATAAGTTCTATATCGACGCTTCGCCGGAAGTGCGCGCGCGGAGACGCGAAGCCCAAGGTTTGCGGGACGATCTTTCCTACCGCGACCGCGTCGATTCCAGTCGCGAAACCGCCCCATTGACCATTGCGCCTGACGCTTGTGTTATTGATACCTCGGCTCTGACGATTGCAGGAGTCGTTTCAGAGGTTCTCAGCCAGCTCAGGCGCAAAGGACTGCCGGATGCATGAAACCGATTTATCGAGCAGGACACCTCGGTTGTTGGTTGCTTGCTCAGACGTTGTTCAGGCTTCGCGTCATCGGACGGGAGAACCTTATTAACCAAGGCCCTGCAATCATCGCGGCCAATCATCAAAGTTATCTCGACCCACCTTTGATCGGCGTCGCCTGTTCGAGCGAACTTCACTACCTGGCCAGGAATACACTTTTCAATAATGCGGTGGCTAATTGGATTCTGACTCACGTAAATGCGATTCCGGTCGATCGAGCTAAGGGAGATGTCGGAGCCGTCCGAGCAGTTCTGAAGCTGTTAAAAGAGGGGCACCGGACACTCATTTTCCCTGAGGGAACCAGAACGCTGACTGGACAAATTCAGAAAGCCAGGCCGGGTATCGGGATGATCGTGGCCAAGACATTGGTCCCGGTGATCCCTGCGAGGGTTTTCGGTTCGTTCGAAGCTTGGCCAAAGAACGGCAAGTTAAAGCCACATCCGATCACAGTAGTAATCGGTACCCCGATCCGGTTCACCCCGGAGGATGTTGCTTCCGGTGAGCGCGAAATCTACCAGAAAATCAGTGAACGGATTCTTGGCGAGATCGCAAAGCTCGAATTGCCGCCCTGAATGCTGCTATACGTCGAACCTCCCTCCCATGCGAACGCCACATCCCGCATACGAAGACGTCGAACGAACGATAGAGTTCGATTTTCTCCGAGCGACAGAAGCTGCTGCACTCAATACCTTGCCCTGGGTCGGGCGCGGTCAGAAAGAGAAGGCCGATGCCGCGGCGTGTGACGCGATTCGAGGGATGTTCGACCTGATTAACGTCTGCGCAGAGGTTGTCATCGGAGAAGGGATTAAGGACGATGCGCCTGGCATCTTCAAAGGAGAACACCTCGGAACCTGGAAGCCCGGAAGTCACAAGTTCGATCTAGCGCTCGATCCAATCGATGGCACGACTAACGTCTCAAAAGGACTTCCAGGGTCTATCTGTTGCCTGGCTGCTGCATCTCCTGAGATGCGCGACTGCCGGTCCGACAAAGCCTCCTCCATTGCCAAGGCTACGGAGGACAGGTTGGCGTCGTCGAGCCTGTCCGACGAAGCTTCCTCCTTTGCCAAGGCTACGGAGGACACGTCGGCGAAGTCGAGAACCGCAGTAGATGCTTCGCTCAAGGACATCCCGACCTTCTACATGATGAAGCTGTCCTACGGGATGAAAGTCGTCCGTTATATGGAGAGAACCGGAATCGGCGTTGTCTCCATCCGGAATCCGATCGAGGAAATTATTCCGATTGTGGCAAAGGCACTTCAGAAAGCGATTCGCGACATAGCGGTCGTCGTTTTGGACCGTCCCCGGCATGCCAAACTTGTGGAAGCGATTCGCTCAACTGGCGCTATGGTCCGAATGATTTCCGACGGAGACATCACCGCTGCGATAGCGCCCTCGATTGCCGATAGTGGCGTCGACCTTTACGGCGGCATAGGAGGAGGGCCGGAGGCTGTACTGGCAGCAGCGGCGATCCGCTGTTTAGGGGGCGATCTCCAGACCATGATGTGGCCGCGCGACGATGCGGAGCGGCAATCGGTTATCGATGCTGGATTTAGAGAGGAACTGAACCAGGTCTACTACGCGGAAGACTTGGCGAAAGGCAACAACATCATTTTCTGCGCAACCGGTGTCAGCGACAGCCCGTTGCTGCGAGGTGTCCGGGTCCGCGGTCATACCGCCATCACCCATTCAATCCTGATGCGGGCAAGTACGAGAACGGTTCGAATGATTGAGGCCTACCATGATCTGGCCCATAAAACGATACGGTTGCGTTCGACGAACCGGGAAACACCAATCTAGTTCAGCTTGTGACTTGGGTTTTTCGACGGCTTTGGCCAGATTGATGCGAGAATGGGGCTCCAGCGAATTCGCCGTCGGGGCGCAAAATTTGGCTGTAAGAACGTCACGAGCGCCCAATCCGGGCTGATTTGACGCTTTTTACGATTTTTAGTAGTGACGTCGTCGTCGCTTTTTCGCACATTGCAAGGGAGATGGCTGGCCCACTTTTCCTAGCGTACCGTGTTTACATTGCTTAATCCGTTGTCCGCCTAAGCCGCTTTCTATGAGGTCCATCTCGCGAATGCTGGTGGTTTACCACCTGCTCTCGATTGCCTGTCTTGGGGCGCTGATTGCCCTCGAAACATGGTTGTACTCGACTGAAACACACGCCCACCCAATCACAGCCCAAGGACTTCTTCTCCGCTGTGTGGCCTTTGGAATCCCAATTCTGTTGCTGGTCCTTTTGACCAGCGTCTTGTTGGTGCGCCGTGTGCTGTCGCCAATCAGGAGTATCGGAGATCAGTTGGCCAATTTGCCGTCTGATGCGCGGGAGGTGCAGATTACTCTGGAAGAAACCGATCGCGAATATCGAACGCTCGCGTTTCGCTTGAACCGGTTACTGCGTTCACATGGAGAAACGCGAAAACAACTTCGCGAGCTGTCCGCTCGAGTCGCCCACGAACTGCGCGCACCCGTCACCCTGTTGCAGTTGCAACTCGACTACGCTGCCCCTCGGCTTGACCCGACTTTTGCGGACGGAATGCGGACGCAAGTAAAACGCCTTTCCGAATATGTTGAGACGGCTCTGCTGGTGGCGCGAGCAGAACTTGGCAGTATACCGATCCACAAAGAGACCGTGGAAATCGCCCAGGTCGTTTCTGAACTACTCGATTCGTACGAACTGCGCGCAAGACGCCACAGACGAACGTTGACCTACCATCTTCCTCCGAGTGGTCTGTTTCAAATCGATGCCAGAATTTTTGCCCTGATCTTTCACAATTTGTTGTCGAATGCGTTCCACCACGGCGTCGGCGAGATCAGGGTCCGGCTTTACAACGACGATCAACGAATATGTTTGTCGATCGTTAATAACATCGGGAATTTCGCCGGTTCCCACCTGCTGGAAGGGGGCACCGGGCTCGGACTGAATACTGTTAAAGTATTGGCCGACTCACACGGAGGAATAGCAGTCCGAACCCGCAGATTCCTGAAAGCTTTCGCAGCCGTCGTCAGGCTCTCCCGGTAACGTTTGGCGTTTGGCGTTACGCGTTTCGCGTATGTGAACGGGAGTCCACCGTTGGTAGGGCTGAGCTTCAGCTCAGCCTCGTGCGGCCGCGACCTCGAGGGGGGTATCCACGGCGCGTACCGCGGTTCGTGTTGTTGCCGAGCGCGTGAGCACTTGAAAATCTGCGCTAGACATTCCGGGAGATAGTGGCTTGGTTGTTGATAGTCCCGCCTGCCGAAGCCCATGTCTTCTACCGATCTAAATAACGAAGACTCCTTTTCGGATCATCCAAGACGATTGCCTTCGCTTTATGATCTGTTTCGAGCCGAAGCACACCTTTCACCCGATCATTTCTTCCGCGACTTGGAACGCCAGGAGCGCGATATCCGGTCCTGGAAGGAAGAGTATCGGAGGGCCGTGTTTCTGTTTCGACGCATGCAACAAGCTCGGCGGTGGATTGCCCGTTTAATCCTGTGTTTGATCGTAGTCTCGACAATTCCCTTTCTATGTCTGCTACTGCCGGAAGAATGGCGGCTCCCCGTTTTTGCTGGAGGCCTGGCTGCAGAACTGGTTCTCGCCATTGAAGCATTCCGGGCGCATCACCAATGGCAATCCCGGCGCCGCGACTACTACCAGTGGCTGCGCCTACTTCAGCGCCGGGTAAACGAGCTGTAATTCAAGCCTCTGGTCCCGCAGCCGCAGGATGGGTCGACCTTCCAGGTCGACAGTTCAGGCCCGCGATAGCGGTTTCGGTAAATGTCCAGAACCAGCTGTCGCGTTCGTCGTGGTTATGAAAAAACCAAAGGATAACTAATTATGTCAACAAACACCGTAAACACTATCCGTCTCCATCGACTGCTCCGGGCGACACCGGAGAAAATTTATCGAGCTTTCTTGGATGCGGATGCATTGGCTAAGTGGCTTCCGCCAAATGGATTCACCGGCAAGGTTCATCAAATGGACGCGAAAGTCGGCGGCACTTACCAGATGTCGTTTACCAATTTCACGACCGGCAAGAGTCACTCTTTCGGTGGGACCTATCTTGAATTGAAGCCTAACGAATGCATTTGCTATACTGACAAGTTCGATGCTCCGGGCCTACCCGGCGAAATGCGGACAACCATTACATTGAATCCGGTGTCGTGCGGTACCGAGTTGAACATCACGCAAGAAGGGGTACCCGGCGCGATTCCGGTCGAGGCGTGCTATCTCGGCTGGCAAGAATCGCTGACGCTGCTGGCAAAACTGGTCGAGCCCGAAATACCGGACCAGATGTGAGTGTGTAAATCCCACCGAACGCGAAACGCAAAACGCAAAACGCGAAACGCGAAACGCCAAACGCCTTATCCCATGATCGATGGTTGATAGCCCAGTTCGTGGGATAGCGCCAGACAGCGGTCGATTGATTCGATCCCCTCTGTGCAACTCGGATGTCGGAGCGAAGCCGCTGCGGCGCATACGCCGAATGCCAGGCATTGTTCCATCGGAAGCTCATCGTGTGCGCCAAGCAAAATCCCAGCCGCGATCGCGTCGCCGGCGCCGGCTGATCCTTTGATCCATTCGGGCAGCAGTTGCAGACTAGGCTGGAAAATCCGTTGACCATCTTTCGAGGCTGCGAACACGCCTTCGGGGAAATGGATAATGATCCAACGCCGCACTCCGGCTGCGACTAATACTTCCGCTGTCCTCAACAATGTGGGCACATCGATCTGTCCGTGCTGCCGAATCTCAAATGAGAGAATCCGCGCCGCCTCAAATTCGTTCAGGAAAATAATATCCAAGTAAGGCAACGCCGGCAGGACGATCCGGGCAAACCGATCGCTCTCCTCACTGACCACGTCTGCCGAGGTGATAAAACCAAGGTCAGAAGCCGATTTGAACAAAGCGGCAGCTTTTGTGCGAAAAACTTTGTCCGGTCGATCCAGCTCATCGAGGAGCAAGAGGTATCCTAAATGGAAGATCTTCGCATTCGATCGATCGAGCGGAATCGCTTGTTGGTCGAGCAAACTGTTGGCTCCGCGCTGGTGAAAAAATGTTCGCCGGCCAGTCGAATGGACGGTCATCACGTCGGTGTAAGAAGTGGGCGCGTTCGACGTGCGGTTTATTAACGACGTGTCCACGCCAAATTTTTTGCAGGTCTGAATAATCCAATCGCCCGGTTCATCCTGGCCGATGATACCTGCCCCAGCCAAAGGAAAGCTTACGCCCAGTCGAGCCAACGCGATCAAAACATTGAATGGAGCGCCTCCCGTGCCGCGATATTCGCTTTCGATATTTGCCAGTGTGTCCTGGGTAGGCCAGGTATCGATCACTTTTACGTGGTCGACGATCCAGTTACCTGCTGTGAGGACGCCTTTGCGCTCCGCCGTAGTTTTACTCGTACTCGCATTCAAACTCATTCAAAGCTCAATTTGTGGTCCGCCGTTTACTCCGAAGGTTCTCGTTCGGCGAAACCTGATTCCGTCCAACGTCATCTCAGTTTGTGAGCCGCTTTTATGCGGAGGCGAATCAATTCGCCATGACCTGCCTAGAAACCAGAACTTTACAGACAGCGTCTTCTTCTGCGGATTAAATGTGGCGCGCCCGCCATTAATCGAGAACTGGCTTCCTGGACGGCGAAATTCGGCTGATGCCGTTCCGTCTGGCGCAATGACAATGCGCCCCAATTCATACTGGTCCGTTTCCCAAACGCCTATATATTCCGCCGGAACGTTCTTCTCGTTCGGATCCGGTTTCCAAATCAACGGAACTGCGTTTAAAACAACAAAGAAAAGCGCGACGGCCAGCGCTAGTCCAACCAGCAAAAATCCGCACCCCAAAAGACAGGGTGTCAAACCTGGACTCGAATCTTTTTTTGCTGGGAGAGCGGGCGGCGTCGTTTCCAAGTAATAAAGGCAGGTGGAGCCGCAGAGTACCCAGCGAAATGTGCATCCGCAACCGCGATGTTATGGGCTCTGGGTTACGTCTCCGTCCAACC
>Ga0070706_100005765_pt1 | contig 11764 bp, 14 predicted proteins | sample KBSK5501metaG_FD_65476 | JGI IMG/M metagenome (GOLD analysis project Ga0070706, IMG submission 65476) | Corn, switchgrass and miscanthus rhizosphere microbial communities from Kellogg Biological Station, Michigan, USA - KBS K5-50-1 metaG | ecosystem: Host-associated > Plants > Roots >...
CCAGGTGCTGTCGCTCAAGGAAAAGGAGTTCGTGGAGGCCGCGCGAATGGTCGGCGGGACGAACGCGCGAATCATGTTCCGGCACCTGCTCCCGAACACGCTCGCACCTGTCATCGTGGCCGCGACGTTCGGTATCCCGGGTGCGATCGCCGCGGAGGCCGGGCTGTCGTTCCTCGGGCTCGGGGTCCGCCCGCCCTATCCGTCGTGGGGAATCCTCATCGCTGAGGGCCTGCGCGTTATGCGGACCTACCCGCACGAGCTCGTCTTCCCAGCGGTGACCCTCGCGGTCACGCTGATCTGTTTCAACTTCCTGGGCGACGGGCTACGCGACGCGCTCGACCCGAAACTGAAGGTGGACTAGTCGAGAGCGCGCTCGAGCAGGTCCCAGACTCGGTTCTGCACGCGTGGCGCGGCACTCGCCGCCGGGCTGATGCGGAGCGCGATGATCTCGCGCTGATCCTGCCATCGCTTCGTGAGGCCTTGGAGCATCGCCAGCGCCTCGGTCCGGGCTTCGCCGGCGTCCCAGGTCAGGACATCGGCTCGAGCACGCTCGACGCGGCGCAGGAACTTGTCGAGCCGGACGTAGTCGTCGCCGACCGGCCAGCGCTGCAGCTTGAGGTCGATGCCCAGGACGAAGACCGTGTCGATCAGCTCCGCGTCCCGGAAATCGTTGCCGCGAAACTCGTTCGTCGCGCGCGCCGGATCGATCCGCGCCGAGCCTGGGCCGGCCGGTTTGCCGGTGAACGTGACCTTTACCACCTTCCCCGCGAAACGGCACTCGACGAACTCGGCGCGCGCCGGCGTCCAACCATCTAGCTTCGCGTCCTCGAACGAGCATTTCTCGAAGCGCGTGCCCTCCGGGCTGATCTGGCGCAGGTCGGCGCGGTCGAACTTGCACGAGGTAAAGACGCTTCGCGGCCGCGTCGTGAAGAACGGGGCGAAGCGCTCGCCAAGGGGGAGACCCCGGAAATCGCAGGCGACGAAGGTCGCGAAGGCGAGCTGGAACTTGTCGAACTTGGCCTTGCGGAAGTCGACGTTGGCAAGGCCGGCGCGTCCGACCGAGATGACGCCGCTGCTGGGCTGGTTAGGTCCGCTGTCCTGCTGGGACACTGCGGCCGGGCGTGAGCTGCCCCGTGTGCGAGAGCTTCGGGGCCTTCTGCGAGTAAGGCTCTTTGCCGTTCTCGATGAGGATCTTGTCGATCTCTGCGAGCAACGCGTCCATGAGCTGGTCCTCGGGGTAGGTGCCCACGATCTTGCCCTTGCGGAACAGGGCGCCCTTCCCCACTCCACCGGCGATGCCGACGTCGGCGTCCTTCGCCTCGCCGGGTCCGTTCACCTCGCAGCCCATGACCGCGACTTTCATCGGCGTGGGCAGCGCGCGGAGACGCTCTTCGGCGACCTTCGCGAGCGGGATGAGATCGATGTCCGCTCGCCCGCACGAGGGGCACGCGACGAGCGTGAGGCCCTGGTCGCGCAGGCCGAGCGACTTCAGAAGATCGAACGCCGCCTTCACCTCGACGACCGGGTCCTCGCTGAGGGAGACGCGGATCGTGTCGCCGATACCCTCGTAGAGCAGCACGCTCATCCCAGCCGCGGAGCGGATCGAGCCGGAGAGCGCGGTACCAGCCTCGGTGACGCCGAGGTGCAGCGGGTACGGGACCGCCTTCGCGAGGCGGCGGTACGCGGCGATCATCACCGGGACCTCGAAAGCCTTGACGCTCACGACGATGTTGTCGAAGTCGAGGTCCTCGAGGATCTTGATCTCGCTGAGCGCGAGATCGACCATTCGCTGGGCCTCGTCGCGCACGTCGCCGACCTGGCGATCGCCGATAGAGCCGTGGTTCACCCCGATGCGGATCGGTGTCCCCTGGTCCCTGGCGCGTCGCACGACCTCGCGCACGCCATCCTTGTTGTGGATGTTCCCGGGGTTGAGGCGGAGCTTGTGGACCTTCGCCTCGAGGGCCATGAGCGCGAGCTTGTAGTCGAAGTGAATGTCCGCGACGACGGGGAGGATTGAGCGGCGGACGACCTCTTTGAGGGCCTCGCCAGCGCGCTTGTCGGGGACCGCGACGCGGGCGATCTCGCAGCCTAATTCCTGGAGCTGCTCGATCTGGCGGATGGTCGCGTCGACGTCGTGCGTCAGGGTCGTGCACATGGACTGAACAGCCACTGGCGCGCCATCGCCGATCGCCGTGCCGCCCACCCAGACGCGCTTCGATTTCCGTCGTGGTCGCGGTGCGGCGCGGTCCTCGGGAAGGTTCAGATCGACGTTGAGCGGAGCACCCATCTATGCCTCAGGTTAACGCGTCATATGACGACGACCTCGACAAGCGGCATCGTCCTGAATCCATCATCGGCGGTGACTACGGGGACACCGTGCGCAAGCGCGGTGGCGGCGATGAGTGCGTCCAGAGCCTTAGGCCGGTGGCCGCGCCGGCGCGCCTCCGCAACGATTTCGGCGTAGCGCTGCGCGACGACCCGGTCGATCGGGAGAGCATCGAACTCACGCTCTACGCGGGTCAGCGTGGCTAAGCGCCTAGACCGCTCTTCGGGGTCATCGGCGAGTAAGACCCCAAGACCGAGCTCGGCCATGGTCGCCGCGGAGACCGCGGCATCATCCGGGACGACGGGCCTGACGCCACGCTCATGCTGAATCAGGACCGAGGTGTCGAGAACGGCTCTCAGGTCGGCTCCGTGCTCTGGTCCACCGCGCTATCTACATCACGTTGGAAATTTCGGTCGAGAGGCGTCTCACGAATGATCCGCTCCACTTCGGCCCAGGGCACCCAGGTACGCCGTTGGCTGGCAGGGACTAGGTCGGCGACGGCCCGACCCGACACCGTTATGCGGAACGAGGCGCCGCGCGCAACGTCAGCAAGTACGCGGCTGATCGAGTTGCGAAGCTCACGCAACGGAATCTCAGGGCGGTCGTATCCGGGAGCACGCTTTCGCAGCCGCAGACCAGAACGTTGCGGCGCCGACGTTCCCTTCGGTCGCTGTGCCCGGCGTCGTATCGCCATATGCTACGACTGTAGCACGCTCTCGAATGCGCTGGCCGGTTCCGCCCCTAGGCACTCGCTCCGGTGTACGACCGGAGTCCGGTCTTCCAGAACCACCGGCCGAACACCGCGGCGGCGATCGTCGCAGCGAAAAGTACGAGGATGCCGATCAGGTCGAGGCGCCCGGCGACGGCCTGTGCCGGCACCGTGACCGCGACGCCGATCGGCACGACGCTCGACATGGCGAAGCGCAACCAGAACGGATAGATGTCGATCGGGAAACGCGCCGCGTCCGTGAAGGCCTCGTACACGACGAGCAGGTTCTCGACGCGAACGAACCAGAAGGCCAGCGTCCCGAGCACGAGGAGCAGCACGTAGACAAGAACGAGCCCGCACGCCAGGGTGAGAACGAACAACAGAGCCGCGACAACGTCCAACGTGCCGAGACGCAGGAAGCCGACGATCACGATGCCGAAGCCGAGCGCAATCTCCGCGATCGCTGTGAACTTGATCCGTCGCAGGCTGACGAAGAACTGCGCGTCGACGGGCTTGAGGAGCACGAAGTCGAGCGTTCCGAGACGCACGTGCTCGATGAGCTGCTGGGCGCTTGGCATGAAGACGAGGTCCCCGACGCCCTGCACGATATAGAAGACGCCGACCAGCACGATCATCGCCGGCAGCGTCCATCCGTTCATCGTGTCCGTGTAGCTGAAAAGGATGAACACCGCACCGAGGCTCGTGGCGGTGATGACGATCTGCTGCAGGACGTCGAAAAAGAAGTTCGTTCGATAGGCGAGCTCGAACTGCGCCTCGAGCCGGGCGAACAACGCGAGGATCCGCAGGTAACGCCTCACGCGCCGACCGCCGTATACGCGCGGACGCCGTAACTCCAGACGATCCGCGATGCGACGAACGCGACGACCACCCAGATCGTCTGCCCGGCGATGAGCACGATCGAGGTCGGAAGGTCGTGTCCGCCACGGAGAATGTCGGTCGGAACACCGTAGATGTAGCCAAACGGCAGCACGTACGCGATCTGCTGCAAGACGCCCGGAAGCAGGCTCAGCGGAGCGATCTGCCCGGCGAAGATGAACGCGGTCCGGTCGAAGAGCGTCGATACGGCGTGGGTTCGCGTCGTCCAGAACGCGGTCGTCGCGATGCACCAGCTCATGAAGAACTGCAGCGCCGCTGCGAGGACGAGACTCGGCACGAAGAGCGCGATCTGCCAGGGCTCGAACCGGAACTGCACGCCGTAGGTCACGATGATGATCGCCAGCACCGGAACGATCCCAACGATCGTGAAGCTCTTCCAGATCATGTTCTCTGCGATCGCGTAATGGATCGGGTGCAACGGGCGGACGAGCCTGGGCGAGATCTGGCCCATACGTACCTGGAACTCGAAGTCGTACTGATTCCAGGCCGCGACCAGGTGCCCGACGACGGTGAGGATCACGTAGTACGCGGCGAAATCCGCGGGCGTGAAACCGCCGACAGAGCCCCCGCGCGCGATCGCGACGGCGCTCCACGCCGCGAGAAAGATGACCGGCCGCATGATCGAAAAGAGCAGGTAGAGGAACATCGAGAGGCGGTATTGCGCGGCCACCTGTAGCTGCGCGAGGAGCAGCGCCCGGTAAATCCGGATCACGAGACGACCTCGGCTCCTGCGGTGAAGACTTTGTCGATGACGTCCTCGATCGGTGGGTCCTCGACAGAGATGTCCTCGATGCGGTCGCCGAGCGCGCGCACGAGCGCGGCCGTACGCTCCGGGGCGACCTCACGCGGCACGTGGAGGGTGACCTTTCCGTCTTCGTTCGACGCGACCTCCCCGAAACTGGCGAAATCGAAGCCGCTCGCCTGGCCGTCCCGCAGGGTCGCCACGAGCCGCTTATACGGTGCGAGGCGCTCAGCGAGACCGGAGAGCGCGCCGTCGTAGAGCAGCCGGCCATGGTGAATAACGAGCACGCGCTTGCAGAGCGCGACGACGTCGTCCATGTAGTGGCTCGTGAGGAGGATGGTCGCGCCCGTTCGGCGGTTGTACTCAGCGACGAACTGACGGATACGGGCTTGCATCGACACATCGAGCCCGATCGTCGGCTCGTCGAGGAAGGCGACTTCCGGCGACTGGATGAGTCCGGCCGCGAACTCGACCTTCATTCGCTCGCCAAGCGAGAGGTTTCGCACCGGCTTGTGGAGGATCTCGGCCAGCCCCAGCAGCTCGGTCAGCTGGCCGAGAGTCGCGCGGTACTTGTCCGCGCCGAGGCCGTAGATCTCCTTCAAAACCAGCAGCGAATCGGCCGCGGGAATGTCCCACTGCAGCTGCGAGCGGTTGCCGATGAGGAGCGTCATCCGCCGCAGGTAGGCGCTCTCGCGGTCCCACGGAACGAACCCGAGCACTCGCGCCTCGCCGGAGCTCGGGTTCAGAAGTCCGGAGAGCATTTTCAACGTCGTCGTCTTTCCCGCCCCGTTAGGACCGAGAAAGCCAACGACCTCGCCGCGGTCGATCCGGAAGCTGATCCCGGCGACGGCGTGCACGTCCTTGAAACGCCGCCGGAAGACGCCGCGGATCGTCGCGCCGAGGCCTGCCTCGCGCTCGTGCACCTTGAAGGTCTTGCGGAGACCCTGGACCTCGACGACCGGCTCGCTCACCACGGCATGATGCCCGCGTTCTCCACGTCAGGCGAGTGCATCATGTGATGCGAAACGCGATCGGAGGTCGACCATGGCTGAGCAGCGCGTCATCCCGATGCTCGCGTACGAGGACGCGGCTCGCGCGGCGGACTGGATCACCAAGGTGTTCGGCTTCCACGAGGTCGAGCGCTTCCACAATGGCGCTGGAACGGTGACCGACGTCGTCCTCGATATGGACGGCGCGACCGTACTCGTCGGTCATCCCTCCGACGCGTATCAGGGCCCCCGCCGCCATGCGCAGGCCTGCGCGCTCGCGCGCCAATGGCTTGAGACTGCGTTCATCGTGGATGGGGTCGTGGTGTACATCGATGACGTCGACACGCATTTCGGGCGCGCCAAGAGAGCCGGCGCGAAGATCCTGAGCGAGCCCGAAACGAATGAACGGGGGCGCCAGTATCGCGTGGAAGACCTCGAAGGACACCGCTGGATGTTCGCCCAGCGGCCGCTTGGCTAGCCTCCGGTCGCGCGGCGGATGTCGGCGACGCTGACGACGACCAGGAGACCCAGGAGCAGGACGAAACCGACGGCGTGTATCGCGGCCTCGACCTGCGGCGAGATCCGCCGGCGGAGCGCGGCCCCGAGGAGCACGAAGAAAAGACGCCCGCCGTCGAGGCCCGGGAACGGGATGATGTTCAGCACTCCGAGATTCACCGAGATGACGCCGACGAGCTTGAGAAAGGTCGGGATCCCGAACTCGCTCGCGGCCGCGGTCACGCGGAAGATCTCGATGGGACCGCCGACGGGAGGCGGGCCCGGGGTCCCTGGCGCGCGGTTGAGGAGCTGGCCCGGTAGCTCCGCGATCTGCTGGACGACATCGCCGGTGAGCCCGACCGCCTGGACGAAGGCCTGCGGCAACGAGACCGGCTTGATCGTCGTCACCTCCGCCAGGACGATGCCCAAGGGTCCCTCTCCTTCGGGCGGCTGAGCCCGAGGCGTGGCCGTGATCGTGATCGGCCGCCCATTCCGTTCGAGCTCGAGCTTCACCTCTTTGTCGGCGTGGGCCCGAACGTAACTCACGAGATCGCCGGTCTTGGTCATCGACTGTCCGTCGATCGACCGCACGATGTCGCCGGGCTTGATGCCGGCGACCTCGGCCGGCGAGCCCGGCGCGACGCGGTCAACGCGCACCTGTCCCGTCGGCGTCGGGGTTCCCGCGGCGAATGCCGCGGTAAGCACGGCGATCGCCAGGATGAAGTTCATGACCACACCCGAGGCCAGCACGATCGCCTGCGCCCACCAGGGTTTCGAGGTGAACGATCCCGGTTCCCCCGCACCACGCTGCTCGATCGAGAAATCGTCCTGCCCGAGGATGCGCACGAAACCGCCGAAAGGCAGGGCGTTGACGCTGTAGTCGATGCCTCCATGGCGGACCGCGAAGAGCCGCGGCGGGAACCCGAACGCGAACTCGAGGACGCGCATGCCGAGGACCCGCGCAGTGATGTAGTGGCCGAACTCGTGCACCGCGATGATCGCGGTGAACATGAGAAGGAAGAGAGGCAGCGCGAGCGGATGGTCCTGGAAGTACTGGAGGAGTCCCCCCATCACGCCACCGCTGGCATCTTCGCGAGCGCGGCTCGCACGGCCCCGTCGATGGCCACGATCTCGTCCAGCTCGGGCTCTTTCGAGCGGCCCTGGCGGGCACCGACCTCGGCGCCATGCCGGAGTACCGACGCGATGTCCGTGAATGGGATCTCGCCCCGGAGGAAGCGTTCGACCGCGACCTCATCGGCCGCGGAGAGGCCGATCATCGCCGCAAGATCGCCGGACCGCGCCGTCTCCAGTACCACGGTGAAGCACGGGTACCGGGCCTCATCGATCGCCCCCAAATGCAACGTGCGCTCCAGCGTCCAATCGAATCTCGGGGCGGGCGACGGCGCCCGGTCCCAGAGCAGCGCGTATTGGATCGGCAGGCGCATGTCCGGTTCGGCGAGCTGCGCTTTGACGCTGCCGTCGACGTACTCGACGAGGGCATGCACGAGGCTCTCGGGGTGGTAGACGACCTCGATGCGCTCGTAAGGCAGACCGTAAAGCCAGCGCGTTTCGACTACCTCGTAGCCCTTGTTCACCAAGGTGGCCGAGTCGATCGTCACCTTCGGCCCCATCTTCCAGGTCGGGTGCCGGAGGGCATGCTGGGGGGTCACGCCCGGCAGCGCCTCGAGCGGCACCTCGCGGAATGCTCCGCCCGACGCGGTGAGCGCCACGCGTCGCACCTGCTCGAGCTTCTCCCCGGCGAGGCACTGCCAGAGCCCGTTGTGCTCGCTATCGACCGGCCGGAGACGCTCCCCCGCCCCGCCCGAAAGTCGCCGGACCAGGTGGCCCGCGGCGACGAGCACTTCCTTGTTCGCGAGCGCGACACGCTTACCGTCTTCGAGCGCAGCGATCGTTGCGCGGAGCGCCGCGACGCCCGGTGTCGCGACGAGCACGAGGTCGGCGTCCGGGTCGGTCGCGAGCGCGACCAGCGCGTTCGCCCCGAGCGCGGTCCGCGCGCTCGGAAATTCGACCGCCAGCGCACCGAGCTCGTCGACGTTGCGGTTCGCCCCTAGCGCGACGACTCGCAAGCGGTCGGGGTGCGCCCGGACAACGTCAAGCGCCTGGCGCCCGATGGATCCGGTGGCGCCGAGCACGGCGAGACGGATGGGCAGGGTCACAGACCCATCATCCCATCCGCCCGGTGACCACGATCACGGTCGTGGCGAGCAGCGCGGTGGCGAGGATCGAGTCGATGCGATCCAGCACGCCGCCGTGCCCCGGGAACAGCGTTCCAGAGTCCTTTGCGCCGGCCCGGCGCTTGATCCAGCTCTCGAGAAGGTCCCCGGCGAAAGCCACCGGCCCGAGCGTGGCCGCGAGAAGGGGCACCCAGGGATGCGACGAGTTCGAGACCGCGTCGACGAGCAGCACTGTGACCGCGGCCGCCGCGAAGCCCGCAAGCGTGCCCTCCCAGGTCTTACCCGGACTGAGCGTCGGCGTGATCTTCCGTCGACCGAACGCCGAGCCGATCGTGTAGCCCGCCACGTCGTTGGCCCAGGTCGCGAGCAACACGAGGAAGAGGGGCTCCGAAGGATCCCCGAGCGACCGCAGATAGCGCAGCGACGCGAGACCCATACCGAGGAGCAGGCTCTCGATGAGCACCGGCGGCCCGGCGCGCCGGAGGCCGAAGAGCTCGACGATCGCGATGGTCCCGAGGACCGCGAGCAGGACGTCGAACACGACCGGCGGCGCAAAAAGCGATGCCAACACGACGGCGCCGTAGACCAAGGCGGTGACAGAGCGCCGGCGGAGATCCTTCACCGCCCGAAACGGCGTTCGCGCTTTGCATAGGAGCTGAGGGCCGAGTCGAGGTCGGAGACCGAGAAGTCCGGCCAGAGCACCTCGGTCGCCCACATCTCCGCATAGGCGACCTCCCAAAGCAGGAAGTTCGACACGCGGAGCTCGCCGCCGGTGCGAATGAGAAGGTCCGGGTCGGGGTGCTCGGGCGCGTAGAGACGCGAGGCGATCGCGGCCTCGTCCACGTTCTCCGGCGCGAGGCCGTCGCCGAGGATCCGCTTGACCGCGTCGACGATCTCCGCGCGGCCACCGTAGTTGAACGCGAGGGTCATCACACCGCGCGTCCCGCCTTCGGTCTCCTTCACCGCACCGGCGATCGCGTGTTGCAGCCGATCGGAGAGCTCGTGCAAACGTCCGATGACCCGAAGGCGCACGCCGTCCTCGACCAGCGTCTTGGTCTCCCGGCGGATCGTCTCCTCGAGCAAAGCCATGAGGCCAGTGACCTCTTCGGGGTCGCGCGTCCAGTTTTCGGTCGAAAAGCTATAGAGGGTGAGGTACTCAACGCCACGCTCCCGTGCCGCGCGGAGCGTGCGGCGGATGGTCTCGACGCCGGCGCGATGACCCGCGATCGCCGGCAGGTGCCGCTTCCTCGCCCAGCGCCGATTGCCGTCCATCACGATCGCCAAGTGGCGCGGGACGACCTGGGGGTCCGAGGGGGCGGAGCCCCCTCGCTCGCTCAAACTGCGAGGATCTCCTTCTCCTTCGCGTGGCCGATCTCGTCACACACGAGGATGTAGCGGTCGGTGAGCTTCTGGAGCTGCGCCTCGATGCGCTTCACCTCGTCGGTCGTAACGCCGGAGCTCTTCTCCTTGGACTTCAGCTCGTCGTGGGAGTGGCGGCGGAGCGTGCGGATCTCGACGCGCCCCTCCTCCACTTTCTTGTGGAGCTGCTTCACGAGCTCCTTGCGGCGCTCCTCGCTCAGCGCGGGAATGTTCAAACGGATGACGGCGCCGTCGTTGTTCGGAGTCAGTCCGAGGTCTGACGCGAGGATCGCTTTTTCGATCGCCTTGATGAGACTTCGGTCCCAGGGCTGAATGACGATCTGCCGGGGCTCGGGGGCACTGATCGCGGCGAGCGAGACGAGCGGGGTCGCCGCGCCGTACGCGTCCACATCGAGCTCCTCCACAAGGCTCGGGGCGGCGCGCCCGGTGCGTACGCTCGCGAGCTCGTGGCGGAGCGCGTCGATCGCCTTCTTCATCCTCGCCTCGGTCTGGACGAGGACCTCCTCAAGCGCCATCCCGTACCTAGCGGCTGTGGACGAGCGTGCCGATCTGCTCGCCCTTCGCGGCGCGGACCATGGCATCGGGCTGTGAGATGTCGAAGACGACAGTCGGGAGATTGCGCTCCTCGGCCAGGGCGGCCGCGGTAGCGTCCATCACACCGAGGCGCTTCTCCAGCAGATCCCGGTACCGCAGGTCGTCGTACTTCTTCGCCCCGCTCACGATGCGCGGATCAGCGTCGTACACGCCGTCCACCGCGTTCTTTCCCATGAGGATCACATCGGCGTTGATCTCGGCGGCGCGAAGCATCGCCGCGGTGTCGCTGGTGAAGAACGGGTTCCCGGTGCCCGCCGCGAAAATGACGATGTACCCCTTTTCCAGGTGATGGATCGCCCTGCGCCGGATGTAGGGCTCAGCGACCTCGGCGATCGTAATCGCGGACTGCACGCGCACCGGGACGCCCAGCGATTCGATCTGTGACTGGAGCGCGAGGGCGTTGATGACCATCGCGAGCATCCCCATGTAATGGCCGGTGGCTTCCTCGATCCCATGCTCGGCGACCGCCGCGCCGCGCATGATGTTCCCGCCGCCGATCACGACCGCGACCTGAACGCCGAGGTCGTGGACCTTGCGGATCTCCTCGGCGAGGTAGTGCGTGTATTCGGGAGAGATGCCGAACTTGCGGTCGCCAAGGAGGGCCTCACCGGAGAGCTTCAGCAGCACCCGGCCGTACTTGGCCTTTGTCTGGACGGCCATCGGCGGCAGTCTAGGTCGGCTCGCCGTTGGACTGGCCGAGCTGGAACCGCTGGAACCGTCGGACGCGGACGTTCTCGCCCGTCGTCGCGGCGATACCCGTCACAAGCTCGCCGACCGTCTTCGAGGCGTCGCGAATGTAGGCCTGCTCGAGCAGCTCGTCGACATTTTTCGGATCCATCGCGGCGACCTGCATCGCGATCTCCTTGGCGAGCTCGCGGAAGTCCGGGTTGCGAGCGACGAAGTCCGTCTCGCTCGAGAGCTCGACCATCGCGCCGATCCGACCGCCCGCGTGTATATACGCCTCGACGACGCCTTCCTTCGCCTCGCGATCGGACTTCTTCTGGGCCTTCGCCAGGCCGCGCTCCTTGATGAGCACCTTGGCCTTCTCGAAGTCGCCAGCGGTCTCGTCCAGCGCGCGCTTGCAGTCCATGACGCCCGCGCCGGTCTCCTCGCGCAAGCGCTTGACATTGTCTTTCGCGTTCGGCATCACTCGCCCTCTTTCTTCTCGGTGGCCGTGACGTCCGTCGCCTCTTCGGTCGGCTCTTCGTAGCCGCCGATCGGGTACTCCTCATCCTCCTCGGGTTCGTACACGCGCGGAGTGCGCTTCGCTCGCGGCACGCCAAGGCCGCCCTCGTACTGCTCCGGTGTCGTCGACGGCGCGTAGCCCATATCCTCAGGCGTCGCTTCCTTACGCGAAGCGTCGAACTGCTGGCGGCCCTCGAGGATCGCGTCGGCCATCTTCTGGCAGATGAGCTTCACGGCGCGGATCGCGTCGTC
>Ga0070706_100005767_pt1 | contig 11763 bp, 12 predicted proteins | sample KBSK5501metaG_FD_65476 | JGI IMG/M metagenome (GOLD analysis project Ga0070706, IMG submission 65476) | Corn, switchgrass and miscanthus rhizosphere microbial communities from Kellogg Biological Station, Michigan, USA - KBS K5-50-1 metaG | ecosystem: Host-associated > Plants > Roots >...
CCCCCAGCTCCACGGCGGTGAGGGGCCTCAAGGCCCCACCGAACTTTCCGATGGGAGACCGCGCACCACCGAGGATGATAACGTCTCGACTCATGCCATGGCTCTCCTTGTCGGCTTGCTTACCCTCACGGACACGATGTCCCGCCGGGCCGCCAACTCCCGCACCAGCGTCGCGAGCGGCGTGAGCGCCACGGCGTAGTCCGTCACGATCGGGCGCGCCTCGACGAGGCGCGTGTACTGCTCGTGGTTGTAGAACGTCGCGAGCAGGAGGTCGTCGTCGGAGGCGAAGGGCCCCCGCTCGCTCCGGACCCGATCCACGGCGGGCGCCAGCAGCTCGCCCGGCCGGGCCGTCACCGGTTGCTCGCCACGGGTGATGCGATCGAACACCCGGGGATCGATGGGGGCAGCCAGCTCGCCGTAATAGCCCAGCGCGTATTTCCGGACCTCGTCCGGAACGGTCGCATAGCGCTCTCCCTGGACGACGTTGAGGACTGCCTGAGTGACCACGAACTGCGCGAAGGGGCTCACGACGATGGGATAGCCCAGCTCGCACCGGACGCGCGCCGCCTCCTCCAGGATCTCCTCCAGCCGGTGGGCGATGCCCAGCTCGGCGAGCTGGGTTCTCAGGTTGCTGATCATGCCGCCCGGGACCTGGTGGTCGTAGTGGAAGGGATCGTACTCGGCGATTCGGCCGAGCGGCTTCCCCTCGCGCGCCGCGACGTAGCGGAAGTAGTCCGCCACGGGCCGGAGGCTCTCCGCGTCCACCGGGACCTCGAAGCCCATGCGTCTGGCGTTCCGAACCAGCCACTCGGTCGGCGGGTGGGAGGCCCCATGGGCCAGGGGCGAGATCGCAGTATGGACCACGTCCACGCCGAGCCGGATCGCTTCCAACGCGCAGAGCGGGGCGAGCCCGGTGAGGCAGTGGCTGTGGAGCTGCAGCGGCACCGCTCCCAGCGCGGTCTTGAGCACCGGCACCAGCGTGCGCGTCCGGTCAGGCGTGAGGAGGCCGCTCGGGTCCTTGAGGAACACGGCGTCAACCCCGAGCGCCAACAGCTCCCGGGCCTTCTTCGCGTAGTACTCGTCGGTGTGCACCGGGCTCAGTGTGTACACCAGGCCGCCCGCCACGTAGAGCCCCGCGGCCCTGGACGCGCGCACGGGGACGATCATGTTGCGCACGTCGTTGAGGGCGTCGTACGGCGTCACGTAGCGGATCCCGTTGGCGGCGATGCGCCGGGCGGTCAACTCGACCACATCGTCGGGGAAGAACTCGAAGGTGAAGAGGCTCTGGGCCCGCGTCATCACGATGAGCGGCGTCCGCGTGATGGCGCGGCTCATGATGCGCATGCGCTCCCACGGATCCTCGCACAGGTACCGCACACACACGTCGAAGACGGCCCCGCCCACCAGGTCGATGGCCTCGAAGCCAGCACGGTCCAGGCCCGCGGCGGCAGGCAGCATCATGGCGGTCGTCATGCGCGTCGACCAGAGGGACTGGTGCGCGTCGCGCAGCGTGACGTCGATCAGGTTGACCCGGCTCACGGGCGCACCACCAGCTCCTCCTCCACCCACCGCGTGTGGATACGGCCCTGCTGGAAGTCCGGATGATCGAGGATGGCCCGATGGAACGCCACCGTGGTCGGTACGCCGGCGACGTGCATTCCGTGCAGCGCGCGGCGCATGCGGGCTATCGCTCCCGCCCGGTCCGGCCCCGACACGACCACCTTCGCCAGGAGGGAATCGTAGAAGGGCTGGACCACCGCGCCCGGGACGATGTGGGTGTCCACCCGCACGCCCTCGCCGGAGGGTGCCACCCACTCGGTGACGGTTCCGGGCGAGGGCCTGAAGCCCTCCTCCGGGGCCTCCGCATTGATGCGGCACTCGAGCGCGTGGCCCACGATCCGCACCTCGTCCGTGCCGATGCCGAGGGGAGCCCCGGCGGCGATCCGGAGCTGCTCCACGAGCAGGTCGACTCCGGTCACCATCTCCGTCACCGGGTGCTCGACCTGGATCCGCGTGTTCATCTCGATGAAGTAGAACCGGCCGCTCTCAGGCTCCAGCACGAACTCCACGGTGCCCGCGTTCTCGTAGCCGATGGCCCGGACCAGGGCCAGCGCCGCCTCGCTCAGGCTGCGGCGCAGCTCGGGCGTTACGACGGGAGACGGGGCTTCCTCCAGGAGCTTCTGGTGCCGTCGCTGGACCGAGCAGTCGCGCTCTCCGAGCCCCACGGCCTGGCCCAGCGAGTCGGCGAGGACCTGCACTTCCACATGCCGCACCCGCTCGAGGAAGCGCTCGGCGTAGAGCGTGCCGTCGCCGAAGGCGGCCTCTGCCTCGGCCCGCGCCCCGAGGAAGCCGTCAGCCAGCTCTCGGTCGGAGCGCACCACGCGCATCCCCCGTCCGCCTCCTCCCGCCGCCGCCTTTAGGAGGAGCGGATAGCCGAAGCGCCGCGCCGCCTCGTCAGCCTCCCCGAGGGAGCGGAGGGCGCCGCGAGAACCCGGCACCACCGGCACGCCGATGGAGGCCGCCAGCTCACGCGCGCGCAGCTTGTCGCCCATGAGGGCGATGGTCTCCGCCCGTGGGCCCACGAAGGTGAGGCCCGCCTCGACGCAGGCCTGCGCGAACTCCGCGTTCTCGGCGAGGAACCCGTACCCCGGATGGACGGCGTCCGCGCCCACCCCCAGGGCGGCGGCGATCAGGGCCGACGCGTTCAGATAGCTCTCGCGCGCCGGGGCCGGCCCGATGCACACCCCGCGGTCGGCCTGCTTGACCGGCAGCGAGTCCCGGTCGGGCTCCGAGTAGACGCACACGGCCTCGAGTCCGAGGTGGCGGCAGGCGCGGATCACCCGGACCGCGATCTCGCCACGGTTGGCGACGAGCACGCGCTTCATGGCCGGCTCGATCCGAGCGGCCGCAGGATCATGAGCGGCTGGCCGTACTCGACGAAGTCTCCGTCCGCCACGAGCACGGCCACGACTTCCACGGTCTCCGGCGCCCGAACCGGGTGAGCCTCGCGGACCACCTCGATGAGGGCGAGCGTCTCGCCCGCCTGAACTACGGCGCCGGGCTCTACGAACAGGATGGCGTCTTGGAGCGCGCCACGACGGAACACGCCGACGGCGGGCGCCTTCAACTCGAACTCTCCCCCCACCGGTGACCGGCTCCGGGGATCGGGGACGCCGACTGGGCCCGGCGCCCTCTTGCGGACCACGAGGCGCAGGTCGCCGATCTCCAGCTCGAGCTCCTCGAGCGGCGCCGCGTCGATGGCCGCGAGCACCTGGCGCACGTCGTCCCAGCTGAGCTCCACGGGCGCTCTCAGTCGACCCGCTCCGTCATGGCCCGGAGCGCCTCGTCGCGCACGAGGCTCCAGAGATGATCCCGGGCCTTGAGGAACTCGGGGGACGACCGCACCTCGTCAGTCCGCGGGCGAGGCAGCGGGTCCGCGTACACCTCCTTGATCACGCCGGGCCGCCGGCTCATCACGACCACACGGTCCGAGAGGTAGATCGCCTCGTCGATCGAGTGAGTGACGAAGAGGACGGTCTTGCGCTCGCGCGGCGAGAGATGCTCGCCCCAGATTCGCAGGAGCTCGCCTTGGATGATCTCCCGCGTGGTGGCGTCCACCGCGCCGAACGGCTCGTCCATTAACAACAACTCGGCGTCATTGGCCAGCGTGCGCGCGAGCGCGCATCGCTGCCGCATCCCGCCCGACAGCTCATGTGGGTAGCGATCCTCGAACCCCACCAGGCCCACGAGCGTGATGTACCGGGCCGCGATCTCCCGGCGCCGGGCCTTCGACACCCCGCGGAACTTGAGCCCGAGCTCCACGTTGTCCTGCACCGTCTTCCACGGCGGGAGCGCGTACTCCTGGAACACCATCCCGCGGCGACTCGACGGGCCCTGGATGGGCTCTCCGTCGAAAGTGGCCACGCCCGAGGAGGCCGCCTCAAGCCCGGCAACGATGCGGAGGAGAGAGGACTTGCCGCAGCCTGACGGGCCGAGCAGGGTCACGAACTCGCCTTCGTCCACCGTGAAGTTGACGGGGCCCAGGGCCGGCAGCGCCGTGCCGTTGCGCGGCAGCGTGTACACCTTCGTGACGTCCGCGATGACGAGCCGGGGCATGTCAGCGCGCGCTCGTCACCCAGGGCACAACGTGGCGTTCTAACCAGAGCATCCCGCGGTCCATCAGGAGCCCGAGGACCCCGATCACGGCCATCCCGAGGATCACGCGCTGGGTGGCCAGGGCGTAGCGGGCGCTCTGGATCATGAAGCCGAGCCCGGAACGGGCCGCCACCAGCTCGGCCGCCACCAGGGCCATCCATCCCACGCCGAGCCCGATGCGGCACCCCGTGAGGATGAGCGGCAGCGCCCCGGGCAGCACGATCTCCTTGATGATCTGCCCGCGGCTGCCGCCGAGAGTGAGGGCCGCCCACACCAGCGAGCGGTCCACCGCCCGCACACCCGAGACGGTATTCAAGACTACGGGAAAGAAGGCGCCGAGGAAGATGATGAACATGTTCTGCGTGTCGCCGATCCCGAACCAGAGGATGCCGAGCGGGATCCACGCGATCGGCGGGATCGGGCGCAGGAACTCCACCGCCGGGTCGACGATGTCCTCGAAGAGCGCCGAGAGCCCGATGCCCACCCCGACGGGAATGCCGAGGGACACGGCGACCACGACTCCCCCCAGCACCCGCCAGAGGCTATGTCCGGCGCTGGCGAGCAGATCGCCGGATGCGAGCACGCCCCACGCCTCGGCTAGGACCTTGGAGGGCGGCGGCAGCGCCGAGGCGAGGCTCGGCATCAGGATCCCGGTCGCGAGCTGCCAGGTCGCGACGAAGGCGAGCGGCAGCGCCAGGGCGCGCCCGCGAGCGCCGAGACTCATCGCCAGCTCACCGCCCACGGCACGAGCCACGCCTGGAGCAGTCGCATGCCGCGATCCATGACGAGGCCGAGGAGGCCGATCAGGATCATCCCGACCAGGACCCGCTCGGTGAACAGGAGGTTCCGCGAGTCCTCGATCAGGAACCCGAGGCCGGAGCTGGCCGCCACCAGCTCGGCCGCGACCAGCGCCATCCATCCCACCCCGAGGCCGATCCTGAGACCCGTGAGGACCGTCGGCAGCGCGCCCGGGAGCACGATCTCCCGCAGGATCTGCCACCGCGATCCCCCGAGCGTGAGCGCCCCCCACACGAGGGTTCGATCCACGCCGCCCACGGCGGCGATGCTGTTGACCACGATGGGGAAGAACGCCCCGAGGAAGATGATGAACATGTTCTGCGTGTCGCCGATCCCGAACCAGAGGATGGCGAGGGGAATCCAGGCGAGCGGCGGTATCGGCCGGAAGAACTCGACCAGCGGATCGACCAGGTCGCCGAAAGTCCGCCACCACCCGATGACGACCCCGAGCCCCACACCCGAGACGGCGGCGATCAGGAACGCGCCCACCACCCGCTTGAGGCTCGCCAGCACGTGGACCACGATGTCACCGGTCCGCGCCAGGTCGAGGAAGGCCGAGGCGACCGCGAGCGGAGGCGGCAGGAGAATCACCAGGTAGGGCGCCACGCGCGGCAGCACGACGACGGAGCAGGCCTGCCATACCGCCAGCAGGACCAGGGCGGCGACCAGCCGCCGGGCCCGGCGCAGCCCCGCGCTCCGCGGCCTCATCTGGGCTCGTACACCTTGCCGCGGAACATCCAGGACGCCACGAGGTCACCCGGCTCGGGGAACGGCTGCGGACTCTTGAGATGGTAGGGCAGGAGCTGTTTGTACTGAGTCTCGCTCCGCGCCCAGCCCTGAACGGTCTCGAGCGTCGTGCCCGCCGGAAAGTAGGGTGGCTGGCCCGGCACTTTCCAGCCGAGCTTCTTGAAGGTAGCGTCCATGAACGTGGGCACGAGGTACTTGCGGAAGTCCTCGGCGGTGACCTCGGTCTTGATGCGGCCGCCCTGGTGGAGCCAGCGCGCGACCCGGTCCCCTTCCACGGCGATCCAGCTCACGAAGGGGTAGGTCCAGGTAGGCTTGAGCTGGTTCACGTACACCTGGTTCTGGGTCTCGATCAGCTCCAGCGGGTACGTGTCGAGCACGGGGTCACGCTTGAGGAACTCGGCGGTCTGCCGCGGCTGGGAGCGCGAGTAGAGGACCGTCTCGACGAACATGTCGACGAGCGCCTGAGCCACGTCCGGCACCTCGCGCACGATTTCTTCGCGCACGTACATGGTGCCGAAGTAGTACATGAACTCCGTGGTGTCGGCGAAGACCGTGGCGTTCTTCCGGTCGCGCTCCATCAGCTCCACGGCGGGATCCCAGGGCACCACGGCGTCGAGTCCTTTCGGCATCGTGGCCTGCTCAGGGATCGGCATGTTCTTGACCTGCATGTCGCGGAATGGATCGAGCCCGCTCGCCTTGGCCCAGGCCACGTAGCCGTACTCCGCCCCGGACCCCACCACCAGTCCCACGGCCTTGCCGCGCAGGTCCGCCGGCCGCTTGAAGGGAGAGCCGACGGGCACCATCACGGCATGGCGGTAGCCGTAGGAGATGACCGCCAGCCCCTTGATCGGGGCGTTGCGCGAGAGCATGGTCGTGGTCGGGAACGGTCCGCCGCTGCCCACCTGGGCCTTGCCGGCGATGATTGCCTCGTTGACGGCCGGCCCGGCGAGGAACGAGGCGAAGTTCACCTCGAGGCCCCGCTTCTGGGCGAACTTCATGTCGCCCGCGACCTTGATCACGCTCTGTCCAAGCCACAGCGGCTGGTACGCGTAGGTGAGCGGCCACCAGCCTCGGGCCTTGAGCCATTCGATAGACTTGGGGCTCACCTGTTCGTACGGCAGCGGCCACCCCCAGTCGGTGTACGAGCGTCCCTGTGCCGGCGCGCCGGACGGCACAACCGAGATCAGCACGAGCGCCACCACGAGCGTCGCCATCAGCCTTCTCATACGCCCCTCCTTCTCGATCGCAGTCACAGCGTGCGGCCACCGTCCACGTAGAGCGTCTGCCCGACCAGGAAGCGCGCCGCGTCCGAAGCGAGGAAGATGGCTGCGCCCACGATGTCGCGCGGCTCGCCTAGCCGCGCCATGGGGATCCGATCCGCGATGCGGGCCCGCCCCCCCAACCGGTCCATCCAGGGACGGGTGAGGTCGGTCTCAGTGAAGGCGGGGCCGATGGCGTTCACATTGACCCCGTGTTGGCACCACTCGGCGCCCAGCACCTTGGTGAGCTGAGCGACCCCGCCCTTGGAAGCCGCATAGGCCGCGTACTCGGGATTACCGACGGTGCTCGACACGGAGGCGATGTTCACCACGTTGCCCCGTCGCTGACCCAGCATTACCCGCCCGGCCGCCTGGGTCATGAGGAAGGTGCCGGTGAGGTTCACGCGAATCACCGTCTCCCAGTCCTCCAGGTTCAGATCCACCGCAGGCGCGATGCGAAAGACGCCCGCAGCATTGACCAGCACGTCGATGCGGCCGAGCGCCGCGGTCATCCGCCCCACCAGCGCCTCCACCGAGCCCCGGTCCGTAACATCGACGGCCTCGGCCACCGCGCCTTCGATGCCCCCGGCCGCGTCTCGGGCCCGGCCCGGGTCGAGATCGGCCAGCACGACGCGCGCACCGAATGCGGCGAGCCCGCGCCCGATCTCGGCGCCGAGCGCGCCGCCCCCGCCGGTCACCAGCGCCGCGCGCCCCGTGAGGTCGAACAGCGCGCGATAGGAGTCCACCCCGCCTCTATTTCTTCGGCTCGTACCATTTGCCGTCGTACTGCCAGCGCCGCTCCAGGTCGTCGGGCTCCGGGAACGGCTGTGGCCGCTCGAGCCGGTACGGCAGGATCAGGTTCAGCCGCTGCCCCGCGGTCACGGCCTGCCGGAAGCTCGCCGTTGTCACGCCCGACGGGAAGTACGGGGGCTCCTTGGGAATCTTCCAGCCGAGCTTCCTGAACGTGGCGTCCATCCACCTGGTCCCGCCCTGGAACCACGCCCGGTAGGCGTCCTCGCCCAGCGACTCCTTGATTCGCCCACTGTCGTAGAGGAACTTGGCGACCTGGGCGCCCGCCGGTCCGTAGACGTCCACGAACGGGTAGATCCACGAAGGCTTGAACGCCGAGACCGTGGCCACGGTCTCCTCCAGCATCAGCTCGGGCGGGTACGACGCGAGCGCCGGGTCCTTGCGCGTCACCTCGGCAGCAGCCTTGGGGCTGAGCCGGGCGATCAGCATCGCCTCGACCGCCATGTCCACCACGGCCTGGACGACGTCCGGCGCATTCTGGAAGATCTCGTCCCGCATGTGGAGCGTGCCCCAGTAGAGCTGATAGGGCGCCGTATCGGCAAAGACCCGCGCGTTCTTCCGGTAGTTGGCCATGAGGTTGGGCGTGGGCGACCAGGGCACGACGGCGTCGATGCCCTTGGGCATGGTGGCCTGATCCGGGATCGGGAGCGACTTGATGGACACCTCTTTGGGATCGACGCCGTTGCCCCGGAGGAAGGCGTTGAACGCGAACTCACCCGAGCTGCCCGCCACGAGGCCGACGACCCTCCCCTTGAGGTCGGCGGCGGCCTTGAGCGACGAGTCGAGAGGCACGAGCACCGAGTGCTCGAGTACCGGTGTCCAGACGATGCCCGGGCTGTGCACGGGCGCCTTGCGAACGATGAGCGTGGTGAGCGGGAAGTTGCCGCCGACCCCGATCTGAATCTTCCCCGCAACCAGGGCCTCGTTGAGCGGCGGCCCGGCCAGGAACGACTGGAGCTGGATGTCCAGGCCCCGCTTCTTGTCCAGGCCGTTCTCCTTGATGAGGAGGGGGATGGTGGCCTGACCGAGCCACGGCGACTGGTAGCCATACTGAAGGGGCCACCACCCCTGCTGCTTCAGCCAATCGACCGACTTCTGGCTGACCTGCTCGTATGGGAGTGGCCAGCCGCCCTGGGTGAACTGCTGTGCCGAGACCTCCGGCCTCGACGCGAGGAGCATCGTGAGCACGAGCACCGCTACCAGCCAGGACCGCTTCTGCATGCCCGATCTCCTTTCCATGGGGGCTCCGTTGATTCGGACGCGGCCGCCCTACTCCGCGAGCCAGCCGCCGTCCACCGCAAGCACCTGTCCGGTCACACACTCGGCCGCCGGGGAAGCGAGGAAGACAATGGCGCCGACCACGTCGGCCGGCTCCAGGACTCGCCCGATGGGGGTCCGGTCGAGCATCCGCGCCCGCCACGCCGGCTCGTCGATCCGCGCGCGCGTCATCTCGGTGAGCACATGCGTGGGCGCGACGGCGTTGACGCGGATGCCGTCGCGGGCCCACTCGACGGCCAGAGCACGCGTCAGATTGACAACGCCCCCTTTCGAGGCCGCGTAGGCGGCCGCCGCGTGAAGGGGCGGCCCGACGAGCCCGTAGATGGACGCCACGTTCACAATGCGGCCGCCGCCTACCCGCCGCATCACCCGCGCGGCCGCCTGCGAACACAGGAACACCCCGGTGAGGTTGACCGCCAGCACACGCTGCCATTCCTCTAGGGTGAGCTCATCGGTGGGCTTGACGATGTTGATCCCCGCGTTGTTGATCAGAATGTCCAGCCGGCCCCCACCGAAGCGCGCCGCCTCGTCCACCCCCGCAGCAACGCTTTCGGCCTCGGCGACGTTGACCGTAATGGCCAGAGCGCGGCGCCCCGTCGCCTCGACGGCCTCCGCCGTGGCCTTGGCCGCCGCCCGGTCCACGTCCGCCACCACCACGGCGGCGCCGGCGCCGGCGAAGGCGAGTGCGGTCTCCCGGCCGATGCCGCGCCCGCCCCCCGTGACGAGGCACACCCCGCCGTCGAGCGCGAAGGCGGAGGGCGGCGAGGTCATCCGCCATCTCCCTCGTGGTGCGCCTCGAACTCGGTGCCCAGCTCCTCGGCCACGTCCAAGAGGTCGCTGAGGTGGGCGCGCGCCCGCTCGAGGTTGAACCGGGCCGATGGCGCCGACACCGCGAGTCCAGCAACCACCGCCCCACGTCGGTCACGCACCGGCACGGCCAGGCAGCACACGCCGGCGAGAAACTCCTCGTTGTCTTCCGAGTACCCTCGACGGCGAATCTCCGACAGCTCGGCGAGCAGGGCCGCCCGGGTGACAAGGGTATGAGGGGTGTAGGCGGGAAACGTTTGCGATCTCAACAGCCGCTCGCGCAACGCGGGCCGCGCCCATGCCGCGAGCAGCTTGCCGTTGGCCGTGCAGTGGAAGGGCACGCAGCTCCCCGGCTTGAAGTCCATGCGAAGCGGCCATGAGGCCTCGACGCGGTCCAGGTAGATGACGACATCTCCCGAAAGGACGCCCAGGTTCACGGTCTCACCGAGCTTCTCGGAGAGGCGCTCGAGGAGGCGCCGCCGATGCAGGTTGGCGGGGGCACTCATGAGCGCGTGCAGGCCCAGGTCGAGGAAGGCCGACCCGACCAGGTACCGCCGCGTGAGCGGGTTCTTCTGCAGGAGCCCCGCTTTCTCGAGAAGGCGCGCCAGCCGATGGGCCGTTGGCTTTGGCAGGGCGAGTTTTGAGCTCAGGTCCGCCAGGCTCACGGGGCCGCCCGCTCTGACCACGGCCTCCAGGAGGGCGACGGCTTTGAGTACTGGCGATGCCTGGCTCGCGTTTCGCTGGATGGAACGATTCATTCCGTTTCTCGATTCGGTGCGGCCTATTAATGGTCGACAGCCCATCGCTGTCAAGCCTCTCGTTCAACGCGATGCGCTAGGGCTCGAGCACCACGCGCGTGATAAGGGCTACGCCATAGCCGAAGAGGACCACGAGGACCACGATGCGAAAGACGGTGGGCGCGCCCCATCGTCGGCGTAGTGCCACGCCGAGCAGCGTCGCCAGCAGTGCCCACGGCAACACGCGGAGGTAGAGGCCCAGCGTGGGACGGCTCCAGTACCCAGCCATGGCGTACACGACCATCCGTAGAACGTCGCTGGCAAGGAAGTAACCACGCAGTCCGGCGACGAACGGCCCCGGCGGAAAGCGGCGCCACGCGAGGTAGACAACGATGGCGACGCCGCCGGTGCCAAGCCAGCCATCCAGGAGGCCCGCTGCGAGCCCGGCGAATGCAGCAGGTGCGGCCGCCGCCCTATCGGAAGCGTCCGAGGGAGTTGTCAGCTCGGGAGAGACGGCGAGATCCCTCGCTAGGTCTCGTCCGACCTCGGACACGATACGCCGCGCCTGGAACAGGGTGAAGACGAGTAGCAGCGTGCCGAGCGCCAAGCGCCCCGTCCAGGCCGGGGCGCGGGAGAGCAGCAGCGTGCCCATTGCGAGTCCCGCGAGGACGAACGGAGCGGACCACGGCGAGAAGGGCGGAACGTAACGCAGCTTCCGCGGCAGCAGGCTCGCGCGCTGCTCCCAGGCCAGCATCAGGATCAGCGTGTCGCCGACGAGCATCACCGCCGGGACCACGACCGCCGGCGGAAACTCGAGAACGAGCGCCGAGATGGCGAACAGCGCGAAGGCGAACCCCGTGAAGCCGAACGTGACGCCTCCAACGATCACGCCAAGCACGGTCGCAGCTCTCACATGAAGGCCTCTCCCGAGCGAGCTCGAACAGCACACCTCCTGCGCCCAGCGCCTGCGCCATCTTATGTCAGGTGCTGATCGCCACCAAGCCGTGACGTCCTGGCCATGACCTAACATGCCAGGCGGAAGGTTTAACGGGACAGGTCACGGGCACTAGCTTCGCACAGCGAAAACGTGGTCGTGACTGAAACAGGGGCTTCAGGCCGTGACATCGAATCGGAACGCGAGTGACCTGTTCGCCTGCATGTGGTTGCGGGCA
>Ga0070706_100005768_pt1 | contig 11762 bp, 9 predicted proteins | sample KBSK5501metaG_FD_65476 | JGI IMG/M metagenome (GOLD analysis project Ga0070706, IMG submission 65476) | Corn, switchgrass and miscanthus rhizosphere microbial communities from Kellogg Biological Station, Michigan, USA - KBS K5-50-1 metaG | ecosystem: Host-associated > Plants > Roots >...
ATGGATCTCAAGCGTTACTTCCGCGGGCCGTTCGTTGCGGTCCTCGTCATGCTGCTGCTGTTCTTCATTGTGTTCGCCTACGCGAACCGCGGTGTCTCGTACACCCCGGCCTCTACGTCCAGGGTTGTCGGAGACATCCTCCACGGCGACGTTCAGTCGGCGACTCTGATCGACAAGAACCAGACGATCGAGATCGTCACGACGGACAACAAGCGCCTCCAGGCGAACTGGGTCGGCAACCAAGGGCAGCAGATTGCCCAGGAACTGCAGAAGAACCCCCCGAAGGGGGGCTACAACGTCCAGGTGCCCAGCGGCAACACCGTCATCGGCGTGATCTTCAGCTTCCTGCCGTACATCCTGATCATCCTGATCTTCTTCTTCCTGCTCAACCAGATGCAGGGCGGCGGCTCCCGGGTGATGAACTTCGGGAAGTCCAAGGCCAAGCTGATCACCAAGGACACCCCGAAGACGACGTTCGCCGACGTGGCCGGGGCCGATGAGGCCATCGAGGAACTCGAGGAGATCAAGGAGTTCCTGCAGACCCCGGGCAAGTTCCAGGCGATCGGGGCCAAGATCCCCAAGGGCGTCCTGCTCTACGGCCCGCCGGGAACCGGCAAGACCCTGCTCGCCCGGGCCGTGGCCGGCGAGGCCGGGGTCCCGTTCTACTCGATCTCCGGGTCCGACTTCGTGGAGATGTTCGTCGGCGTTGGCGCCTCCCGGGTCCGGGACCTGTTCGAGCAGGCCAAGGCGAACGCGCCCGCGATCGTGTTCGTGGACGAGATCGACGCGGTCGGCCGGCACCGCGGCGCCGGGTTCGGCGGCGGTCACGACGAGCGGGAGCAGACCCTCAACCAGTTGCTGGTCGAGCTGGACGGGTTCGACGTCAAGGGCGGGGTCATCGTCATCGCGGCCACCAACCGGCCCGACATCCTCGACCCGGCGCTGCTGCGCCCCGGCCGGTTCGACCGGCAGATCGTGGTCGCGCAGCCCGACCTCGCCGGGCGCAAGGGCATCCTGCGGGTCCATGCCCGCGGCAAGCCGTTCGCCGACGGCGTGGAACTCGACATGATCGCTCGCCGGACGGCCGGGTTCACCGGCGCGGACCTGGCCAACGTGATCAACGAGGCGGCCCTGCTGACCGCGCGCGCCAACGGGACGAAGATCACCATGGCCGCGCTGGAAGAGTCGATCGACCGGGTGATGGCGGGCCCCGAGCGCAAGAGCGTCCTGCTGTCGGAGCGGGAGCGCAAGCTCATCGCCTACCACGAGGGCGGCCACGCCCTGGTCGGCCACGCGCTGCCCAACGCCGACCCGGTGCACAAGATCACCATCATCCCCCGGGGCCGTGCCCTCGGCTACACCGCCTCGGCGCCGCAGGAGGACAAGTTCCTCGTCACCCGGTCGGAGATGATGGACCAGCTGGCCATGCTGCTGGGTGGCCGCACCGCCGAGGAACTGGTGTTCCACGAGCCCACCACGGGTGCCGCCAACGACATCGACAAGGCCAGCCAGATCGCCCGCGGCATGGTGACCGAGTACGGCATGAGCGAGCGGCTGGGCGCCCGCAAGTTCGGCAGCGGTGACGGCGAGCCGTTCCTCGGCCGGGACATGTCGCACACCAGGGACTACTCCGAAGAGATCGCCTCCACGATCGACGAGGAGGTGCGCCGTCTCATCGAGGCCGCGCACGACGAGGCCTGGGAGATCCTGGTCGCCTACCGCGAGGTCCTCGACGACCTGGTTCTCCAGCTCATGGACAAGGAGACGCTGAGCCGGGAACAAGTGCTCCGGATCTTCGCGCCGATCCAGACCCGCCCCTCCCGCGGCTCCTACACCGGCTACGGCAAGCGGCTGCCCTCGGACCGGCCGCCGGTGCTGACGCCGAAGGAACTCGCCCTGACCGCCGCCCCCGACGGGCAGGACATGCCCGCCGCGGGCAACGGCCAGTCCGGCGCCACGGGCAGCCTCGGCAGCTCCGCCCCGCCCGCGCTGCCTCCGTTCGGCTCCGATGACGCCATGCCCGGCGAGCCGCTTTGACCGAGCCGATCGACCTCCCGCGGATCGAGCGGGCGGTGCGGGAAATCTTGGTCGCCATCGGGGAGGACCCGGACCGCGACGGGCTGGCCGACACCCCGGCGCGGGTCGCCCGCGCCTACGCGGAACAGTTCTCCGGGCTGTCTCAGCGCCCGGAGGACGTGCTGGGCACGGTGTTCGATGCCGACTACGACGAGCTGATCCTGGTCCGTGACATCGAGGTGTACAGCACCTGCGAGCACCACCTGGTCCCGTTCATCGGCCGCGCCCACGTGGCCTACATACCGAACGAGAAGGGCCAGATCACCGGGTTGTCCAAGCTGGCCAGGCTGGTGGACGTCTACGCCCGGCGGCCGCAGGTACAGGAGCGGATGACCAGCCAGATCGCCGATGCGCTGATGCGCGTGCTGGAACCGCGCGGGGCGCTGGTGGTGATCGAGGCGGAGCACCTGTGCATGTCGATGCGCGGGGTGCGCAAGCCGGGGGCGAAGACGGTCACCTCCGCGGTGCGGGGCATCATCAGGGACAACGCCAGCACCCGGGCGGAGGCCATGAGCCTGCTGCTGCAGCACCGCGGCTGACGCTCCCCCGCCCGGCCCCGGCCGGCCGCCGCAAGCACAATTTCCGAGGGCGGAAGCCAGCGTTGTTAACCAGGGCCTAGGAGAGACCTCCAGCCACCGGCGGAAGTGGCGCGCTCATGGGTACTTTGCGAATACCAGGAGATTACCCATGAAATGCGCAGGCCCGACTACGCTGAGTCCCCGTGACACAGGGCCTAACGCAGATGTCTGAAGCGACCGAGCCGAGCGCCCTGTCTGCCGTCGGCGACGGGGCGGAGCACCCCAGGCCGCAGCCGGGCCGCGGGCCCGACCGCAGGCAGAAGCGCCGCTGGGTGCCTATCACCGCAGGCTGGCTCAGCCTGCTGATCGGGCTCGCCGATGTGGTGAGCGCGGTCATTCCCAGGCTGCAACTGGTGCACCGGCTGCACCGGATCACGCCGTTCGTGCCGGGCGTCCTGACAAATGTCACCTTTGCCGCGGACGTGATCATCGGGTTGCTCCTGTTGATGCTCTCTCATGGGCTGCGGCGGAGAAAACAGCGGGCATGGCAGGCGACCTGCCTGCTGCTTGCCTTCAGCGTCCTCATTCACGTGGTTCACGCGCCCTATCTGGCCCCCGGCGTGGTGTCCGCGATCCTGCTGGCGGGCCTGCTGTTCTACCGGGACGAGTTCTACGCGGTGGGCGGCCTGCGCACCCGCTGGCGCGCCGTGCGCGTCTTCGTATGCCTGCTGATCGCGGACGTGGCCATCGGCCTGACCTACATGCTGATGGTGCACGGCCTGGCCCGCGACTACTCGGTGTGGCAGCGCATCGTGCACACCACCTACGGCCTGGTCGGCGTGACCGGCCCGGTCCGGTTCGTGCCCGAGGGCAGGAGCGACTTCTTCAACATCCTGACCACCTCGCTCGCCGTGTTCACGCTGCTGGTCACCGGGTACCTGTTCCTGCGCCCGGCCAAGCAGAAGGCCCGGCTCACCGAGCAGGACGACCGGGAGATACGGGAACTGCTGCGCAAGTACGGGCACCGGGACTCCCTCGGCTACTTCACCCTCCGCAAGGACAAGAGCGTCATCTGGTCGGCCACCGGTAAGTCCTGCGTCGGGTACCGCGTGGTTTCCGGCGTCATGCTGGCCAGCGGCGACCCGATCGGGGACCCCGAGGCCTGGCCGGGCGCGATCCACGCGTTCCTCGACGAGGCGGCCCGGCACGCCTGGGCCCCGGCGGTGATGGGCTGCGGCGAACTCGGCGCGGAAGTCTGGTGCCGCGAGGGGAACCTGACCGCACTGGAACTAGGCGACGAGGCCATCGTGGAGGTGGCCGACTTCAGCCTCCAGGGCAGGCAGATGCGCAACGTGCGGCAGATGGCCGCCCGGGTCTGCCGGCAGGGGTACGAGGCGCAGGTCCGGCGGCTCTGCGAGGTTCCGGCCGAGGAGGTCGAGCGGCTGGTCCGCCGGGCTGACTCCTGGCGTGGCAGCCCCACCGAACGCGGGTTCTCGATGGCCCTGGGCCGCGTCGGCGGGCCCGGCGACGGAGAGTGCGTGATCGCCACCGCCACGGAGAACGGGGTGCTGCGCGGCCTGCTGCACTTCGTCCCGTGGGGTTCCGACGGCCTCTCCCTGGACCTGATGCGCCGGGAACGGACCGCGCAGCCGGGCGTCAACGACTTCCTCATCGTGGAGACGATCAAGGCGGCCCAGGAACTCGGCGTCAAGCGGGTGTCGCTCAACTTCGCGGTGTTCCGCTCGGCGCTGGCCCGGGGCGAGCGGATCGGCGCCGGGCCGGTGCTCCGCGCCTGGCGGGGCGTCCTGCTGTTCGCCTCCCGCTGGTTCCAGATCGAGTCGCTGTACAAGTTCAACGCCAAGTTCTGCCCGCTGTGGGTGCCGCGTTTCTTCGTGTTCTCCGGGACCAGGGACGCCCCCCGGGTCGCCATCGCCGCCCTGGAAGCCGAAGCGTTCCTGGTCTGGCCCACGGTGGAGGTGCGCAGGATCGCCCGTCGGCTGGGCCTGGATCGCCTGGCGCGGGCGTTCCACCGCCCGGCCCGGCGCGCGCCAGGTGGGGCGTCCCGCTGACCCCGTGCCCGGCCGCCGGGCGAGGCTGCGCCGGTTCTGCCCCCGCCCCGGTCAATGTCGCCTTTTGCGCATAGGGTGACCCCTGTGAAAAGCGGCACGACCGCCGGGGCGCCGCCCGGTGCTGCCTGGCTGGCCGGTATGCGGCGCGGCCCGGGGCCGCCCGGTTTCCCCGATCCGGGCCGGTGCCTGATCATGGGGGTAGTGAACGTCACCCCCGACTCGTTCTCCGACGGCGGGGCGTGGTTCGGGGCGGACGCGGCGATCGACCGTGGCCGGCAGCTCGCCGCGGAGGGTGCCGACATCGTGGACGTGGGCGGGGAGTCCACCCGGCCCGGTGCCCAGCGGATACCGGCCGACGAGGAGCTGCGCCGGGTGATCCCGGTCATCACGGGCCTGGCCCGTGAGAACGTGCCGGTCAGCGTGGACACCATGCGGGCCGAGGTGGCCCATGCCGCCCTGGACGCTGGGGCCAGGCTGGTCAACGACGTGAGCGGTGGCCTGGCCGACCCGGACATGCCACGCCTGGTGGCGGGGGCTGGCGTGCCCTACGTGGTCATGCACTGGCGCGGGCACAGCCATCAGATGCAGGAACGGGCCGTCTACGCCGACGTCGTCACGGAGGTGTGCGAGGAACTGCGGCGCCGGGTCGACGCGGTGGTCGCCGAGGGCGTGGATCCCTCGATGATCGTGGTCGATCCCGGGCTTGGCTTCGCTAAACAGCCCGAGCACAACTGGGCGCTGCTGGTGAACCTGGCCCGGCTGTCCAGCCTGGACGGTACCGGGCATGACTTCCCGGTGCTCATCGGGGCGTCGCGCAAGCGCTTCCTGGGCAGGCTGCTGGCCGCACCGGACGGCACCCCCCGGCCCTTCGCCGGCTCCGACGACGCCACGGTCGCGGTGACCGCCCTCGCGGCCGCCGCCGGAGCCTGGTGCTCCCGGGTGCACGAGGTGCCCGGCAACTCCGACGCGGTGCACGTCGCCGAAGCCTGGCGGGCCGCCGCCCGGGAGGCGTGACGTGACGTTGGACCGGATTGAGCTGCGAGGGCTGCGCGTGTTCGCCCGGCACGGCGTGCTTGACTCGGAGCGGCGTGACGGCCAGGAATTCGTGATCGACGCGGTGCTGTGGCTGGACACCAGGGCCGCGGCGGCCGGTGACGACCTGTCCAAGACCATCGACTACGGCGCCCTCGCGAACCGGCTGGTGCGGTTGGCCGGGGAGCCGCCGGTCCGGCTGATCGAGACGCTGGCCGAGCGCCTCGCGGCCGGCTGCCTGTCCGAACCCCTGGTAGCGGAGGCTGAAATCACTATCCACAAGCCGCAGGCACCCATCGCGCATCCGTTCGACGACGTCGCCGTGATCATCCGGCGGGAACGGCCGTCAGCCAGCCCGGGACGGCCCGCGTGAAGACGCGCGTGGTCGTCGCCATGGGCAGCAACCTCGGTGACCGGCTGGATTACCTGCAGGGCGGGCTGGACGGGCTGTTCGACACCCCCCGGCTCGCCTTCCTGGCCGTGTCCCCGGTGTACGAGACCACCCCGGTCGGCGGCCCGGAGCAGCCGGATTACCTCAACGCCGTGACGATCGGGGAGACGACCCTGCCCGCCCGGGCCGTGCTGGAGCGGTGCCACAGCCTGGAAGACGCGTTTGGCCGGGTCCGCGGCGAACTCTGGGGACCGCGGACGCTGGACCTGGATCTCATCGTCTACGGTGACGAGGTGAGTGACAGCCCCGGACTGACGCTGCCGCACCCTCGCGCCCACGAGCGCGCGTTCGTCCTCGCCCCCTGGCACGACGCCGACCCCGAAGCCGAGCTTCCGGGCCAGGGCAAGGTGGCGGACCTGCTGAAGGCGCTGGGCACGACGGGGGTCATCCGGCTGGATGGCACCGTGCTGCAGCCGCCCGCGTGACGGCGGCCCGGACCACCGGCCGGTGACTGTGAGATCCCGATGACGCCCACCCGGGCCCGGACCCTGGTGCTGACCGCAATGGTCTGCGCGGCCGGGATGTGGCTCCTGCTCCAGCAGGTGTACACGTCCCTGCCGCTGCTGCCCTGGAGCGGGGTGCCGGCGCTGGCGCTGCTGGCGATCGCCGAGGCGATCTGCGGGCGGAGCGTGCGGGCCCGGCTGCACGGCCATGGCACCCCGATCCCGCCGATCGCGGTGGCCAGGCTGGCCGCGCTGGCGAAGGCCAGTTCGCTGGCGGGGGCGTTTATCGGCGGGCTGGCGGCCGGCTTCCTGATCTACGTGGCCGGGTCCGTGGACAAGTCGTCGGCCTACCGGTCCGACGCGTTCGCCTCGGGTGCCACGCTCGGCGCGGCGGCACTGCTCATCGCGGCCGCGGTGTACCTGGAGTACGGCTGCCGCGTGCCGACCGGCCGCGACCAGGATGCCGAGCCCGGGGGGCCGCCGCAGTCCGGCGCCCCGCGCTAGCCGCCCGCTGCGGCTATCTGTCCATGTCACCCACGATGAAGAACAGTGATCCCAGGATCGGCGCCAGGTCCGCGACCCGGTGCCCGGGCAGCACCTCCGGCAGCACGGCCATGTTGCTGAACGAGGCTGACCTCAGCTTGAGCCGCCACGGCGCCTTGCCGCCCCGCGACACCAGGTAGTAGCCGCTCAGCCCGAGCGGGCCCTCGGTCCACGCGTACGCGTGTCCCTCGGGCACCTTGAACACCTTGGGCAACCGGGCGCTCAGCGGCCCCCGAGGCAGCCTGGAGAGCCTCAGAGCGCATTCCTGGGCCAGGTCCAGGCACACCGCGAGCTGATCGCGCAGGCACTCGAACCGGGCCAGGCAGTCGCCCGCCGCCCGGGTGGGCACCCGGAGCACCGTGGCCAGTTCGCCGTAGGCGAGGTAGGGCTCGTCGCGGCGCAGGTCGAAATCCACCCCGCAGGCCCGCGCCGCTGGCCCGCTCACCCCGTACTGGCGCACCTGAGCCGGGGCCAACACCCCCACGCCCTCGGTACGCGCGCGGAACCGGTCGAGGTCGACCGGGGCCCCGATCACCGGTAGGGCCGCGCGCACGCCGTCGATGGCGCGGCAGGCCCGGTCCAGCCAGCCGGCCGGGATCTCCTCCTTGAGCCCGCCGACCCGGTTGAACATGTAGTGCATCCGGCCGCCCGATATCTCCTCCATGATCGACTGGACGGCCTCGCGCGCCAGGAACGCGGCCTGCGCCCCCGCCACGACCGGCGCGTCCCGGCCTGCCCCGCCACCCCCGAACCGCTCCGGCATCGCCGTCACCGGGCCGGCGGCCCCCGGCTCCACCGCCCCCGGCTCCACCGCCCCTGGCTCCGCCGTCCCTGGCTCCGCCGTCCCTGGCTCCGCCGTCCCTGGCTCCGGCTCGTCCGGTCTCGGCTCCGCCGTCCCTGGCTCCGGCTCGTCCGGTCCCGGCTCCGCCGCGATCTCCGGGGGGTAGGCACTCAGGAAGGCAAGGTGGCTCAGCGCCCGGTTCAACTCGGCGAGCATCGTGCGGGCCCAGACGGCCCTGGGCGGTACCTCGATCCCGGCCAGCCGCTCGGCGGCGAGCACCACGCCCAGTTCGCTGGCGAAGGCGCCCAGCCAGTCATGCCGGTTGGCGAGCACGATGATCTGACGGTAGTCGCGCGCTTCGAACAGCTTCTCCGCGCCGCGGTGCATGAACCCGATCTCCGGTTCGGCCGCCGCGATCCGGTCACCGTCCAGGGTGAGCCGGAGCCGGAGCATCCCGTGCGCCGACGGATGGGCGGATCCCAGGTTGATCAGAAACTCCGGCCTGCCCGGCGCCCCGACCGTGCCGGCTGCCCCGGCTGGCCCGGTGCCCGGCCCGGCCGGCGCCGTCCCGGGCAGCCAGGCGCCGGTTACCGCCGCCACCTGGCGGCCCCGGCCGGGCTCCCCGGGGGCGTCGCGCTCGCGCATCCGCCCATGCTGCCACGCTCCCCGGCGCGCCCAGCCTGCCCGGCCTGCCCGGCCCGACCGCAGCGGCCGCGTTTTGTAATGGTTGCGCCAACCATCACATTCTTTGGAGTCGCCTCGGAACAAACCGTAGGTTCCGACGGCATGTCAGCGCAGTGGCCTCGGCGATTGAGGGACCGCGCCGACGGTTTGTTCGTCTGCGGGCTCTTTTGTAGCGGTTGCGCCAACCATGACAATCACGGTTGCCGCGTAGCCCGGGATTAGGTGTCGCAGCCCGGCCTGGCGAGCCGCGCCAGCGGGGCGGGCAGGCTCGTGCCGGCCGCCTGGGCCAGCCAGTCGAACCCGCCCAGCCCGGCGGCGTCCACCAGTTCGGCGTCCACCGACGCCTGGCCCAGCGCCCGTGCGTAACGATCCGGGTCGCTGGCCGCGAGCGCCAGCGACGGCCGCCGCGCGTCCAGGCCCAGCCCCCGCAGCGCCGCCCGTTGCGTGGTGAGCACGCTCTCGCCCGCTCCCGCCGCCGTGCCGGCCGCGGCGCAGGCGTCCAGGGCCACGTGGGCGGTGATGTCACGGGACCCGTCGGGTAGCGCGCGCATCGCCCGCCCCTGCCGGTAGCCGGTCAGCGTCCCGGCTGGCCGGGCCGACTTGCGGTGCCCGTAGTCGGCGGCTACCGCGACACCACGGTCGATCTGGCGGATCACCCCGGCCCACGCCTCGCACCGGCTGCGGCCGACCTCCGCGCGGTCGCCGCACGCCGCCAGCGGCCACCAGGCACGGAGCCAGGCCAGATCCGCCGGGTCCGGGGGGCACCCGGGCCGCTCCGCGCCGGTGACCGGGTCCACCAGGACCACGGCTGGGCCCAGCGCGGTGAGTTCCACCACGTCCAGCGGGACGTTGTCGAGCCATTCGCTGGCGATGACCAGCCCGGTGATACCCGCCGGCGGCACCGGCTGCCAGCCGATCCGCGGGTCGAGCCCGGCGGGCCGCGGGGCGACCTCCACCGCGCATGCACCGATCCGCCCGGCCAGCCCCGGTTCCGCGGCGGCCAGGATCTGTTCCAGCAGTTCGCCCCGGCCCGCGCCGACGTCCACCAGGTCGATTCGCCCCGGATGACCGAGCCCGGCATCCACCTGGCGGAGCAGTTCGCAGATCGCCGCGGCGTAGCTTGGAGACACGTGCACGGAGGTTCGGAAATGACGGGCAGGCGGCTCACCCCTGGCGTAGAACCCGCCGGGGCCGTAGAGCGCGGCCTGCATGGCCTCTCGCCAGGTCATCCACACACCGCCGACTCTAGGTCGTGCCGAGCGGCACGGGGCACGCCCGCGGCGCACGCCCGCTCTGGCGGGAAGGCGCCGTGGATATGCTGAGCGTTGCCGTCTGGCGCCCACGGACCTGTCGCTGGGGCCCGTTCACCGGCCACGCGTGAGGACCGGACCGAGAGGGAACGAAATCATGCCGAGCCTGGTGGACCCGAGCCCATCGCATCCTGCCCGGCTCCGCGTGGGCGTGATCGGAGCAGGCAAGGTCGGCGTCGTGCTCGGCGCCGCCCTGGCCCGGGCCGGGCACAAGCTCGTCGCGGTCACCGCGGTGTCCGACGCCTCGATCCGCCGCGCCGCCGCGATGCTGCCCGGCGTGCCGGTCCGCCGCCCGCCCGCGGTCCTCGCCGACTCCGACCTGGTGCTGCTGACGGTGCCCGACGATGCGCTGCCGGGGCTGGTGAACGGGCTGGCCGCCACCGACGCCCCGGTGCAGGGCCGCATCCTCGCCCACACCAGCGGCCGGTACGGCGTCGGCGTGCTCGACTCGACGACCCGCCGGGGCGCGCTGCCGCTGGCCTTGCACCCGGTCATGACGTTCGCGGGCCGCCCGGACGACCTGAACCGGCTGTCCGGGATCAGTTTCGGGGTCACCGCCCCCGCCGTGCTCCGCCCGGTCGCGGAGGCACTGGTCATCGAGATGGGCGGTGAGCCGGTCTTCATCGACGAGGACCACCGGGGGCTCTACCACGCGGCCCTGGCCAGCGGGGCCAACCACCTGGTCACCCTGGTGGTCCAGGCCGCCGAACTGCTGGGCATGGCCGGCGTGCCGGATCCCGCGCGGATGCTCCGGCCGCTGCTGACCGCCGCGCTGGACAACGCGCTGGTGCTCGGCGACGCGGGCCTGACCGGGCCGGTCGCCCGCGCCGACGCCGACACCGTGGCCAGCCACGTGCGGGCGCTGCAGGACGCCTCTCCCGAGGCCCTGCGCGCGTACGTCGCGCTGGCCAGGCTCACCGCCGACCGGGCGCTCGCCGCGGGCCTGCTGACACCGCCCGACGCGCAGCGCCTGCTCGAAGTCCTCGCCGGGGCGCCGCAGTGATCCCCGTTGCCGACGCCGCAGGCGCCGGGGCCGAACGCCGCATAAGGCGCCCCAGGCGCCGTTGCGGTGTCCCCGGCGCCGAGGACCGGCCTCCCGAAGCCAGCGAAGCGCCCGCGAGAGAGGCAGATAAATGAGAGCGCCGCGGTGACGCCGGTCCTCGCCCGCACCAGGCTGGGCATCTCCGCCGCGCGCAAGCTGCTCGGCTCTCCCGTCGTGCTGGTGCCGACCATGGGCGCGCTCCACGACGGTCACATCGCGCTGCTCCGCCGCGCCGCTGAGATTTCGCAGCCAAACGGAAGCGTCGTGGTCTCGGTATTCGTCAACCCGCTGCAGTTCGGGGCCGGTGAGGATCTCGACCGGTACCCCCGCGACCTGGACGCCGACCTGACTATCTGCGAGCGGGAAGGGGTGGCGCTGGTGTTCGCGCCCGGCGATGCCCAGATGTACCCCCGGGAACAGCTCATCACCGTGGACCCCGGCCCGGTGGGGCAGGTGCTGGAGGGCGCGTCGCGGCCGGGGTTCTTCACCGGGGTGCTCACCATCGTGCTCAAGCTGTTCCAGCTCGTGGGGCCGCAGGTCGCGGTGTTCGGCGAGAAGGACGCGCAGCAGCTCGCCCTGGTCCGGCGGATGACCGGGGACCTGTGCCTGCCGGTCGAGATCGCCGGGGTGCCCACCGTGCGGGATCCCGATGCCCTGGCCGTCTCCAGCCGGAACGCCTACCTGTCCCCGGCCGAGCGGGCGACCGCGCTGGCCCTGCCTCGTGCCCTGAACGCTGGCCGTCAGGCGGCCGGGTCCGGCCCGGACGCGGTGCTCGCGGCCGCGCAGCACGTCCTGGACCAGGCGGCCGGGGCC
>Ga0070706_100005769_pt1 | contig 11761 bp, 14 predicted proteins | sample KBSK5501metaG_FD_65476 | JGI IMG/M metagenome (GOLD analysis project Ga0070706, IMG submission 65476) | Corn, switchgrass and miscanthus rhizosphere microbial communities from Kellogg Biological Station, Michigan, USA - KBS K5-50-1 metaG | ecosystem: Host-associated > Plants > Roots >...
ACGCGATCGTCGTGCTTGGCGAACTTCGTGGCCAGGTCCTTCTGCCCAATGACGCCGCAGAGCTTCTTGAAGTCCTCGTCCGTGTGGGCGGTGACAAGAATGTAGCCGACCTCGGCCTCCTGCGGGTTCTTGGAGCCGGGATAGGAGGACTTGCCGCACTGGATGATCCCGTGCACGCAGAGTTCCGTGTCCCAGTTGCCCCAGCGCTCTCGCCGGATGCCGTACCGACCATAGAGAGGAAGCGCATACTCGAGCATCCGCGTAACACCGTGAACCTGTGAGTACTCGATGAAGGTTCCCTCTCCGGAGACCGTGTCTCTCCAATAGAGAGCGGCCAGGATCTGGACCGCGGCCATCATGCCGCCCCAATAGTCGGCCAGCCAGATCGTGTGCTTGGCCGGCGTTCCTCCTCGATCAGCGGCCTCGCCGGTGATCCCGAAGGCGCCCCCCTGGGCCTGACCAAGAATGTCGTACGATGCGCGAACGCGCCCCGGCCCCCAACCCCCGAAGCCACCCAGCCACTGATAGACGAGTCGGGGATTGACCTTGGAGAGATGCTGGTAACCCATTCCCCAACGATCGAACGTCCCCGGCCGGTAGTTTTGCACCATGACATCGGTCTTGGCTGCGAGCTGCAGCATCGCTTCCCTCGCCTCAGGGCGGTGGAAGTCGAGGGTGATGAACTCCTCGTTGAAGTTGGCCCCGAAAAAGCCCAGGCCCGTCCCCGCCTCCGGCTGCCAGCGTGAGAGCGGGTAGAGCAGGGGCTCGTTGAACGGTGTGGTGTGACGCATCGGCTCGCCGCGCCGCGGCGCCTCGATCTTGATCACCTCAGCTCCCAGCTCGCCCAGGTAGCTGGCGCACGAGGGACCGAGGATGTACTGGGTGCAGGAAAGAACTCGATAACCCTTCAACACTTCCGGCTTACCAAAAGCCGTCTTGTGATCGAAGAGCTTTTCACAATAGGTTTCAAAGTCGACAGTCGCCATCTTGCTTGCCTCCTCAGATCACAGCGCGCTTCTTGAGCTGGGCGAGCTGTTCTCTCCCGAGCCCCAACAGTTTCAGGTAGACCTCTTCGTTGTCGTATCCCAGCGGGCGGCCGATCCACTTCAGGCGCCCTGGAGCCTTGTGCTGGATGAAGGGCGTCGTGCCGTAGAGGACTTTCCCATAGAGCCGGTCTTCCACCTGGTCGACGTGCCCGCGATACTTGAAGTGCGGATCCTCGGCAACCTCGTCGACGTAGTTGACGCCGCCCGACGCGACCTGCTGAGCGAGGAGCTCCTTCATGGCTTCAGCGCGTGAATGGTCTTTCTGCCAGTCGGCGAGCACTGTGTAGGTTTTGACCTGCTTCATGTGAGGAAGCCGCGCCACAACGACGCGCAGGCTCTTGTCGTCGAGGATCTCGTCCTCGAGGTCGGGACGGGTCTGGCCCACTGTTCGCCAGATCCGGTACCAGAGGCGGTCGTGCCCGCCGCCCACCATGAAGTAACCATCCTTGCAGGGATTGACAGCATAGATATTGATGGCCAGGTCCCAGTTCCCGTAGCGCGGCCGGATGCTTCCGTCCATCCCATACCACGCCCAGTTGTAGTCCAGGATCCGGATGACCGCTTCCGCTGCTGTCCCTTCCACGAACTGGCCCTTGCCTGAGACCTTGTCGCGATAGAGAAGCGCGGCCAGAATTCCCATGGCCGTCGATGTGCCCCCGACCTGGTCAGCCATCCACATGGCAGAGCGGGTGGGCCGTCCACCAAACTCCTTTGGGAGGCCTGTGCCATGGACAAAGCCGCAAGCCGCCTGCGCCGTGGGGTCGAGGTTGCCCGGTTTATCCTTAGATGGACCCCACTGGCCCTTCTGCCCGACCCAGGCATAGACGAGTCGCGGGTTGATCTCCTTTAACTGCCGATAGCCGATTCCCCAGGCATCGAATTGCCCTGGCGGATAGTTCTCGATGAGCACGTCGACGTGGACCGCGAGCTTCTTGAGGAGCTCCCGGCCTTCTTCCTTCTCGAGATTCAGCGTGATCGACTGCTTGTTGCGCATCTCGTGGAGGAAGTGGAGGCCGATCGGCTCGCCCGTCTCGGCGTCCTTGAACATGTACTCCTTGCGCCCGAAGGGCGTCAGCCACCGCAACGGGTCACCATCCGGCGGCTCGCATTTGATGGTGTCGGCACCCAGCTCCGAGAGCATCGAGGAGCACCAGTTGCCGATGATCATCCCCTTGCTCACATCGAGCACGCGGACCGTGGTGAGGTTCTCCGGTTTCTTGAAGTTCTCCGTCTGCCGGAGCATCGCCTCCAGCGAAAGGGGATACTCCTTCGCCTGATCCGACAGACCCGAGTAAACCTCATCGGGAGTCGGCGGCGGCACCGCCGGCCAGTCTAAGACTTTGTGTTTGGGAAACGTTGTCTCAGCCATTCGCACCTCCTGTTTGTGCTGGAAAGCCGTATTCCCCGCGGAGCGGGCCACTCCGACGGGGACACGGTCGTGGAAAAATCACATCATAATAGAAGATCATAATATGACATTATAAATAGACCTCGCATCGTCATGCGCTTGCGGTGCTCGGCGGCGTCGGTCGCTTGGCGAGCATCTCGCACACCAGGGCGACCACAGCCAGAACCGCGGCGGTGTAGAACGCATACTTGTAGTCCTTGTACGTGTCGAACAGCTTCCCACCGATCCTCGGTCCAATGACGCCTGCCACGCCCCAGGAGGTGAACAAGAGGCCGTAGTTGATGCCGGCGTTCTTCGTGCCCCAGAAGTCGGAGGTGGTCGAGGCATTCACCGACAGTTGCGTGCCGTAGCACCAGTAGACGATGAACACCATCAGGTAGAGCATGGTGACATTGCTGCCGGTCAGGTAGAGGATCGGCATGGCCACTGCCGAGATACCGATCATCAGGCGTAGGACGTTGAGACGGCCGAGCGTATCGGACATCCAGCCCGAGAGGATACGTCCAGACGCGTTGCCTGTCGCACCAACGATCAGGGTCAGGGTCTGCAGGGCCTCGGTCGGGATCTTCATACTCTTGGCGAACGGGACGAGCTGGCTGATGACCATCAGGCCGGCCGAGGCGCCAAGCGCGTAGGCCACCCACATGAAATAGGCGGTCGGGGTGCGCCACATCTCCCCAGGCCTGAACTCATAGGTCGTCGCTGCCGCCTTGGCTGCCGGAGCCGGTGTCCAGCCCGGCGGTCGGTACCCGACCGGAGGATTCTTCAGCAGGAACGCTCCGACGAGGGTCATGCCGAAGAAGATCACTCCCAGGATAACGAGTGTGGTGCGCCAGCCGTAATGCGGAATGAGGTACAGCTGGGCCAGCGGTCCGAAGATGGCCGAACCGCCGCCGTAGCCGGCCACGGCAAGGCCGACCGCCAGGCCGCGCTTGTCCGGGAACCACTTGGCCATGACCGGGATGGGCGTCGCATAGCCGAAACCGTTCCCGATGCCGACCAGGATGCCGAAGGTGAAGATGAGGTACGGCAGACTAGTTGTCCTGGCCGAGAGCAGGAAACCGACGGTCAGTAGAATGCAGCCGACCATCGAGATCTTGAAGGGACCGAGTTTGTCCTGCAGCCGCCCGGCGACGATGAAGGCGATCGCGAACACTACCACCGCCCAGGTGAATACCCAGGATGTGTCCGCCCGCTTCCACCCGAATTCCTTCTCCAGAGGCGCGACGAAAACGCTCCAGGCGTAAAGGGACCCGAGCGCGAGGTTCATCAACAGCCCGCCCACAACGCGCCACCATCGGCTGACGACTACCTCGGCTGTTCCAGCGGCACTCGGTACTGTTCCAGCAGTCATTTCTCATCCTCCTTCTTAAGGTATCGAGAGAATCGGAATAAGCCGGAGTCTGACGGGGACGTCTGTGGCAATGTAAACCGGCGAAGAACAAGGTTCCCACCTAAGCCGAGCGGCTCGAATACCTCGGACTCCGCGTGCAGCTTTCATGGCGAGAACGCCTCCACGCGATTGCTTCGGACCCGCGTGCGGACACTACTAGCCCCCGGGCATGACAGGCCAGTAGAGTCGAATGCGCGGGAGTCTTTAACAAGAGAACCCGAAAGTCAAGCACCGATGATTTTTTTCTCACCGGGGCCTCTCGGGCGAGCCCAGGGAGACGAGCGACGTTGGTTGCCCCGTGCGAAAACCTCTTCGGGTTGGAAACCTGAACGGGTCCGTGTCCGCAAAAACGCGGAGTGCGAAAAAGTGGATGAGACCGATGCCCGAAGACAAGAGAAGCCGTGACCCTACCTCTCCTTCCGACCCCCCGCTCCGCCTCCGGGGAGCATTGCGCCACGAGGAGTCCGAACACCTGCAGCGGGGGAGGCAAATACTACATGACGTCGACTATTCATCCTGTCGAGTAATCGTGTCGAGTCATTGTAGGGCTCCGTTTCCAGCCCGGATTCAAGAGGTACGCGAGTCAAGCGAGCACCCGTTCGACGAGCAGCGCTGACTCGCAGGACAACTTCGCGCATTCCGTGAAGCGATCCCGTCTGTTGGGAGACTTTCAGGATCGCTGGAAGTCGCCTGAATGGACAATTCCTTTCAAGGAACAACGTGTTGAGACGTCACTGCTGGTGGAGCCGGTCAGGCCGTCTGCGTGGTCAGGACGACCCGGGCGTCCACGACCGTCAGCCCCTTCTCGTGCACGATGACAGGGTTCAGGTCCATCTCATCGATCTCCCCGTGCCTCGCCACGAGGTCGGAGACCTGGACGAGGAGCTGGCGAAGCGCGGCCACGTCGGCGGGCTTGTTTCCTCGCACCCCTTTGAGCAACCTCGCTCCCCGAGTCTCCTCGATCATCTCTGCTGCCTGCTTCTCGGACAACGGAACGATCCGGACCGAGACGTCCCGGAGAACCTCGACCAAGATCCCGCCCATGCCGAACATCACGGCATGGCCAAACTGGAGATCGCGGGTCACCCCGATGATGATCTCGCGTCCCGATGCGGCCATGGCGCTCACGAGGACTCCGCCCTGGCGCGCCCCGAGTCGTTGCACGATGCCGGCAAGATCCCGAAACGCTTTCCGGACCACTGCTTCGTCCCTCACACTCAGGATGACTCCCCCAACGTCGCTCTTGTGCGTCACGTCCAAGGAGTTCATCTTCACCGCGACGGGATACCCGATCTCCCGGGCAGCGGCGACGGCCTCCTCCTCCGTCGTCGCCTGCCGCGAAGGGACGACGCGGATTCCCTCGCGCGCCAGGAATCCCATCGAGTCGGCCGGGGAGAGGGACTTTCCGGCCGACCCGGGGGAGGCAGACGCCGGAGGCGCCTCTGTCGCCCGAGGGAAGAGATCACGAGCGAAGTGGGCATGACAGGACAACGCGTTGACGGCGCGCTCCGGCGTGGGAAACACCGCGATCCCCTTCTCGTGAAGAAGAAGCCGTTCGGCCCGTTCGACATCGGCGCCGCCGAGATACGCCACGAGGTCGGGTCGGCCCGGCTCCATGATCTTGGACGCGCCGGGGATCGGATCCCCGAAGATCGTCATGACGACGTCGTACTGATCCCGTGCGGCGGCGATGACATGGCGGTAACGCTCAGCGTCGGTGTCGCCCGTCAGATCGAGCGGGTTCCCGACGATGCAGTGAGATGGCAGGATCTCCCGCAATCGTGACGCCAGAGGAGCGGGGAGCGGGCTGACGCGGAACCCGTTCTCCTCCGCGACGTCCGTGGCGATGATCGCCGATCCTCCGGAACTCGTGACGATGAGCATGCGTGGCCCGGCGGGAAGCGGAACGTAGGCGAGCGCTTTGGAAAAATCATACAACTCCTCGAGGGAGGTGGCGCGGTGGATCCCGAACTGCCGGAAGACCGCGTCGTAGACCTCGTCCCGCCCGGCGAGCGACCGGGTGTGCGACTCGGCGGCCTTGCGTCCCTGCTCGGTCCGTCCGGCCTTGAAGATCACGATGGGCTTCTGACACTCCTTGACGGCGGCCAGGAATTTCCGGGCGTCCTTCACCCCCTCGATGTACAGGGTGATCACCTTCGTGTTCGGATCGGAGGCGAAGAACTCGATCAGGTCGGCTTCATCCACGTCGACCCTGTTTCCCATGCTCACGAACGCCGAGAAGCCGAGCTTCTCCTCTGCGGCCCAGTCGGCCAGCGCGGCGCCGACAGTCCCGCTCTGTGACGCGATCGCCATAGCGCCTCTTCGGCTGATGAGTGGCCAGGAGGCGCAGAGGCCGTGGTGCGGGTAGTTCACGCCCTGACAGTTCGGTCCGACGACGCGGATGCCACACTGGGTCGCGTTCCGCGCAAGCTCCTCCTGGAGACGGACTCCGTCCCCGCCCGCTTCGCCGAATCCTCCGGTGATGACGATGGCCGCGCGGACCTTGCGCTCGCCGAGCTGGAGAATGGTGGCGGGGACGGAGGCCGCAGGAATGATGACAACGGCGAGATCGGTGCCGGATGGTATTTCGTCGACCGATTTGACAGAAGGGACTCCGAGGATGATCTCTCCCTTGGGGTTTACCGGGATGACCTCGCCGCCGAACCCCGCGGCGAGGATGTTCTTGAGGATCTGGAATCCTTTTTTCTCGGGTTTTGCGGAAGCGCCGATGACGGCGAGGCGATCGGGGCGAAAAAGCGGCTGGAGGGAATCACTCATGTCGCTCCTCCGGATCGTCGGTGCCGGAAGTCTATCCCGTAACGTCAGAGCTGCGTCTCTATAATGAGGTGTCGGAAAGCCATGACGTACGAGTTTCTGACAGTCCGAGTGGAAGACCGCGTTGCATGGATCGAGTATCGACGTCCGCCACTGAACGCCATCGACTGGAAGATGCTCCGCGAGATCCCGACAGCATTGAACGCCTTCCTTGCCGACCCCGACGTCCGCGTCGTCGTATTCGCCAGCGCGGTCGAGAAGTACTTCTCCACCGGCGCGGATCTCCGCGTTTTCCAGGACATGCGTCAGCAGGACATGCGCGAATGGGTTCAGACCTGTCACGCACTCGTCCGACAAATACGTCAGGCCCCCAAACCGCTTCTCGGCGCGATTCATGGCACCGCCGTCGGCGGTGGGCTCGAAATAGTCCTGAACTGCGATATCCGTTTTGCCGCGGCGGACGCACGGCTTGGCCAGCCAGAGATCAACATCGGGTTCATTCCCCCCGTCGGCACCACGCAGTCGTTGCCCAGACTTCTCGGACGTTCGCGTGCTGTGCGATTTCTGTACGAAGGAACGCTCGTCTCCGCTCAGGAAGCCCAGAGCATTGGGCTGGTGGACTTCGTCGTGCAACCTGAAAGGCTTCGCGAAGAGGTGCAAGCGTACGGGGCTGCCCTGGCTCGCAAACCGGCGGAAGCCCTCGCAGCCATCCGCCGGTGTGTCACAACCGGCCCTGACATGTCATTTGAAGATGCACTGGCCATGGAGCTCGAGGCGGCAGTCCACCTCTCCGGTACTCCCGACTTCAGCGAGGGGATTCGCGCCTTTCGCGAGAAACGACCGCCGAAATGGAAGTAGTGATGAAACGCACCGACAGGCCTCACGTCGCCAGATGCACCGCTCGATATAAGCCATTCGGATTCCACCGATCGGCAAAGAGTAGTCACCATAGAGCGCCGCCCAACCGCAAGGCGCCGTCCGATGTCTGCCGCCTGCTCCAGCTCGCCGAACACACTAGTGTAGTGGAGACCGAAAATCCCTTACGTTTCGCTGGTGCCGCTTGCAGCCGAGAAGCAAGGAGCGAGGAGGAGGCGACGTGGTGACATTGTCGACGACGAGCGACGTGGCAGATCGGCCGCGCAGGTCGCGCCGGGTGTCCTGGGTGATCTCGCCGATCACTTCGCCCGGGTACTTGTCGCGGCTCTCGAACATTCTGAGAGTCAGCATTTTTCTGCGCCTCCTCAACCTTGATCGTCTAACGCAAATGGTATGGAACGGAAATCATGTTTCAGCGTGTCGCCGATTCTCCGGTGCTAAGATGCCACGCCGCTGAGAAGCCGGGAAAAAGTCTAGAAGTCGGAACTTGTACGTCCCGGCGAGGGCTGCCGCATGGTCGACTCGCGTGTCCATCGAAAAATCACGATCTCGAAGGAGCATCTTATGAGCGAGACCTTTGAGCGCGGCTGGCTGTATCAGAAAATCGTAGAGGAGAGTCCGATCGCAATCCTCTGTGCGGATCGGGAAGGGAAGATTCGCTTCTGGAACTCGGGGGCCGAGGCCATGTTCGGCTATCGCGCCGTAGAAGCGCTCGGGAAATCGATGGAACTGATCATTCCAGAGAATCTGCGCGCCCGACACTGGGAAGGGTGGGCCAGAGTCATGGCGAGCGGCATGACGAAGTATGGCCGCGACGCGCTGGCAGTGCCGGCCATCAGGAAGGATAGCTCGCGGATTTCCATCGAATTCAACATCATCCTTCTCCGCGCGCCGACGGGAGAGGTCTTGGGAGCCGCAGCGATGGTCCAGGATGTGACGGCGCGGTGGCAACAGCAGAAAGAGCTGAAAGCACGCCTCGCAGCCCTCGAAGCGAAGGCGGCGGCAAGCGGCGCGACCGGCTGAAGGATCTTCATGAATTTTGAAAGGGCCACCGATCTGGCTGCGCCAGACGGCCACTCGATTCCCGCATTTCTCTTGTCGCCCCCTTCTCCACTCGGCGGCGTAGTCGTCTGCCACGGTTATGGCGGGGCGAAGGAGCAAATGCTCGGCGTTGCGGCGTCCGTGGCTGAGAAAGGAATGACCGCACTGGTGATCGACCTGTGCGGGCATGGTGAGAACACGGCGCCGATCGGCCCGGCGATGTGCGACGAGCTGGAAGCGGCTCTCGCCTACGTCCGGCGGTTCGGCCGCGCCGCCGTCGTGGGCCACAGCCTGGGGGGACGGCTGGCGCTCATGTCGTCTGCGGAAGTGATGGTGGCAATGTCGCCGTCCGTCATGACGCAGATGTCCCCCCAGGGCAAGTGGATGTTCGAAAACCTTCCGAGCCCCGGAGTCCGGGAGCCGTATTCGGGGTATGTCCTCGAACTGCTCGAGAAACTGGGGCCCGTACCGTCGCATCGCCATCCATGCCTCCTCCTCTATTCCGAGCGGGACATCCAGACGCTTCTCGATGGCGCCACGAATTTGCAAGCCCAGCTCCCGTTGGCCGAAAAGCGCCTCGTCTCCGAGGACATTCGTCCGGACATTCAGCACGAAAATGGCCTGATCCGCTATCTTCCGCGTTGGTTCAATCACGGCGATCTCCGCTTCAACCGCTCGGCCCGCGAAACCGCCGGCACCTGGCTGGCCGATCAGCTCGTAGGGCGTGAGCCACGCCGTTCTGTGTGCTAGGGTTCGCAGCAGCAGGAGCGAGACCATGCAGTGGGAATACTTCGATAAGATGGTCATCTTCAGCGACACGGAGGAGGGGATGCTGAGCGGGTTGGACGCTTGGATCAACGGTGCTGGCGCCGATGGTTGGGAACTCGTCTCCTCCGCCCCCCTCATCGCCCCGAACAAGGATGGCGTCGCCTACGGGACGATAGGCCTGCATCTGATCTTCAAGCGGCCGGCGGTAACTCCGCAAGGATCGTGAGCGAGCCATGGCTGAGTTGAAAGGCACGGCACTGATCGAGAACCGCTACGGCCCCCTTGGGAGCGGCGGACAAACCTTGACGATCAAGGATGCCGTCTATTCGGTCTCCGACCTGCTGGTCCGCATGGGACTCAACTTCGACGACAGCCGGGCCATCGACGTGCTCGAGCTACAGGATGGGCGCTATGTCTTCCGTTACTACGACGGACAGGACCAGCGTGTCGTTGCTCTCGAGTTCGACGCAGACTTCCGCAGTCTCGCCGAGGTGCGCGCGCCGTTTCCCGAGTGGAACGGAGACGAAGAGTATTTCCCGCAATACTGCGGCCATTAAGATCAGGTCACGAGATGCGATACGAGAACCTTGGCTTCGAGCCGGACGGCTCCATCACCGTCGTGACGCTGAATCGTCGAGAGAGAACATCAACGACTACCCGTCAGATCTTTGACCTCTGCGGCGAGGCAAGCTCCGTCGCGATGGCTATCGGGAAGCAGGCTTTCTATTCGCAGATCGACCTCGACCAGCCGAAGGCCTACACCTATGCCAAGGAGATCATGTCGATGAACTCCATGGCCGTTGACGCCCAGGAGGGGATCTCCACATTCCTCGAAAAGAGGGCGGCCTGCTGGACGGGCAGATAGAGCGTCGGAAGGAGGCAAATGATGATCACCTTCGAGTACCGTTTTGACGTCCTCCCCGGGAAGCTGGAGGAGTACGAGAAGTACCGTACGGGCGCCGGCAAGGACATCTGGCTGAAGTTCCCCGGCGTCAAGAGCGTCCGCGTGTACAAGAGCATGCTGGGCGGTTCGTCCCCGCAGCGGCTTGTGCAGGTTGACCTGGAGAGCCTCGCGGCGCTCGAGAAAATCTTCTCGGATCCGGGCTTCCGGAAGGCGAAAGACAACTTCCACGGCCTGGTCACGCATGTCACCGACTCCTTGCTCGTCCAGGTGAGCGACAAGAGGGGGAAGGAAGCTCGCTCGCCGGCCTAGGAGTTTGCGCGGCGGAACGCAATCCTCACCGTTTTAGGAATAGCGTTACGGTACGCCGTCCTGGCGCACAATTAGTGCGAGGCAGACGCGTGTCCACTCATGCGCGACCTTGCGCAGCCCGCGGAAGCTGGCGCTACGAGAATCAGAACTTCACCGCCAGCAGCAACAACTCGCGCGACAACAAGCGCTACCAGGCTGGCCTGACCTGGTTGCCGAACGGCAACAACTTCAACATCAAGGGCGCTTACTCGCGCGTCGCTCCTAACGTCGGCAACAAGACGAACCAGTACACGATCCAGATGCAGTTCTTCTACTATTGATGACCTGGAGGTTTGAGCTAGCGAGAGGCCGGGTCCCGCCTCACTTTTCTTGTGGATTCTCGATCGCCTCTTCGTCTACTGCTGGGGCAGCAATTCGGTTCAAGTTCAAGTCGTAGATCTTCGCAGGCAGCTCCGGCCGGGCGCCAGCTCTGATGTGAAAGATGTGGATGCTGCTGCGGCGCGGCAGGAGTTCGCCTCCGTTCTGGATTCCGCCTTCGGAGACACGGTCTGGCTGGAAGGCGAGCGCGCCTGGAAGGTCCTGCGCTTCTTCGGAATCGAGGCCGCCTTGCCGGACGCCATGCCGCTGTCCGTCGACGCAGAACGCGCAACTCTCGAGGTCCGCTCGGATCCCAGCTTTGGTCCCTTGCTCCGCATTCTGCGGGCCGGGAAGACTCCGGTGGTCCGCATCACTCCGATAACTGACAACGATATCCGGGAGATCGTGGAAACCGCGAGATCCCGAAGGAGTGCGGTGTCGAGGAGCTCCTCGGACGGATCTAGCAGCTGATCGAGGAGCTGCCGTGGCTAAACGGCATAGAGTCGGAGATTCATCGCGTTCAGCAAGCGGGCGGCGCCTGTGGTGTCGTTCTCGGCGCAGTCGTGCGGATAGGGTTTTCGTGTCGCGCTCTGCGTTGCCAGGGCCGTCTTGGGAGGGACCCGCAGCGCGATCCCGCCACGGTGCATTGACCTCGATGTCCCGTTTCTTCGGGGACCTTCCCGGCCACAGGGACCTGTTTCGAGAAGAAAAGAGTCAGAGCGGGTCAGAGTTATACATCGTTCTCGCTGCCCGTATCGCATCGGCAACGGCTGGTTCGGCGGCACGCTGCCGCTCATCGCCGGCCTGCTGGTCGCGAAGACGGGAAACATTTACGCCGGCCTGTATTGGGTCATGGCGGTCGCGCTGATGACCTTCTTCATCGG
>Ga0070706_100005771_pt1 | contig 11760 bp, 19 predicted proteins | sample KBSK5501metaG_FD_65476 | JGI IMG/M metagenome (GOLD analysis project Ga0070706, IMG submission 65476) | Corn, switchgrass and miscanthus rhizosphere microbial communities from Kellogg Biological Station, Michigan, USA - KBS K5-50-1 metaG | ecosystem: Host-associated > Plants > Roots >...
CCCCAAGAGCTCGCCGAAAGGCTCAAGCAGCTGAAGGATGCGGCTTGGAAGCTGCGGCTCCAGAAGGCGACGGGACAGCTGGAAAACCCAAGCCGGCTGCGAGTTCTGCGCCGAGACATGGCACGGGTCAAGACCTACCAACGGGCTCTCGAGCTCGCGGAGAAACGCTAATGGAGCAACGCAAGGATGTGACCGCGAGTCGCCCCCGGCAGACGAAGGTGGGCCGCGTGGTTTCAGACAAGATGACCAAGACGATCGTCGTGGAGGTCGAGCGGCGCGTTCAAGAATCGCGCTACAAGAGAACGATCAAGAGAACCAGCCGATTCCTCGCCCACGACGAGGCGCGGACCGCCAAAGTCGGAGACCGCGTGCGGATCGAGGAGACACGCCCCTTGTCGAAGCTGAAAAGATGGCGCTTGAGGGAGATTCTGGTCAAGGCAGAGGCATAGATGCCATCAACAGTTCGGAAAACGGAAAACGGAAAACGGAAAACGACGAAGACCGTCAGCTGGGATTCGTTTCCCGTTTCCCGATTCCCGTTTCCCGGCTGGGGGCCGCGATGATTCAGATGGGAACCATCTTGGAGGTCGCCGACAATTCGGGGGCGCGGCGCATCGCCTGCATCCGGATGCGCGGCGGTTCTGCCGGCCGATACGCGGGGCTCGGAGACGTGATCACCGCTTCCGTCAAGGAAGCGGCGCCGGATTCCCCTTTCGTCGAGAAGCACGGTAAGCGGGTCGTCCGGGCTGTGATTGTTCGGACGCGACGGAACCATCGACGTCGCGATGGGTCCTATATCCGGTTCGACGATAACGCCGCCGTTCTCATCTCCAACGAGGGGGAGCCGGTCGGCACCCGTGTCTTCGGGCCGGTCGCGCGCGAGCTCCGGGAAAAGAAGTTCATGAAGATCATTTCGCTCGCTCCGGAAGTGTTGTGATGAAGAAGAACACGAAGCTCAAGAAGAACGACCTCGTGGTCGTCATCTCCGGGCGGGACCGGGGCCGCCAGGGCAAGATCTTGAGGATCCTGCCGGCCAAAGGACGGGCGATCGTAGAGCGCGTCAATATGATCAAACGCCACACGCGGCCGAACCCGTCCAAGAACATCGCCGGCGGGATTTCGGAGAAAGAGGCGCCCATTCACATTTCCAACCTGATGCTGGTGGATCCGGATCGCAACACTCGCACTCGGATCGGCCGGCGTCGGGACAAGGCCGGCGCTCCCGAGCGCTATGCGAAGAAGAGCGGAGCGGCGTTGGCATAGGCGACGAACTCTGAACGTAGAACATCGAACGTAGAACGTAGAACGAAAATGACAGCGAGACTCAAAGAACAGTACTCCAAGGAAGTGGCGGCGACCTTGCGCAAGGAGCTCGGCATCGACAACGCGATGGCCGTGCCGCGGGTGGAGAAGATCATCCTGAACATGGGGCTCGGGGAGGCCGTGGCCAATCCGAAGATCATGGACGGAGCGGTCGAGGAGCTCTCGGCGATCGCTGGTCAGAAGGCGGTCGTCACGAAGGCGAAGAAGGCGATCGCCACCTACAAGTTGCGAGCGGGCATGCCAATCGGTGCCCGCGTGACGCTGCGGGGCGACCGGATGTACGAGTTCCTGGATCGGCTGATCAACATCGCTCTGCCCCGCGTGCGCGATTTCCGCGGCGTGTCGACGAAGGCGTTCGATGGCCGCGGCAATTACACGCTGGGGGTTCGAGACCACTTCATCTTCCCGGAGATCGATTACGCGAGGACCGACAAGTCCAAGGGGTTGAACGTGACCATCGTGACGACCGCGGGCCGGGACGACCGGGCCCGGGCGTTGCTCCAGGCGCTCGGGATGCCGTTCGGACGCTGAGTAAGAAGGGGTTGCCAGCATGGCGAGAAGGGCAATGATCATCAAGGCGGCGAGGAAGCCGAAATTTTCCACGCGCAAGGTGCGCCGGTGCCGGATTTGCGGGCGCGCACGCAGTGTGTTGCGGAAGTTTGCTCTTTGCCGCATCTGTTTTCGTCAGAATGCCAGCGCCGGTTACCTGCCCGGCGTCATCAAGGCATCCTGGTAGGAGGAGAGCACATGAAGAGCAGGAGCCGCATCATTACGGGCGACCCGATTACGGATCTGTTAAACCGGCTGCGCAACGCGATGCAAGCGGGCCACGAGAGGGTCGACATCCCGGCTTCGCGCGTCAAGGGAAACGTCCTTCGCGTGCTCGCCGAAGAGGGATACATCGGCCCATACCGCCGGGTGGAGGAAAACGGGAGGGAGCAGTTGCGAGTCTTCCTGAAGTACGACTCCGACGGCGAGCCGATCGTCAATGGCCTGGAGCGAGTCTCCCGGCCCGGGCGGCGCGTCTATGCGGCGGCTTCGGAGATCCCGGAAGTGCTGGATGGACTGGGAATGTCGATCGTGTCGACCTCGAAGGGAATCGTGACTGGCCGTCAGGCCCGTGAGCAGCGGCTGGGCGGCGAGATCCTCTGCAACGTTTGGTGAGGCAATGAGGATTCTGAACTGCTGCTGTCATTCCGAGCGAAGCAAGGGATCTGCCCCGGTCACGGAGACGGGGAGCAGATTCCTCGGGCCTGCGGCCCTCGGAATGACACAGGAACTTCGGTTGGGCAGGAGATAGCCGTGTCACGTATTGGAAAAATGCCGGTCGCGATCCCGAAGGGGGTCGAGGTGCAGGCGGATCAGGAGTTCGTCCGGGTCAAGGGTCCCAAGGGAGAGCTCGCCAACCGGATCCCTCCCGGGCTCTCGGTCGCGGTGGAAGAAGGAGAGGTCCGCATCGCCCGACAGACCGATGAAAAGCAGCAGCGCGCCTATCACGGCTTGCTGCGCAGCCTGGTCGCCAACTCGGTCAACGGCGTGACGAAGGGCTTCTCACGCGACCTGGAGATCGTGGGCGTCGGATACCGTGCCGAGGTGAAGGGAAAAGCGATCGTATTCTCGCTCGGCTATTCCCATCCAATCCAGTTCCCAATTCCAGAAGGAATCTCCATTGCGCTCGACGCCAAGGCAGGGAAGTTGACCGTCTCGGGGGCGGATCGACAGAAGGTCGGACAGACCGCGGCCGAGATCCGAAAGTTGCGAGTCCCGGACCCCTACAAGGCCAAGGGAATCAAGTACGCGGACGAGGTCATTCGCCGAAAAGTCGGAAAGGCGGGTGGCAAGTAATCATGAAGTCGGAAGAGAGAACCGAGGCGCGGCGGCGCGTGAGAGTGCGGATCCGTGAAAAGGTCCGAGGCAGCTCTTCGCGGCCGCGGCTGGCCGTCTTCAAGAGCGGTCGTCACATCTATGCGCAAGTGATCGACGACGCGAGCGGTCAAACGCTCGCCCATGCCTCTTCCCTCGACGGGGCGGCGAAGAAGGAAGGCCCTTCCGCAGCCAACGTCGCGACCGCGCGCAGGGTCGGGCGACTGGTGGCGGACCGCGCCCGGCAGAAGGGGATTGCGCGCGTTGTCTTCGATCGGGGCGGGTACATCTATCACGGCAAGGTCAAGGCGCTGGCCGACGCGGCCCGCGAGGGCGGACTGGAGTTCTGAAACATGCGAATGCACCGAATCGGGGAGTCGCGATGAGCAGCAGCCGGGGCCCCGGCGGACCGCGGCCGCCGCGCGAACGGGAGAAGGAGCGTGACGCCCAGGGACGCGAGCTGATCGACCGTGTCGTCCACATCAACCGCGTCACGAAGGTCGTCAAGGGAGGCAAGAATTTCTCCTTCTCGGCACTCGTCGTGGTCGGAGATGGCCAGGGGCGGGTCGGTTACGGATCGGGGAAGGCGAAGGAAGTGCCGATGGCCATCAAGAAGGGTATCGAGATGGCCAAGAAGAATATGCGGCAGATCAGCCTGAAAGGAACGACGATTCCGCACGCGGTGCTCGGACGATACGGTGCCGGGCGCGTGCTCTTGAAGCCGGCGGCGCCGGGCACCGGCGTCATCGCGGGTGGGCCCGTTCGCGCGGTTCTCGAGTCCGTAGGGGTAGCCGACATCTTGACGAAGTCCCTTGGGACAACTAATCCGCACAACGTCATCAAGGCGACCTTCGACGGGTTGAGCCGGCTGCGCAACGCCGACGAATTGAGTCGCCGCCGTGGCGTCGGCGCCGTCGTGGCGGCCGGAGCCGAGTCGTGACGCAGTCCAGCGCGGGCCGCCCTGCGGGCAAGACGGTCACCCTTCGGTGGGTTCGCAGTGCGATCTGTACTCCGAGAAGCCAGAAGGCCACCGTTGCCGGGCTGGGATTCCGCCGGCTGGGTCAACGGATCGTTCGTGAGGACACTCCGGCGATCCGCGGGATGGTGCGAAAGGTGCGGCACCTCGTGGAGATCGAAGGTTAACGATGGTCGAGAAGAAGAAAAAGACGGGTCAGAAAAAGCCGGCGACCAAAGCGAGGCGGACGCCCGCCAAGAGCAAGAGAAAGCCGCGGCCCCCGACGCCTGCCAAGGCGGCTCGGGAGGCTTCCCGGCCGCCGGAAGCGGCGGTCCCGCAACGGCGCGCCAAACCGACGAAGGCACGGAGTGTGCCGCGCCCTGAACCGCGGATGGCTTCCGGGGACTCCACACCACTCGGAATTCATGACCTTCGACCGGCCTTCGGCGCGACTCATTCCCGCAAGCGCGTGGGACGCGGGCCCGGAAGTGGTCATGGGAAGACCGCGGGCCGGGGAAGCAAGGGGCAGAAGTCTCGGTCGGGCTACCGGCACATGCGCGGATTCGAAGGTGGCCAAATGCCGCTGCACCGACGCGTGCCCAAGCGCGGGTTTACCAACATTTTCCGCGTCGAATACGACGTGGTGAATCTATCGGCGCTCGATCGCTTCGAGTCGGGGGCGAAGGTGACGCCGGAGTTGCTCGCCTCCCACCGCCTGGCCCGCGGGCGGCGCCCGGTGAAGATTCTGGGAGACGGGCAAATCGGCAAGCCCCTGGAAGTGTCGGCTCACAAGTTCTCTGCAGGCGCTCAGGCTAAGATCGAAGCCGCTGGCGGGCGCTGCGAGGTGATTCCGCGTTGAGCGCCCTCCAGAGCTTCGTCAACATCTTCAATGTGCCCGACCTGCGCAAGCGGGTCCTCTTCACATTCCTGCTGCTGGCCGTCTACCGGTTGGGTGCCTTGATCCCGACGCCCGGCGTCGATCCGGCGGCTCTGCACGAGTTCTTCCGAAGCTCGGCCGGCGGCCCGCTCGGTTTCCTCGACATCTTTTCGGGAGGCGCCCTTCGGAGGCTCTCGGTTTTCGCCCTGGGCATCATGCCCTACATCTCCGCGTCGATCATTCTTCAGCTCTTGACCGTGGTTTGGCCTTATCTCGAAAAGCTCTCGAAAGAGGGAGAGATGGGGCGCAAGAAGATCACGCAGTACACACGTTACGGGACCGTGCTGCTCTCGCTGATTCAGTCGTCTGGAATCGCGCTGTGGCTGGAAAAGCAGCTGCAGGGGGCCGTGCGGCTCGTACCCCATCCCGGGTGGGGCTTTCGTCTCATGACGGTGTTGACGCTCACGACCGGGACAATTTTCATCATGTGGCTGGGGGAACAAATCACCGAACGCGGGATCGGCAATGGAATCTCGCTGATCATCTTCGCGGGGATCGTGGTCCGACTCCCGTCGGCTGTGACCGGCCTCTTCCAGCAGATTCGCCAGGGAAACCTGTCGATTCTGACTCTGATCTTCGTTTTGGTCTTCATGGTCGGGATCGTCGCGTTGATCGTCTTCGTCGAGCGAGCGCAGAGGCGCATCCCGGTCCAGTACGCCAAACGCGTCGTAGGGAGGCGGGTATACGGCGGGCAGAACACGTATCTGCCTTTGCGCGTCAACACCGGCGGCGTCATTCCGATTATTTTCGCGATCTCGATCCTGACGATCCCCTCCTATCTCGCCGGGTTCGTCGGAGCGGACTGGATGAAGAAGATCGCGAGCTCGATGACCCAGGGTCAGCCTCTCTATGTCCTCCTGTACGCGCTGGGCATTGTGTTCTTCTGTTATTTCTACACGTCGATCGTCTTCAACCCGACAGACACCGCCGACAACATGCGCAAGTACGGCGGCTTCATCCCTGGAATCCGCCCCGGCAGGAAAACGGCCGATTACATCGACACGGTTCTCTCGCGCCTGACGATCGTGGGAGCGGTCTACCTGACGTTCGTCGCTCTCCTGCCGGAGTTTCTCTCCTCCGGTTTCAAGGCCCAGAACATCCCTTGGATCGGACCGGGCCTTTACAACGTGCTCCCGACGTTTGTGACGCAAGGTTTCGGCTTCAACTTCTATTTTGGCGGGACATCTCTGCTGATCGTGGTCGGGGTCGCCATGGACACCGTCCAGCAGGTCGAGTCGAAGCTGGTCGAGCATCACTACAGTGGTTTCTTAAAGAAGAGCCGCGTCCGGGGGCGCAGGTACTGAGACATGAGGAGCGGGGTCTGATGCGTGTTGTCTTTCTGGGCCCGCCTGGCAGCGGGAAGGGCACCCAGACGCGAATGCTTGCGCAACGCCTGGCAATCCCCGGGATTTCGACCGGGGACATCCTGAGGGCTGCGGTGCGGGATCGCACCCCTCTGGGGGTTCAGGCCAAATCGGTCATGGAGGCGGGGGAGCTGGTTCCCGACGACCTGATGATCGAACTCATTCGGGAGCGGCTGTCGCAAACCGATGCGCGCAACGGATTCATTTTGGACGGGTTCCCCCGAACCGTCGACCAGGCCAGGGCGCTGGAGCGGCTCCTGGCCGAGACCGGAAATGGACGTGGGTTGCGGAGCGTTATCAATCTCTCGGTGCCGGAGCCAGTCCTCGTGGACCGCCTTCGCGGGCGCTCGGCCGAGGAACACCGCTCCGACGACCGGCCCGAGACGATCCTGGAAAGGCTGCGCGTGTACCACTCCAAGACAGAGCCCGTCGTCGGCTTCTATCGCGAGCGGGGGCTGCTGACGGACGTGGATGGGATCGGCGACGTCGATGAGATCGCGCAGCGGATCGAGCGGGCGCTTCGGCCCGGGCAGAGCGCGCAGGGGGTCGCGTGATCACGCTGCGCAGCGCCGAAGAATTGGCGCGGCTGGAGGAGGCGTCCCGGGTGGTGCTGGAGACTCTCGACGTCGTCGAGAGCGCAGTCCAGCCGGGTGTGACGACGGAAGAGCTGGACCGGATCGCGGAAACGGAGATTCGCCGGCGAGGCGCCAAACCCGCCTTCATCGGCTACAGGGGCTACCCGAAGACGCTCTGCACGTCGATCAACGACGAGGTCGTGCACGGCATCCCCGGGAAGAGGTCTTTGAAACAAGGCGACGTGATCGGCATCGACTGCGGGGCGATCGTCGACGGCTACTACGGCGACGCCGCGCACACGTTTCCGGTCGGTCGTATCACGCAAGAGCTCGACGAGCTTCTGTCGGTGACGCGCAGCGCGCTGGACGTGGGTATCGCCGCGGCGCGTCCCGGCGCTCGGGTCTCCGACATCGGCGCCGCGATCGAAAGGGTGGCGATCGCCCGAGGCTACGGGGTCGTGCGTGACTTCGTGGGGCACGGTGTCGGAACAGCGCTCCATGAGGAGCCGCAGGTTCCGAACTACGGTCCGGCGGGGCGCGGCCCGATCTTGAAGACCGGAATGGTCATTGCGATTGAGCCGATGTTCAACCTCGGACGGGCGGAGGTTTCCGTCGACCGCGACGGCTGGACCGTACGGACGCGGGACAGCAGCGCCTCGGCGCACTTCGAGTACACGGTCGCGATCCAACCCCAGGGCGCGGTCGTTCTCGGTCTCGGACGCCTGGGCTCCTCGTCTGTCGATCGGGCGGCGATGGCGGGAGCGAGGGGATGACCAAAGAAGAGGCGATCGAGGTGATGGCTACCGTCGTCGAGCCACTGCCCAACGCGATGTTCAAAGTGGAGCTGGAGAACAAACATCAGGTGCTCGCGCACATTTCAGGGAAGATGCGGAAGAACTTCATCCGTATCCTTCCGGGGGACAAAGTACTGGTCGAGCTGTCCCCTTACGATCTGACGCGGGGGCGGATTATTTATCGTTACAAGTAGGAGAAGCTTACAGCTTTCAGCTCACAGCTATCAGCCAGAGGCGCTCGGCATTCGCAGCTGAGAGCTGAAAGCTGTGAGCTGACAGCTGAAGGAACGAACAAGCCGAGGAGATTATGAAGGTTCGAGCGTCGGTCAAGAAAATCTGTGCGAAGTGCAAGATCGTGCATCGGAAGGGAGTGGTTCGGGTGATCTGCTCCATACCGAAGCACAAGCAGAGGCAAGGATGAAGCTTTTAGCTATCAGCTGATAGCTGAGAGCTAAAGGGAGCTAAATATGGCACGAATTGCTGGCGTCGATCTGCCGCTGAACAAGAGAGTCGAGATCGGCCTGACCTACATTTATGGAATCGGCCGGCCCAAGTCGAACTTCATCTTGCTGAAAGCGGACGTGCGTCCGGACACGCGCGTCAAGGACCTTTCCGAGGAAGAGGTGGTCCGGATCCGCAAGGTCATCACCGACGACGTGAAAGTGGAAGGGGATCTGCGCAAGGACGTCTCGATGGACATCAAGCGGCTGATGGACATCGGCTGTTATCGGGGCCAGCGTCATCGGCGTAACCTGCCGGTGCGCGGACAGAGGACTCACACAAATGCCCGGACGCGGAAAGGCCCGCGCAAACAGACCATCGCCGGGAAGAAGAAGGCAACGAAGAAGTGAGGAAAGCAGTCGGTAGTCGACAGTCAATAGTCGGTAGCAAAACGCGGGCTGGCGCGGACTACCGACTACCGACTACTGACTACCGACTACTGACTACCGACTCGTGACGAAAGGAAGACATGGCAGAAGCAACAGCAGCGGCTGCGGTTCCCGAAAAACCCGCTAAGGGAAAAGGGAAACGCGCGCGGGCGGGAAAGAAGGAAAAGAGGAACGTTCCCCACGGGATCGCGACGGTCCAGGCGTCCTTCAACAACACGATCATCACCATCGCGGATCAGGACGGAGGCGTTCTGGCCTGGTCCTCGGCTGGCCGGATCGGGTTCAAAGGGTCGCGCAAGGGCACCCCGTTCGCAGCCCAGCTGGCGGCGGCCAACTGCGCGGAGCACGCCAAGGAGCACGGCGTCCGATCCATCGACGTCCGGGTCACCGGGCCCGGTGCCGGCCGCGAGTCCGCCATTCGCGCGCTGCAGGCAAATGGGCTCGATATCAAGTCGATCAAGGACACCACGCCGATCCCGCACAACGGATGCCGGCCGAGGAAGAGAAGGAGAGTCTAGGACCAATTTCGAAATTCGAATTTCGAAATTCGAATTTCTCGTCTGTAAACCGGCTCTCGGGTCCTGGCCGGGAAGAAGGACGCTAAAAAGTGAAGGACCTGGGAGAAAGCACAAGTGGCTCGTCACACCGAATCGGTTTGCCGGCTCTGCCGGCGGGAGGGCATGAAGCTCTTCCTCAAGGGCGATCGCTGCTTCAAGGACAAATGCGCGATCGAGCGGCGCAACTACCCGCCGGGCCAACACGGTCGGCGGCGCTCGAAGTTGCTCGGCTACGGGATCCAGCTTCGCGAGAAGCAGAAGGTCAAGCGCATCTACGGGCTGCTCGAGCGCCAGTTCCGTCTCGCCTTCGCGCATGCGGAGCGCCGCAAGGGGATCACGGGCTCGAACCTGCTCGAGGAGCTGGAAAGGCGTCTGGACAACGTTGTGTACTCTCTCGGCTTCGCGGCCTCGCGCGCCCAGGCGCGCCAGCTCATCCGTCACGGGCACGTGACGGTGAACGCCCGGAAAGTCACGATTCCGTCCTATCGGCTCGCCAAGGGACAGTCGATCGCAATCAAAGACAAGAGCCGCGCCAACGAGCAAATCAAGGCTTCGGTCGAAACGGCGCGGGCGCGCGGCGTCCCGGCCTGGCTCGACCTCGCCCCCGAGACCTTTTCAGGGACGGTCCTCGAGCTACCCAAGCGCGAAGACATCAAGCTGCCGATCCAGGAGCAGCTGATCGTCGAGCTCTATTCGAAGTAACGGGTTTGGCGGGGGACCTTGCGGTCCCCCGAGCCCCTTAGCCACACGGAGGAAAGACATGACGCTCTGGAAGGGATTTCAGAAGCCCAAGCGCCTCGAGGTCGACACCGAGACGCTGACGGCGACATACGGAAAGTTTTACGCGCAGCCGTTCGAACGCGGTTTCGGCACAACGGTCGGAAACGCGCTGCGTCGCGTTCTGCTATCCGCGATCGAGGGAGCGGCAATCACGGCGGTCAAGATCGAAGGGGTTCTCCACGAGTTCTCGTCTCTGCCCGGGGTCGTCGAAGACGTCACGGACATCATCCTGAACTTGAAGCAGATCCCGATCAAGATGCACACCACTACGGAAAAGATCGTGACGCTCGACGTGGAACGTAAGGGTAAGGTGACGGCGGCGGACCTGCAGGGAGATTCGTCAATCGAGATCCTCGATCCTGCGGCGCCCATCGCCACCCTGTCGGAGAACGGGAAGCTTCAGATGGAGCTGCGCGTCAACCTGGGGCGCGGCTACGTTTCGGCGGACAAGAACTTCGACGAGGACATGGGGATTGGTTACATTCCGATCGACTCGGTTCACTCCCCGGTGCGCCGTGTCAACTATCACGTCGAGGCGGCTCGTATCGGGCAGGCGACCGACTACGACCGACTGGTGCTGGAGGTCTGGACCAACGGGACCGTCTCGCCGGCCGACGCTGTCGGACTCGCCGCGACGTTGCTGCGCGATCACCTGACGATCTTCGTTAACGCCGAGCACGAGACGGCGTTCGAGGGAGAAGGGGAGGGTCAGCTGCCGGAGAACCTCGCCGAGTATCTCAACCGTTCCGTCGACGAGCTGGAACTCTCCGTCCGGAGTGCGAATTGCCTTAAGAACGCGGGTATCCGTACGATCCGAGACCTTGTGCAGAAGTCAGAGAAGGACATGCTCGAGACGAAGAACTTCGGGCGCAAGTCATTGAACGAAATCAAAGACATCCTCCGGCCCATGGGCTTGTCTCTGGGCATGGAGATCGAGCCGATTGCTGCCAGGGCCGAGTAAGCCATGATGCACAATCGGGCCGGGCGCAAGCTTCGGCGGACGACCTCTCATCGGCTGGCAATGTTCTCCAATCAGCTCATGTCGTTTTTTACGCATGAGCGCATCCAGACTACGCTGACGAAGGCGAAGGAACTTCGTCCGCTAGCGGAGCGTCTGATCACCGTCGCGAAGAACGACGGCGTCGGGGCGCGGCGCAAGGTCGGGCAATGGGTTCCGGACCGCACGACGGTCCGGAAGGTGTTCGAGAAACTGGCGCCGCGCTTTGTGGATCGGCCCGGTGGCTACACTCGCATCCTGAGGCTCGGCCCCCGCCCGGGAGACGCGGCCGAAGCCGCCATCTTGGAGTTCGTGGACTTCCAGTTCGAAGCCAAAGAGCGAGCTCCCCGCAAGGAGTCCCTTGCGGAGCGGGCGCGCCGGGCGACGGGCGGTCGCGTCGATACGGTCCGTAAGCGCAAGCCGGAGCCCGACGAGGTCGAGGAGCCCGAGTCCGAAGCGGGCAAGTCTCCCCGAAAGGCTTCTGCGGCCAAGCCGCCCAAGCCCTCACGGGGCGAACGGGCCAAGGGTAAGGCGTCCACTTCGGCCCCCAAGAAGGGCCCGAGTCGGACGGGCCACACCAAGAGAGGCGAGTAAGGGAGAATCGGTTCATTGATTCATCGGTTCATCGGTTCAGCAGGGCTTGGCCGATGAACCGATCACCCGATGGACCGATGGATCGATCGCGCGCGCTCGCGCGGGCGAAGCGCGCGGCGCTTTGGTGGGGA
>Ga0070706_100005772_pt1 | contig 11759 bp, 10 predicted proteins | sample KBSK5501metaG_FD_65476 | JGI IMG/M metagenome (GOLD analysis project Ga0070706, IMG submission 65476) | Corn, switchgrass and miscanthus rhizosphere microbial communities from Kellogg Biological Station, Michigan, USA - KBS K5-50-1 metaG | ecosystem: Host-associated > Plants > Roots >...
GTTCTTTGTCTTTCACTTTGACGCGGATCGACGTGTCGAGCCGCGAGCTGAAGGTCTTCATGAACGCCGGCAGCGGCACGACGGCGTACGAGTCGAAGCTGAAGAGCCCGAGGAACGTTCCCATCTTGGTCCACACGCCGATGACGCGATACGGATTGCCCTCGATGAGCACGGTCTTCCCCACCGCCGGCTCGCTCGGAAAGAGCACCTCGGCCACGTCGAAGCCGAGGACGCAGACGTTGGAGCCGCCGCGCGATTCGGTCTCGGTGAAGAATCGCCCCTGGCTGAATGTGCCGATCGAGGTGACCAGAAATTCGTCGGTCGTCCCCTGCGTGAAGACGGCGTTGACCTGATTGTCGCCGTACTTGATGTTGCGAACGGTGTTCAGCGTCGGGACGGCGGTGACCAACTGCGAATTCGGCGTGGCCGCGATGATGCGTTTGAGGTCGTCGGCGTAGTGCACCTGCATCGTCCGACGGTTGCGGTAGTTCCACCAGTCATCGACGTGATGCCAGGGCCACTTCTCGACGTAGAGGATGTCGTCGCCGATGACCGAGAGGCTGCGCTCGAAGCCGATTTCGATGCCGGCGATCGCCGATCCCATCAGCGTGACGGCGATGATGCCGATGATCACGCCGAGAGCGGTCAGGATCGAGCGCATCTTATGCGCGCGGATCACCTGAAACGCGATGCGGAAAGCCTCAGTCAGTTCGTACAGCATGTTGTGAACGGTTAACAGTTAACGGACCGCTAACCGTTATCCCTTCGCCGGCTTCTCGATCTCCACCCGCGCCCCATCCTTCAGCTTGCGCGAAATCGCGGTGTAGCTTCCCGACACGACTTCGTCGCCCGGCTTGACGCCGCTCCTGATCTCGATGTGGGTACTGTCCGCGATGCCGGTCTCCACTTTCTGCATGCGGACCTTGTCGCCGGTTTTCACGAACACGACGCGCAGCAACTTTTCGCGCAGCTCGCGCTCCTTCTGCCGCTGCTGCGCCTCGTTGGTCACATCGGCGCGATTGTCGCCGGCGTCGCGCGCCTGCTGCTTCGCCTTCTGTTTCTCGCGCTCCTCGGGCGAGAGTTTGGCGTCCGTGCGAACGGTCACCGCCTGAATCGGGACGACGATCGCATTCTGCACGGTGGCGGTCTCGATGTCGGAGGTCGTGCTCATCCCGGGCCGCAGCGGGACGGGCGGGTCGGGGATGCTGATCTTGACCTCGAAGTTCGTGACTTCCTCTTGCGAGCCGAGGTTGCGCGTTTGCGCGGTGCTGGCGATTTCGCGAACGATGCCGCGAAGCTGGCGATCGGGATAGGCGTCGACATTGATCCGCGCGACATCGCCGATCTTCACGTTCACGATGTCGTTTTCGTTGACGTTGACGCGCGCTTCCATCGCGTTCAGATTCGCGATGCGCATGACTTCCGTGCCCGCGAACTGAATCGTCCCGACGACGCGCTCGCCGACTCGCGCAGGAAGCGAGCTGACCGTCCCGTCGACCGGCGAGAAGATGACCGTCTTCGCCAGCGTGTCATTCGTCTGCTGCAGACCACCCTCGGCGCGCTGGGCGTCGAATTGCGATGCTTCCAGCGCCGCCTTCGCCATGTTGTAGCTCGTCTCGGCGGACTTCCGATCGGATTCCGACAACAGACCCTTGTTGAAAAGGCTCATCGCCCGTTTGTAGTCGATCTCAGCCTTGTCGACCTCGGCCCGATTCCTCACGGTTGACGCGCGCGCGGCGCTGAGCGCAGCCTGCTGCGATGACACCTGCGCCTGATAAACGTCGGGCTTGATCCGCAGCAGCAGGTCGCCGCGGTGGACGATTTGTCCTTCTTTGACGGGGATGGCGACAATTTCGCCCGAAACTTCGGGGGCGATCTTGACCTCCACCTCCGGCTGGATCTTTCCGGTGGCGGTGACGAGCTGTGTGACGTTCTTTCGAAAGGCTTTGTCGGTCGTGATGGGGATCGGCTTCTCGCGTTTGCGAGAGGCCATCATGGACGCCAGCGTGATCAAAATCAGCGCCGCGGCACCGATCAGCAGAATTATTTTCTTTTTTCTCGACAGGTGCACCACGCCATTATGAACGGTCGGCGAGGCATAAGGTTGCATTGGGTGAAGGCTTTGTACAGAATTCACGAAGTTCCAATCGGCATCGGAGGAAGGAATATGAAGAGGCTCCTAACGAGAACCGTGTTGTGCATCGCTGCGCTGGCAATCGCAAACCCCATCTTGCCGGTCTTTGCGCAGGAAGCACCCAAAAAGGATCAAGAGAAGAAAACTCCCGAGGAGGAAAAGAAGCCGAAGGTGACCGAGGAGATGACGGTCACGGCGCGAAAGAAGGAAGAGACGATTCAGGAAGTGCCGGTCTCCGTGGCCGCGCCGACTGAAGAGCAGCTTCGCGACCGCGGCGCGGAAACGCTCGAAGACGTCGCCGCAAACGTGGCCGACTTCACCGTTCAGAACCTGGGACCGGGTCAGAGTCAGGTCGCGATTCGCGGCGTGTCATCCGGACAGATCGTTCGCGACCAGCCGGGCGTCAAGGAGCAGGTCGGCGTCTACCTCGATGAGTCCGTGATTTCGCTCTCACTCTTCACGCCCGACATCGATCTCTTCGATCTGTCTCGCGTCGAAGTTCTTCGCGGACCGCAGGGAACGCTGTTCGGCTCCGGATCGGAGACAGGCACAGTTCGATACATCACGAACCAGCCGAAGGTGGGCGTTACGGAAACGACCGGCGAGCTCACCGGCGAATCGATCACCGACGGCGGCGCCGGCGGAAGCTTCAAATTCTCCACGAACGTCCCGATCGGAACCACGGCGGCGTCGCGCATCGTCGGCTACTACACACGCTACGGTGGATTCATCGATGCCGTTCAGCCCAATCTGAGCGTCAAGAAAGATGTCAACGACGGTTACCGCGCCGGCGCCCGTGCGTCGTTCCTATTCAAGCCGAACGCGAACTTCACCATCACGCCGCGCATCCTCTATCAGAAGCTCGACATGAAGGGATGGAACCGGATCGATGTCTTCAACATCCTCGGAAATCCCTACACCACCACGCGGCCGAAGGTGACATTGGGTAAGCGCCAGCAGTTCATTCAGATCGGCGAGCCCACCACCGACAAGTTCACCTTGGGAGATGTGAATCTCAACTACGACCTCGGCGGCGGCCGCAGCCTGACATCCATCACGACCTATTCCGATCGCAACATCCTCGTGGTTCGCGATGCGACCGCGCTGACCGCCAGCATCACCGGCGGCACGATCGCGTTGCCCCCAAATGTCTACAACATCAACGCGCCGTTGTTCGACGCCACCAAGGCGAAAGGGTTCACCGAAGAGCTGCGCGTGGCCGGCAGCGCGGCAGGAATCCAGTGGCTCGCCGGCGGTTTCTACGCCGACAACAAGCGCCACTATGGACAGAATCTCCCGGTGAACGGATTCACAGCGCTGAGCGGCATCCCGACCGCGGGGACAAAGATTGCCAAGACGGACGAGCTGTACAAGTCCGATCTGCACTACAAGCTCAAACAATCGGCGCTGTTCGGCGAGGGCACGTACACCGTCAACAAGTTCGACCTCACCGCCGGCTTGCGTTGGTACGACTACAAGGAAGACCGCACGCAGGTTTTCGATGGCATCTTTTCGGACCCGATCGATAGCGTCGGCTCGGTCAAGGCCAACGGCGTCGCGCCTCGCGCCATGGTGAGCTACAAGTTGAGCGACGCGAACCGCCTCTACGGCCAGATCGCGAAAGGCTTCCGCCTCGGCGGCATCAACGATCCGCTGCTGACGCCCAATTGCCAACCCAGCGACCTGGTCACATACAGCGGGCACCCGACATGGGATAACGAGACGCTGTGGAACTACGAAGTCGGCTCGAAGTCGAGAATCATGAACAATCGCGGCTCATTCAACGTCTCCGTATTCACGGCGGACGTCAAGAACCTGCAGGCCACCGTGACTGCCGGAACGTGCTCCTCGCGCATCATCCTGAATGTTCCGCGTGCACGCAGCACGGGCGCCGAACTGGAGTTCGAAGCGGCGCCGAACGACAATTTCGACTTTGCGATTTCGGCGAGCCACGCCGACTCCAAACTGCGATCCACTGTCAGAGACAGAGCTGGAGTCATCATTTCCGGCATCCGCAGCGGTGCGCGCATGCCCAGCGTTCCGCAGGATCAGGCGGCCGCCGCGGCGACCTATCGCTGGCCGACCCAGAGCTTCGTCGGATATGTGACCGGCGTCTGGAACCACGTTGGAGACCGTTTCACTCAAGTCGGTGATCAGGACCTCGGCTCGAACGCCGTCGTGAGTCTGACGACGTTCAAGGGCACGATCGGAGGTCCGCTGACGCAGACCACCTTCACGTTCGATCCGAAACTTCCGGCGTACGACATCGTCAACCTGCGCCTCGGCGTGTTGAAAGGAAAGTGGGACACGGCGCTCTTCATCAACAATCTGACCGATGAACGCGCGTTCCTGGCGCTCGACCGCGAGCGCGGTTTCCGTGCGCGCGTCGGTTACCTGACCAATCAACCGCGAACATTCGGTGTCCAGGCGCGAGTCAACTTCTGATCTCGCGACGCACTTTTTTGGGGGGCGTTGCGGCACTTCCGTTTGCCGCACGCCCCCTGCTCTCCGCGACAAAACAACGCATCGCAGTCATCGGCGCCGGCGCGTTCGGCGGCTGGACGGCATGGCATCTTCGCAACCTCGGCGCCGACGTCGTCTTGATCGATGCCTCTGGTCCGGGGAATCCTGTTTCGAGCTCGGGTGGCACGACGCGCGTCATCCGGGCGATCTACGGGCCCGATCGGATTTACGTCGAAATGGTCAAGCGCGCCTACGAGCTGTGGCCCAAACTCGATCCGTCGCTTTACGTCGAGACCGGCGCGCTATGGATGCACCGCGGCGATGATGCCTACGTCCGAGCGGCCGTGCCGATCCTCAAAGATCTCGGCTTCCCGGTCGACAAATTCACGATTGCCGAAGCGCAGCGACGCTATCCCCAGATCAACTTCAAAGGCGTGAAATCCATCTGGCTCGAACGGAATGCAGGAGCGCTGTACGCGTCGCGGGCATGCGGTGTCGTTCGCGATGCGTTCGTCAAAGCGGGCGGGAAGTATCGGACACAACGTGTCGACGCGAATTTTCGATCGAAGGATATCGATACCTACGTCTTCGCGTGCGGCCCCTGGCTGAGCAAGCTCTTTCCGGATGTTCTAGGCGATTGGGTCCGCCCCACGCAGCAGGAAGTCCATTACTTCGACGTGCCGAAAGGATCAAAGCGCTTCTCGCCTCCCGAGATGCCGATCTGGATCGACTTCGGCGAGCGCATCATCTACGGCATCCCCGCAATCGACAGTCACGGTTTCAAAGTCGCCGACGACACGCGAGGAGCTCGCGTCGATGCGCCTCGCGAGAAGCGGACGCTGAACAAGGAAGATCTGGAACGGACTCGACGCTTCCTCGCCGAGCGATTCCCCGATCTGGCGAAGGCGCCGCTGGCATCGACCGAGTTTTGCAACTATGAAAACAGTCCCGACGGGAACCTGATCATCGATCGCCACCCTCACGCGGACAACGTCTGGCTCGTCGGCGGCGGTTCCGGCCACGGCTTCAAACTCTCGCCGGCGGTCGGCGAGATGGCGGCGCAAGCGATCGTAAACGGCAAAGACGTTCCGAAGTCGTTTCGCCTCAATCCCGCGCGCGACACGAGCAAAGCCAAAACGCAGTTCGAGCGGAAAAAGGGTTAACGGTTAACGGTTAACCGTTTACCGTTACACCGTTACACCGTTACACCGTTACACCGAACGGAATGGCCCGAAGGCGTGTTCTAAGGACCATGAAGAACTCCTGGACCGGCGGCGAGGCTGCGCGAGCCCTCGAGCCTCATGAGGAGAACCTTGCAGTGGCCGTCCATCGACACGACCCGGGAGCTTTCGAGCGCCTGATCGAGCGGTTTGAAGCGCCGCTGTACAGCTATGCGCACGGCATCCTGCAGAACGCGTTCGACGCCCAGGAAGTCGTGCAGGACGCCATGATGCGGGCGCATCGCGCGCTCACCCGTCAGTACGACGAAGCGCGTTGTTCCGCCCTGGCGCTGCGGCCGTGGCTGTTCCGCACGGTCCGCAATCTTTGTCTGAACAAACGGCGTGGAAAACGCCATCAACTGGAGCAGCCGCTCTCCGAATTCGACGACGGCCGTATCGGTCCGTTCGTCCGTCTGGAAGGATCGGACCTCGAGCGGAAGCAGGAAGTCGAATTGCTGCGCCGCGCGATCGCGCTCTTGCCGGTCGACGCGCGCGAGCTGATCATGCTGCGGTTCATGGAAGAGATGTCCTACGGCGAAATCGTGAAGACCATCGGAGGGTCCGAGGCGTCTTTGCGGGGAAAGGTGTTCCGGTCGCTTAAACTGCTGCGGGAGGCGCTGGAGAAAAAGGGAGTCGCGTATGCGGTGTAGACCAACACTGACGCGCGTCGATGCGCTTCGCACCGGAGAGCTTCCGAGAGAAGAGCATCGCGCGGTCGAAGAGCACTTGAAGACATGCAAGAGCTGTGAGGATTCGGTCGACGACGTTGGCAGTCTTGCGCAAGCGGTCAAAGGTCTGCGCATCGAGCCGCCGCGCTCGATCCGCGAGACGCTGCGCACCACCGATTTTTTCGATCGTGTTGAAGATGTCTGGGTGGCATTCGCGGATCGGTCGATTCGCATGATCAGCGGGCACTCGCTGGACGATCTTCGCGATCGCTATGCCAAACGCTATGGCCGCTCGCTCGAGCGCGCGACGGTCCCCGAGCCGCTTCGCAAGCAAGTGATCGACGCGCTGCACGGCGCCGGCGTCGACAAGCCGGCCATCGACTTCACCGAAGCGTCGGAGCTGGAACGCAGTGTCGCAGAGGCGCTGCTCAGCATTCCGCGCGGCGAAGTGCGCAGCTACTCCTGGCTCGCGCGACAGGTCGGCAAACCGAAAGCGGTGCGCGCGGTCGCCAATTACGTCGCGCGCAACGTTCTGCCGTTCGTCGTGCCATGCCATCGCGTGGTGCCGGCCGGCGGCGGCGTCGGCAAGTATGGTTACGGCCCGAAGATGAAGCGCGATCTGCTGAAACGCGAAGGAGTCGACGTCGATCAGCTCGACGCCCTGGCGCGCGAAGGCATCCGCTTCATCGGTTCACGCACCACAAAGATTTTTTGCTGCCCGACGTGTCGGGACGCGCGTCGGATTCGCGAGGAAAACCGCGTCCCGTTCCACGACGCGGACGAAGCAGCCGGGAAGGGATTTCGTCCATGCCGGCGATGTCAACCAGCGGCGGCGTAGTCGTGCAGATGCCGCTGTTCCAACAGGCGCCGCCGAGGTCGGCGGCGCTCCACGACGTGCACGCGATCTCGATTCCTGCGCGCGCGTTCACCGGCGATTTCTATTTCATGCATCGCGCGGCAGATCGTTTGTGGTTTGCGCTGGGCGACGTCGCAGGCAAAGGCCTGACGGCGGCCGTGGTGATGGCAATGATTCAGGAAGAGCTCGAAGAGCGGATCGTGTCATGCGCGCGCACCGCCTGCGATCCGTCCGTCACCATGACGCGCCTCCACGCCTTCCTCAAGCCGCTCATGGCTGCCAACAAGTTCGCAACCGTCATCATCGGAAATCTCCACGACGACGGAACGCTGATGATCGCGAACGCCGGACATTGTCCGCCGATGATCGTGCGCGCGAGCGGCGCGATCGAAGAAGTGGCGTCGACAGGCCCGGTGATCGGCATCCTCCCCGATTCCAATTGGACGACGTTCAAGACGAAACTGCAGCGCAGCGAGTCGCTCGTGCTCTACAGCGACGGCGTGATCGAAGCGGAAGACTTCGGAATGGGGCGACTTGCCGCCGCCTTGCACGGCCGCAATTCAAAGGAAATCGCGGAGAGCATCGCCGCGGACGTCGAACATCACGCCGGCGGCTGCCGCAACGACGATCTAACGATTCTGGTGATCACGCGATAACATCCCGCGAATGCTGAGTCTGGCGTTCGCCGCCTGGAGCGCTGTCGTCTCCCTTCCGCCGCCCGCCCCGTGGGATGGCAAGAGCCGTCAATTGATCGCGAAGCCCGACGATCGCTGGATCACGATCGCGGAGAAAACCTCGTTCCACGCGACGTCGACCTACGACCAGACCGTGATCTGGCTCCGGCAACTGGCGGCCGTCGTCCCGGAGGTCCGCCTGGTTTCCCTCGGCCGCTCGCCGGAAGGGCGCGACATCTGGATGGTCATCGTGTCGCGCGATCGCCTCTTCACGCCCGAAACGCTGCAGCGCAGCGCGCGCCCGTCACTGCTCGTGCAAGCCGGAATTCACGCCGGCGAGATCGACGGCAAGGACGCCGGCCTGATGTTCCTGCGCGAGCTGACGGTCAACGGGCGGTGGAGGTCGCTTCTCGATCGCGCGAATTTCATGTTCGTCCCGATTTTCAACGTCGACGGTCACGAGCACGCATCGCCGTACGGCCGCATCAATCAGCGCGGACCCGACGTCACCGGCTGGCGCACCAATGCGCAGAATCTCAACCTCAATCGCGATTACACCAAGGCGGACACCGACGAAGTGCGCGCGATGATCGCCGCGCTCGACCGCTGGCATCCCGATCTCTACATGGACATTCACGTGACCGACGGCGCCGACTATCAATACGACATCACCTTCGGATGGAACGCAGGCGTGCATTCGCCGCAGAGCGCGCGCTGGCTCGACGTCACCCTCGCGCCCGCGGTGCGCGGCGCATTGCGTAGCATGGGACACATTCCGGGGCCGCTGATTTCTGAGGATCCCGCCAACGGCCTGACCGTGGTCACGCTGCCGCCCCGATTCTCGACGGGCTACGGCGACCTGCGACACATTCCGTCGATTCTCGTCGAGACGCACTCGCTCAAACCGTACGAGCAGCGCGTGCTCGCGACGCTCGTCCTCATCCAGTCGGCATTTCAAACGCTGGGCGTCGAAGGCGTGGGACTCAAGCGCGCCGCGATGGTCGACACCGAATCGCGCCCGAATCCGGTGCCGCTGGAGTGGCGCATTCCGTCCGCCTCGGCCGTCGTCGAGATGCTCGATTTCCTCGCCATCGAATCGCACACATTACCCTCAACAATTTCCGGCGCGCCGCGCGTGGAGTACACCGGCAAACCGGTCACGAAGCATCTCGCGGTTTACAGACAAAACGAAGTCTCGGTCAGCGTGCCGCGCGCCAGAGCGTATTGGATTCCCGCCGCCTGGAACGAAATCGCCGACCGCCTGAAGATCCACGGGATCTCCGTCGATCGCATCAGCGAAGCGCGCGACGTCAACGTCGACATGTACCGGCTCGACGATCCGAAATTCGACGCCGAGCCGTTCGAAGGTCACACGCGCGTCGTTGCGAAACCGCGCATCGAGCGGCGCACCGAACGATTCCCGGCCGGATCGTTTCGCGTCAGCACCGAGCAGCCCCTCGGCGATCTGGTGGCGGTCCTTCTCGAGCCTTCGTCGGCCGATTCGCTCCTGCAGTGGGGATTTTTTCATTCGATTTTTCAGCGCACCGAGTACGCCGAGGCCTACGTGACGGAAGCGATGGCCGAGCAGATGCTGGCAGCCGATCCGGCGCTCAAAAGCGAGTTCGAGCAGAGACTGGCGACCGATGAGGGATTCCGCGCAAGCGCCGCGCAGCGTCTCGATTTCTTTTACTCGAGGACGCCATTTGCCGACCCGCGGTGGCGGCTTTATCCGATCGCCCGGGAGCGGTAGGGCGGGCGCGCTTCATGAATAACGGAGGAGACCCGGCTCATGCCGAACACAACACCAACGGACAATCGCCGCAGCAGGCAGCCGCGCGCTATCGACGACGAGGACGACACTCTTCGCGAAGTCGGTGAGGATCAGGAGTTCGAGCTCGACGACGAGGTCGATCCCGCCGATCGCCGGCGCGATCCGCTGCGTCAGCCGCACTAGTACAGCACTAGAGCTCGAGCAACCAGAGGCCGGTTTCGGAGTCCTGACGGCGCGTCAGACGCGTTCCGTAATCGACGATAAAAACTTCGAGGGTTGGATACACAACGCCGCGCACGAGGTGTCCGCCCACCGTCGATCCGTCACGCCGGCCTAACACGGCATGCGCGTGAATTTTCACGCCCTCGCCCGATCGCGCGATGCTTCCGCTCAGCGAGGTCACTTCGACCTGCTCCGGGATCTCGATGTTCTCGTACTGTTTCGTCGCGCGGTTCCAGTAAGCAACGATCGCGCTCTCAAATGCTCCGATGGCGGAGAAGTTCGCACCTTCGACGCCGTTCTTTTTCGCGAAGTCAGTCACCGACGCAAAAAATTCGTCGCTCGGATCGAGAACCACCAGATGATCGCGATGCGATGGAAAGTCCCGCGCCTTCATTGTCCGAGAAACATATCAGCGATCTCGAGCGCGGTCTTGTACGGCGTCCCTTCGTTGCGATTCGTGAGGATGACCACGGTCAGGTGGCGATCGGGAAAACGGACGATGGCGTTGCGAAATCCGATCGTCTCGCCAGTATGCGACACGACGCGCTGGCCGGCGTGCTCGCTGATCCGCCATCCGAATCCGTAGCGCACAGCCGGATCGTCAGTCGGCGTCGCCGGCACGAGCGCCTCATCGAATCTGCCGTTCTCGAGCCATGCGATCCAGTGGACCAGATCATCCGCGGACGAGTAGATGCCGCCGTCGCCGAGGACGGCGCTGGTCAGGCTCTGGTCGGTGCGACGCCATTCGCCATCGGTGCGACTATATCCGTACGCGCGATTCGCGACCGTGGAGACGCCTTGCTCAAACGCCACAGTCGCGTTCATTCCCGCCGGCTTGAATACGTTGTCGCGGAGATAATCGGCGAATCGCTGGCCGGAGACGCGTTCGACGATGAGCGCCAGAAAGGCGTAGCTGGTGTTGCTATAGCGGTAATGCGTGCCGGGCGCAAAATACGTCGTGTTTTGTTTAGCAAGAAGATCGAGGACGTCAGCGTCTTTGAGCTGCCGCGTCGTCCCCGCCGGAATCAGATCCTCGTATGCCAGAAGCCCGGAGGTGTGGGTCAGCAGATGGCGGATCGTGATGCCCTGCTCAGGAACATGTAAATATTTCGTTATATGATCATCGAGTGATAATTTGTCACTATTTTTCAGTAATAATATTGCCGCGGCTGTGAATTGCTTGGTGACCGACGCCAGGCGGTAGTTCGTGTCGGGAGCGGCGGCGATCCGCTCCTCGAAATTCGCCATGCCGTAGCTCTTGCGCAAGACGACTCTGCCGCTCTGCACGACGAGCACGCTCGCGCCGGGAACATCGCCGGCGTAATCGCGCAGCAAATTGTCGATCTGGTTCATGCGGCCGGTCGCGCATCCTAGCGCGACAAGCGCGAAACTAACCTGTACTCGTCTCCATGCGGCACGAACGTTTCGTCCGGCCGCAGCGCATCGACCCATTGCACCTCCGCGACTTCTTCGGGATCGAGCTTCAGCGACGCGATGTCGACATCGCGCCGGACGAGAAAGATCTCATGAATCTCGTTGTCGATGTACGTCCCGTCATTGAGAACGCACGATTGCCACAGCCTCGCGACGAACCGCAAATCCTCATCGGCGAGTGTGAGCCCGATCTCCTCGCGGACTTCGCGGATCGCGGCCTCGACCGCCGATTCGCCCGCCGACAGATGCCCGGCCGCCGAGACGTCCCACAATCCGGGATTGTTTTCCTTGCGCAGCGATCGCCGCTGCACGAGGAT
>Ga0070706_100005775_pt1 | contig 11757 bp, 11 predicted proteins | sample KBSK5501metaG_FD_65476 | JGI IMG/M metagenome (GOLD analysis project Ga0070706, IMG submission 65476) | Corn, switchgrass and miscanthus rhizosphere microbial communities from Kellogg Biological Station, Michigan, USA - KBS K5-50-1 metaG | ecosystem: Host-associated > Plants > Roots >...
CCGCCGATCCAGGATCACCCGGACCTTGCTGTCACGAGAGAAGGCCTGAACGAGATGGGCGTAGAGATCCGTCTGACCCCGCGCCACGACGATGAGCCAGCGCTTGTTGGGGTGGCTATTCACGTGTTGCCTGTCGGACTCGGGCATGGGCTTCATCCTGGGCAAGTTCGAGCAGCAAGGAGAGGGCCAGCTTGATTGTTGGTGGAATATCAGTTACATAGGCTACCCGAGCCAGCGCGGGTGTACCTGGAACTGCCCGGTTCCTGACGAAAAATGTCTGACAGTCGAGAGGTCGGCCTCGCCAAGAATGAGAAAGGCAGTATATTTCGCGCTGTTAGCCCTTCTGGCTACCGTGTTGTCGGCAGCTTGGCCTGCCAATGCGTACGCTCAGGGTCCCGCGACAGCAGAAGGGAAAGCGCCGAATCCCCTCGAGAAAACCGCAGCCGACGTCATCGCGGCGACCCAGAACTACCGCGCCGCCCTCGAGCGCGTGCTGGCCATCTACGAACGGGAACTGGCTCGCCGAGACGAGCTAGCCGAGGTGCGCCAGGACCTTTACGAGCGCGGCGTGCTTTCCAAGCGTGAGTTCGAGGACGGCCAGAAGGGGCAGGCGGAGGCCCGGAAGAACGTGCTCGAAACCCGCCAGTCGATCGTGGACACCGACCGCATGCTGACCGAGGCGCACGTGGCCCAGGCGCTGGCGCGGCTGACGCCCCTCCCACGGGGCGGCTATGAGGAGTCGCCGGGCCTGGCGCGTTTCAACGGCCTAGGGTCGTGGGCCCTCAGCCGAGATACTCCTCGGCTGCAGCAATTCTTCATGACCCGCTTCGGCCACGCGCTGCCCATCAGCGCCTACGGTCAGACGGCGCTCCACGATCGCATGGGTTTCGATCACCGCAATGCCCTGGACGTGGCGGTGCATCCCGATAGCCCCGAAGGGCGCGCGTTCGTGGACTACCTGCGGACAGTGGGCATCCCCTTCATCGCCGCGTGGGGCGCGATTCCTGGATCTACCTCCGGCGCCCACATCCACGTCGGACAGCCGTCGCCACGGCTGACCGTGCGACCGTAACCGCGAAAAATTACTGGGCCCGTATAATCGGAGTTCTATGCACCGTCGATACTTCGGCACGGACGGAATTCGCGGCGACATCTCTCGGTAGCGGGCGAGCCAAGCCCGCCAATGCGGGTAGTCCTCGGTTGGGAGGGAGCCGATGAACTGGCCCTCGGCCTCGCTGAGTTCCGAGACGAGTGCGTGCAGCAGGTCCTCCAGCGCGGGCGGAAGGGCGGTCGAGGCGCGGTACCGCACCGGCTGGCTGCCGCGCATCCGCCGGGGGTTACATAGCTCGGCGTGGATCACGTCGGGGGGGCCGGTCCCAGAACTGCACCAGCGGGTCGACGTGAGTGGAATCGCCCATAGGTCCACCGTACGCTGACATCGCGGAAGCAGCAAACACCTGGACGCGCCATGCTTGGAAGTCCACGCCTTCGCTTGGCCGATGCCCGTGCTGAGCGCATGCAGCTTCTCCTGACAGGGTTCCGCACGTAGCGGCAGGGAAGGATCCCCCGAGCGCCGCACCGTGCGCATACCCGGGGGGCGAGCTGTCCATCGACGTGCGGACGGCATGGTGCATTCGCCTGCAGGGCCCCGGCGGAGGAGGTCTACACCGGCGTCTTCTCCCCCGATCTCATGGGGCTCTGGATTTCCCTGGAGCAGGCGGCAACTCAGGACGGCAGTCAGTGCCGGCAGGTGATTCCAAGCGGCCTTCCATTTCGCGATCGCGAATGCGATGATGGACTGCGCGCATGCGATTCACCCGCGGTCTCCAAGTCCTCGGGGCCCTGGTGACGAGCCTCCTCCTGCTGGCCGCCTTCACCCCTGTGGTCAATCTGCTGGCCTACTCGAGGGCGCCCTCGCGGACGCTCGAGCGGGCCGACGCCATCGTGGTCCTGGGCGAGGGGGGTATCAGCGCGAGCGGCCAACTCACCCAGCCGTCCCTGCAACGGATCACGGAGGCGATCGATCTCTACCAGCAGGGTCTGGCCACGGCCCTCGTGGTCTCGGGCTCACCGTCCGGATCGACGCGCACGGAGGCCGAGGCGCGGGCCCAGATAGCCCGGGCGAGCGGGATCGACCCGGCCGCGGTGCTGATGCTCCGCCCCGCCCGGACCACCCGCGAGGAGGCGCTGGCCGCCCGGGCGATGCTCGAGCCTCGCGGCATCCAGCGCATCATCCTTGTGACGGACGGCGCATCGATGGCGCGCTGCGCGCGGACCTTCCAGAAGGTCGGGTTCACGGTCACCCCGTCGTACGGCGTGCCGGTGTTGCGCTGGGGCGGCAGCCCGGGCGCGCGCCTACGGCTCTTGCAAGAGACAGTCATCGAGATGCTGGCCTCCGCCTACTATCGCCTCCAGGGTTGGACCTGAGACCGCACGATGCTCCTCGAGCAGGCATTCCTCCTCGTTCTCACCGCCATCACTTCGGTCGCGGCCTACGCGCTCGGCGTCGGCCGCCTCGGCCTCCCGGCGGGCCGGCTGCTCCCGGCGGTGTTGTTCGTCTTCCAGCTGGTGGGGATGAGCACCCTGTTCTTCCTGGCCAACCTCGGCACCGGATTGGTCTGCGTCCTGGCCGTCCGCGGGACGACCGGCCCGTTCGTTTCGGTCTACCTGCTCAACGACGCGACCCTGGGTGTGCTATCGGCGGTGCAGGGCGTGTGCTTCGAGTGCTGGCGGACGAGCCGGGGGGCGGCCCGCCGGTGACGAAGCGCCCCGGTCGGGCCGCGCTGCGGAACGCGGGCCTGCTGCTGATCCAGCGAGCGGGGCTCGTCGTGGCGGGCCTGGGGTTAGCGGCCGTCATCCCGCGACTGCTGGGGCCCCGACGTGTACGGCCGCTACGCGCTGGTGGCCGCGCTCGCTGTCGTGTTCTCGGCCTGCAGCACGCTCGGGGTCAACGAGACCGTGGGTCGTCACGGCGCGATCCTCGCTGCGGAGCGGGACCGGACGGGCCTGCGCCGGCTCCTCGGCAGCCTGCTCGCGTTGCGCCTGGGGAGCGGCCTGGCCACGGCGGTCGCGTTCGGCATCCTCACGACGCTCTGGCTGCGCGACCTGGACCGGGTGGCCCTGGCCGCGGCGGCCCTGGCCGTCATGGTGCGGGGGATCTGGCTGGCCCTCTTCGCGTTCTTCCTGGGCCTCAACCAGGCGGCGCGCTGGGAGCGGGCGAGCAGATCAATCGCTGGGCGATGCAGGGTAGCGGCGAGGCGCTGGTGCGCGGCATCACCAGTGACTACGCGCAGGTAAGCTACTTCGGCGTTGCCAACGGGGCGTTCCTGACGGGTGTGGCCGCCATCCAGCAGCTGAGCTTGGCCTTAGTCGCCGTGCTCGTCACCCTGCGCCAGGAGGGCAAGAGCGCGCTGGTGGACGATGCCGTCCGGCGCCTAGTGAGCTGGCTGACCACCGGGGGCATGACCGTGGTCTTCGCCGTGCTCCTGCTGGGGCCGGATCTGGTCCCACCGGTGTTGGGGGCCTTCTACACCCCGGTCGCGACCAATCTGATCCCGATGGCGGTGGTGCTGCTGATCGTCTCGCTGAGCAGCCCGGCGGGCGTCGCGCTCTTGACCCATTATCGACCCGACGTCGCGCTCGTGGGGGCGGCTGTCCGGCTCGCCGCCTTTTGGACTTTCGGGCCCTTGCTGATCGCGCGGTGGGGGAGCCTCGGCGCCTGCCTCGCGGTGCTGATCGCCTCGACGCTCCATACGGGCTATCTTGGCTGGTGGGTGCGCGCGGCGATGCCCCAGGCGCTGCGCGCGTGGATCACCGCCGTGGGGCTTGGCACGCTGTTCCTGCCGCTCCTGCTGGTACGCTGCGCTCTACCTGATGTTCCTCGGGGGCTGTGGCGGAGTGCTGATGCTCGCCCGTATCATCACGCTGGGTGACATCCGGGCCACCTGGGCGACGGTGACTCGGGCCGGTCACCCCGCGGCGCGCTCGGCCGACGGAACGGAACGCCGATAGACGTTCACGGCCTCTTCGTGATGGGCGGTGTCCAGCGTCACCGACTGCTCGTCTTCGTTCTCGGGCGAGAGGAAGAGCCGGTACGTGCCGATCAGCGTGTACTCGCGCTCAAGCAACCGGTCGGGGTCGTTGAAGCGGAACGCAATCACGATAAGCTCCGGCTTCCGAGCTGGCCACCTCCTCCCGAGTACGGATCGATAGGGAAGCGGGTTCTCGTTGAAGAGCCCTTCCGTCCTCGCAGCGGCGATCACATCGGTGGTCCCGGCCAGCAAGACGCCGAGCTGCCGGGAGGTGGCCCTCATCGTGTAGTGCGGATGCACGTTGGACGGAAGGACACGCGCCACGGTGAGCCCGGCGCAGCACAGGGCCGCGGCTGGGATGAGGGCAAGCCATCGCCACGGCTCCCACGATCCGCCTGCCCGGGCGAGCAGTCCCGCCAGCACCGTCGTGGCCACCGGGCCTTAACGTCCTCCAGCCGGCTCCCGGGCCGGGGGCCGCCGGCCAGAGACTTCCCGCCAGGCCGATTCTCGCCGCCAGCAACCAGCCGAGGAGGCTCACGACTGGAAAGACAAAGAAGAAGCGCAGGCCGGACTCCTCCGCGCCCGCCTGGCGAGGCGCCGCCCACACCGCGGCGATCCAGGCGACCGCGCCGCAGACCAGCTTGATCCGGAGCCGTGTCTGATCGATGCCGGCGAAGCCGAGGAAACCGGCGAACGCCGGCGCCCACAACGCGGCGGTCGGCAGAACCAGGAGCCCGAGCGTTAGCGCGCGGCGACCCGGCGTCATCCGCTCGAGCGCCTCACGGATGGCGCTCAATCCGCTATTCTGGATAACCGTCAGGCCGGTGGCGATCCCTATCGCCATGGGAACCAGGATGTGAACCTTGTACCGGTCGGGGAAGTAGGTCGTGCTGAGCATGAGCGGCGTGTACAACCCGTACCAGACGTCCGACGTCACGAAGTAGCGCCGCAGGCCGGGCTCGACGGGCTCCGGGGCCCATGTGAGCCAGCCGATCACCGCGAAGCATACGCCGAGCGCCCAGACGTTGAACGCGGCCGCGAAGTCCGATTCGAAGGGGAAGGCTGCGTGGGTGTACGGCCGTGAGAGGCCGACGAACCCCTCGACTATCCTGACGTTCGACACGACCGCCGATGCGTGGCGCCATGCGAACCCGAGATAGAGCGGGGCGGTCAGCAGGACGGGAGTCAGGAAGCCGGCCCAGAAGACGAGGAAGCTTCGCCACCGTCGCGCGCGATCTTCGGCGGCCACGGGCTCCAGGAGGACGATGGCGGAGAAGATCGCGACCATGGGCAGGGTGGTGGCCTTCATGGCGACGGTCGCCAGGAACAGGAGGCCAGCCGTGAACGTCCGGCAGAGCGACGGCCGCCCGGTCACCAAGACCGCGTAGACGCCCAACTCGAGGAGCATCGCCGGAACCTCGGGAATGGCCACACGGCTCAGCATGAGGAAGTCCACGTCGAGCGAGAGGAGCGCAAGGGCCACCAGCATGACCGCCGCGCTCACCACCCGGCGGAGGAGGAGCCAGAACAGGACTAGGATGGCGCAGCCCAAGGCAGCTGTGAGCAGGCGCGCGCTCCACAGGCTGACGCCGAACACCTTGAAGACCGCGTAGCTAACCGCCTGAAACAGCGGGGCGAGGAGCAGGTGGATCAGCCAATCGGCGTTGATGATGCGGCCGAACAAGCTGAGCTCCCGGGCATGGGCGACCCACCGGCCCTCGTCGGTGATGTAGCCGACCCACGCGTAGTAGTCCGCGTCGGCGTCCAGGTGTAGGAAGCGCAGCAGGATCCCGACGAACAGGACGGCTAGGACGAGCGACCGGAGGGTAACCCTACGCGAGGTCAGTGGCGATCCTGAGCCCTTCGATGCCGGAAGTCGGCGATCCAGTTGTAGGTGCTGGTGACGAAGAACCCGAGGGCAAAGCCGACCGCGAATCCCCAGGCCAGGCCGATGACGCTCCCCACCAAGGTAACCCGATAGCCGATAAAGAACTGACCGAGCAGGGCCAGGTGGGGGCCGACCACGGGACCGCCCTTGACGATCAGCCAGATGGTGGCCACGAAGATAACGAGCCCCAGGACGAGCCCGGTCACGATCCCGTGGACAGTGGCGTTGAAGCGCACCATCCGAGCGACCAGGAGGTTCTCGAGGGTCCGGGGGTCTTCCATCTCGATCTCCATGCGCCGCGCGCGCCTACACGAACTCGAGGAAGCGCCGCAGCAGGCTGAACTCGGCGCAGCGGCGGACGATGGCGATATAGAAGAGGAGCACCGCGTTCCGAAGCAACGCGAACGTCCAACCCCGCAGCCACCCGACCACGAAACCGTAAGCGAGGCCGAGCAGCGCGCCCGCCGGTGTCACAGTGTAGCCGAGAAGGTAGTGCCCCAGCAAACCGAGCATTGGGCCGACGACTGGCCCTCCCTTCAAGGCGAGAATGGCGGTGGCGAGAAAGAGCAGGAGGGCGCCGGTCGCTCCCACCGAGCACCCCAGAGCGACACGATCGAGCTTCGGGAAGAACTCGGCGAGCTTCGGGGCCAGAGCCTCGGCGGTGACCTCTTCGTGGTACTCGGCCTCGGTGTTCACCTCCCAGAGGTCGTGGGCCTCTCCCAGGAGCATGTTTCGCACTGCCAGGATCCCAGTGAGCATCGCGTGATCCTGGTTGTTGTAGCGGTGGAGGCCGTTGCGGCCTATGGTCTGCAGGTTCTCGAGGCCATCGACGAACTTCCGAACGCGGCCCATGAAGTCGCGGTAGGAGGGCGTCGTACACGGGATAGGCCTTGGGCACGCGGAAGACGCATCCGTCCTCGATCTCGGCCCGGCCGGCGAGGCCGATCACTTCCAGCTCGCGGGTCCCCAACTCGATGAGCCTCGCATCTGGAGTGTTCCAGAGGGCGTCACCCTCCGTGCAGAAGTATTCCAGCCCGAGGCTGCTCTTGCTAGGGTCCGGGACCATGTCCGGGCTCCAGTTCGCGAAGTTCTGGATGCGGCCGACCTTGACGTCGGAGGAGTGTACGTAGATCCAGTTATCGGGGAAGAGATCGCGCTTGTTGACGATGAGAACCTCCACTTCACCGCGGACGTCGAGAGTGCCATCGCAGACGCCGACATGATCTTCGTCAGCGTCAACACCCCGACGAAGATGTTCGGCCGAGGGGCGGGTCGGGCCGCCGACCTGCAGTGGACGAAGCCCACGCCACATTGGCTTCACCTACGAGCGTAGCGCCCACTTGTCGGGTTCTCGGGTGATGGCGCAGGCGTTTCGAATGCTGCGGCGGCGCGAGCGCTGTCGACCTCACTCTCCATCAGGCGTCGCCTACAGCGGTCTGCTGAACGTACATGGGTCTTCGGAACGCCCTGGCTCTGGCGCCACGGCCATCTGCAGAGCCCGGCCGACCTAGCCCCGCCGGTGGGAGGCGTTCTGCCCGGGCCGATGCTGACAAGCCGCGGTTCGGCTATGTGCCCACGCCTTGGTAACTCCTCGCGCTCGTGCGGGCGCCCCGCAGTGCGGCGTGGGCGGGTTCTTTGCTGGCTCGAGCCAGCTGGTAGAGATGTTTCTCGAAGACCATGATCGCCCGTCTCTGGAAGGGCGGGGGGAGGACCCCTACCAACCACGGACACAGCACGCTATCAACACGAGCGGCCCAACGAAGCCACACCGAGTTCCCCCCGCCAATCGTAGGACCGCGCCGCCGTTGGAGTCTTTCCCCCATCGATCTCAGGAGGAAATAAGAGGCCCCGCGGCTCCAGCGCCAGAACAGTCCATGCCGGTGGGCAAGAGCAGCCCAGCCGCTCCGCGTGCGCGGGAAGTAGATCCCACTCTCGGCGCGAGGGCTTCGCCCGACCCCTTCGAGCAGCACCAGGATGCCTCCAGGACGCAGCACCCGAGCGAACTCTGCGAGTAGGTGCTCCTGCCCGTCCGGGGGATTGTGATGTACCACCGCGACCGACCAGATCACATCGAAGCGTCCGTCCCCGTAGGGCACCACCAGACCATCCCCTTTGCGAAATTCAGCGTCCGGATGCCCACGCCGGGCCACGGCCAGCATGGCGCTCGACAGATCCACCCCGGTGTACTCGCATCCGTACCCGCGAAGGAAGTCCACCCAGCGACCGGTGCCGCACCCGTAATCGAGCACGCCCGCGCCCGTCTGCCCTCGCGTCCGGCGGATCCGATTCATCGCGCTTCGGGCCAAGGCGCGCTGAACCCGATCGATGCACGAGTTCTCCTCGGCAGTATCGCGGCAGACAGCCCGCACGGGATCGCCTCCCGTCTGCGCGACTTTGTGATCCCAGTACTGCTCACGATCGGAGAGCTGGGGCGCTAGCTGGTCGACCATACGGACCTCCACATCGTGGGCGGATGGTGCATGCGGTCAATAGCCAGGGTTTTCGCCTACTGCTGCGCTACCTCACAGACCGAGCCTCATCCGCTTCGGCTCAAGAAGACTTGCCGGACCGCCGCTCGGACCGGAGTGTACGCCCGCCGCGGCCGGGGAGCGGGTTACATTTCCGCAGCGGGGTGATCCGCACTGGCCCGTTGTCGAACTTGAGAACGTGAGCCCGTGCCGCAGCCTGCCCACGACCGCGGAGAGGGATTCGACGCTTGGGTGGCGCGCGGCCGTGGTGCCTGTGATCAGGACTTCCGGGACTTTTGAGAAAAGAACGTACTCACCAACGGGCGAAGGTCCTTGCCGCTGCTGCGGGCAGGCAGGCACGCCTTTGTCATGCTCGCCGATACAACGTGACTGTCACCGCACGTCTGCAGTTGTCGCAGTAGTACCCATACAGAGGCATAACTGGTCCTCCAATGGTCCGACATCCGTCTCATCCCGAAGGGTCGACAGTTGGTCCAAATGACCCGCTACCGCGACGGCCCATCAGAGGAGTCCCTATGCTCGCGAGACGGAGAAGAGGTCTCGCGCCAGCATCCTGAGCTCGGTGACGAGTGTTCGGTCCAGCAGAAGAAGTGCCAAAACGTAGGTGATCGCCCCGACCGCGATGCTGGAGACGAGGAGTTCCAGTCGGTTGGCGTGGAGCGGCCAGCTGCGCTGGAGCAGCCCGACGGCGAGGACCATGAGAGCGACGGCGCACAGCGGCGGGGCAAGGCGTCTCAGGTAGACCGCTGGAGAGAGCTCGAGCTCCCGCAAGGCGGCAATCAGCATGAAGAGACGGATCGGCGCGATGATGGTCAACCGAGCGATCATCACGCCAGCGAGCCCGAACGGAACGCCGGCAACGGTGGCGGCGGTGAGCCCAGCGTACCAGAACACGGCCACCTTGAAGAGAAGGCCCGCCCGACCGCGCGCCGTCAGAAGAGGGCTGCACGTGAGCGTGAAGAGGAGCACGCTACTCTCCAGACACAGGACCTGAAACGGGAAGGTCACGGCTTCCCACTTCGACGAGAGGAGGAGGGGGATTAGATCGGGAGCGACCAGTGCGAGGCCGATCTGCATGGGGAGGCTCAGCATGACGAGATACTTGGAGATCTTGAGGAAGTAAGCCGAGAGAAGCACCGGATCGTTCTGGAGCTTCGAGAAAATGGGCAGCGAGACCTGGTTGAGGATGGCCGCCGTGAGGCGGGTCGGCGCCTCGGTGAGACCCTGCGCCATGGCGTAGAGCCCGACCGCCGTCCCCGTGAGCAAGCGGGCGATGAGGAAGGTGGTCGTGGCGGTGGTCGCTGTGCCTACGACATGGCTGCCCGCGATGCCCACACCGAAGGTCAGGAGTCCCCGGGTCCCGGCAAAGTCGACGTGGACGTCGGGCAGCCATCCAGCAAAGAAGGAGAGAGACACGTTCAGAACGACGGCTCGCACCAGGTGTCCTGTCACCAGGGCACCGACGCCGTACCCTAGGTAGGCGAGCGTCAGGGCAACGAGAGCCGATGCGGTGTTCCCGTAGGCTTCGGCCAGCGAGCGCTGTCGGAGATTGATGGCCTTCGTGAGGAGGCTGTAGGGAACGACGCCGAGGGAGTTTAGCAGAAAGGTCATGCACAGGAGTCGCAGAGGCCACACGAGGCTGGGCTCTCCGTAGATTTGGCTAATCGTACCGGAGGCCACGAACGTCGCGGCGGTCAACAGCAGGCTCGTCAAGGCGACGATCCAGAACACGGCGTTGATTTGCTGGCGAGTTACGTCCTGGCGCTGGATGAGCGCCGTGCCGAGGCCGAACTCCTGGAGCAGCTCAACGAGGGCGAGCACGCTCAGTGTTATAGCGAAGAGGCCGTAGTCATGAGGCACAAGTAGACGGGCGAGAAGAATGGTCACCGCCCAGGACACGAGCTGGCCCCAGAGCCGCGTGGCGCCATACCAGGCCGCGGCCTTCACAGCGAGCATCCGAAGGGAGGGGGTGCCTCGATTCGTCATGGCGTGGATTCCGCCCAGTCCGGGGGATCCATGATGGGCTGCAAGGTCAGGCCTAACGCGACACCGCGCGCCGGCGGACGCACAACCACGAGGAGCGGCGGCGATCGAATACGAACAGGTCCCCGACGTCGACCTCGAGCTGCTCTACGGGCATGATCCCCAGGGTCGTAGATCGCTCGGGGACGTAAACTCCCAGCGCGCTCCCGCTCCGCGCATCGTTCGTATGCGGGCGCGCAGACGGCGCCCCCGGGCGAGGACCGCCTCAGCGTTAGCGACGGTCGTCACCGGGCCTCCCCCGATCACCCGGATCAGCACGCGCGTCTTGAAGCACGTGGAATAGCGGGCGGAGTTGGGCGCGAGGGGACACGGGACCTCGGGCGGTCGGGTCGATGCGGCGGCCCTCCTGAATGGCTGACGGGAGTGTAGCAGAGGGGCTTGTGGGAGGATAGTGCGTCGCTACGCCAGGGTGAGCTGCTCTGTTCAGGAGGGTAGCCCTCCGGCCACTTCTCGTCCGCCCCGCCCGAACCAACGTCGAAGCCAGCGGAGCAGTCGTCTCCTCGCGGGCTGCTCGCGTAGCGCTCACGGGACACCCCGGCTCTAGAAGGTCGCGCCGTCATCGGAGTCAACGGCCCCCAGATCAGCCGCCGCTCGTCTCGTGCCCGTCGGAGTCACAGATGCCGCTGTAGCGGGTCTGGCAGGCCCCGTACGCTCGGAGGCTCCGGACGAAGGCTGCGAGTCGGCGAGATGCGCGAGCGGGATCTGCGTGCTGGCCGCCAGATGCTCCCGGCAATATGCCTGCGCATCCCCGGCGGGTGATGCCCGAGAACCTCTCGGACCGAGCCTCTTGGGCACGGGCGAGCATGGCGGGGCTATCGTAGCCGAACGCCAGGGAAGGAGCCAGCAGCAGGCCAAGCGGATGCAGCGCGATGGCCCTTAGCCGGCGCGGTGCACGTAAACCTTGACAGGCTCCTGGTGGTTGACCGTGTCGAGGGTCGGGGAGTGCTCGTCCTCGTACTCCGGTGACACGAAGAGGCGGTAGGTCGCGATCAGAATGTACTCGCGCCGCAGCAGGTTTTCGGGGTCGTCGAACCGGAAAACAATGACGATGCGCTTCGGCTTCTGGGCGGGCCAGGTGCGGCCCAGCGTGGAGCGGTAAGGCAGCGCGTTGCCGGTGAACAGACCCTCCGCGCGCGAGGCGATGAGGACGTCCGCGCCACCCGACAACGTGGCGCCGAGCGCCGCCGAGGTTTCCTTCATCGTGTAGTGTGGACGCAGGTATGCGGGGGCCACGCGGGCCACCACGAGCGCGCCGTAGCAGAGGGCGGCGGCGGGCACCAGCGCGGCCCACCGTTCGGCCCGCCAC
>Ga0070706_100005776_pt1 | contig 11757 bp, 10 predicted proteins | sample KBSK5501metaG_FD_65476 | JGI IMG/M metagenome (GOLD analysis project Ga0070706, IMG submission 65476) | Corn, switchgrass and miscanthus rhizosphere microbial communities from Kellogg Biological Station, Michigan, USA - KBS K5-50-1 metaG | ecosystem: Host-associated > Plants > Roots >...
CTGAATGCCATTCGCATCGTTCCTCCCGTCGCGCGGAAACCCGTGCTCAGCGAGACCTCACTGCCTGACCGTCGCGTTCAGCTGCTTGGTGACTTCCCGGAATGGCTTGACGCTTTGAGGATCGTTGATGTTTTGCCGGAACGCCACCTCGTTCGGGCCGACGCGGATCACCTCGCCGTCGTAGAGGAGGTCTCCCGCGCGGATGAGGTAGCTCTTGTTGTCGGTCGCGCGAATCTGGGCGACGTAGCCGGAGCGGGTCTTCCAGATCCCGTGCACGACCAGATCGTCAATCGAGATTCCGGCGATACCGGGCGGTCGTTGGATCCCGCCACGGCTCTGCTCGCGCACGAGCAAGGAGCGGAAGGGGTCGCGGCGTCCCGCCGGGTCGTAGGAGTAAGCCCGGCCCGCGAGCGCCGACTCCTCCTGTTCGAGCAGAGACTGCCCGGGCGATTCAGGGACCGGCGCGATGACGGCTTGGGGTGTCGGGGACGGCGCCGCGGCCGCCGCCGCCAGCCCGTGCGCGCGCGAGAGAGTGCCCGAGGCGAGCAGGAGCGCGAACCAGGCGGCTCGTCTCATTCCACGCCCCGGCCTTCCGCCCGCTCCTTGAGCGTCTGGGCCTTCGCCGCGGCCGGCGGCTTGGGACCCGCCGGCGCGGCGGCCGGCGCCGGGGCGCCCTCGGGTCCGCCCTGCGCTGCCGTCTGTTGTCCCGTCTCGTCGCCCGTGTAGATGAACGTCTTCGCCACGAAGCTCGACGCGATCGACTTGCCGGGCACGTCGGGCAGCGCGCCGATCTTCAAGTCCTCGACGTTGATGATCCGGGAGAAGCGGCTCATCCGATCGAAGAAGAGCGCGAGGTTGTGATAAGTGCCCTCGACTTGCACCTCGATGGGCCACTCGGCGTAGAACTCCTTCTGGACGAATTCACCCGGTGTGAACTTCTTCAGCGTGAAGTCGCCCTGGCGCGTCAGCGTCTCGATGCGCTTGATCAGCTCCTCGGTGTTGCGCTTCGAAGGCAGGATCTGGAGCAGCTTGGCGAGCTCGAGCTCGAGCCGCTTGACCTCTTCGCGGAACTGGGAGAGCTTGCGCTCGGCCGCGCGGCCCTTGGCGATCTCCTGATTCAAGCCCTCGAGCTCGACCTTCTTTCTCTGGATCTCTTCCCCGAGCGGCTTGAACCAGAACCAGTGGACCGCTCCCGCCAGCAGCGCGCCCACCAGGACGCCGATGCCGAGGGCGTAGTACCAGGGGCGATCTTCGATGTTGAGGCCAAAAACCGCCATCGCTATGCCCCCGGCCGACCGTGGGCCGGCGCCCCTTTGGCGCGCGGCGTCGTCGCAACCGCCGGCACGGCGCCGGAGCCCGCTTCGGCGCCGGACTTGCCGTGCGTGAAGATGACCGTCATCTCCCAGGCATAGATGCCCTGCGGGCCGCTCTCGCGGCCGAGGTTCTTGAACACCGGCTCCGCAAAATAGGGGCTCTTCTTCAGATTCTCGAGGTAGGTCGCCACGGCGTTGGGCGAGAGCGTCTTGCCCTTCAGCGTCAGCAGGTTTCCGGCGACCTGGAGGTCGGTGAGCCAGACGAGATCCGGCAGCGCCTTGGACACCTCGTCCATCAGGCGCACGGGCCCCTTCTGATTCGTCTTCAGGTTGTTGATGAGCGAGATCTTCTCTTCCAGGCTCTTCTTCTTGTCCTCGTAGCCCCTGACCTCATCGATGATCGACTTGAGCCGGGCGACCTCCTCCCGCGCCTTGCCGATCTCCTCGTCGAGGTGCCGACGCTTGGAGGTCTGCACGATCGCCATGACGCCGATGTAGATCAGTCCCAGCGCGAGTCCCGCGATCAGCAGAAGGTTGTTGAGCCTCGCTCCGGTCGGGAGGGCAGGGCCCTTCTTCTTGGCGGCGGCCGCCCTGGCCTCGGTAAGGAGGTTGATCCTGATCAAGCGGCTTCGTCCCCGACGTGGCGGATCGCCAGCCCCACGGCCACCGCGAGGCTGGGAGCGTTGTCGGTCAGCCATTCGCCCGAGACCGAGGCCCCCGCGATATCGATTTGCCGGAAGGGATTCAGGATCTCCACCGGAATACCGAAGCGCTCCTTCAACTGGGTGTCGAGGTTGACGACGCGCGAGGCGCCACCCGAAATGAAGAGCTGGTCGATCTTCTCGGTCGAAGTCGTCGCGAGGAAGAAATCGAAGGTCTTCTGCAGCTCCTGGGAGAGGTCGTCGGAGACCGACCGGAGGATCGGAAGGATGTCCTGCATCGAGTGCTCGCCGGACTTCTCCCCCTTCTTCAAGGCCTCCGCCTGATCGAAGGAGAGCGACAGCTGTTTCTGAATCGCGTCGGTGTACTGGTTTCCGCCGAAGGAGATGTCGCGCCAGAAGATCGTGTTGGCGCCCGAGAGGATGTTGACGTTGGTGACCGAGGCGCCGATGTTGACCAGGGCCACGACGCGTCCGGGCTCGATCGGATAGTTGGCCTCGTAGGCGTTCTGCAGCGCGAAAGCGTCCACGTCCACGAGAACCGGCGTCTTGCCGGCCTGGGTGATGACGCTGGTGTAGTCGCCGATCTTGTCCTTCTTGACGGCGACGAGCAGGACGTCCATGGTCTCGCCCCCGCCGGATTCGAGCACGACGTAGTCCAGGTTGACGTCGTTGATGTCGAACGGGACGTACTGCTCCGCCTCCCAGCGGATCGACTCCGAGAGCTCCTCGGGCGACATCGCCGGCAGGGAGATCTTCTTGATGATGACGGAGTGACCCGAGAGGGAGGTGCCGAACTCAGGGTTACGAACGTTGAGCTCCGAGACGATCCGGTTGACGGTATCCACCACCAGGGACGAGTCCATGATGGCGCCGTCGACGATGGCTTCCGGGGAGAGGGACTCCAGGCCGGTCTTTACGAGGCGAAAGCCCCCACCCTTCGCGTCCTTGAGTTCGACGAGTTTGATCGCCGAGGACCCGATATCCAGACCTACCAGGTTCTTGGTCTTTCTGAACAGCACGCTTTCGCCCCACCGAAAAAATGTAGACGGTTGCGGGCTTTGACCTATGGTTATTTCGGCTGGTTTTCAAAATAGCAAAAGGTTTTTCTCTAGTCAAGGGTTCTCACCCACGAAACCATCCGTTGTGCAAAGACTTAAGCCACCCCGGGCAGGTCGTTCGGCCGAAGGTCAGCTGTCCCTTCGAGCGTCCCATCGGCCGGCGCCCCGAATGGGTCGTTCTTGCATCCAGGATTCCGAACGTGTAGGCTTCGCGGGTTTTTTCGGTCGAACGAGGCCCAACGAGGAAGAATCGATGGCCCAGCACTGTCAATTCTGCGGTAAGACCCCTGTCAGCGGGCACCGCGTGAGCCACGCGCACAACGTGACCAACCGCAAGTGGCACCTCAACTTGAAGAGCGTTCGGGCGCTGGTCGAAGGCAAGTCCCGGCGCGTCAAGGCCTGCACGCGCTGCATCCGATCCGGACGGGTCCAGAAACCGGCGCCGCGAGCGAAGCCCGCCTAGAGGCACGGCCTCGAGGCCTAGGTCCTATGGCTGGGGTTCCGGGTCAGACGCCTGGGACTTGGGACCTGCAACTGGGGGCCTAGGTCTTCTCCCCCGCCCTGGCCACGTTGTATTTCCTCACCACGTCTCGGACGCCGTGGATCGCTCGAATTCGGCTGACGATCTTCTCCAGCTGTTTCAAGTCCGACGTCTCCAGCGCTACGGTCACGTAGGCCTGGCCGGTTTCCTCGACGCGAGCCTCGATCCGGCGGATGTTCGAGCCTTCGCCCGCGATGGCCTGCGTGACGTCCGCGAGCAGGCCCGGCCTGTCCTCGGTCGAGACCTCGAGCTCGATCGCGTAGGAGGCCTTCTTCTCGCCGGCCCACGCGACATCGATCTGCCGCTCGGGGTCGTAGAACAGGTTCTTCACGTTGGGGCAGCTCTGGGAGTGGACCGAGACGCCGCGCCCCCGTGTGATGTAGCCGACGATCTTTTCGCCGGGCACCGGGTTGCAGCACTTGGCGAGCGCCGCGAGGAGGTCGTTGTGCCCCACCACGACGATGTCCGGGACTCCGAAGGGTAGGATCTTGCGGACCACCCGCGAGACGGCCGACTCCTTCTTCTCGGTATCGGGCCGGACGAGCTCCTCGGCGGGGATGAAGCGCTCCAACGCAGCCCGCGGCGCGACCTTTCCGTAGCCGACCGCGGCGAAGAGATCCTCGGGGCGGGAGAAGCCCCACGTCGAGAGCTCGCGGGCGAGACTGCCGTCCTGCTCCAGCCTCTTGAGGGTCCTCTTGAACTTCTTGAGCTCGCGCTCGAGCAGCCGGCGGCCGAGCTCGACCGCCTCTCGCTTCTCCTGTTCATGGATGAAGTGGCGGATCTTGTGGCGGGCGCGGCTCGTCGCGACCGAGGAGAGCCAGTCGCGCGATGGCGCCTGATTCGGCGCCGTCAGGATCTCCACGATGTCGCCGCTCGCGAGCGGCGTCCGGAGGGGGACGAGCTTTCCGTTGACGCGCGCCCCGACGCAGCGGTGTCCGACGTCCGTGTGCACGCGGTAGGCGAAATCGATCGGCGTGGCCCCTCGGGGGAACGCGAAGACCTCCCCCTTGGGCGTGAAAGTGTAGACCTCGTCCGGATAGAGGTCCACCTTCAGAGAGGAGAGGAACTGCCTCGGGTCCGAGACCTCGCTCTGCCAGTCCACGAGCTGGCGCAGCCACTGGAACCTCGCATCGTCGGCGTGGGGGCCCAGTCGGCCCTCCTTGTATTTCCAGTGCGCCGCGATTCCCCGCTCGGCGATCAGGTCCATCTCTCGCGTGCGGATCTGGATCTCGAAGGGCTGCCCCGTCTCGCCGATGACGGTCGTGTGGAGCGACTGATAGAAGTTGGGCTTCGGCATCGCGATGTAGTCCTTGATCCGGCCGGGAACCGGACGCCAGAGCTGATGGACCATACCGAGGGCGGCGTAGCAGCCGCTCGCCTCCGGGATGACGATCCGAAACGCCAGGATGTCGTACAGCTGCGCGACGTCCACACCGGTGCGCTTCATCTTCAACCAGATCGAGTAATAGCGCTTCATCCGGCCCGACACTTCCGCGGAAATGCCCGCCTCGGCGAGCCGCGCTTCGAGCCGGCGCCGGATGTCGCCGATGGCTCGCTCCGAGACCTTCATCCGATGTGCGACCTCGCGGGCGACTCGCTCGTGTTCTTCCGGTTCGAGATGGCGGAAGGCCAAATCCTCGAGCTCCCCCTTCACGCTGCCCATCCCCAGCCGGTGCGCGATCGGCGCGTAGATGTCCAGGGTCTCCCGAGCGATGTCGCGCCGCCGCTCTTCCGGCAAGAAACCGAGGGTCCGCATGTTGTGCAGCCGGTCGGCGAGCTTGACCAGCACGACCCGCAGGTCCGAGACCATCGCCAGGACCATCTTGCGGAAGGTCTCGGCCTGTTCCTCCTCCTTCGAGACATAGGAAAACCGGCCGATCTTCGTCAGGCCGTCGACCAGCTCCGAAACCTCCGGGCCGAACTGCTGAGCGATCGCCTCGCGGCTCGTCAGCGTGTCCTCCAGGACGTCGTGCAGGAGCCCGACGACGATCGAGACGTCGTCCGCCTTCAGGTCGGCCAGGATCGAGGCGACGTTGAGCGGATGAACCAGATACGGCTCGCCCGAGCGCCGGACCTGCCCTTTGTGCTCGCGCGCCGAGAAGACGTAGGCGCGGCGCAACAGGTCGAGATCGCTGTGCGGGTTGTACGCCTCGACTTTTTCGAGGATCTCCTCGAAGTGGATCATCGGGATAAGGGTACGACCAGAGGCCTACGAAGGCAAAAAGGGGACGAGGCGTCGTGTGCCGTGTCGGGAGTGGCGAGGATGGGCCGCCAAGAAACCGACGCCCGATACCGCGCTCTAGCGCCTCCTCCGCTTCTTCTTCGACGGCTCGGGCGCCGGGTTCGCCGCCGGTGGGGGGGCCGCCTTGACGGGAGCGGGCACGGCCTCCAGCCGGCGGCGCCGTCCCTTGAGATCCTTCCAGATCACCACGATCGCCGCGGCCACGTAGATCGACGAATAGGTCCCGACGATGATGCCGATGATCAGCGTCAGGGCGAAGGTATTGAGGACCTCGCCGCCGAGAAAGAAGAGAGCGATGACCACGAGCATCGTGGCACCCGCCGTCAGGATCGTCCGAGACAGAGTCTGGTTGATCGACCGATTGATGACCGATTCCAGCGACTCCTTCTTGGGAGTCCTCTGGTTCTCTCGGACGCGGTCGTAGACGACGACCGTGTCGTTCATCGAGTAGCCGACGAGCGTCAGAAGCGCCGCGACGACCACCAGGTTGAACTCCCGCCCGAAGAGCGCGAGCAGGCCCACTGTGATCAACGTGTCGTGAATCGTCGCCACAACCGCGCCGACGCCGAACGGGAGCGAGCGGAACCGGAAGGCGACGTACGCGAGCATGCCGATCGAGGACCAGATGACCGCCAGCAACGCCTTCTTCTGAAGGTCCGCGCCGACCTGAGGGCCCACGTTCTCGGCCGAGAGCAGGACGAAGGGACCCGCGTAGGTGCTCTGCTGGCACCATGCCTTGATCCCCGGCGAGACGTCCGGGACCGAGTTGACGTCGGCCGGAGACCGGAAGAGGGCGAGCTGCGAGCGCCGGGCGATGATCCGCTCGGCCGCCTTCGCATAGACCTCCGCAGCGTTGACGTCGGTGCGGCCCGCCAGGTGGTCCGGATCCGCCGCCGTCAGGCGAGCCGCCAGCGTCGCCTTCCCCTCGGTGTTGATGTCGATCTTGTTCGGATCGGTGGGAGCCTGAAGTCCCTGCCGGAGAATGCGCAGGACGTCGCCCGCGACGTCGCGCCCCTCCTTCGCTTGCTGCTGGACGCGGATCAGGACCTCGTTCTTCTCGGGCTCCTCGTAGCGCTGGATCCCGATCTCACCCAGCGCGGCACCGTCTAAGAGCTTCCGCAGCCGATCGATGTCGGGGCGTTCGCCCAAGCGGACGGCGATCGCCGTGCCGCCGGCGAAGTCGATGCCGAACTTGAGCCCCTTCTGGATGAAGATGGTGAACAGCCCCACGAAGATCAGAGCCCACGAGGCGCCGATCGCCCACCACTTGTACTTGAGGAAATCGATGTTGGTCTGACGAAACAGTTCCATCTTTGCCTCAGTAGGCCGTTAAAAAGTGCCTGCGGGTGTCGTCGCCGTGTCTTTCGGCAGCGGCCGTTCGCTCCGCGAACAGCGGCCGAGAGTTTCCCAACCGGAGCCCGTCATCTCGTTTGTGACCGATGCCGTGAACACTTCACCGCTCCCTTCGGCGCGTCGAGCGCCGCTCAGATCGACACGGCGTCGATGTGCGGACGCCGTCCGTATTCGAGCTCGAAAATCGTGTGCGACACGAAGACCGCGGTGAACATCGAGATCACGAGACCCAGGATCAGCGTGACAGCGAAGCCCTTGACGGGGCCGGTGCCGAACTGAAAGAGAAAGAGAGCCGAGATCACGATCGTCGCATGCGTGTCGATGATCGTCGCGAACGCCTTGGAGAAGCCGTTCTCGATGGCGGCCCGGGGGGCGCGGCCGTTGCGGAGCTCCTCCCGGATGCGCTCGAAGATCAGAACGTTCGAATCGACCGCCATGCCGATCGTGAGGATGAAGCCCGCGATGCCGGGGAGCGTCAGCGTCGCCTCGAAGAGCGCCATCGCGGCGGCGAGCAGGATCGCGTTCAGAAACAGCGCGATGATCGCGTTCCAGCCGGCGCGCCGGTAGTAGACCGCCATCGCGACGAAGATGAGCAGCGCGCCGACGACCGAAGCGGTGATCCCCTTGCGGATCGAGTCGAGCCCCAACGACGGGCCGACCGTTCGCTCCTCGAGATAGGTCAGGCCGGCGGGCAGCGCCCCCGCGCGCAGGACGAGCGCGAGATCGTTGGCCTCCTCGGGAGTGAAGCTCCCCTCGATGACGCCCTGATCGGTGATGCGGTCCTTGATGTTGGGAGCGGACTGGACGCGGTTGTCGAGGATGATCGCCAGGTGCTTGCCGATGTTGGCGCCGGTCGCCGCGCCGAACTTCTGTGAGCCGGCCGCCGTCAGGAAGAACGAGACCGAGTGGGACCCGAACTGCCCCTGGGTCGGCCGCGCGTTCTTCAGGTCGCGTCCCGTGATCACCGCCTGCTTGCGCACGACGTAGTAAGTGCGCTCCCGCTCGCCCGGCGCGGGCTTGGCCTCGACCAGCTTGAACTGGTCGGGGATCTTGCCGCCGGGGTAGTTCGCCCGAAGAGCGGCCTCCGTGGAGGGCCCCGCCTCCACCAGCGACAGCTCGAGGAACGCGGTGTTCTTGATCAGGTCCTTGACACGCTTGGGGTCGTCGATCCCGGGCAGCTGCACGAGGATCCGATCGGCCCCTTCGCGGGCGATGAGCGGCTCGGACACGCCGAACTCGTCGACGCGGTTGCGGATCGTCTCGACCGCCTGGGCGACGGCGTTGTCCTCGATCTGCCGTCGCGCCGCTTCCTTGAGGGTGAAGGTCCATTTTCCTCCGGCGGTCGAGACGTTCCACTCGGGGAGGAACCGCTTGACCGCCTCGTCGAGCTTGGTCTGATCGGTCTGCGGGGTGATCCCGACGGCGAACGAGGCGTCGGTCGGCAGCTCGATCGGCCCGAGCGTGATGTCTTTGGTCTCGTTCTTCAGCAACCCGACCGCGTCGTCGCGCTCGGCCTTCACTGCGTCGGAGGTCTTGACCTGGAGCACGAGGTGGATGCCGCCGCGCAGATCGAGGCCGAGCTTGATCGCGCTCTTCAACGCATCCTTCAGCCCGGGCCTGCCCGGGCCGGTCCATTCCTTCTGCGCGTGCGCGTATCCCGTCGCCACGTAGCCGGCGATCGCGCCCGCCAGAACGAGCAGGATCGCGAGGACGCGCCAGCGAAGCTTCTTTCCCAAGGTGGCCTCCGAAAGAGAACGAGGGAGTCTATCGGAAGAGGTTTCAGGTTTCTAGTTTCAAGTTTCAGGCAACAAGGGCCTCCTGAAACGTGAAACCTGAAACTTGAAACGGCGAAGCCTAGGTCGCTGCCGCGTTCGACGCGGTGTCCGACCCCCCCGCAAGGCCGGCGATGGAGGATCGAAGCACCTTGATCTTCGTGTTGTCCGAAATCTGGAGGATCACGAAGCCGCGCTCGTCGTCGAGTGCGGTGATTCGGCCGAAGATGCCCCCGCCCGTGATCACCTCGTCCCCCTTCTTCAGCTTGGAGAGCATCTCCTGCGCCTTCTTCTGCTTCTTGCGCATCGGAGCGATCAGGAGGAAGTAGAAGATGACGAAGATGAAGATCATCGGGAGGAACTGGACGATTCCTCCCGCGGGACCTGCCGGCGAGGGCGTGGCCTGCATCAACCGAATCAGCATGAGGGGACGATCTTATCAATGAGTCCGTCAGTTCGGCTTCGAAAAGGGCAGCGGCTCGGTTCGCGGCGGCATGGCCCTCCGCGCCGCCTCGGCCCGCTCCCAGAACCTGAGGAAATTCTCCCCGAGAACGCCGCGGACCTCCTCTTCGGAATGCCCGCGCCTCAGCAATTCCTCGGTGATCCTCGGAAGCTTGGAGGCGTCCTCCAGCCCGTTGGGTGGATCCTCGATCCCGTCGAAGTCGGTCCCGAGCCCCGCCGAACCGGGTCCGCCGATCTTGAGGACCCGCTCGATGTGGTCCACCACGAGCGTCCAATCGGCGCGGGGGTACGTGATCGACTCCAGCAGCCGGGCGACTTCCGCGTCCCGCTTCTTCGGATCGTCCTTCAGACGCTGGCGCGCCTCGGCGATCTTGGGGGCGAGCGCTCGCTTGGCCTCTACGTACGCGTCCACCGACTTCTGGTCCAGGAACATCGAGCTGACGTTGACCATCACCACGCCGCCTCTCGCCCCGATCGATCGGATCTGCTCGTCGGTCAGGTTGCGCGGGATGTTGGACAGGGCGCGACACGAGGAGTGGGAGGCGAACACGGGAGCCTTCGAGACCTCCAGAGCCTGCGCGAGAGTGTCGTCCGAGACGTGCGCGACGTCCACCAGGATGCCGAGGCGGTTCATCTCGAGGACGACCTGCCGACCGAAGTCGGTCAGCCCGCCGTGCACGCGGTACTTCATCGGATCGAAGTCGGCGCTCCAGAACGAACCGGAGGAATCCGCCCAGTCGTTGGTGTTGGTGTGCGTGAGGGTCATGTATCGGACGCCCAGGCGCTGAAACGCGGAGAGGGCGCCGAGGGAGTCTTCGATCGCGTGCCCGCCCTCGATCCCGACCAGGACCGCGATCTTCCCGTCGCGCTTGGCCTGCCGTACCCCGGCGACCGAGTCGGCGAAGACCAGCGCGTCGGGATGCGCCTCGACGAGACGGTGCGCGAGGTCGATGAAGTCGAGCGCCTTCCTGGCCGCGCCGCCGGTCTTCGCATAATCGGCGTTGACGTACGCGGCCAGAAACGGCGCGGTCACGCCGCCTTCGCGCCAGCGCGGAATGTCGACGTGGCCGGACTTCTGCCGTACGCCGATGTCGACCCACTCCTTCTCGAGCTGCTCCGGCAGGTCCTCGTGCGTGTCCACCACGATCGCGCTCCGGTGCACTCGCTCGGCGCGCCCGTGGAGGTCTTCGGCCACCAGTGTGGTCGCCGCGAGAAACGCCGCCAGGCCGATTCGAGCATGCCGCGCGATCGTCATGGGGGCAGAGGCTAACAGGAGATCTTCTCTTCCGGAGGAGCCTCCAGGACCGCGAGAGTGGCTTCCGCGATCGCGTCGCGGATCCGGCGCATCCAATCGAGATAGAAGAAGACGTTGTGCATCGATAAGAGCATCGGCGCCGAGAAGTCTTTGAGCACGAAGAGATTCCGCAGGTAAGCGCGCGAGTGACGGCGGCACACCGGACACGCGCACTCCGCATCGAGCGGCGAGAGGTCCTCCTTGAACCGCTCGTGCTTGATCGCGACTTCCCCGCGCGCGGTGTATGCGTGGCCCATGCGGCCGTTTCGGGTGGGCAGAACGCAGTCGAAGAGGTCGACCCCCGCGCGGACCGCGGCCAGCAGGTCCGCCGGCGTGCCGACGCCCATCAGGTACCGCGGCTTGCCCTCCGGCAGCAGACCGGCCGAGAGCTCCGTGATCTCGCGAATCGCCGCTTTGGGCTCCCCCACCGCCACGCCTCCGATCGCGTAGCCGGGAAAGTCGAGCTCCAAGAGAGGCGCGGCGCAGTGCCGGCGCAGATCCGCGTGAGTGCCACCCTGCAGGATCCCGAACAAAACTCCGGCCCCCGCGTAGGACCGTCGCGAGCGCTCGGCCCACGCGAGCGTGAGGCGGCACGCGTGCTCGACCTCGGCGCGCTCGGATGGAAACGGCGGGCAGACGTCGAGCGCCATCGCCACGTCGACGCCGAAGGCCGTCTGAAGATCCATCGCCCGCTCGGGAGTGAGGAATTGCTTCGTCCCGTCTTCGGGAATGCGGAACTCGACTCCCTCCTCCGTCAGCCGCCGCCGAGCGGCCAGGCTCATGACCTGGAAGCCTCCGGAGTCCGTCAGGATCGCGCGCGGCCAGCCCATGAAGCGATGGAGCCCGCCGGCGCGCGCGATCGTCTCGGCTCCGGGACGCGCCATCAGGTGATACGTGTTCGAAAGGACGACGCGGCAGTCCCACGCCTCCAGCCAGTCGAACGCGACGCCCTTGACCGCCCCTCGCGTTCCGACGGGCATGAAGCAGGGGGTCTCGATCGAGCCGTGAAGGGTCTCGAGCACTCCCCGGCGGGCGGAGGAGCCGTGGTCGCGGTCGAGGA
>Ga0070706_100005779_pt1 | contig 11753 bp, 8 predicted proteins | sample KBSK5501metaG_FD_65476 | JGI IMG/M metagenome (GOLD analysis project Ga0070706, IMG submission 65476) | Corn, switchgrass and miscanthus rhizosphere microbial communities from Kellogg Biological Station, Michigan, USA - KBS K5-50-1 metaG | ecosystem: Host-associated > Plants > Roots >...
GCCGACTCGACATACGCGACCACCGTCGAGGTGCCGGCTGCCGCGCCGATGACGCTCGCCAGGCCGTCGGCCGCATAGGCCCGGCGCGCGTTCGGGATGTCGCCCTCGGGGGTCATCATCTTGCCGCGCCGGGTCACGCCGACCAGCGTGGCGGTGGCCGAGAAGAAATCGGAAATGAAGAAGTACAGCGTGATCGGGAGGAGCACGAAAAACTTGGACGTGAACTCGTGGAAGTCGAAGGCGAAGAACAGCTCGCTCGGCAATCTTGGCCAGTCCAGCCATTGCTGCGGCGTGGGGGTGACGTGCTGGCCATTCGCGCCGGTGACGCCCAGGCCGATCACGGTGATGGCAACGATCGAGATCAGCAGCGCCGCCGGGACGCGCCGCGCCACCAGCATCAGCGTGACGAACACGCCGCCCAGCGAGAGCAGCACCGCCGGGTCGCCCAGGTCGCCGAAGGCCGGCGCACCGTGGCGGTCGACGACGAGGCCACCGTTCTTCATGCCGAGGTAGGCGATGAACAAGCCGATCGCGCACTGGATGCCGAGCCGGATCGACGGTGGCAGGCCGACCACGATCTTCTCTCGCCAGCGCGACACGCTCAGCCCCAGCATCAGCAGCGCGCCGATCAGCACCATCGTGAAGGCAGTGCGATACGACACGCCGAGCTGCAGCACGACCACCTGCGCAAAGATGATGTTGGAGCCCATGCCGGGCGCGAGCGCGATCGGCAGCCGGGCCCACAGCGCCATCAGCAGCGTGCCGATCGCCGACGCGATGATGGTGGTCGCGATCAGCGCGTGCCGGTCCATGCCGGCGGCCGACAGGATCAGCGGGTTGACCGCGATGATGTAGCTCATCGCACCGAAGGTCGTGAGGCCGGCGAGCAACTCGCGCGCGACCGTGGAGCCGCTCGCGCACACACCGAAGTAGCGGCCGAGTCGGCTTTCTGAGGTTGAGATGGTCATCATCGAGTCGTCGCAGGCAGCCATGGCGGTCGGTCGCTGAAGTTCAGAAGTTGGCGCGGAACTGCACGCCGAAGATGCGCGGGTTGTAGTCGTTCACGAACCCGGTCAGGTTGTTGAAGTCCAGGCCGCCGACGAGTTGCACGCGATTCGTGATGTTGCGACCGAACACCGAGGCCTCGTACCGGTCGTTGCCCCACTTGTAGCCGAGTCGCAGGCCGCCGATCAACAAACCCTTGCCCTGGTATTCGGCCGATTCGTAGAGCGAGAAGTTGACGTTGCTGCGGTAGGCCCAGTCGGTGAACGCGAACAGCTCGCCATCGGCGAACGGCATGCCGTAGCGCGCGGTGAGATTGGCGACCCACTTCGGCGCCTGCGGCAGCGGATTGCCGTCGATGAGCGCGGTGCCGGCGACCGGACCACGCGGGTTCAGCACCGTGCAGCCGCCGCAGGTGGCGACCGCGAGAGCCGAATCGCGGATCGCCGTGAAGTTGTAGCTGCCGCCGAGGGTGACGAGCAGGCGATCGGTCAGGTAGGCCTCGAAGTCGAGCTCGACGCCGCGGCCGGCGGTCTTCTTGGCATTGACGAGCACCGTCGCGTTGTCGGTCCCGCCGACGGCGCTGAGCTGCTGGTCCTTCACGGTGTACTGGTACACGCCGAGGCTGAGCCGCGCGCCCTTGTCGAACAGGTCCGACTTGACCCCCGCTTCGTACGACGTGACGGTCTCGGGCTTTGCGATCGACTGGTAGTTGAACTGGGCAGCCGGCTGGATCGTCGTCGCGCGGAAGCCGGTGGCGGCGCGTGCATACAGATTCGTGTCGGCCGTGAGCTTGTACAGCGCACTCAGGTCCCAGTTGATCTTGGAATCAGTGGGCGTGGCGCTCAGGCCCCGCGACGCGTCGATGTCGGAGCCCCCGGACGGCAGGTTGTTCGGGTCGGTCGAGAAGTCCTTGTGGTCGCGGGTGTAGCGCAGCCCGGCGCGCAGGTCGATGCGGTCGTTCACTGCGTACTTGACCGAACCGAACGCGGCCCACGCCGTGTTCTTCTGATGAGACTTGATCAAGCTCGTTTGCGCACCGCCGGCGAGCGAGTTGAAGCTGTAGCTGTTGACCTGGTAGTTCTCGTCGAAGTAGTAGAGCCCTGCCTGCCAACCGAGCGGCCCGGGCCGGTTCGATTCGACGCGCAATTCCTGCGTGAACTGATGGTGCCCAGAGGTCCCATCGGCCGACTCGACCGGAAACGGGATCACGCCGGGTCCGGAAGGCGGGGCGAAAGCCGCGCCATAGCCGCCGTCGATGTCGCCGCGGCTGAAGACGTGGACCTTCTCGAGCGCGGTGATCGAGTGCAGGACCATCGGGCCGAGGTTCCAGCGCAGCCGCAGGTTGCTGCCGTAGGTCTCGAGACGTTGGCCGTTCTGGCCGTCGGTCTCGACCGAGCCCACATCGAAGTTGGGCGCGAAGTCGTTCGTGCCCTTCTGGATGATGTTGGCGCGGAACAGCGAGGCGCTGCCGCTCATCGTTCGGGCGTGCACGTTGGCCAGCGCGCTGAAGTCCTTGCTCGGCTGGTACAGCAGTTGCCAGCGCGCCGTCTTGTCGTTGTAGCCGCCGTACTGGTCAGCCTCGCCGGTGTGGGCGTTGGAGATCCAGTCGTCGCGGTGTTGGTCGAGCAGCGAGACGCGCATCGCCCAGTCTGTGTTGAGCGGCACGTTGAGCGCGCCCTCGGCCCCGGCCGTGTTGTGGGTGGCTTCGGACAGGCTCACGTAGCCGCCGAACTCGCGACCCGGCCGCACCGAATCGAACTTCACGACGCCGGCCGGCGTGTTGCGTCCGAACAGCGACCCCTGCGGGCCGCGCAGCACCTCGATGCGCTCGAGGTCGAAGGCCGGGAAGCCCTTGAGAACCGGGCTTTCCTGCACGACGTCGTCGTACACCAGCGATACCGGCTGCGACGCGTTCTGATGGAAGTCGACATTGCCGTAGCCGCGGACGTAGAAACGCGGGTAAGCCCGGCCGAACGACGACTCCACACCCAGGCTGGGCGCGCGCCCTGACAACATCTGCATGTCCTGACCGCCGGCGTTCATCGCGTCGATGATGTCGCCGCTCAATGTCGAGGCCGAGACCGGCACGTTCTTGATGTTTTCTTCGCGCCGCTCGGCCGTGACGGTCACGGCCTGCAACTGCACGGGCGCAGCGGACGCTGCGGGGGCAGGGGGCGGGGCCGGTTCGGTCTGCGCCAGCGCGGCGCACGAGTACAGCAGATTGGCAGCCAGCACGGCCGCTTGCGGAACATGACGACACGAGAGGGGGTTTGAATTCACGAAGCGTCCTCGTTGACTGGGTGGGGAATGTTCGAGCGCGCTGCCGGGCGCCGCGCGCCACCATCCTCATTGCAAACACCATGCCACTGGTACGGTCCAGTATGCCAGAGAGGGCGTTGGGGCCGGATACCGTGTCTTTGCGAAAGAAGGTGCGGACTTCGCGCCAATCAGTTTGTCCGGCCTCATCGTGGTGCGGCATGAACCGCCAAGGAGCCTGGTGCGCCATACTGGTACGTACCGCGAATGTGAATTAAAGACGACTCTTCGATATGCTCGCAGCGGTGTTGATGCATGCGCACTCGGCCTGCTGTTCAAATGGCATGGCCTTTGCGCACGCTCGATACCCCCACACTTCTGCCAGGAAGCGCCCGACCATGCCTCATCTCCCCCGGCTTTTCCGCGCGCTGCGCGCGATCGCACTGCTGGGCCTGTCGGCCCTTGTGTTGGCGTCCGTCGGCCCGGCTAACGCGGCCGATGCACGCCGCAAGATCATCATCGACCAGGACACGTTCGGCCCCGGCGGCTCCAACATGCAGTCGGTGCTGATGCTGTTGCAGGCTCCCGATGTAGAGGTGATCGGCATCACCGTGACGAGCGGCGACGGCTGGCGCGACGAGGAGGTGGCAGCGGTGCTGCGACTGCTCGAGATCGCGCAGCGGCCGGAGGTGCCGGTGTACGCGGGCGCGGTCTATCCGCTCGTCAACAGTCAGGCGCGAACCAAGGCCTGGGAGCAGCGTCACGGCGCCCTGGTCTACAAGGGCGCGTGGATGGAGCGCACTTTCGATGGCGGCGCGACTGAACGCGCCGCCTACCACGCCGACCCCTACCTCGTGCCGCCATCGCCTGCCGGTTCGCCGACGCTGCGGGCGCGCGCCGAAAGCGCGGCCGCGTTCATGGCGCGTACCGTCGCCGAATTCCCCGGGCAGGTCACCATCTGGTGCGGCGGCCCGATGACCAACGTGGCGTTGGCCGCGCGGCTGAACCCGCAGTTCGCCTCGCTCGCCAAGGAACTGGTGTTCATGGGCGGCAGCTTCAACCCCGTCGCCGTCAACAGCGACACGTTCGCGAGCGAATACGCCCATTCGCCGCGGCGCGAGTTCAACATGCGCTGGGACCCGGAGGCTGCCTCGCTGGTGCTGCACGAACCGTGGCGCAAGATCACCCAGGTGCCGATCGACCCGACCACCAAGACGATGTTCAGCAAGGCGCTCTACACCGATATCGCCCGCGGCACCGCGCCATTCGTGTCATACGTAGTCGCCTACGGGCAAGGCTTTCCGATGTGGGACGAGCTCGCCGCGGCGGTGTGGCTGGATCCCACGCTGGTGACTCGCAAGCAGACCTTGCTGGTCGACATCGAGACCGGTGACGGTGCCGCTTATGGCGACACGCTCAGTTGGCCGCTCGCAGGCGGCCCGGCGCTGGGTGAGCGGCCGGTCGAGGTCGTGCAGGACATCGACCTCGCCCGCTTCGAGCGCCTGACGGTGCGACTCCTGAGTCAGCGTCGATAGGAGTCCCCGGGAGCCTCGGCCCGCCGCCGACACAGGCGGCGGCTCAGGTGCGCCGCCCATGTCGGTCCAACGCGGCGTCGGCACGGTAATTGCTCATCGGCGAATCGTGGTACGTACCGGTTTCTTTTCGCCGAACTCGATGTAGCGTCACTGGCCTGTCATGTCTGGCGGAAATCATCGCCGGCGCGTGTCAGCGTGCTCATGAGCGACGTGAGAGCGGAGCAAGGCGGCTCATTTCGCAAACGGCAATGATGGTACGGACCATTTGATCTGTGCCCTCACCCATCCACTCTTCGTCATCTGAGGACTTCACATGCGCAACACGGTTCATCTTTGGGCGGCCGGCTCGTTCATCGCCCTGCAATGCGGGCAAGCAGCCGCGCAGGCCGCGCCGGTTCCCGCCGCGGCCGCGGCCTCCGAACCCCAGGCCGAAGCGCCCAAACAGCTCGACACGGTCGTCATCACCGGATCCACGATCGGCAAGGGCGAAGCACGCGCCAACAGCGTGGTCGACCGCGCCACGATCCAGGAGCAGCCCGCCGGGCTGGACCCGCTCAAGCTCATCAACCGCGTCGTCGGTTTGCAGGTCAACTCCAGCGATGCGCTGAGCGGCAGCTTCTCGATGCGCCTGTCGATGCGCGGGCTCAACAAGGAGCAGATCGGCGTGTCGGTCGATGGCATCCCGAACGGCTCGACGCTGTCGAACGGCGGGACGATGCCCAATCGACTGCTGGAACCGGCGAATCTGCTGCGCATCGACGTGTCGCAGACGGCGGGCGAGATCGGTACCCCGTCGAACCAGGCGCTCGGCGGCTTCATCGATTTCAAGACCCGCGATCCGAGCCGGAAGCCAGGCGGCGAGGCCGAGTTCTCGATGGGAAACTACGGCTATCACCGAGAATTCTTCCGCTATGACACCGGCGAGTTCGGCCACGGCACGCGTGCCTATATCGATGCCTCGCAGTCGTCGGTGCGCACCTGGCCCAACGACCAGTCGGGCCGCAGCGAGCGCAAGCACGCCGACCTGCGCGTGCTGCAAGACCTGAGCGACGGGAACTCGCTGCGTGGCACCGTCAGCTACAACGACCTCAACGACAACGACTACGGCGCCGTCGCGCTGCGCGCGATCAGCGCGCCTTTCTACTTGTCCAACTTCGAGAGCAACCCCAACTCCGACGGGCTGACCGATCAGTGGACGGGCAACCCCGCGATCGACCAGAACAACCGCAGGACGCGCGGTATCGGCAGTCGCGAATGGTTCGCCCACCTCGACGGCACGCTGCGCTTTGGCGAAACTGGCAAGCTCACCTTCAACCCCTACTACCACCACCAGGAAGGCGAAGGCTGGTTCTACGTGCCGTACAAGCAGCTGCCTGCGAACGGTGTCGTCTACAGCCCGGTGGCCGAGGGGGGCAAGCCGGTGGCGACGGCTCAGGAATGTTTCGCCAACCAGTACGCGCGTGATGCGAACGGGGCGCTGATTCCGGTGCCGGCGGTGGCTTTCCCGCCGGGTGTGACGGCCTCTAGCCTGAGCGCGGCGGGGTGCCCGGCGGCAGCGAAGTACGCCATGAACCCGCAGTCGCAATGGGGCGCGCGCGAAGCCTCGCGCCGGCTCGGCGGCTATGAGATGAGTCGCCGGGGCACCCTTGCCGAAGTCTCGTCGACCTTCGCCGGCGTACACGATGTCCGTGCGGGCGGCTGGTACGAGCACATCGATCGCGAGAAGACGCGCAACTGGTACCTCGCGACCGATCCGACGGTGGACTACTCGTACGCCGACAGCGCGCTCTATTCGGTCACGCAGGACAGGCACTACCGCTCCAACGCGATGATGGCCTACCTGCAAGACCGCATGCACCTGCTCGACGACAGGCTCGAGGTCGACGTGGGCGCCACCTACCAGCGCTTCAGCGAAACCTATCGATCGCAAGTGGAGTTCGCCGGTGAACGCGCGCTCACGGTGTCGTCGACGCTGTTGCCGAAGGTGGGCGTGCTCTACCGGCTGAATGACAACCTGGAGGCGTTCGCGAGCGCGGCCAAGAATTTCAGCGCGATTCCGGATTCGGTCTTCGAGGGCACCAGCGCCATCGATGCCAAGACCGGCATCAAGCCCGAGACGTCGAGAAATATCGACACCGGCCTGCGCTGGACGCAAGGCAAGACCGCCTTCTCGGTGCAGGCGTACTCGATCGACTACCGCGATCGCATCTCGATCCAGAACGGCAACCCGAACGGCGACATCTTCTCGCGCGATGCGACCACGACCTTTCTGAACCAGGGCGGCATCACGTCGCGAGGCATCGAGCTCACGGGCGAGACCACCGTCGGCCGGTTCTCGTTCTACGGCAACTACGCCTACAACGACGCGCACTACACCAGCGACACGCCGGCCGAAGGCATCGCCGAGGGCGACCGCGTGCTGGGTGCGGCGCACCACTCTGCGTTCGCCGAGGTGACGTGGCGGCCGACCGACCCGCTGCGCCTGACGACGAATGTCAAGTACGTCAGCCAAGCGGCCGGCACCTACCACGACGTGCCGAACAACGGCACCATCAAGGGCGGTCCCGCCACCTATCCGCAAGAGTTCATGCCCGCTTATGCGCTGGTGGGCGTGTCGGGTGCCTACAAGTTCGGACCGAGCTTCGGCGTGCTCAAGGGCGCCGAACTGGCCATGAACGTCGACAACCTGTTCAACAGGCGCTATCTCGGCGGTTTGGGCGCGGAGCTCACCACCTCCAACCCGCTCACCACCGGGCGCTACTTCCTGGGCAGCCCACGCACCTTCTTCGTCACGCTGCGGGCGCAGATCTGACGTTGGTGGTCGCAGTGAGTACGCGTCCGTTCGCAAGGTGCTGGGTCCGTCCGGCCACCCGGCTGGCGGCCTGGGCGATGACGGCGCTGCTCATCGCGGCCTGCACGACCCATCCTCCCGGGAGTCACGCGCCTACCGGTCTGCATGCCCAGTCGACGAGCGCGGCGCTCGCGCCGCCGGCGGCGGTGTCCGTCACGTGGCTCGGCTCGATGACGCTGAGCCGAACGCCGACCGGCGTGATGCAGCATTTTGGCGGCATCTCGGGGATGGACTGGGATCCGGCGTCAGACACCTGGTTCCTGCTCAGCGACGATCGGTCCGAGCAGGCGCCCGCGCGCTTCTATACCGCACGCATCGGCCTGTCGGCACACGGCTTCACCAGCTTGGTGATCGACAGCGTCGTCTCCATGAAGCAGGCCGACGGCTCGCTCTACCCCGGCCCGCGCCAGGGCGGGGACGTGCCCGACGGCGAAGCCATCCGCGTCGACCCGCAGAGCGGCGATCTGGTATGGACCAGCGAAGGCGATCGTCGCACCGGTCTCGACCCGTGGATACGCCGCATGGGACGCGGCGGCGAATTCATCGGTCAGCTGGCGCTGCCGAAGAACCTCGCGGTGCACGCGGATCGAGAGCTGGGCTCGCGCCACAACCTGAGCCTCGAGGGCCTGGCCTACACGCCTGACGGCGCGACCCGCTGGCTGGCGATGGAGGCGCCGCTGTACGAGGACGGGCCGGTGCCGACGCTCGAGCATGGCGCCTTCGTGCGTTTCACGCGGCAGCCGGTCGGTTCGGCGCGCTACGCGCAGTTCGCGTATCCGGTCGATGCGATTCCGGTGCCCGGCAGCGCCGGCCGGCACCTGAGCGACAACGGCGTGAGCGAAATCCTGGCGCTTGGCCAGGACCGGCTGCTGGTCGTCGAGCGATCCGGCCACGAGGTCGGCGATCTGCAGTTCGAGTTCTCGGTGCGCCTGTACGAGACGAGCGTGGACGACGCGACCGACATCGCCGACATCCCTTCGCTGCGCGAAGGTCGGTTCAAGCCGATGGCGAAGCGCCTGGTGCTGGACCTGAACAAGGCCGGCATCGGCCGCATCGACAACATCGAAGCCGTGAGCTGGGGCCCGCGTCTGCCGGACGGCCGGCGCACGCTGATCCTGGCCTCCGACGACAACTTCGCGCCGAACCAGGTGAACCAGCTGATGCTGTTCGCGATCGACATGCGCTGACCCCGACCTCAGAGTCCAACGGTCTTCCTCTCGGCGAGCACGACCGCCTCGATGACGTCGGCCGGCCTGAAGCCGAACCTCTCCGCGGTCTTGCGGAACAGGCCCGGCGCCTTCGCGATCAGCGTGTTCTGGCCCGGCAGCACGACCATGTCGCTGCGTCGCTCGATGCCGCGGACCAAACCCTCGACAACCTCATCGCGCGAGATCATCCGCCACAGTCCGTCCTTGTTGCCGCCCCAGAGCTTCACGCCAGCGGCGTCGGCATGCACCTGGTCCATCAACGGCGTGCGGAAGAACGTCGGATGGTCGAAGTCCGATGTGCGGAGCACGCCTGAGGTTTCACTCAGTACGCAACTTTGGCCCTATCGCGACCGCATCACGAGCCCACGAAATTGCGCCAGCAGAGGCGATTTGTCTTCCGAGCGGAAGTTCATGATGACGGGCGAGGTGGCGTCAGCTTCGGCGAGCGGTCGGTAATCCACATCGTCACGATGAAGTCGCTTCACGGATTGCGGAACCAGCGCCACACCGATGCCCGCCGCCACCATTCCGATGGCCGTCTGCAACTCGTTGGCCTCCATGGCGACCGTCGGCGTGAAGCCCCGCACTCGGAAGATCTGGAGCACATGGTCGGCGAAGCTCGGCCGTGGCCGCGCCGGATACAGCACGAGTGAATCGCGCGCGAGCAGGGCCAAGGTCAGCTGCGGGCGTTTGAGCAAGGCATGTCCGGTGCGCAGCGCGGCCACCAGGGGTTCGACGAGCACAGTCTCAGCGCCGAGCGCGGGATCGTCGAGCGTCAGCCGACCGAGCCCGACATCGATACGCCCTGCCTTCAAGGCTTCCGCCTGCTGCAAAGTGGTGAGCTCGAACAGCCCGACTTCGACATCGGGGTTCGCGGCGCGGAAGCGGCGTATGACGTCGGGCATCATGCCGTAGAGCGTCGAAGGCACGAAGCCGATGCCGAACCAAGCTCGCTGGCCCTGTGCGATCCGCTGCGTAGCGTGACTCACCTCGCGCACGCGCGCGAGAAGCTGCACCGTCTGCTCGAAGAAGAAGCGGCCTGCAGGGGTGAGCCGCAATGGGCGCGAAGTCCGATCGAGCAGCTCGGCACCGAGCTCCTCTTCCAGCTGACGGATCTGGCGGCTCAGCGGCGGCTGCGCGATGTGCAGACGATCGGCGGCACGGCTGAAGTTGAGTTCCAGCGCGACGACCTCGAAGTAGCGCAAGTGCCTCAGCTCGATCATGCCGCAGCATACCTTGAAGGTATGCACCCTCACGCCATCGATATTGGACGGCGCTCGTGCCACTGCGGATCATCATGCTTCATGAACCCCGTTGTGGAATCCATAGAAGCGACCCTGGTCGATCTGCCCACCATCCGGCCGCACCAGCTGGCCATGGCGACGATCCATCGGCAGACGCTCGTCATCGTGCGACTTCGCTGCAGCGATGGCATCGTTGGTATCGGCGAGGCCACCAGCATCGGCGGCCTCGCCTACGGCGACCAGAGTCCCGAAGGTGTCAAGCTGGCGATCGACGGCTACCTGGCGCCGCTGCTCATCGGACAGGACGCCACCAACATCAATGCCGCCATGGCCCTTGTGGGCACCAAGGTGCAGGGGCACTCCTATGCCAAGTCGGCGCTTGAAACCGCACTGTTCGATGCGCTGGGTCAGCGCCTCGGCCGGCCGGTGCACGCATTGCTGGGCGGTGCCGTACGTAAGAGCCTGCCGGTGCTGTGGACGCTGGCCAGTGGCGACAGCGCTCGCGACATCGAGGAGGCGCAGTCGCTGATCGAGGCGCGGCGGCATCGGGTGTTCAAGCTGAAGATCGGTCGCGGGGATCCCGATGCCAATGTCGCGCACGCCGCTCGCATCAAGAAGGCGCTCGGAGACGACGTCCTCGTCACCGTCGACGTCAACCAGGCGTGGGATGAGGCGACGGCGCAGCGGTGCATCGCGGCGCTGGAGGCCGCAGGGATCGGGCTGGTCGAGCAACCCGTGCCGCGTCGGCACCGCCGCGCGCTCGCACGCCTGGCAGCTCGCTTCGATGTGCCCATCATGGCCGACGAGTCGCTCGATGGGCCGGAGGATGCGTTGGAGCTTGCCGGCGAGGCGGCTGCCGACGTGTTCGCGCTGAAGATCTCAAAAGCCGGTGGGCTGCTGTCGACGCTTCGCACGGCGGCGGTGGGCGAAGCGGCCGGCATCGGCCTGTACGGCGGGACCCTGCTCGAGGGTAGCGTGGGCAGCATCGCGGCGGCGCATGCCTTTGCCGCCTGCCCGCAGCTGCGCTGGGGCAGCGAGCTGTTCGGTCCGTTGCTGCTGAAGGATGACGTGGTGGCCGAGCGCCTCGTCTACCGCGACTTTGCCCTGGAACTGCCCGACACGCCGGGAGTCGGCGTGCAACTCGATGACGACAAGCTCCAGTTCTATCGTCGCGACCGCCAGTACACGCAGGTCGCCATGGCTCAGGAGGCCTGATCGATGCTGTTCCACGTCAGGATGACGGTGCGCCTGCCGCATGACATGCCGGCGGCGCAGGCCGACGAGCTGAAGGCGCGCGAGAAGGCCATCGCACAGGAGCTTCAGCGGGCGGGCACGTGGCGCCACCTGTGGCGCATCGCGGGCCGTTACGCCAACGTCAGCGTGTTCGACGTTGCGAGCCCTGCCGAGCTCCACGACATGCTGTCGCGGCTCCCGCTGTTTCCGTACATGGACATCGAGTTGCAGGCGCTGTGCCGCCACCCCTCGTCGATCCACGACGACGACCGCTGATCCCAAACAAAGGAGACGACCATGGGCAACGAATTCACCGCAGCCGAGCTGCTGGCGCGCGTCAACGGCAGCCGCCAAGGGCAGGGCAACGAGCGCGTGCGCACGATCACCGCGCGCATCGTGGCGGACCTGTTCCGCACGCTCG
>Ga0070706_100005780_pt1 | contig 11750 bp, 9 predicted proteins | sample KBSK5501metaG_FD_65476 | JGI IMG/M metagenome (GOLD analysis project Ga0070706, IMG submission 65476) | Corn, switchgrass and miscanthus rhizosphere microbial communities from Kellogg Biological Station, Michigan, USA - KBS K5-50-1 metaG | ecosystem: Host-associated > Plants > Roots >...
GACGACACACAAGCGGCGTGTCACATCGGCCCCACGCCCCATCCTGCTCGGTGCGGACCCAGACGTGGTCGCGCGCGCCTGCGAGCTCTTGCGCGCGCTGGACCGCGCCACGAGTGCGCTGACCGACGCGCTGGATGTCACGGGCTTCCCACAACGCGAGCGGCAGTCGAGCCTGGCCCTACTCTCCACCCTCACCTCCGGCCTGCCGGCGATCACGCTAGATGACCTGATCGAGTCCCTGCGCTTGCTCGCCGTCGTCTCCGGCCCAAGCACGCTTTTCCCGGAGGCCCAGGCCGAGATGTCGCTGCCGGACGAGGCGCGCGAGCTCCTCTATCTGCTGGAGCCGATGGCGGCGGCCGTGCAGGCGGGCGGCAGGCTGCCGAAGCACGCGGGCGCGCGCCTGCGCGGCGCGGCGCTCACCTTCACACTCAGCCAGCCGAAGACCAGGGCGAGTCTGGTCGAGGTCATTACCGTGCTGCGTCTGTTGATGCGCCTGCCGTTGCAGCCCCGCGAGCTGACCACGCTCCGCCGCCCGCAACGACCGCGCCAACCACCGCCGCCGCAGCGGTCGCGGCGCGGACCCCGCGTGGCGCGGCGCTCCTTGCGCCGTGCGGAGCCGACGCAGGGCGCCGCCGTCATCCTGTTGGCCATGTTGATTTTTGCGCTGCTGGCGGCGGCGGCCTTCTTCTCGCTGGTCTCCAGCGGCTCGCTCCCTTTCGGGCTCAGCCTCTAGCGCTGCCGGCTACAAGCCGAAGTCTGGCGGCGCAAAGATCGCGCGCACCAGCCGGTCCGCGTCGTGGCGCACCAGGTGGTCCTGATGGATCGCCAGCAGCCGGTCCACGATGACATCCGGCACGAGCTGGCGCACGTTGGCCTCATCCGGCTCGACGGGGTGCTGATGCTGCGCGGCATAGCGGCCGAGCAGGGGTGCGGGAAACGAACCGTCGTGCACGATCACTCGATCCACGCGCGCGCCGAGATAGCGGTGAATCTCGCGCACGAAATCGGAGGCGCGAAAGTTGTCGGTCTCGCCCCGCTTCGTCATCAGGTTGCAGATGTAGATTTTTTCGGCCTCGGACGCGCGAATCGCCTCCGCGACCCCATCCACCAGCAGATTCGGTAACACGCTCGTATAGAGGTCGCCCGGGCCGAGCACGATTACGTCAGCCCTGCGGATGGCGCGGATCGCGTCGTCACAGGCAGGCGTCTTCTCCTTGAGGAGCACACGAGAGATCGTAGGCAGCTCGCCGTTTTGCCGGCTGCCGCGCGTGTCGATCTCCGTCTCGCCACAAATGACCTCGCCATTGGACAATTCGGCGCAGAGCGTCGCATGCGAGAGCGTCACGGGCAGCACCTTACCGGCGGTATCCAGCAGCTCCTGCGCATCTTCGATGGCGCGCAAAAGGTTCCCTTCGTTGAGCTCTTGCAGCGCCGAGATGATCAGGTTGCCGAGGCTGTGGCCGGTAACGCCCGCCTGTTCCGCCACCAGTTGGGCATGCGAGTCGCCGGGGTCGCCGGCGAGCGGATTGACGGGGCGCTGGCCATGCCCCTGGCGGAAGCGGAACGTGAAGACATCGCGCCACAGCGCACCCTTGCGCGAGAGAGCGATGAGCGCCTGGCGCAGGTCGCCCAGGGGAAGCTGGCCGAACTCGTCCATCAGCCGGCGCGAGCTACCGCCGCTATCCGCCATTGTCACGATGGCGGAGATAGAGCAGGGATAGCGTTTCAAGCTGGAGAGCACCGCAAAGGGTCCCGTGCCACCCCCAATGGTCACGACGCGCTTATTGACCAGTTGACTCAGTGCACGTGTCTCCCGCTCGCGTTCCAATTCGTCCAGACTGCGCTCCACTTGCTGCTCCTTTATAACGCCTCGGCCATTCGCCCGGACCAGACCGGTCCGCGTGCCGCGCGGCATCGCCGCCGCGCACTGCGCTCCCTTGGGCACAGGCACTACGTGTGCTGCATCCCATCCATTGTACCGATGCGCTGTTGTGCTTGCAACAAGCATAAGACGGGCAGGCGCGAGATTACGCGCCCCCGGCGGCCACACTGCCCGCTGCTGTTGTAGAGTCGCACGATTGTTGCCAAGTTCACTGCCACACCCTGGCCCGCATACCCGGCACGCCAGTGGTCACGCCGGAGGAAAAAGTGCGGCGCGCGCTCAGCGGCTGTGTTACAATGCGAGCGCGACAGGCGACCATCCTGCCCGCACCTGCGCTGGCGCCCCCAGTGCGTCCGGCATCGGCGACCGGCACAACGGGAGACTTCATGGAGACGTTCACGCACTGTGGCCGGTGTGGTCGTCAGGCGCCTTCTGGCGCCCATTTCTGCCCCGGATGTGGTCTGGACCTGCGCGATGGACGAGCGCGCCAACCGACCGGGCTGCTGCCGACGAATCGCAATCTCTTCGATCGCTATGTGGTGATACGTCTCTTGGCGCAGGGCGGCCAGAGCGCCGTCTACCTGGTACAGGATGCGCTGAGCGACGGCGCGTATCGCGCGGTGAAGGAGATGAGCGAGTCCAGCCTCGGTCCGACGGAGCGCGAGCAGGCGATCAACGACTTCAATCGCGAGGCCCTCATGCTCAGCCGGCTCAATCATCCCGCGCTGGCGAAGGTGTATGAGACGTTCGTCGAGGGCCAGAAGCACTATCTTGTGATGGAGTATGTGGGTGGCCACAATCTCGAAGACGAGCTGATCTCCAAGGGGCGGCCGCTGGAATGGCAGCGGGTGCTGGGCTGGGGCATCGCGCTCTGCGATGTACTCGCGTACGTGCATGCGCAAGAACCGCCCATCATCTACCGCGATTTGAAGCCCGCCAACGTCATGCTCACCGCAGACGGCGCCATCAAGCTCATTGACTTTGGCATCGCGCGGTGGCTGCATCCGATGCGTGCGCGCGACACGACACAGCTTGGCACCGACGGCTACGCGCCACTCGAGCAATACAGCTCGCGCTCAGAGCCGCGCTCGGATCTCTACGCATTAGGGGCATCACTCTATCACTTGCTGACGGGGCGTGTGCCTGAAGCAGCGCCGGGCCGTATCGCGGGGCACCCACTCGTCGCCATTCGCGCGATCAACCCCCAGGTGCCCGAGAATGTCGAGCGGGTCATCATGCGCGCGTTGCAGCTGCAGGCGCGCGACCGTTTCGAGACGGCGGCACAGATGCGCGACGCGTTGGATTGGACACTGCGCCACGAGACCGGCGCGCCGCTTCCGCATAGGGCGACCTATGCCCCCGCACCCGCCTCTGCCCGGCTGGGCATCCGCGCCACCAGTAGCATTGGTGGCACGGCGCGGGGCGGCGGCACTCCTGCCGCTCTGCCGCCGCGGCTGCATCTCTGGCCGCTGCGGCTGGATGCCGGATTCCTCGAGATAGACGGCTCGGCGGTGATGCTGATGGAGGTAGGCAATCGCGGCGGTGGCGAGCTCACGGGCATCGTGGAGACGAACATGCCAGCGTGCCTCGCGGCGGAGCCGCGCGTCATCGAGCCCGACGTCTCCAGCCTGCAAGTTCACATCGAAACCACCGGCTTGGGACCTGGCCTGCACACGTTCCACCTGGCCTTTCGCACCAATGGGGGCGACCAAATCGTCCCCGTGCGCTTTTTCGTGCGGCCCCCAGGCGGACCCGTAGAGCACTTCCGCCGCCCGACGAGCTATTGAGGCCGGCGCAGCACGTGCTGCGCCGCAATACCATACGGGCGCTCGCGCGGGGGCGGCGATGCCGCCCGCGGCAGCTATCCCGCGACACCACACAACACAACCGGCGACATACCACGCGACACAATACCCGGCACGAACAGGAGAATCACTAAATGGCGACACCAACGGCGCGACTCGGCGTGATCGGCGGCAGCGGTCTCTATGCCATGGAGGGCCTCAGCAATGTGGAAGAGGTAAGAGTCCCCACGCCATTCGGCTCCCCGAGCGACACTATCACTATCGGTACGCTGGGCGACGTGTCGGTGGCATTCCTGCCGCGACACGGGCGCGGGCACCGTCTCAGCCCGAGCGAGGTGCCCTCGCGTGCCAACCTCTATGCGCTCAAGAGCCTCGGCGTCGAGTGGGTGCTCTCCGTCAGCGCCGTCGGCAGCCTGCGTGAAGACTATGCGCCGCTGGACCTCGTCGTGCCGGACCAGCTCTTCGACCGCACCAAGAGCCGCCCCAACAGCTTCTTCGAGGGCGGTATCGTCGCGCACGTATCCTTCGCGGACCCGTTCTGCCCGCACCTGAGCGGCCTGCTCTGGGAGACCATGAGCGGCCTGGGCGACATCCATGGCCATCACGGCGGCACCTACATGTGCATCGAGGGACCGCAGTTCTCCACCAAAGCGGAGTCGCGCATCTACCGCCAGCTCGGCTGCGACATCATCGGCATGACGGCCATCCCCGAAGCCAAGCTGGCCCGCGAGGCGGAGCTGTGCTATGCCACCATCGCCTGCGTCACCGACTACGACGTCTGGCACGAGAGCGCCGAAAGTGTCACCGTCGAGATGGTGGTCGCCAATCTGACACGCAACGTCGCTAATGCCAAGCGCATTATCCGTGCGCTCGCCGACCGCCTGCCGGCGGACCGCACGGCCTCCACCTGTGGCTGCGCCGGCGCGCTCGTCAATGCCATCATGACGGACCGCTCGCTCATCTCGATGCCGCTGCGTGAGAAATACGGCTTGCTCATCAACAAGTATCTGGAGGTGTAAGCGGCAGGCTACAGGCCCATCACGCCGATCAGCTCGCGCACGGAGTCGGCAGACTTCTGCAGCTGCGCGCGCTCCTCCTCGCTGAGCCTGAACTCGACGATCTCCTCGACACCCGCCGCGCCGAGCTTCGCGGGCACGCCGACGAAGAGGCCGCTAATGCCGTACTCGCCCTCTAGATAGACCGAGCAGGGGAGGATCATCTTCTTGTCGAGGATGATCGAGTCGATCATCTGCAGCACCGAGGCCGATGGCGCATAGTACGCGCTGCCCGCCTTGAGCAGATTCACGATCTCCGCGCCGCCGTCGCGCGTGCGCTGGACGATCTGCGCCAGCCGCTCCGCCGAGATCAGCTCTGGCAGCGGGCGGCCCGCCACCGACGAGAGGCGCGCCAGCGGCACCATCGTGTCGCCGTGGCCGCCGAGCACGAACGCCTGCACGTCCCGCACCGAGACATTTAGCTCCTGCGCGATGAAGGTGCGAAAGCGCGCGGTATCCAGCACGCCGGCCATGCCCATCACCCGCTGCTTAGGGAAGCCACTCACCTTGTACGCGAGCTGCACCATCGCGTCTAGCGGGTTGGTGACGCAAATCAGGATAGCGCCCGGCGAGCGCCTCACGACCTCTTGCGCCACCTGTGTCACGATGCCCTGGTTCGTGCGGACCAGATCGTCGCGGCTCATGCCCGGCTTACGCGCGATGCCCGAGGTGATGACCACGATGTCGGAGCCTTCCGTCTCGTCGTAGCCATTGGTGCCGATGACCAGCGAGTCGTAGCCGAGCACCGGGCCTGCCTCCAGGATGTCCAGCGCCTTGCCCTGCGGCATGTCGGGCACGACGTCCACCAGCACCACGTCCGCATAGTCGCGCTCGGCCACGCGCTGGCCAAGCGTTGCCCCCACATTGCCGGCGCCGACGACGGTCACTTTACTGCGCATCTGTCTCGTCCTCTCTTCATCGCGGGCGGACCACCTCTGCCATGCCTCCACAGCCTCAGCTTATTGTAGCGTACGCAAGCACGAGCGGCGTACGCCGTTCGTTCGGCCTGACACGCCGCCCCGGCGACGCGTATGCTACGATGCGCGGCAACGGGGGAGACTTCGACCTGGCGGAGGGAGAGGCAGCGCATGACCACCGCGGACGACACGGCACCACTCAGCGTGCAGCCGGACGCCGGCAACGGTGCTGGCGCGACACCTGCCCCGACACGACGCGTGCTGTGCTTTGGCCACCGCGGTGCGCGTGGGCACATGCCCGAGAACACGCTGCTCGCCTTCGACCTAGCGTTCGATCTCGGCGCAGACGCCATCGAATGTGACGTGCAGCGCAGCCACGACGGTCAGCCCGTGATCATCCACGACGGCACGGTGGACCGCACCACCAACGGCAGTGGACTGGTCTCCATGCTGAGCTTTGCCGAGCTGCGCGCGCTCAACGCCGGGCGCGGGGCCACGCTGCCGCAGTCCATCCCCACGCTGGAGGAGACGCTGAACGTGGTACGCCGGCGCGGCGGCCAGCTGAACCTCGAGATCAAAGGCGAGTCGGTGGAGGAAGCCACTGGCACGTCGCTGGCGGTCGAGCCGTATCTGCGTGCGTTGGAGGGCGATCAGGGCCGGCGCATCCTCGTCTCGTCGTTCGCGCATCCCGCCATCGCCGTGCTGAAAGAGCGGCTGCCCTGGCTGCGTGTGGGCGCCCTCTTCAGCGGCAGCGAATGGCGGCGGCAAGACATGCTCGCCGCCGCCCAGGCGCTCGGGGCGGAAGCGATCCACCCGAGTGTGCGCCTGACAGAGAGTGCCCTGGTCCAGCGCGCGCATGCGGCGGGCCTGCGCGTCAATGTGTGGACCGCCAATCGCCGGTCCACCATCGCTCGCCTCATCGAGTGGGGCGTGGACGGCCTGTTCACGGATTACCCGGAGCGCGTCATCATCGCGCGGGCACAGCTGTGGGCGCGCCTGGGCCGCCCGGCGCCGGAGTGAGACAGACACGCCGGCGCTGCTGGGCGGCTGTCACGCGACACGTATGCTATAGTGCGGTAAAACGGGAGCGGATCGTGTTGACCTCGGCGTGAAGGGAGCGCAGACAGTGATTCCCGACGAGACACAGGCCCAACAGGCCCCAAGCGCGGGCGACGCTAACGGGCAGGTCGCGACGACAGCGACGACAGCGACGGCAGCGCCAGCCGACCATATCACCAGCTACAATCCGGCGACCGGCGAGCGCCTGGCCGAGATCCAGATGGACGACGAGCGCGCCGTACGCGCCGCGCTGGCGGCGGCGCGGGCCGCACAGCCCGCCTGGGCCGCGACGCCGCTCGCCGAGCGGGTGCGGGTGATGCGCGCGTTTCGCCGTGTGATGATGCGCCGGGCAGACTGGCTGACCGAGCTGATCTCGCGCGAGCAGGGCCGCCCGCCAGTCGAGGCGCTCACGCAAGAGCTGCTGCCCATCGCCGACCTCATCACCTATTACGGCAAGCATGCCGCAAAGTTCCTGCGCGATGAGAAGCTGCCGATGCACCTACTCAAGTATAAGAAGAGCTTCGTGCAGTTCAAGCCTTTCGGCGTCGTCGCCGTCATCTCGCCCTGGAACTATCCCTTCGTGCTGCCGACCTCCGAGGTCGTGCTCGCGCTGCTGGCCGGCAACGCCGTGGTGCTCAAGCCGTCCGAGTTCACTCCGCTCATCGGCCAGGCCATCGGCGAGCTCTTCCTTGAAGCCGGGCTGCCCGAGGGGCTACTGGGCATCGTGCAGGGCCACGGACGCACGGGCGGGGCGCTGGTCGCCGCCGTCCCAGATAAGATCGCCTTCATCGGTGGGGGTGCAACGGCCAAGCGCATCCTGGCCGCCGCCGCACAGAACCTCACACCGGTCACGCTGGAGCTCGGTGGCAAGGATCCCGTGCTCGTCCTGGGCGACGCCGACCTCAGCCGTGCCGCCAATGCCGTCGTCTGGGGTGGCTTTTGCAACGCCGGGCAGGTCTGCGCCTCCGTGGAGCGCGTCTACGTGGACAAGCGCATCGCCGCTCCCTTCATCGAGAAGGTGGTGGATCTGACACGCCAGCTGCGCGTGGGGCAGGCGAGCGGGCAAGATGCGCCGGTCGAGATGGGGCCGATGATCAGCGAGCGGCAGCTCGAGATCGTCGAAGGGCACGTACGCGACGCCGTGGCGGGCGGCGCCAGGGCACTCATCGGCGGCACGCGGCGCGCGGGCGACGGCCACTTCTTTGAGCCGACCGTGCTGGTGGATGTGCGCGACGACATGCCCGTCATGCGCGACGAGACGTTTGGGCCAGTGCTCGGCATCGCGACCTTCGAGACCGAGGAGGAAGCGATTCGCCGCGCCAATGACAGTCCCTTCGGCCTCAGCGCCTACGTCTTCTCAGAGAACCGCCGGCATGCCGAGCGCGTGGCGCGCCAGATCGAGGCTGGGTCGGTGCTGATCAACGACGTCGTCGTCTCCTACGGCGCGCCGGAGACACCGTGGGGTGGCGTGAAGCAGAGCGGCATCGGTCGCATCCACTGGGGCGCGCAGGGCATCCGCGAGTATTGCCAGCCGCGCCACATCATGCTGGAACGCTTCCGCCCGCTGCGCAACGAGCTGTGGTGGTTCCCCTACAAGCCGGGCACGTACCGCCGCATGCTGCGCCTCATGCGCCTGATGTGGGGTCGCTAGCGCAGCCAGTCGCCGCAAGGGCAACCAGGACAAGGTGCTCATGCGGCTCGTATGCTCCCCCACCCTGCTAGCAAAGACGGCCCCCTTTCCTCGGCTGAGGGAAGGGGGCTTGCGCTGCGCCAGGTAAGCGCTTGCCGCGTGACTACAGCACCTCGACTGGTTTGAGGTGGCTGTAGGTGAAGAGGTGGTGCAGGGTGAAGTTGAAGGCCGTCACCAGAACCAGCGCGATGGCCTGCGCGCCGATGGCCGGGATGTGCACCAGGTGCAGGCTGAACGAGATAGCCAGCGTCAACAGCGTGCCGGCGATACACGTGATGTGGAAGCGAAAACAGCGCATGAGCCACGAGCGGCTGTGACCCGGCAGATGGCTGAAGGTGATGCGGTCGTTGGGGATGAAATTCGCCAGGATGGACACCTCGGTCGCCGTGAGGAAGGCGATCACATAGCGCGCCAGATGCTGCAGCGGATACGCGTCGTTGAGCGGTAGCTTGACCACGTCATACATCAGGTAGAAGGTGGTCAGATTCACCAGCGCGGCGAAGCCACCCACCATCAGATAGGTGGCCAGACGCTGCAGAAAGCCTGCCTTGCCATTGGTGACGCGCTCGGCCACTTCCAGCGTGCTGTTCAGCAGCGGCCACCTCGTCAGATGGTAGCTCGGCTCAATCTGCTCTGGCTGCCCGGTGAGTGGCAGCGGAACCGCCCGTGCCAGGGTCGCCATCGGCTGTGTCGTCCCGCGCGTTCCACTCACCTCCGGAGACTCCACGGTGTCCTCCCGCTCGTCGAATTCAACATACGCCCTCCGCGCCCGCTGCGCTGATGGTTCTCTGGCTGGATCCTCGCATGGCAGCTGGCTGCATCCGCAAAGAGCGCACCCAAGCGGCCCACCCGCGGTCGGCGAAGTGGATCTATCGCGGCACGCTGCCTACGCAAAGTAGGACGCGCGCGACAGCGCGAGGTAACGTGCTACGCGTAAGGTCGTGGCACGGCGACTACGCGCACGTGCGTAGTCACTCTAAAGTGTACCAATACGGCAAGCCGCGCGCCAGCACTCATGTGCTTCCACAGCTTGCGCCGCGTGCGCGCCGCTGTGCCGCCACCGCAGGCGAGGAGTAGCCCCGACCCGCCAAACGTCTCGGCCGCCGTGGTGGCGCGCCGCATCCGCTACGCGTAGGCAACGGCAATCGCCGGCCCAGCCACCTTGTTCGGGATCTCTTCGGGATCCTGGGCGAATGGATACTCGCTGGGTCCCCAGAGCTCGAGCGCCAGGCCGATGCAGCGCATACGGTCCGTCTCGTCTACGATGCCCTCAGCGTCATCATCCTCGGCAGCCATAGCGGCCTCGTCGTCTCCCGGCGCCGGCGCCAGTGTGGCGGCCGCATCGTGCTCGTCCCACCAGCCCGGCCGCAACACCACGCGCGCGAATTCCTCAGGCGCCGTGCCCGGCGGAAGCAGATCGGCGAAGCGCTCTGGGTGCCCGCGCCACGCCTCGAGCTGGGCGGGCTCGGGTGGTTCGGATTCGAATGGCTCAGCCTGCTCAGCAGCATCCTGCGCCGTATCGTGCAGGGCTGTGGGATCGCTGGCGTAACGATCCACCTCCGCACCCCGGCGCGCCAGGCGGTAGCCGGAGACGACGTCACCGTACACAAATGTGGTGAACACAGCGCAGCCGCCGAGCAGGCGCGAGATCTCGACATCCAGTCCCTCGGTGCGGTTGCCCAGCTCCAGCGCCGGTGTCCACTGCGCAGCCAGGTGGGGGCGCAGGATGACGTAGGCATAGCTGGCCGCCAGCTCCGGATCGATCGCGCGCGCGAGCACCGCCGCGTACGTCCCTTCGAGGCGCAGCGCGCGGGCGCGCTCTTCGCGGGCGAAAACAGCCGCGAGCGCATGCTCGACCTCTTCCGGTGTGTGCCGATGGACGTGCAGCACGGTGATGGAAGTGCTCATGCTGGCCGCCTTTCCGCGCGCCCCTCACTGCGCTTGCGCGCTCCGCGGTGCGCCATTGTCCGCATCCCCCTCCGCCGCGTCGTAGGCGTGCCACGCCGCCGCCAGCGTGCGCACGCGCCCCGCGCCGAGCGCCCGGCGCACCGGCTGCGGCTGGAACGGTGTGAGGCGACCGGCAGCTTGGCGCAGCGCCGCCAGCACCGCAAAATAGCGCGCCTCCACCGGTGGAAAGATGGCGGCCTCGCCGTAGCCGGCGCCATCGTGCGGCTGCTCGAGGTAGAAATAGTGGCCATGCTCGGCGTACCAGCGCCGCACATCTTCGAGCGAGCGCGCCGCTCGCCCGCCCTCCGCCGCCAGCGCCGGCAGGTCCACCGCCAGCGCACCGAAGGGCAGCGCATGCAGATGGGCATGGGGCACTGTCTGCCGGAAGACCCCATGCTCGAAGAAGGCCGGCGTCTGATACCGCGCGACGAAGAACGCGCGCACCCGTGCCTTGAGCGCCAGCAGCTCGTCTTCCAGGTCCACCGGCAGCGCACCGAAGCAGGCGTAGTGTGCGCGCGGGATGATAAGGAGGTGCCCCTCCACCAGCGGCGCATGGTCCGCCAGTAAGAAGAAGTGCTCCGTCTCGGCCAGCAGTGGGGCCAGCGTTTCACGTGCGCAAAACGCGCAGCTCGTATTCAATTCGCGGCTCCACATCACGTGGCATGTCCTTCGTGCCAGCGGTCTGGCACAGGCCGTCTTCAGCTCCCCAGGGAATCATGCGGAGGCTGTCTGGTGCCGAAGACGTTGCGCAGGCGGCCAAAACTTGGACGCGTCGGTTGCCAGGACGGCAGTTCGACCGCGACCGCCGCGTTTGTGGCGCCCTCTGGCACGTCGGAGCGAGCTGGAAGGTGGCCCTGCGCGCGTGGACGCGAGCCAGGCGTCGCGGCGGCGTCTGCGGGCGCGGGGGGCCAGGGCACGGGATTGTCGCTCGAGTAGGGCCACGGTTCGGCGGTGCGCCGCACGAACAAGGCGAGCGGGATGCACGCCAACAGCACGAAAATGGCGGTCCACTGTGCCTGCTTGAAGATGGTGACGCCGAGGAACGGCGTGATGGGCTCGGAGCCACGCGCGAAGAAGACGATGAGCTGGCTCGCGGCATACAGGGCCAGGTAGACGACGAAGAACATCCCCGCCTTGATGCGTGGCAGCCGATAGCGCAAGGGCCAGAGAATCGCCAGCGCGATCAGGTTGAGGCCGATCTCATAGATCGGTGCGGGCTGATACGCGATGCCGGTACGGGTAAAACTGCCGCTGTTGAGGTACACCACCGCCCAGCCGAGGATGTTGGCATCGGGCACGAAGGCCACGCAGGGCGCATGTGAGCAGACAGTGCCGGGCACGGCAACGATGCCGCTCGATGCCGCCTGCCCGACGATGTCGCCGTTGATGATGTTG
>Ga0070706_100005781_pt1 | contig 11749 bp, 16 predicted proteins | sample KBSK5501metaG_FD_65476 | JGI IMG/M metagenome (GOLD analysis project Ga0070706, IMG submission 65476) | Corn, switchgrass and miscanthus rhizosphere microbial communities from Kellogg Biological Station, Michigan, USA - KBS K5-50-1 metaG | ecosystem: Host-associated > Plants > Roots >...
CACGCCAGCGCCATCTTCCCGCCGTTGCCGTTCGACCCGCGCCAGGCCCAGACGCCCATGAGCGCGATACAGGGCAGCCCATGGGAGACGGCCGAGTCGGCCTTTCTCGCGCCCTCGGTGATCCAGAGGTCGATCTTTGGATCGCCCAGAGCAGCGAGAACCGCCGGGGGTACATCTAGTACAAGGTGGGAGCCGGGGGGCGTCTCATACTTGGTCGGCTTCCCGATCTTGCCGAGGCGCGGCGCGTCGGGGCGGTACTGATGGGTCACGAGCTTGCCGTTGACGTCGTAGATCGGGACGAGGAGCCCTGGCACGAGCCGCTGGTGCTTATTGAAGCCGATCTCCGCGAGCTCGGCCTTCGAGGTGACGGAACGATAGCCGCGAGCAGCCGCGGCCTCCGGCGAGATCCCGGACGCCTCGATGAGCTCCTGGTGCTGCGGCAGCAGCCCGGGCACCTCACCCGTCCGCGTCTCAACGTCCTGGCTCAATGTCTTCATCCTGTTCGCATTCGTGCCGTCACTTTTCCTCCCTTATGATGCAGCCGAAACAGTCATATTTTTCACTCGCATAGGAGAATAGTGTCAGTACAGAAATGTCTCAATCAAGAGGCCGTAACCGTGACACACTGATCTACGGGGTGGCCGGATGAGTGCCGACATAAGGCCCGGGCCCGGCGAGATGTCCGCAAGCGAGGCGTGGGAGTACGCCCACGACATTGAGAGAGACAGCTCAAAGGACGAACGACGGATCACGACATGGCTAATCGATCTAGAAGGGCCACGTGGTCAGGGGGCTGATGACGAGCGGGAGGCGCGGCGACGCCGCGAAGTGAAGCTAGCCCAGGAGCGAGTTGGCCGATCGGACGAGGATCGCATGCGGTGGCTTCTTCGTTTCCGTTCTCGCGACCTCGCTGATCTGTCGGCGCGAGACTGGTTGGATCTTCTCTTTGAGATTCTCGCCTTCGCAGCTCCGCCCTTGGCCCGCTTCGTTCCCTGCGAAATATATCTAGTGGAAGGTGAAATCAAACTCGATCTTCTCGAGCTTCGGAACCTTCATGCTTGGGTTCATTCCGGGCTCAGGGGACTGAGAGAAAGCCCATATGTGGTAGAGGACGAAAATGGCGTCGCATCGGATGCTCCCCGGGAATGGCTGGTCGACGGCAATGTAGAGCACCGCTTCACCTGGGTAAACGACCGGCTTGTCGACCAACCTTCGGGCGACAGCGGGTCAGTGCATAATCGGTTCAAGGCACAAGTCGCCGGTGTAGTTTCCAGGCAGGCGGATCGGATCCGACTTTGTCAGGATCGGAACTGCGCGAAGCTGTTCCTGGCACACAAGCGTCAAACGTATTGCAATGCGAAGTGCTCGCAGAAGAATCGCACACGAAAGTACCGGGCGAGATACCCTGAGCGGATTTCCGACCAGCGACATAACGCCTATGTACGAGAAAAGCGCCAGGACGCTCCCAATGTGAAGGTTGCTCGACACCCAAGAAAAAAAGCAAAGCCGTGACCTGCTCTGCCGCGACGCAACCAAGCGCGCGCCGTCCAAGGCGGGCGAGCCGCCCGATGAACGCGTGAACTCGTTGGAGGGCCGGGAACGGGCCGGCTGAAGGGCTCCCAGGTGGTGGAGGAAGCCGGCCGCGTCCGGGCGACCACTGGAGCTCGACTCCAGCCACGCGGCGGCTGCAGAGCGCGCTGGCCGCCCCGGAGCAGGGATGCGATAGAATGGGTGAAATGGTGTTCTCCATTCCGCCCCCTCTTCCGAGAGTCAGCGATGCTGACCGCACCGCTATCGGGAAGTTTCTCGTCGCCGGCGCCCTGTACCAGAAGCTGACCGTCCCAGGTCTTCGGTTCGATGGGGATAGTCTGACCGCGATCCTTCCGCGCGAAATCCAACGGGCCTGCGAAACCGCCAAGTGTGGCAGCTTTGAGAGCGGGTGGCTTCTCCACAAGCTGAGCGAAGACGCGACTCCAGAGACCGCGGTGGCCACCTACTGTTGCCGAAACTGCGGAGCCTCCTTCGAGGTCTGCCTTCGATGGGGCTACAGCCACTCGGAGAAAGCTCGGCGTGCGAGAGAGGAAGCGCGGGCTAAGGATCGCATTCTAAGGGCCGCGGGCGGAGTAGGACTCGGAGACCCCGAGCCTGCGCAGGCTGAGTTCTCCTTCCAGAAGGTCGGACAGTATCCGGCGCCCACTGTTACCCTTCCGCCGGACTTCGCGAAGGCTTTGGGCACACATCAGGATCTTTACCGCAAGGGGCTGGTCTCCCGAAATCAAGGTTACGGCATCGGTGCCCTCGCGTATTTCCGGCGCATCGTGGAAGACACTATGAACAACATGCTGGGCCTCCTTGCTGAGGCTCTGCGCGAACACAATGCCGATCCCGACGTGGTCCAGCGCGTCGAGGCGGCCAACGGCGAGAAGGTCTTCGAGAAGAAGGCGAAGATCGCTGCCGATGCTCTCCCAGCCGACCTTCAGCCAGGCGGGTTCAACCCCTTCCGTTCTCTGCACGAGCAATACAGCGAGAGCCTCCACGAGCACACCGATGATGCGTGCGTTGCCATCGTCGACCGGATGCGCGAAGACATGGCCATCATCTTCAAGATCCTAAAAACGCACATCGACGACCGCCGACAGTACAAGGAGGCCGCCCGGAGGCTCCAGCAGAAGCGGTCCCGGCCGAAGTAGAGGCCCTTCCACATCGAGGTCCTTCGCCTCGCGACCGAGGTCGGTCGCCCCGGGGCCAGCCTCTTCTTCCCCCTTCTGCTGGACCACTCCGCGATTGAACTCCGCAGTGAAGATCCGTCGGCCGTCGGGTTTCCTCGGAGAGTCGCCCAAGTACGCGGGCGTGAGGGGAGAATAGACGCAGATCTCCTCACAAGGTTGTTCGCAACCGGACGGTTACGGACAGCTCGCTGGGCTCCTGAAGGGGACCTGCACGCAAGTGGGCCACTGCTTGGCCGTCGACGTCCGCGGTATCACCCTCCGCCGCTGGAGTCGGCCCCTTGGTCGCTGGTTTGTTTCGCGGGCCCGCATTCACCGAAATCGAACACCCTCGCCTTCACGGTTGACTTGGTCTAGAGGTTAGCGCGGGCCCGCATTCACCGAAATCCCACAAACGCAGCAACGCCTCTCGGACATGGGCCCATAGCACAAATCGCGGTTAAGACCGGCCGGCGCCGTGCACATCGAGCGGTCCCGCATCGGCCGGGCCGCCCCAGGCCGTCGTCCGCCAGTTCTCAGCACCCCCAGCGTCAACGCTCCATGCGGGGAGCGGCATCAGCAGGCGCTCGGCGAGGGCCTCCACATACGGCTCGTACATGGAGCGGAGCTGCCCGAGCTTCTGGTCAACCGTCCCTTCATCAGGGAGAGGAAGCCCGTACGTGGCCAGGGTCTTTCGGAGAAGCTGAAGCGCGGGCGTGGGCAAGCGGTCCGGGCTCGGCGTCCGAGGTGGCGTCCCCAATACCTGAGCGAGATCGGCCACCGCATGACGGGCCATGGCGAACGTGAGCGCCGCCTGCCAGGCGGGGGCCCCGTTGATTCCGACCATGACGAGGGCGCTCGAGTCGAGCACCGTCGTCAGCGCGGCCAGCCACGACTGATTGTCATGCTGCGATCGGAAGTAGCTCAGCACGGGGTAAGACACGTGGCTTTCCAGTAACTCCGCAGCCCAGCGCTCCCAGTCGCGCAGAAACAGCTCGAGCTCCGCCATCTTATGTGCGTAGCCTCGCAGCAACTCCGCCGCCGTCGGGGGAGAACCGGCGCGAGCGTCGAGCAGCGAGATGTTCACCTCCCGGCGAGAGAAGCCTTGGTAGACGACCGGCAGGTAAGCGATCACTACCGCCAGAAAGCCGAAGCCCGTACCCGCCTCGACCACGGTCAGGATTCGTGCCAGAGTCCGGTTCGGCGTCACATCCCCAAGACCGAGGGTGAAGAACGTCGTTCCGCTCATGTAGAGGTCAGCGAGGAAGCTGGGTGATCCATGGGCGACGTCCAGGCTCGAGCCGAGTCCCCAGTGCATGATCGCGAAGCCGAAAATGAGACTCATGGCCCACATGCCGAGCAGAAAGAGGAGCGAGAGAGGGCCGTAGAAGCTGAGGTACGTCTCACGGCGCCCACCGGAACGCATGCGGCATGCCACGGCGCGCCACATCCACCACGTGGAGCGGTAGAAAAGCCGCGCGGGCCGGAGCCGGCGCGTGACCCGTCGAGGCAGAACGAGCGCCTCGAACGCATCCCACATGATCACGAGGACGAGTAGCGCCCCTGCGATTCCCACAGCCACAGTCGTCATGATTGCCTTCCCGCATCTCGGAGATTGTCGACCCGTCGTCCACCGGCCAGATGCCCTTCCCAACCGCCCCGGCGGACTGTCCAGGGACTTCCAGACTGGAGTCTCCGCTACCCCCGCGAACCCAACGGTTGAAGCGCAAAGACTATCGGTAGCAACCTAGGCGGGCTAGAAGGGAGTGTCAAGGTCACCCTACCGCAGGTCACCCGGCCCTGTTCCGCGCTCGCGACCGCCATTCGCTGGGCCCGAGTGCCGGGAGAGACTTGGGCCTAGGGTTAGGGTAATAAGGAGAACTGACCCGGAATGGGAATGGGGCGGGAATCGACGTGGGAATCTCGTGGGAATGTGGGAATCGGACTGGATTTTCCCGGGTTCGGCTCTGAACCCAGTTGGCTCCGGACCTGGACCTTGAGGTTAGCTACCCGTGCGAACCCGTATTTACCGTCCGCCACGCGCCTTCTCAACCGCGTCAGGCAGTTACACGCCGTTGACTCAACACCGTGCCCTCCGGGATTCGAATTCGGAGGATGTTTTGATCCCGCTCGAATCGCTCCGTAGCCGGCTAACGCCCCATGTAGACCCGCATTTCCGATTTGAAAGGTGAACGGACCGGGCCATAATCGCTCGACAGCCAAGCGTGGCTGATTCGACGATAACTCAGAGGGCCGCCCCCCGAGCGACTGCGTGCTCCTTAGAGCAGGTAGCGGCGCAGCTGGTGGGCGGCGGTGAGGTAGCGGGCGGCGGCCAGTCGGACGAAGAGCAGTGAGCCGAGCGCAGTGGCCGCGGCGAGCATGAACACGACGACCATCTGATAGCGGATCGCCACGAGCGGCGAGGAGCCGGCCAGGATCTGGCCTGTCATCATGCCCGGCAGCTGCACCAGGCCAACGGTCATCATCCCGTTCACCGTGGGGATCATCGCCGCCCGCAACGCGGCGCGCACCATCGGCTGCACGGCCTCGCGGCCGGAGAAGCCGAGGGCCAGCCGGGCCTCGACCTCATCCGCGCGAGCCCGCAGGTCGCCCTGCAAGCGGTCGCCGGCGAGAGCGGCGCTGGTCATCGAGTTGCCGAGGATCATGCCCGCGATCGGGATGATGTACTGCGGCTCCCACCAGGGACGCACCTGGACGACGACGCCAATGACGTACGCGAGCGTCGCCGCCGTCGAGACGGTCAGGGCGATTCCGGCAATCGAGGCGCCGCCGGGGAGCGGCTTCCCCAAGCGCGACACCGCCGCCTGGGTGGCCACGGCCGTCATCGCCGCGAGGATCAGGAGGACCCAATACCAGCGGGCGGCGGCGAACACCGCCGCGAGCACGAGGCCGACCGCGTAGAGCTGGACGATGGTGCGCACGGAGCCGATCACGAGATCGCGCTCGAGGCCGAGTGACTGGCGGATCGAGACGACGACCACCACCACCACCAGGATGAGCGCCAGGGCCAGCTGCCAGACGGACAGATCGACGACGCCGGCCGTCGCGCTCACCGGGGACTCGCGGCGCCGGGGATTCGCTCCCCGGCCAGGAATGCCTGAAGGCGCGCGTGCGTCACCGCGCCCCCGCCGGGACCTTCGAGCGACTCGAAGGCATCGACGTGGCCCTTCACCAGATACAGCAGGCCGCCGCCCAGACGACGGACAAGATCGGGCTGATGCGTCACCGCCACGATGCTGAGGCCGCGCGCTGCCCGCAGCCGGGAAACCGTCTCGACCACCAACAGGGCGTTCGGTGGATCGAGGGCCGAGGTCGGCTCGTCGAGGAGGAGCGCCTGAGGGTCGCGCAGCAGCGCCCGGGCGATCGTGACCCGCTGCTTCTCGCCACCAGATAGCATGGCCGCGTCCCTGTCAAGGAGATCCGGCTCGAGCCCGACCTCCGCCAGCGTCGCGCGAAGCCGGTCCTCGGAGAAGTCTCCGGGAGCGTCGGTGGGCCGGACGCGAAGGTTTTCGCGCACCGCCCCCTCGAACAGCACCGGCGTTTGCATGACGAGCGCGATGCGGCACCGCAGCTCGCGCGGGTCGAACGATCGAGTGTCGCGACCGTTGAACCGCACCGTCCCCGACGTCGGCTCGACCAGCCGGTTGAGACATCGGAGAAGCGTCGACTTGCCCGACCCCGACGGGCCCACGAGCGTGAGCGCGCGACCGCGCCCGACGGTGAAGGAGACGTCGTTCAGGATCGGCGCTTCCGGCTGCCCGCGACGTCCCGGGTAAGCCAACGAGAGATGATCGACCTGGAAGATAAGATCGTTCACGCGGCCTCGCTGCCGGAGCCGCTGGTCCCCTGGCCCCGAGCCCCCGTCACGTCTAACGACAACGCAACAGCGCCCACCGCGGCCTCAGGAACGGAGATCTTTATCGTCCAGGCTCGAAGCAAGCTCGGCGGCACCCGGGTCAACCTTTCTATTACCGTGGACACACCGAGAAAGAAAACGGTTAAAGAGTAGCTGGTCGTCTCGACGTACGCCGAGAAATGCCCAAACGCCCCCGTCTTACCTGCGGCGGCCACGGTAAATGCGGCGACCGTAACCACGCCGAGTATATGCGGCGGGCCGATGGCGCCGTGTCGAAAGATCGGAAGCCCGATCAGACAAGTAAAGACAGAGGCCGGATATAGATTCTCCCGATTCCACTCTTCGGGGAGATCCGCCCCTCCTGAGTCAGCGCGACTATTGCAGAGACCACGGCGACAAGACTTCAAGTCGTGTGGAAGATGCCAAGCGGTGTCAGATTCATCTTGATCCCCCTTGGAGGTTGAACTAGGCCGAAGCGGTCCGTGTTGCGATGTGACGGGCAGAGCCATTCGCCACGACGACGGCGACGGAGACAAAGGGCAGCCAGGTCACCAGCACCGATGACCGCGACTCCAGAGCGCCGCCGACGAGGGCTCCCAGCGCGTAGACGAGGAACACGCCTGTGAGGAGCCCGATGCGTTGCTGCCAATTCACATTCATTGACGCGTCACCCGCAGACTGATTGGTTGACGTTGCTCGGGATGACGATGCGCTCAGTGAACGCGTCCAGCCCACGAGGTCGGCCATCAGGCTCGTCAGCGTGCCCGTCACATAGGTGGTTGCCACTCCGGGGACACCGAGATGGCGGACGGCGGCGGCCTGGACGCCCATCGCCAGACCTGACAGCCCGATCAGTAGGTGAGTCATACCAGTGCTTCGCGCCGGCCCGGCTAACTGCCACACTACCGTGACGCCGCCAAGGAGGATACCTTCGACAGCCAGCGCGGCGGTCACGCCCGGAGGCCACTCCCCTCGTGTCTTCCCGCGCGCGACGATGAGGGCCCCCATTACAGCACCAGCACTAAAACCGGCCAGCGCGAGGGCCGACCGCAGTACGGCCATGAGCTCGCCCTGGCCGACAGCCATGGCCAGGAGCACCGTGTTTCCCGTCATCATCGCCGTGAACACGCGGCCGAGTCCCAGATAGCTGACCGCGTCGATGATCCCTGCGGTCCACGCGAGGGTGAGCAGCATGGCGTCACGCCCCAGCAGCGCCCGGGTGCCTGCCATGATCGTCCGTCGCGGCTACCGGCCCACCGGCAATGCGCCGATGAGCATCATGACCGGCAGCCCGCTCCAGACAGCAATCGTGTAGGCCGGCCAATCCTTCATCCCCGGCTGCCTTCGCGCTCGAACCTCATCATGACATTCGCTTCTGTCATGGGGTCGTTGGCCAACCCGTACAGCGTGTTGCCGGAAAGAATGAATGAGAGTTATCTGTCCCCACCGACCCCTCGAGTCCTGGAAAGTGACGCGGTTCCCGGTCCTGACCACCGTCCCCGACCAGGTCGATGGCTTCGCGAGGTTGTTCGCTCCACCATTTGGCGTGAACGTCGCTCTGAACGTTCCGTCTTCCCTGATCTGAAGGACGGACCTGCCCTCGTCCTCATATAGCGAAGCCGCGACCTGCCAAAACAAACCATGCCAGGTCCCGCTGAGCTCGCTCGCGGGAGCGAGAGCAGAGGCAACAGGGCCCGACGCAGAAGAGCTCGCGCTTGGTCCGGCGCAGCCGGCGACGAGCGCAACCATTGCGACGGCGGTAAGCACTGCGACGACTCTGCCTTGCAGTATAGGATGGTTCTTCCCCATACTTCTAAGAGGCCGCACGCAGGCACGGAGGTTCCCCCTCGCTTCTTTTCGCAAGATCGCGACAACCCGGCGGCCCTGAGAAGGCTCGCGATCCGAGCAATCGCGGCGATCGCGCCCTCTCTAGTCCGCTAAAACCCACTCCCGCCGCCAGCCACGCTTACCTGAGACCGACATCCGTTTCCCAAGTGCCCGGTTCTTGGGCACGCAAGGCTCCGCCCCATCGTCCGGCTAGAAAGCCACTTTCCGATTCTTGTGAAAGAGCGCTGCCCTGTGACTCCCGCAGCCGGTGCGTGCATCTCAAGAGTAGAAAGAGTTGACACTACACAGGAGAAGGAGAAACGGATATGACGCGCATGAAGTCGATCGCTCTAACGGCATCACTACTGTTGGGCACTGGACTCGCCACGGGGCTGACGGCTCAGCCCGCGTTCGCTCAGCGTGGGAACGACACTATCCCCGCCACGGATAGCGGGTACATCCAGCCGACGCGCTTCGGTGACCTCAGCGGTGAGCAGATCCCCGAGGCTCCGCGCTTCGGCGACCTCAGTGGTGAGCAGATCCCCGAGGCCCCGCGCTTCGGTGATCTCAGTGGTGAGCAGATCCCCGAGGCCCCGCGCTTCGGTGATCTCAGTGGTGAGCAGATCCCCGAGGCCCCACGCTTCGGCGATCTCAGCGGTGAGCAGATCCCCGAGGCTCCACGCTTCGGCGATCTCAGCGGTGAGCAGATCCCCGAGGCTCCGCGTTGGGGAGACCTCAGCGGCGAACAGACTCCAGAAGCGCCGCGGGCGAATCAGGGCTCGTAACGCTTCCTTCAGGATTCGAGGGGGTGAGGGGTGGATCGCCCCTCACCTCCTCACCTGGGCGCATGATGCGAACCCATAGCAAGATCCGGTGGCCTCGCGGGGTCACCCTCAGCATGTTCGGGATCGTCTCGCTCGCGGTCACCGGCTGCGTGTCTCTGATGGCCACGCCGGCTCAGGACCTCGCCGAGACACGATGGAAGGCCTGTAATCACTTCGCCACAGTGCGGCTCGGCCGGATCCAGCTCAATGGCCACGTGTACGCCACCGCCGACCTGCCCGAGATTGCGGCCTTTCGCCAGTGCATGGAGGCGGCGGCCGCTGACGAGATTCGAAACGGAGCGCTCGCGGCGGATCCTGGGGTGACAGTCGATCCGCCACCGGGCCAAGAATAACGCGCGGCACCAACACGGAGGAGACTAGAATGCGCGACGCCACACACTGGCCAAGGTTGGCCGCCCTTCTGCTCGCCCTCGGCCTCGCCGTCGCCGGCTGCGCGACGATCCGGGCCGCCCAAGCCCCCTCGACGGAAGAGGGACTCGTCGCGGCCGGATTCAATGTGAAGGCCGCCGATACGCCCGAGAAGCTTGCCCACCTGCAGAGCTTGCCGGCGTGGAAGCTCGTCCGGCTCGAGCGGGACGGCGCGCCCTACTACGTCTACGCGGACCCCCGCATGTGCAGGTGCCTCTACGTGGGCGGCGAGCCTCAGTATCAGGCGTATCAGAAGCTCAGGACTGGCAAGGACATCGCGGAGCGACGGTTAGACGCGTCCATGAACTGGGGACTCTGGGCCCCCTGGCCATGGTTCTGATTCGCCGTCCGCTGGGCTGGCCCAGCACCGCAATCACCTTCGGCGACGGGCAGACAATGCTCAGGCGCTGGATCGCTGCGACTCTCATGGTGTTCGCCCTGTCGGGCTGCGCGTCGGTCGAGCAACGCGGGGGTGCGGGTGGAGTCGCTCCCGACAGCACAGAATCCCGGTCGCTCGAGCTGCATTACATGATGCTGCCGATCCCGCCGCCGAAGGTGGAACGGGACACGGAGCAGGCCGTCCGGGAGATCGAGTCCCGCCAGAACACCGATGCGCTGACCCGCGATCGCCAGGCTGTGCCCTCGCGGCGTCCTGACCTCGACCACGACGTGACTCAGGGCATCCAGTCGCGCGGCGCGCAGAAGGCCCTGGGGCGCTAAGCGGCGGCCCGGCCCTATGGCTCTCGAGTTCTTGCGAAAGCTGCGCCGGGGCGTGGACCTCCAGGCAGCTCGGGCCGAGGATGAGGAGCCGGCCTTGGCCGCCGAGGCAGGCCGGCCGACACTTGCCGATCAGCTGTTTCGCGTCACGTGGACTGCGGGTTCGGAAGGGTCAGACGGCTCGGAAGTGGTTGGCTGGGTCTACAACGATTTCGACCGAGACGCGGTGAACGTCCGGCTTCGCAACAACTCGTCCTATCGGATCACCGTGGAGTCATTTCAATCCGGAAGGAACTGAACGAGGCCCCTCACGGCCCTCTTTTGCTCCCCGTCGGGCACCGCCGGCTAGAGATCCTTGAACCGCTCGTTGACCTGCGTGAGAAGAAGCTCCCGCTGCTCGCGGTTCTGGGCCTCGGCGCGGCGCTTCTCCTCCGCGGCTTCGTCGGCGGCGACCTGCTTGTTGGCCGAGTCGATCCAGAGATCAATGTGCTGGATCCAGCCTGGCACGAGGGACTCCCTGGTCTCAAAGAGGAGGCCGCGCTCGGGGTCGAAGACGACGCGCTCGGGATCGATCTCCACCCCCACCGGCGTGGCCAGCCGGAACGCGTAGATCCAGTACGCCGCCGGCGGCTCGTTCAGCTGGACGACGAAAGAATAGAGACCATCCGAGATCCCGATGGCCCGGGGTGGCCTTATGCGCACGATCGTGTTCATGGGATCCTTCCGCCCGGAAGTGGTCGTCCGCGTCGAGGCCCCGAGCCGAGAAGAGCCATGCGCCTGGTTTGAGTCGCCCCCTGTCTTCGTCGAGCCCTGGCTCTATGTCCTCTCCTGTGGGCCCTCCCCGGGTGTTCGCACGAGCCGGGTCCGAGGGCCTGGGACGTTCGAAGTGACAGCCATTCGCCCACTGCGACGCCAGGGGCCGGCGACCGGTTGCGTGCGGGCTATTTGGGCGCGGCGGAATTCCGTTCCCGAAACGACCCGCACCACCCGCCCCTGGCCGTCGAGAATGGTGACAGCCGCTATTGATTCCTCGTGGCTCGGCAGCCTGACCTCGCCCACCTCTGATCCTCGACTCATCGCTGGTTTCCCCCCGTCGTCCTGCTATGTTCGCCTCTTTGGAGCCGAACGCCGCGGCCATCGACAGGAGCGACTGAACATTTCCGCAAGAAGAGGCAAGCCGCGCGCGGCACACTGAATGGCCGAGCATACAGCGCGCCGGCCGCCACCTTGCCCCCTACGATCGAGCGACATCGAGGCTCGCGCCCGCGTAGGCGGCCAGGCGGCTCCGCAAAAAGAGCCGGGCCCGATGCACCCGCGACCTGACGGTGCTCAGGTTGATCTGCAGCGTCTCCGCGATCTCGGGATTCGAG
>Ga0070706_100005783_pt1 | contig 11749 bp, 10 predicted proteins | sample KBSK5501metaG_FD_65476 | JGI IMG/M metagenome (GOLD analysis project Ga0070706, IMG submission 65476) | Corn, switchgrass and miscanthus rhizosphere microbial communities from Kellogg Biological Station, Michigan, USA - KBS K5-50-1 metaG | ecosystem: Host-associated > Plants > Roots >...
CGATGCCGCCGGCACGATCGAAGTCAGCGGCACCGTGGATGAAGAGAGCGGCGGGTTCGCGGTCGTCGCCTGGCTCGCCGAGCGCGGCCGCATCGCGAAGGGCCGCACCGACTACGTCATCATCCCCGAGCCGCTGAACGTCGACCGCATCTGCATCGGCCACCGGGGCGTCTACTGGTTCGCGGTCACGACCCACGGCCGGATCGCCCACGGCAGCATGCCCTTCCTCGGGCAGAGCGCGATCGAGCCGATGGGGGCGATCCTCGAGGCGTTCCGGACCGAGCTCCAGCCGGTCCTCGCCGGCCGCGTCACCCGCATGCCGGTGGTCCCTCCCGGCGCCGCCCGCGCGACCCTCAACGTGAACGGCGTCTCCGGCGGCCAGCCGGTGGACGGCATCCAGACCCCGTGCGTGGCCGACCGCGCCCGCGCGGTCTTCGACCGGCGCTTCCTCATCGAAGAAGGCTTCGAGGCGGCGAAGGCCGAGGTCCAGGCCCTGCTCACCCGGACCGCCGCTCGCGTGCCCGGGCTACGCTTCGAGCTCGAGGACCTGATGGTCGTGCATCCGACCCAGGCCCCCCTGGACTCGCCCCTGGTGGCGGCCCTCCGCCACAACGTGGCCGAGGTGCTGGGGCGGGAGGCCGCGATCGTGGCCAGCCCCGGCACCTACGACCAGAAGCACGTGGCCCGCATCGCGGGGGTCGAGCACTGCGTGGCCTACGGGCCCGGAGTCCTGGAGCTGGCCCACCAGCCCGACGAGTGGTGCTCGATCGAGGACCTGGTGAACGCGACCCGCGTCCTCGCCCTCACGCTCGTGGACCTGGCCGGGTCCGCGTAGCCGCGCGCGTCAATCGGCGCGCAAGGCCACCGTGGGGTCGACCCGCGCGGCGCGGCGCGCGGGCAGGAGGCACGCCACCGCCGCCACCAGGCCGATCAGGGTTGCGCCCACGAGGTAACTCCAGGGGTCGTGCTCGGCCACGCCGTAGAGCAGGGCCGAGAGCGATCGCGCGAGGACCAGGGAGAGCGCGCCCCCCAAGGCGAGGCCGAGCCCCGTCACTCCCAGCCCGTGGCCCAGGACGAAGCCGCGGATGCGGCGGGGCTCCGCCCCCAGGGCCATGCGGATGGCGATCTCGCGGGTACGTCCGGACACGAAATGATGCAGCACGGCGAACAGGCCCGAGGCCGTCAGGGCGAGGGCGGCGAGAGCGAAGCCGAGGAGGAGCCCGCTCGCGAAGCGCCACGGGGTGAGCGCGCGGTCGACCTCGCCGCGCATCGTCGTCACGTCGCCCAGGAAGGCATCCGGGTCGAGGGCCCGGGCCTGGTCGCGCGCGGGGCCGACCAGGGCCAGCGGATCGCCCGCCGTGCGCAGCATCAGGAACTGCACGCTGTCGGGGGCCTGGCCGTAGGGCAGGTAGACGTCGGGCTGGGGGCTCTGGATCCCCCGGTAGCGCGCGTCCTCGACCACGCCCACGACGGTCTGCCACTCGACGTTCACGAAGACCCCGTCCTTCAGGTCCGCCTTGGCCCCGTAGGTGTTGAGCCGCTTGCCGAGGGCGCTCTGTCCCGCCCATCCGCGCCGCGCCAGGCTCTCGCTCACCACCACCACCTTGGGCGCGTCCAGGGTGTCGTGCTCGGTGAACGAGCGGCCCTCGAGGAGCCGGGTGCCCGCGGCCCGGAAGTAGTCCGGCGAGGCCACGAGCCAGTTCACCGGGATGGAGCGCGCGGTCACCGACGCACGATCGAGGGGCTGGCCTTCCACGATTGCGAACGCTCCCGACCCGATGGGTCCGAGGAAGAGCGGGCGCAGGGACACCGCTCCCGCGGCTTCCACCCCCGGCAGGGCGGCCACGCGCTCGAGGAGCGCGCGATGGAACGTCCGACGCTCGACGATCGTGGGGTACTTCTCCTCGGCGAGCGCCACCGAGAAGCTGAGCGCGCGTTCGGGCACGAAGCCCAGCTCGACCTGGAGCAGCTTGCCCAGGCTGCGCACCATGAGGCCGGAGCCCACGAGGAGGACGATCGAGAGCGTCACCTCGGCGGTCACCAGGAGCCGCGTGAGGTTGAAGCCGCGTCGATCCAGGCTGCCCCCGCGGCCACCGGCCTGGAGGGTGGGGGCGATGGCGAGCCGGGAGACCAGCCAGGCCGGAGCGAGGGCCACCAGGACGATCACCGCCAGGGATAGTGCGAGGGCGAAGCCAAGGGCGCTGCCGTCCACGCTCACGTCCGGAAGGCCCGGCATCCCGCTCGGCCCGAAGGCCACGATGGCCCGGACCGCCGCGTGCGCGAGCACGGTTCCCGTCGTCCCCCCGGCGAGGGCGAGCAGCGCGCTCTCCGCGAGGGGATGGAGGGCGACCCGGGCCGCGCCGGCACCCAGGGCCTGGCGGACGGCGAGATCGGTGCGCCGCGCGATCGCCTGCACGAGGAGCAGCACCGCGACGTTCGCGCAGGCGAGAAGGAGCACGAAGCCGCTGGCCACGGCCAGCGCCTCCAGGGCCTGCCGGGTGCTCGAGCCCAGGTAATGGTCCACCAGGGGGACGAGCCGCGCGCTCCAGCCGCCGGTCGAGAACCCGTCGGCGAGGGACAGGCGATGCGAGATGCCCGCCAGCTCGGTCCGCGCGGCGTCGAGCGAGATGCCGTCCTTCAATCGCCCCAGCACGTACAGCACTCCCAGGCCGCGGAACGCCAGGGGATCCATGGAATCGCGGCGGCGGACCGCGTCCAGCTCCGGTCCGACGGTAACCCAGACCTGCGCGCCCTGCGGGAAATCGAAGTCCCGCGGCATGACCCCCACGACCGTGAACGGCTCACGGCCCCTCGAGACCTTCGTGCCCACCACCGCCGGATCGCCCGCGAACCGGCGCTGCCACAGGGCGTAGCTCAGCACGACCACGCGGCCGGCCGCGGGGTCGTCATCGGCGGGGAGGAAGGCGCGGCCGAGGAGCGGCCGCGCGCGCAGGGTGTCGAAGAAGGACGCGGACACGAAAGCCGCGGCCACGCCTTCCCGCCGCGGCGGTCCGACGAACTCGAAGCCCCAGTTCACGGACCCGAAGGCCGCCAGATCGGCGAAGGAGCGGCTCTGCGCGCGCCAGTCCTGGAAGTACGGGTAGGAGACCTCGATGAGCGAGCCGGCCTCGGATGGCTCGACCTCCCAGGCCACGGCCAGGCGGTCCAGCTCAGGGACCGGGATCGGCCGCACGAGCACGCGCCGCACCACGCTGAAGGCCGCCGTCGAGACCCCGATGCCCAGGGCGAGGATCAGGACCATGGCCGTCGTCGGCCCGGGCCGGCGCGCCAGGCGCCGGAGAGCCTGCCGCAGGCTGTCGAGGAAGCTGTCCGGGGTCATGGGAGCGCCGCGGCTCCTACCCGAGGGTGGCCAGGTCCAGGACGATCGGGAAGTGCTCTCCCTGGACCACCTCGCCCCGCGGAACCACGGGCGTTCCCTTCAGCAGCGGGAGCCTGCCGTCGGCCGAGCGCGTGTCGGGGGCCATGTAGTTGAGGACCACGGCGCGTCGGGGGCCGGGGCTCTTGTTCTCGTAGGAGCCGTGCACGGTCAGGGGGTGGTGGAACGAGGCCTCGCCCGCCTTGAGCGGCACCGGGGTCGGACGGAAGCTCTCCCGCAGCTCCGGGGGGAGGAAGTCCCGGAAGGCTTCCATGTCCTGGCCGAAGGAGACCGGCGCCAGGAGCGGCCAGCGGTGGCTGCCGGGCACGTAGTGGAGACAGCCGTTCCCGAGCGACGTGTCGTCGAGCACGATGTTGATCGTGACGTGGTTCATGGGGAGCGTCCGCGTCCAGTACGAGAAGTCCTGGTGCCACGCCACCACCCCCGGATGCCTTGGCGGCTTGTAGAACACCTGGTCGTGCCAGAAGCGGAGACGCTCGAGCCCCAGGAGCTGGGCCGCGGGCACGGTCGCACCGGGATGGAAGACGAGGTCCTTGAGAGCAGCCTCGACCAGCCACCCTCCCAGACAGTGGAAGGCGTTGCGCTCGGGGGCCTTGTAGTAGTCCGCCTCGACTTCGTAGAGGCGATCGAGCTGGGGAGTCTCGTTCCGACGGATTCTCTCGACCGCCTCCCGCACCGCGTCGAGCGCGGCGCCCTCCAGGATGCGGATCCCCGCCAGGTAGCCGCTCGCTTCGAAGGAGCGCACCTGCTCGGCGCTCAGCCGGAGGGCCTCCGCTTCGCGGCGCGTCCGGAGGGTGGGGAAGAGGCCCGTCACGGGCTTCTCTCAGGGATTCCGGCGATAGACACGGACGTAGTCCACCAGCATGGTCTGCGGGAAGACCGTGCTCGCGTCGGGGTTGCCCGGCCAGCTTCCCCCCACCGCGACGTTCAGGAGGATGAAGAACGGGTGGTCGAAGGCCCAGCGCTGGCCCGCCGGCAGGTCCGCGGGCGTGCGCGTCTGGTAGAGCGCGCCGTCCACGTACCAGCGGATGGCGGCCGGCTCCCACTCGACCGCGAAGACGTGGAAGCCGTCCGCGAAGCGCGCGCCTCCGGGCAGGGTGAACGCCGCCCCGATCCCCTGGCCCCCGGAATATCCCGGGCCGTGGATGGTCCCGTGCACGGTGGCGGGCTCGCGTCCGATGTTCTCCATGATGTCGATCTCCCCGCACCGCGGCCAGCCCGCGGTGGGGATGTCGTTCCCCAGCATCCAGAAGGCGGGCCAGAGGCCCTGCCCGCGGGGGATCTGGAGACGGGCCTCGAAGCGCCCCTGGGCCTGCTCGAGCTTCGCCTGGGTCTTGAGACGGGCCGAGGTGTACTCGCGCGTGATCCCGTCCGCTCCCGTGAACGTCTCGCGGAGGGCCTGGATCGCGAGGTTGCCCTGGCCGTCGAGGGCGGCGTTCCTGGGCCGGTCCGTGTAGGTCTCGAGCTCCTGGTTGCCCCAGCCGCCGCCGCCCGTCTCCATCGTCCACTTCGTGGCGTCGACGAGGGCGCCGCTCGGCCCTTCGAACTCGTCGCTCCAGGCGAGGGTGAAGCCCCCGGTTGGCGGCGGAGGCGTGGTCGTCGGCGGACGCTCCGTCGAGCCCGACGATCCGCAGCCGAGCGCGGGGAGGACGAGCCCGAGGAGGACACCCCTCATCAGCGGTCCCCGCCCCCGCCGATGGAGACGAGCTGCTCGTCCGTCCGGATGAAGACCTGCCGCCCGGAGAGCGCGGGGGAGGCGACCATCCGGAAGCCGAGGGGGCTGCGCTCGAGGACGCGGGCTTCGCGGCCGGCGCGCAGCACGATCGCGTCCCCCGTCTCGCTCAACAGGTAGACCCTGCCCTCCGCGGCCACGGGGGAGGCGGTGAAGATGCCGGGGATGCGCTCCTGCCACGCCTTCTCACCCGTGCGCGCGTCGACACAGGTCACCACCCCCACGTCGCTGGCCATGTAGACGAGCCCGTCGTAGTAGAGGAGGGACGAGACGTAGGGCGCGCCCGTGGGCACGGACCACTGGACGTGGCTCTCCGAGACGTCGCCGCGACCGCCCGGCCGGATGGCCATGTAGGGCCCGCTCCGGTAGCCCCGGCTCGCATAGAGGACCGACCCGTCGAAAGTGGGGACGGGGATCGCGAAGCGATGGGGCCCGCCCGCGTGCCACAGCAGCTCGCCCGTCCGCGGGTCGTAGGACTCCAGGCGCTCCGTCGAGTTGACGACCAGCTCGTCTCCCTTGGGACCCGCGAACACGACGGGCGTGCTGTAGGAGCGCACGTCCTTGCCGCGATCGACCTTCCACCGCTCCTTGCCGGTCCCCTTGTCCAGGGCGAGCAGGTACGACCTCGGCTCGTGGTAGCAGAGGAGAAAGAGCAGGTCGCCGAAGAGGGCGGGCGAGCTGCCGGCCCCCCAGTTGATGTCGAAGGAGCCGAGCTCCTTGCCCAGGTGGCGCTGCCAGGCGAGCTTCCCGTCCATGTCCAGGGCCACGAGCTGCCCGGTTCCGAACCAGGCGTAGACCAGGCGGCCGTCCGTGACCGGGCTGGGGCTGGCCAGGTTGTGCTTCTCGTGCACGGGAGGCAGCGTGCCCTCGGCGGCGAAGTGGTACTGCCACAGGCGCCGGCCATCCTTGCGCTGGAAGGCCTCCACGACGAACTCGACCGCGGGCGCGTCCCCCGGAGTCGCGCCCGCCGCCGCGCCCAGCGGCTTCTCTTCGCTGCCCTCCTGCCCCTGCGCCAGCTTGGGATGGTTGCCCTCGCGCCGCACGCCGCGGCCGGACTGCGAGGTGACGAAGATGCGGTCGCCCGCGACCACCGGCGAGGAAACCCCGAGCCCGCCCACCGGCACCTTCCAGCGCACGTCCTCCTTGCCCCACCGGGCGGGAATCCCCTTCTCGGTGGAGATGCCGGTCCCGTGGGGTCCCCGCCATTGAGGCCAGTCGTCGGCGGCGGCCCGGCTGGCCACCGCCAGGAGGAGCGCGAGCGCGGCTGCCCGTTCCTTCATGCCGTGAATGGTGCCACAGCTCAGTGCCCTCCGAGCAGATCCTCGAACGCGCGCTCGGGCAGGGCCGCGAGCGAGGGGACGACCAGGTCGGCCGCGAGCTCCTCGAAGTGCGAGGAGAGCACGCCCACGCACTTCATCCCCGCCCGGCGCGCCCCCTCGAGCCCGGCGGGCGCATCCTCCACCACGACGCAGCGGGAAGGATCGATGCCCAGGCGCTCGGCCGCCCGAAGGAAGATCGCGGGATCCGGCTTGCCCTTGCCCACTTCCTCGGCGGAGACCACTGCGTCCAGGTAGCGGCCGAGGTCGAGGGCCTCGAAGGAGGAGTCGATGTTCGCGGGCGGGGCCGAGGTGGCCAGGGCTTGCTTCCAGCCCGCCTCCCGCAGCCGGCCGAGCCAGGTCGCCGCGCCGGGCAGGAACTCGAGACCGCGCTCCCGCACGTAGCGGCGATAGCGCTCCTCCTTGTCGTCGCTCATCTGCTGGATCACGTCCGCGGGGACCTCGGAGCCCAGGAGTCCGCGGAGGATCGTGTCATTGCGCTTGCCGAAGGACTCCGCGAAGTCGCGCGGGTGCAGCTGGTGGCCCGCCGCCGCCATGACTTCACGCCAGGCGAACCAGTGGTAGGGGGCGGAGTCGATGAGGGTTCCGTCGAGGTCCCAGAGGACGGCGCCAGGGAAGCCGTTGGGGGCGGGATTGGTGTCGGTCATCTTCTTTATTATCCTGGCCCGGCCGCGGTTCCTCTAAACTTGATTTTTTGGTAAAGATTAGATAACGTCGAAAACGGGCCAAGACCATGAGCACGCGATCCCTCGACGACATCACGAAGACCGAGTACAAGGCCGGGTTCGTCACCGACATCGAGGCCGACACCATCCCCGCCGGCCTCAACGAGGACGTGATCCGCCTGATCTCGGCCAAGAAGCAGGAGCCCCCGTTCCTCCTGGAGTGGCGGCTCAAGGCCTACCGGCACTGGCTGACCATGACCGAGCCCACCTGGCCGAACGTCCACTACCCGCCCATCGACTACCAGGCGGCCGTCTACTACTCGGCCCCCAAGCAGAAGAAGGACGGGCCCAAGAGCCTCGACGAGGTGGACCCCAAGCTCCTGGAGACCTACGAGAAGCTGGGAGTGCCGCTCCACGAGCGCGCCAAGCTCGCGGGGGTAGCGGTGGACGCGGTCTTCGACAGCGTCTCCGTGGGCACCACCTTCCGGGTGAAGCTGGCCGAGGTGGGCGTCATCTTCTGCTCGTTCTCCGAGGCGGTGCGCGACCACCCCGATCTGGTCGAGAAGTACCTGGGCACGGTGGTGCCCTACACGGACAACTTCTTCGCCGCCCTCAACTCCGCGGTCTTCTCCGACGGCTCGTTCTGCTACATCCCCAAGGGCGTGCGCTGCCCGATGGAGCTCTCGACCTACTTCCGCATCAACGCCGCCAACACGGGGCAGTTCGAGCGCACCCTGCTCATCGCCGACGAGGGCGCCTACGTGAGCTACCTCGAGGGCTGCACCGCCCCCATCCGCGACGAGAACCAGCTCCACGCGGCCGTGGTGGAGCTCGTCGCCCACGACCGCGCGCAGATCAAGTACTCGACGGTGCAGAACTGGTACCCGGGGGACAAGGACGGCAAGGGCGGGATCTACAACTTCGTGACCAAGCGCGGCAAGTGCGCGGGGGCGGGCTCCAAGATCTCCTGGACCCAGGTGGAGACGGGCTCCGCCATCACCTGGAAGTACCCCTCCTGCATCCTGCAGGGCGACGATTCCGTGGGGGAGTTCTACTCGGTGGCGGTGACCAACAACCGGCAGCAGGCCGACACCGGCACCAAGATGATCCACATCGGCAAGAACACGCGGAGCACGATCATCTCCAAGGGGATCTCGGCGGGCCGGGGCCAGAACACCTACCGAGGCCTGGTCCGGATCGGCAAGGGGGCGGACGGGGCGCGCAACTACTCGCAGTGCGACTCCCTGCTCATCGGCGACAAGTGCGGGGCCCACACCTTCCCCTACATCGACGTGCAGAACTCCACCGCCCAGATGGAGCACGAGGCCACCACCTCGAAGATCGGGGAGGACCAGCTCTTCTACTTCCTCTCCCGCGGGATCGGCAGCGAGGACGCGGTGAGCATGATCGTGAACGGCTTCTGCAAGGAGGTCTTCAAGGAGCTCCCCATGGAGTTCGCGGTGGAGGCCCAGAAGCTGCTCGGGGTCAGCCTCGAGGGCAGCGTCGGCTAGAGGCCGTCGAGGCATGCCGGAGATCCGTCGCCACGCCCAGATGCTCGCGTTCTTCGACGAGCAGCCCCGTGCCTTCGAGGAAGGCGTCGTGATCTTCGTGGAGGGCCAGGCCGCCTCCGAGATGTTCATCGTGCGCGACGGCACGGTCACCCTCCGCAAGGGCGGCGAGGTCCTGAAAACCCTCGACCCGGGGGAGATCTTCGGGGAGATGGGGCTCATCGACCACGCCCCGCGCACGGCGAGCGCGGTGGCCGGCCCCGGATGCCGGGTCACCGTGATCGACGAGGCCTCCCTGAACCGGCTCGTGCAGAAGGTGCCCGGCTTCACCCTGGAGCTGCTGCGCCTGGTCGTGGGCCGCCTGCGCCGGGAGATGGCCCGGTCGTAGGCCGCCCGAGATGGGGCTTGACGGGGCCTCCCCCCGTCGTGCCAGGATCGGCCCGTCTCCGCCAGCAGACCGGACCCATTAGAGAGGGGAACGCCATGGCCGACCAGCCCGCGACGCCGTTCGACAGCCTCGAGGGAGCGCTCGAGTACGTGGGCCTGCTGCGCGAGGCGCTCGAGGAGGCCCAGGCCGCCATCGCGGAGGACGCCGCTCTCGCCCGGGCCGAGAGCGCGACCCGCCGGGTGGAAGCGCTGCAGCTCGTGAGCTACAAGCTGGATCGCCTGAGCCAGCACGTGGGGGCGAGCCGCCGGCTGCTGAACGACCTGCGAACCTTGCGCCGCTTGCTGATGGGCGAGCGGGAAGACACACTCGAGGCCGTACCGGAGACCTTGCCCCTCGCGTCCACGACGCGGCGAGCCACCAAGGCGCGCCTCGCGCCCTCGGACCCTCCCGCGCGGGGGTTCGTGTAGACTCCATTCAGCCGCGCCCTCTCCCGCGCCGGCGGGAAAGGACGAGCACGATATGGCCTCACCGCAAGACATCCTTGGAGCCCTTCGCAAGCTGGAGGACAACCTCCACGAGCGCCTCGGTGGCGAGATCCGCGCTTTCCGTCTCGAGGTCAACGCACGCTTCGACGCCGTCGAAGTACGCCTCGACCGGCTCGAAACCGAGTATCAGATGATCGTAGCGGCATTGCGCCGGATCGAGGACAGCCTCGCAGAAGATCGCGGGGAACGGACCCGCCTGAAGACCGAGGTTGCCGACCTGAAGAGGAAGGTGGCCTTGCTCGACGCCAGGATACAGGAGCTCGAGGCTAGACTCACCGAAGACTAGCGCTCGCGGCGTGGCCTCCGCTTCTAGGCTTCGCCGCGCTCCATCCATTTCAGGCCGAACGACCAGACCAGGAGCGGCACCAGCGTAAAGGCGGCCGCGGAGAGCACGGCCGGCCGCACCCCCGCGCGGTCCATCATCGACCCCCACAGCACGGAGAAGACCATGGCCAGAAGGAAGGCGTTCGCGAGGTCCAGGGCGAAGAGCCGCCCCTGCAGCCGGTCGGGGACGATCTTCTGCAGGATGATCGTGCTGTAGGTCCAGTTGGCGGCGCCTCCCATCCCGCGCAGGACGATCGCGAGGCCCGCCCAGGCCAGGCTCGGGGCCCAGGCCAGGAGGAACAGGCCGCCCGAGAGGAAGGCCGAGGCGGCAACGATCAGGCGCCGCATGCGGCGCACCGAGCCGTCGTTCACCGCGTTCAGGAGCAGGGGCCCGAGGACCGCCCCCACGCCGAAGCAGGCCCAGAGCAGGCCCACCGACCGCGCGCCGTCCGCCCCCAGGGGGAAGAGCCGGGTCGCGTAGATCACCAGGAACGCGTCGGCCACCGCGATCCCGTTGATGCCCTTCACCAGGAGGGTGGCTCCCGTCACCTTGTGCTGGCCGAGATACCGCAGGCCGTCGCGGAAGCTGGTGCCCGTCGCGTGGTCCCCGCGCCCCGGGCGGGCGGCGGCCGCCGCGGCCGGGATCGCGGTGATGAGGGCGGCGGAGCCGAGGAAGGTGAGGGCGTCCAGCACGAAGGCCCCGGTGATGCCGACGAAACTGAGGATCGTGCCCCCCACCATGCCGCCCACCGCCGCCATGGCCGACCAGGTGACGGTTCCCACCGTGGACGCGGTGACGATCTCGCGCGGCTCCACCAGGCGGGGGACCAGGGCCGAGCGGGTGGGCTCGAACACGGTCGAGACCGTGAAATGCAGGAAGGCGAGGGCATAGACCCAGGGCAGGCTGCCCGAGATCGCGGCGGGGATGATGAGCAGCACCAGTCCCGACCGCGCGAGATCGCTCATCACGAGCAGCCGGCGGCGATCGAAGCGGTCGGCCAGCACCCCGCTCCCGGGGCCGATGAGGACCCCGGGCAGGAGCTGCACGAGCACGAGGCCGCTCACCGCGAGGCCGGAGCCGTGCGAGCCGCGGGCCACGAGGACGGCGAGGGCGATCAGGGTGAACCAGTCCCCGCTGAGGCTCACCGCCTGGGCCAGCCAGAGCAGGCGATAGCCCCGGTTCGTGCGCAGGAGCGCCAGGGATTCCCGGATCACGGCCGGGGCCGCGGGCAAGAGGCCATGGGGGTGGCCGGGGATTGTCGCACGGGGGCGCCGGTCCGGCTTATACTCGGGGCCTTCAGGGGAGGGCTCGGGGATGGCCAGCGGTTACAAGGTTCGGCTCGGCGACGGCAGCGAGATCGGGCCCATGGACCTCGAGGCCCTCAAGACCTGGTACACGCAGGGCCTCATCGGCCGGGACAGCCCGGTCCTGAAGCCGGGATCGCAGCGCTGGTCCACCCTGGCCCAGGTGGTGGAGCTGAAGAACGTCGGCACCACTCCGCGGTCGAGCGGAGGCGGCGGCCGCGCGCAGGAGATGGAGGTCTTCGAGGAGGGGGAAGAGTCCTCCCCTGGTTTCACCTGGGCGGATTTCGATCCCGACCTCTGGCGCGTGCGCGCCGTGGGCGTGATCTTCCTGGTGGGGGCCCTCGCCGCCGGCTTCTTCGCCTGGCGGCCCGAGAACGCGGTGGCGGACTTCGACGGCGCGCCCTGGCTGGAGATCGCGCTGGGCCAGCTCGTCCTCGCCCTCCTGCTGCTGCCGGGCTGGGAGATGGGGCGCAAGCTCGTGCGGGTGGTGGTGGCGCTGCTCGGGATCAGCCTCTTCCCCGTGATGGGGATCCTGTTCGCCCAGGGCG
>Ga0070706_100005787_pt1 | contig 11745 bp, 11 predicted proteins | sample KBSK5501metaG_FD_65476 | JGI IMG/M metagenome (GOLD analysis project Ga0070706, IMG submission 65476) | Corn, switchgrass and miscanthus rhizosphere microbial communities from Kellogg Biological Station, Michigan, USA - KBS K5-50-1 metaG | ecosystem: Host-associated > Plants > Roots >...
CCCGGGGCCGAGGTTGGCGCAGGTTCTCGCGGCTCTTCGCGAAGTGATCGACTTCGACGCCTACGTCTGGCTGCTCACCGACCCGGTCACCGCCGTCGGCGCCGCGCCCCTCGCCGAGGTGCCCTGCATCACCGAGTTGCCGGCCCTCATCAAGGCCAAGTACGCCACACCAGTCAATCGCTGGACCGCCTTGCAGCTGCAGGCCTGCCCCGCCGGGCTGCTGAATGATGCGGTCGGCGGCGACCTGTCACGAAGCCATGTCTGGCGCGAGGTGATGAGCCGATACGGAATCGGCGATGTGGCCTCGGCCGTCTTCGCGGACCAGTACGGCTGCTGGGGTTTTCTCGACCTGTGGCGCGGCGACACCCGCGGACCGTTCGACGGCACCGACGCCGAGTTCATCGCCACTCTCGCCGCGCCGCTGACCAGCGCGCTGCGACATTGCCGGGCACGAACGTTCGTTGAGCCAGCGGCTGCGCACCGGCGCGACGTCGGGCCGGTCGTGCTGACACTCGACGAGGACCTTCGGATCACCAGCCGCACGGCGGCTTCGCGAGCCTGGCTGAACGTGCTGCTTCCACCCGAGCCCGACGAGCGGGCCATCCCGGCCAGCGTCTACAACGTGGCCGCCCAGCTCCTGGCCGCCGAGGAGGGAATCGACGCCCACCCGGCGTACGCACGCACGCATCTCGCTGGCGGTTTCTGGCTTACCCTGCGGGCCGCCAGGCTCTCTTCCGGCGACAAGCAAGGCGAGCCTGCCGACCGCGGCGCCACCATCGTCGTCACGATCGAGGAGGCATCCGCCGCCGAGCGCCTTGACCTGTTCAGCCGTTCCTTCGGCCTCACCGCCCGCGAGCACGAACTGCTCGGGCTGCTTGCCACCGGCAGCGACACCCGCGCCATGGCCCGCCAGATGTCACTGTCCGAGCACACGATCCAGGACCACCTCAAGTCGATCTTCACCAAGACCGGCGCCCGCGACCGCCTCACCGTCCTATCGCGCGCCCTCGGCACCAGACGTGAGCCGAACAGATGAGCCGAGAACAGCGCTTGCTGATGACAAATAAACGCAGGCCACAAGGCCAGGCGCGCCGCGCCGCCGCTCGGGAGGTAGGCTGCGTGCCGATGACGCGGACTCAGCAGGAGAAGGGGGCGGCCTTCGCCGCCTTGCATGCGGGTGAGCCGTTTGTCATCCCCAATCCCTGGGATGCCGGGTCGGCGCGGGTGCTGGCCGCGCTCGGGTTCAAGGCGCTCGCCAGCACCAGTTCCGGTTTCGCGTTCACGCTTGGCCGGCTTGACGGCACTGTCACCCTCGATGAGGTGATCGGGCATGTGACCGTGCTGGACCAGGCGACCGAGCTTCCGCTGTCGGCCGACCTGGAGAACGGCTACGGCCCGGACCCGGCCAGCGCCGCAGGGGCCATCGAGCGCGCCGCCGCGGCAGGCGCGGTCGGCGGCTCGATCGAGGACTATGACGGCGGCGGCGGCTATATCTACGATCTGCCGCACGCCACCGCGCGGATCGCCGCGGCGGCCGAAGCCGCGCACGGACTGGGCTTCGCGTTCATGCTGACAGCTCGGGCCGAGAACCATATCCGCGGCAATCCCGACCTCGCCGACACCATCGCCCGGCTGCAGGCCTACGAGCACGCCGGCGCGGATGTGCTGTATGCACCCGGGCTGCGCAGCACCCAGGAGATCCGGGCGGTGTGCGAAGCGGTGTCCAAGCCCGTCAACGTGCTCGCGGTGCCGGGGCTCTCGTTTACCGACATCACCCAGGCCGGCGCCCAGCGTGTGAGCGTCGGCGGTGCCCTGGCGTGGGCCGCTGTCATGGCGATGGCCCAGGCGGCAACCGCGATCCGCGACGACGGCGACTTCACCGCACTCAGCGCGCGGCCTCCGCTCGGCGACTGGTTTCCATCATGACAACGACGATGAGGAACGCCTGTGCATCGCCTGTATGCGTCATGATCTAAAGATCTTCCGCGGACGGCGGCGGCAGCGTGTCCAGGATCTCGGCGGCCGCGCGCTTGCCGGACTGGACCGCGCCGTCCATGTAGCCGCTCCACTCGGTCGCGGTCTCGGTGCCCGCCCAGTGCAGCAGGCCGGCCGGGCGGCGCAGCGCCGGCCCGAACTGGGTCCAGGTGCCGGGCGGGAAGTGCGCGCCGTAGCAGCCGCGGGTCCACGGGTCGGCGGTCCAGTCGTGATCGGCGTAGTCCGCCGGCCGGGTTGCGGTGGGCCCGAAGTACCGGGCGAACGAGGCCAGGACCTCGGCGCGCCGCTGCGCCGGGCCGGCCCGGGCCAGGCGGCGTGCCTCGGCGCCGGTGACGAAGCCCAGCAGGACACCGGGCGAGCCGTCCGGCGGGCCGGTGTCGAAGGTGACCCGGGCGGCCGGGCCGTCCGACGTCGCCTGGCCGTTGTATCCAGCCTCGCGCCAGAACGGCCGGTCGTAGACGGCCAGGCACTTGATCACCGAGCCCATGGGTGCCGCCTGGGTGAGCTGATCACGGTCGGCGGGCAGCGGAGGGTCGTAGCCGATCCGGCCCGCCAGCGCGGGCGGCGCGGCGACTACCGCCCGGCGCCCGGTGACTACCCCCGCGGCCGAGTGCGCCACCACCCGCGACGATCCCTGCTCGATCCGGGTGACCGGCGCGCCGAGCCAGACCCGGTCCGGGCCGAGCTGCTCGGCCATCCGCAGCGCGAGCAGCTGCGACCCGCCGGCGAACCGGTCCTGCTGCGCCGCCCCAGCCACCCCGGTGAGCTGCCGGAACCCGCCCGCCGACCGCAGGTAGAACAGCACGTGCAGCAGGCATACCTCGCCGGGCTCGCAGGCGAGCACTCCCTGGCTGAACGCCTCGATGGCGAACCGGCCAAGCCGGGTCCTGACGTTGTGGCGGGCCCAGTCCGCCAGCGTCCTCGCGTCGGCGGCCGCAGCCCCGGCGGCCTGCCAGGGCGCTTGTACCGGGACCCGGCGGGCCATCCGATCGAGGCTGAACAAGGCCCGGCCCGCGTCGGCCAGCTGCATAGGGTTCATCCGCGGCACGGCCTGGTAGTCGTGGCGGCGCCCGCCAAGCTCGAGCACCGTCCGGCCGCCGGTGAAGATCGGAAGGGTCGCTACGCCAAGCTCGCCCGCCAGCCCCAGGACGTGCCGTTGGGCGGGACCCACGAACTGCCCGCCGACGTCGGCGACGTGGCCGTCGGCCAGGGTGTGGTTCAGCACCCGCCCGCCGACCCGGTCCCGTGCCTCCAGGACGGTGACGTCATAGCCCGCTGCGGCCAGTCCCCTGGCCGCGGTCAGCCCAGCCAGGCCGGCCCCGATCACGATCACATCGGTCTCCCCACGGCGCACGGCTACCACCCGGTGACCGCCAACAGCGGCCAGCGCCCAGCGATACCCGGCAATCCCCCGACCAGCCGGCCGACCGGAATGGCCTGGCTAGCGTGCACGACCAGCGCCGCCCGCACCGCCCCGGCCCGCGCCCCAGGCAGCCCCAGCGCGAGCAACGACTGCCGCAGGCTCCTGGCGCCCAGCAGTGCCAGCGCCGCCCGGTCAGGCTCTGCCATTAGCCCAGTCTGCCGCAGCCCGCCCTCCGCACGCCCGTCGCGGCATGAGCGGGCGTGTTCGCACACCGTGGGGATGGATGTTATGCAAGCTGGTCGGCCCGATCGTTGGATCGAAGCTGGTACCGCCGAGGGCCGGCTGCGGGATGCCTGACGGGGCCAGGGACAGGGGTCACTGGCCGGAGCGGGACTGGCCGCTCTGGCCGTCCGGTCCCGGGGTGACGAGGTCGTGGTCGAAGGCGAAGACCACCGCAGCGGCCCGGTCGCGCAACTGCAACTTGGTGAACAGGTGGTTGATGTGGGTTTTGACCGTTCCCTCGCCGACGAACAGCTCGGCGGCGATCTCGGCGTTCGTCTTGCCGCGGCCGATGAGCGCGAGCACCTCGCGTTCGCGGCCGGTCAGGGCATCGAGGTCGGCGTCCGGCCCGGCCCGCGGCGGCGCGGCCGACCGGTAGATGGCCAGCACCCGGCCGGTCACGGCCGGATCGAGCCAGGCACCGCCGCCGGCGACCACGCGCACGGCCCGGTGCAGGTCTTCGGCGGGTACGCCCTTGAGGACGAAGCCGAGCGCGCCGGCCCGTAGTATGCCCGCCAGCACATCGTCGTCGTCGAACGTGGTGAGGGCCAGCACGGGCGGGCTGCCGTCGCGGCGGCGCAGCTCGCGGGTCGCCTGCACACCATCGACGACGGGCATCCGCACGTCCATCAGCACCACGTCGGGCGCGAGCGAATCGACCGCCGCGACCACCTCGCTGCCGTCGGCACACTCACCGACGATGTCGAAGCCGAACCGGGCAAGCAGGATGCCGCGCAGGCCCGCCCGCACCAGCTCCTGGTCGTCGACCAGCAATACCCGGATCATGTCGCGTCCGCCCGCGGCCGGGTGGCGGCGAGGGGGAGCGTGGCCTGCACCAGCCACCCCCGGCCGCCGGGTCCCGCCTGGCAGGCGCCGCCCAGCGCTTCGGCCCGCTCACGCATGCTGGGCACGCCCAGCCCGGTGCCGGTGCCGGGGTCGGCCGCGCTATCGACGGCCAGCCTCACCGCGTCCGCGTGGACGCTCAGCCGCACCGCCGTGGGGGAACCGGGCGCGTGCTTGACGGCGTTCGTCAACGCCTCCTGCAGGATGCGGTAGACGGCCAGGCCGGTGGTGGCGGGCAGCCGGCCGGCGTCGCCCTCGACCGCGAGGGTGACGTCGGCGCCCGCGGACCGGAACCGCTCCACCAGCGCGGGCAGGTCGCCCGCGCCCGGCAGCGGTGCGGTGCGGCCCGGGTCCTCATTCCGGTGCAGCATCCCCACCGCGAGGCGCACCTCGGCCAGGCTCTCCTGGCCCAGCCGCTCGGCCTCGGCCAGCGCACGCGCTGCGTCGGCGGGGTCGTGCTCGACCGCCAGCCGCGCGCTGGTGACGTGCAGCAGCGAGACCGTCAGGGTGTGCGCGATCACGTCGTGCAGTTCGCGGGCGATACGGTTGCGTTCCTCCGCCCGCGCCCGCTCCGCCAGCCCGGCCTGCGCCGCCCGCAGCTGCGACACCAGCTCACGGTCGTGCCGGATCAGCAGGCCGCCCAGGACGGCAAATGTGGTGCCCGCCATCCACGCGCCCCAGCCCGGATCGGGCTCGACCCACAGCCACTCGACCGCGAACAGCGCCAGCGTGCCGGCCAGGTATACCAGGCCGTCGCGGCGGCCGCCGATCAGCACGCACCACACGGCGAGCAGGCATATGGCAAACCAGCCGACGCTGGCGGACGTGCCGTGCCCGAGGACGGCGACCCCGGCGGTAGCCACCGCGGCATACAGCAGCAGCGGGCGCCACCCCCGGACGAGCGGCGCACCCGCGCCGACGGCCACCACCGCCGCGGCCACCGCGGCGGGCGGGCTGGGGTTCATCAGCGCCAGCCCGATCGCGATGAACGCGACGAACACGGCGAGGGCCACCCACCTGCCCCATCCCGGCAGGAGCTCGGCGGGGCGGGAGAAGCCCGAATTGCCGGTCATGCCGCGAATACTACGATCGGCGCGCCGCCGCCAGCCGTTCCCGGGGGCCAGCGTGCGAGTCACAGCACCGTCCGGCGGGCGGCGACGGCGGTGGCCACCACCGCCAGAGCCGCCACCGCCGCCAGCGACCCGGTGGCCGGCCCCAGGCCCAGCCACGGCTCGCGCACCGCGTTGGTCAGCAACGTCAGCGGCAGCGGGCCGGCGATGTGCCGCACCGCGGAGCCCATTACCTGCGGTGGCGGGCCGCCCGCGCCGAGCAGGAACGACGGGAAGAACAACAGCAGCCCGACGGCCTGGGCGGACCGGGCCGACGGCAGCAGCGAGCCGAGCAGCACGCCGATGCTCACGAAGGCCACGGCGCCCAGCGGCAGCGCCGCCGCCACCCGCCACCAGTCATGCACGGCGGGGATGCCGTACACCGGCACGGCCACGACTAGCAGCAGCCCGCAGGCCACGGCGGTCGTCACCAGCCCGATGATGAGCTCGGCGATCGCGAACGACCACCGCGGGAAGCCCGCGGCGGCAAAGCGGCGCAGCACGCCGCGCTCGCGGTAGGACGCCAGGTGGACCGGCAGCATCACCAATCCCATCGCGGCGATCACCACCGTGAGGTAGGAGGCCACATACCAGTGCGCGGGATTGACGCCGTCGAACGCCGGGTCCGGGGAGGTGCCGAACGCGCCGCCGATGATGAGCATCGTCACGATCGGGAACGCGAACACGAACGTGAGCACGAGCGGGTCGCGCATGATCAGCCTCAGCTCCGCCCGGACGAGCCGTCCCACCGCAGTGCTCATCGCCGTCCTCCGATCAGTTCGCCGCGTACCGGAATGGATGCCTCCGCGGCCGGCTCGTGATCGAGCAGGCTCAGCACGGCGTCGTCGAGGTTGGGAACGTGGACGCTCAGGTCCTCTGGCACCGGTCCCCACAGCACCAGGGCCGCGCCGACGTGCGCGATGATGCGCCGGTCGCCGTGAACCGTGACCCGCGCACCTGCCCGCCCCACCTCGCGCACGCCGTTGAGCTGGCCAAGCTGGTCCAGCAGCGGCGCGGGCGGGTCCGGCAGGCTGAAGCGGACCGTCGCCCAGCGGGCGTGCCGGTCCACCAGTTCCCCCGGCGTCCCGGCGTCGAGGACGCGGCCCGCGTTCATCACGACGATCCGGTCGCAGAGCGCCTCAGCCTCGTCCATCTCGTGCGTCACCAGCAGCACCGTCGTGCCGGCCTCGTGCAACTGGCGTACGGCGGCCCACACGTTGCGGCGCGCGGCCGGGTCCAGGCCCTGGGTCAGCTCGTCGAGTATCACCAGCTGGGGGCTGTTGAGCAGCGCGAGCACGAGGAACAACCGCTGGCGCTCGCCTCCGCTCAGCGATGAGAACACGCTGCGGCGGCGCTCGGCCAGCCCGAACCGCTCCAGCAGTTCGTCGCCGTCACGGGCTCGGGACGTGGCGAACAGGTCCAGCGCCTCAGCCACCCGCAGCCGGTCCGGCAGCGCCGAGTCCTGCAGCTGGCTGCCGATCAGCGGCCGCAGCCGCTCGGCCTGCGTGACCGGGTCGTACCCAAGCACGCTCAGCACCCCGGCGTCCGGCTTGCGCAGCCCCTGGATGCACTCGACCGTCGTCGTCTTCCCCGCGCCGTTAGCGCCGACCAGGCCGACGATCTCACCCGCGCGGACGTCGAGATCCAGGCCATCCACGACCGCCCTGGTCCCGTACGTCTTGCGCAGGCCCCGCACCGTTACCACATCACGTTCACTCATGTCCTCAATCGTCGCGATGCGAGAGCGCCCGCGCATCGGCCCCTGGGTAGAACCGGCCTCTCACCGGGGGTGGAGACGGCCGGTCCACCAGGCAGCGCCGTGGGTGGCGGGGGCGGCCTGGAGATCCGCACCCCGGCATTCTCGGCGAAGTGCCGCAGGCGGCGGGTGGCGGCGTGGCGGTCCATCCGGGCACCGCGGCTGTTGCGCAGGATCGGCCCGCCGGTGCGGGCGCCGGTGGCCTGGTCGATGGCCCGCGCGACCGCTGGCGGCAACGGGACCAGGACGGCCTTGGTTCCTTTGCCGCACACGCGCAGCATCCGGTGGTCGTGCCGTTCGCCGAGGTCGGCGACGTCGGCGCCGGTGGCTTCGAAGATCCGCAGGCCCAGCAGGCCGAGCATGGCTACCAGGGCAAAGTCGCAGGGGTAGGCGGACTGCCGGGCTGCGGTTAACAGGGTCTCGCATTGCAGGTGAGTGAATCCGAGGGTGGGTGATTCGCAACGATGAGTCATCATGTACTGCGGCCGGGCTGTACCGGCGGTGACGATCCCTGAGGGGACCAGGCGGACTGCGGGTCGCGCGCACGTCCGGCCGCTCTGTGCGCTTCGCCGGCCGGGCGCAGGCCTGACCGGTTCAGGCCGGGCGCGGAGTTCTTCCTGGCGGCATGACGGCAGGAGGCGACCACGGCCAGCGGCCACAGCGCCAGCGCGGCGCCGAAAATACGTTCCGCCAGACCGGCCAGCCCGCCGCCGGCGATCAGCTCCACACCGAACCAGGCCACCAAGGCCAGCAGCACCGCGACGGCGCCAGCCGATACCGCCGGCCGCAGGCCCCAGGGCACCGGCCGCCCGCGCCGCCAGGCCCCGGCCGGCCAGGCCACCACCCCGGCGCACCCAGCCGCCGCGCAGATCATATGCGGCACCGGAAAGCTGGTCCCCGGATGCTCGGGATTCACCGCCACCAGCATGCCCGCCACCGCCCCGGCCATCAGCATCAGCCGCCCCGCCGCGCCGGCCGGCCGCAGCGCCAGACCGGTAACAAAAACACACGCGCCCACCACCACGAACGTCGCCGACATCACCCACCGGTCGGCAGCACCCACCGCGGCGAGCGCGCTGACCGGCTCGGCGACAAGGTCCACCGGGCGCGGCTGCAGCCGGGCGGCAACGCTCCACCCGGCGACCATCAGCACCGGAGCCGCGGCCGACGAACCCACTCCCCACCACGGCACGCCCCGCACGATCCACCACCGTAGCCGATGGTCAGCGCGGCTCCTGGGACGAGTGCCGAAGAGCATCGCATGCTTGATTTGCGTAGTCCGCCCACTACTTGCCATGGTGAGCCCGAACATGCTGAGCGATCGTGGCCTCTCGGGCCGCGATGACCTTAACGCCGGTGCCCTGGTGACGATGCCCGCGTCACTGCGGCGGGCCGGCGGTCAGGTGCAGGCTGCTGGTGGTGCGCTGCCCGGACGGGCTCACCCAGGTGACGGAGATCGTGTCGCCCGGATGGAACCGCGACAGGATGCTGGCCAGGTCGTCAGGCGAGCCGACGGGCTGTCCGTTCACCGCTGTGATGACCGCCCCGCCGGTCATGCCGGCCTTAGCCGCCGGGCTCCCGCAGATCGTCCCGTCGATCAGAGCGCCGGAGCTGACCGGTGCGATGGCCGACGGCACAGTCAGGTCGGCGTTGCTGGTAGAGCACGCCGGGGTGTTCCCGGAGCCGGTGGCGCCCTGCCCCTGCTGTTGTGCCTGCGCCTGGGGGCTTTTGGCCGATCCGGCGCCGATGAAGATTCCCATGAAGGGCGGGTAGCCGATCGTGATGGCTGAGCTGGCGTGGCCTGCGGCGATCTGCCGGGCGACCGACAGCGCCGTGTTGATCGGGATCGCGAAGCCGGTCGATGCCTGCTGGTAGCCGGGATTGTTGCCCGCGGTGTCCATGCCGATGACGCCGGCCGAGCTGGCTAGCGGGCCACCGGAGTCGCCGGGCACGATGTCGGCGCTGGTCTGGATCATCCCATGCAGCACCTCGGAGGTGGTGGAGCCGCCCTTATCGCTGGCGGTGATGGTCTGGTCCAGTCCGGTGACGTGGCCGGGCGTCGCAGTGATGGTGCCCCGGCCCTCGGCGTTGCCCATGGCCACGACCGTCTTTCCGATTCTGGCCGAGGAGGAGTTGCCGATCGGCACCGGCATCAGCCCGGACGCCTTCTGCAACTGGAGCAGGGCGATGTCACCGGTCTTGTCGTAACCGACGACCGTCGCGCGGTAGGTCCTGCCCGCGGACGCCACCGTTGCGGTGATCTCGGTGGAATTCTCAATGACGTGGTTGTTGGTCAGCACGAGCCCGTCGGCGTTGATCACCATGCCGGTCCCGGCGGCGGCCTCCCTGTTGTACTGCAACGTGGTCTTGATGATCACGACGCCTGGTTTGACCTGGGCGACGATGCCCTGCTGGCCGCCGGCCAGCGGCGCGGGCGAAGAACCCGGGGCAGGCACTACGCCGATTCCCGGCAGCGAGCCACCGGACGCCGGGCCGTAGAACGCCAGCAGCAGGCCTGCGGCCAGCGCAGCTCCCAGCACCGCCATGATCGCGTGCGTGAACACGTTACCGCGTCCCCGGCGCCTGACGGGCGCCCCGAATCCGCTGCCCTCTAGCATGTCTCCAGTCCACCCCGGGCCGCCCGCGCCTGCAAAGACACTGCCGGCTCTCGTGGGATTGGCCGCCGCTATGCACCGCCGTGGCGGTCAGCGCGGAGGGACCACGAGACTTGGAGGTTGAGCTGCCAGGCCACTCCGCGCGGGATAAAGATGACGACGCACAAGCGGCCGCTGCCGATGGCTGATGCTGGTGCTGCAGCGGTGCTTCTTCATGCAGCCGGTCATCGCCGCCGCCGGGGCCGTGGAGATGCTGCTGGCCTGGCTGTGCCAACGGGCAGCAGCAACGCCGGGCCGCTCGCCAGCCAGGCTGGCCCGCCGCCCCGCGCACTGACCCTTGCTACTAGGTACTCCGCTTAATGCACAGCAGAATGGCATCGGAAGGCGCGGCCGCGTACAGCGCGTGAGGTGCGCGCGGGCCCGGCCCAATGAGATGAGCTGGATCCGGAACAAGGCCGTCATCGCGGTGGCGGCAGTGGTTGTCTTGGCTGGCCTGGTGACTGGCGCGCTGCTGGCGTTCCGCGGTGGCGGACAGCCGAATCCGGTGTCGGCGACACCCTCGCCCACAGCCCGGCCGTTGCTGTCGCCGTTCACCGGTGAGCCAGTACCCTCGCTGAACCGGGTGCTGGCGGTGAAAATCGACAACATCGTGAATGCGCGGCCGCAGACCGGGCTCACCCACGCTGACATCGTGTACGTGCTGCCGGTCGAAGGCGGGCTGAGCCGGTTCCTGGCGGTCTTCTCCTCGCACTACCCTCCCGTCATCGGGCCAGTCCGCAGCGCGCGGGAGGACGACCTGGAACTGCTGCGCCAGTTCGGCCGGCCAGCGTTCGCCTACTCGGGCGCCACGGCCACGCTGCTGCCCTACATTCAGCGGACCGCCAGGATCGTGAACCTGTACTCCGGCACCACCCGCGGCTACTACCGGGACACCAGCCGGGTCGCCCCCTACAACCTGTACGCTCACACCCGGCAGTTGCTGGCGCAGGCCCAGGGCGCGAGCAAAGCGCGCGACATCGGGTTCCGGTTCGGCCCGCCGCCGCCCGGCGGCAGGGCCACTCGGTCGGCGCCGGTGTCCTACCCGGCAGCCTCGTTCCGCTTCACCTGGTCGGCGAACAAGGGACGCTGGCTGGTGGCGATGGATGGCACCCCGGCAAAGACCACTGACGGCGGGCGGCTCGCACCGGCCACTGTGGTGATCCAGTACACCACGGTGCGTACCTCCCGGTTCCTGGAGTACGGCAAGCCCCCACCGTATGCCGAGAGCGCCGGGTCGGGCACCGCGCTCGTCCTTCGCGACGGCAAGGCCTGGACCACCCACTGGTCCCGGCCGAATGCGAACGCCGGCACCACTTTCACTACCGCGTCCGGCAGGCGGATGACGTTCACGCCGGGCCAGGTCTGGGTCGTGCTCGCCTACCGGTAACAGCGCGGCACTGGTTGGCCACGGCAAGGGCCGTGGCGCTGGCCGCCAGCGTTCCCCCTTCCGGCTGGCCTCACCTAGCCCATCACTGATCAAGATCATGCGGATCACCGGCCTGGGCCACAGGCTCCGCGCCTCCCAGGCGGCTCCACCGGGCCAAGCGCCAACGAATTGAGCCACACCAATCCCGCTGACCGGACCATCAGCACCGCCATCCGGCGACGCATAATGCCTACTCGGGCACGAGGCGAACGGCCCTCTCGACTGGCAGCTTGACGTCCAGGCGGATATTGTCCGGCAAGTGGCGGGTGGGCCTGGCCCAGGGCGTGGGGTTGCTTCGGTGCCCGGGTTGATCGGTTCGC
>Ga0070706_100005790_pt1 | contig 11743 bp, 11 predicted proteins | sample KBSK5501metaG_FD_65476 | JGI IMG/M metagenome (GOLD analysis project Ga0070706, IMG submission 65476) | Corn, switchgrass and miscanthus rhizosphere microbial communities from Kellogg Biological Station, Michigan, USA - KBS K5-50-1 metaG | ecosystem: Host-associated > Plants > Roots >...
TACACCTGCACCGAGTGCGGGCGCTGCTCGGACAACTGCCCGGCGCTTGCGACGGGGAAGCTGCTCGATCCTCAGAAGATCGTCCTCGACGTGCGCGACCAGCTGCTCGCCGAGGGGCCGGCGCTCCTCAAGGATCCGAAGGCGACGACCAAGGCGCCCGCGCACTGGCTCGACTCCAAGCCAGAGGAGCTATGGGCGTGCACGACGTGCGCGGCGTGCGTGGAAGCGTGCCCGGTGACCATCGAGCACATCGACAAGATCGTGGACATGCGCCGGCACCTCACCCTGATGGAAGGGGCCGCGCCGCCCGAGGCGCAGCGCGCGATGGCCAACATCGAGCGCGCGGGCAATCCCTGGGGCGAGCCGCGCGACGCCAGAGGCGACTGGGCCAAGGAGCTCGGCGTGCCGACCTTCGCGGAGAAGCCTGACGCCGAGTACCTCTACTTCGTAGGCTGCGCCGCCTCCGTCGATCGGCGGAATCAGCGCGTCGCGCGCTCGCTCGTCGCGATCCTCCGGGCTGCGAACGTCTCGTTCGCCATCCTCGGCGCGGAAGAGACCTGCAACGGCGATCCCGCGCGCCGGATCGGAAACGAGTACCTCTGGCAGGTGCAGGCGCAGCAGAACATCGAGACGTTCAAGAGGTACGGCGTGCGGAAGGTGATCGCGAGCTGCCCGCACTGCTTCAACACGATCGCGAACGAGTACCCGCAGCTCGGCGGAAACTACGAGGTGCTACACGCTCTGCAGCTCGTCGACCGCCTCCTAGCCGAGGGAAGGCTGCGCATCGCGGAAGATGGCGCCGAGACCGTCGCGTACCACGACCCGTGCTATCTGGGGCGCCACAACGGGATCTACGACCAGCCCCGCCAGGTGCTGGACGCCATACGGGGGGTGAAGCGGGTCGAGATCGAACCCCACCACCGCGAACGCGGCTTCTGCTGCGGGGCGGGCGGCGGGCGGATGTGGATGGAGGAGAAGGTCGGCCAGCGCGTGAACCACCGCCGGATCGACCAGCTCCTGGCCGCGAAGACCGGGGCGACGAAGGTCGCGAGCGGGTGCCCGTTCTGCTTGATCATGCTCGAGGAAGGCGTCGGGGCAAAGGGCGTGCAGGAGCAGGTGCGCCCGGTCGACGTGCTCGAGCTCGTTGCGGGGAGGCTACAGAGCTAATGGAATTCGACGGTCAGACGATGTTCGCGCTCGCGTTCACGATCGTGGCGGTGGCGATCGCGTTCGGCACGGTCGCCTTCGCGCTCTGGTACGGCGGAGACCAAACCGAGTTATGAAGATCCTCATCCCGCTGAAGCAGGTTCCGGATTCGACCGTGCGGGTGAAGGTCGGAGCCGATGGCAAGTCCATCGCGACCGAGGGCATCACGTGGTCCATCTCCCCGTACGACGAGTATGCGATCGAGATGGCGCTGGAGCGCAAGGACGCGGACCCGTCCACCGTCGTGGCCGTGGTCACGGTCGGGCCCGCGCGCTCGCGCGACGCGCTCCGGCAGGCGCTCGCGATGGGCTGCGATGAGGCCTCGATCGTCATCGCGGATCAAGCCGCCGCACCGCTCGCCCTCGCGCGAGCGCTCGCGAAGGTGGTCGAGGAGTCCAAGCCCGATCTCGTCCTATGCGGCAAGCAGGCCTCCGACGACGATCAGGGTTTCGTCGGGCCGGCGCTCGCCGAGGTCCTGGGCTGGCCGCATGTCGCCACGATCACGAAGGCCGTGCCCGCGGATGGCGGGGTCGAGCTCTGGCGCGAGGTCGAGGGCGGTCACGAGGTGTGGAAGGCGCCGCTCCCCGCGCTCGCCACCGTCCACAAGAGCGAAAAGGAGCCGCGCTATCCGTCGCTCCCCGGGATCATGAAGGCGAAGAAGAAAGAGATAGCTGAGCGGGCGTTCTCGGATTTGGCCGTCGATCCGGCCGGCCCCGCGCCCGAGGTCCTCTCGATGGAGCCGCCTCCCGCTCGCGGCGGCGGGAAGATCCTGAAAGATGGAGACCCCAAGCACCTCGCAGAGCAGCTCGCGACCGCGCTTCGCGACGAGGCGAAGGTCCTGTGAAGATCCTGGTGGTCGCCGAGCGCAAAGGGACCGAGCTGCGTCGCGTGACGCTCGAGCTCGCGGCCAAGGCCAAGGAGCTCGGCGATGCTTCGGTCGTCGAGATCGTGGGCGAGCGCTACTCGCCCCTTCCGTTCGTGAGCGCCCTCGCGAGGAAGGTGGAGGCGGACTCACCCGACCTCGTGCTGCTCGGCGCGACGCTAAACGGTCGTGATCTCGGGGCGCGGCTCGCGGCGCGGCTTGGTCGCGCGTACGCCGCGGATGTGACCGGACTTCAAGCGTCAGGCGGGTCGCTCGAGGTCGAACGGCCGATGTACGCGGGGAAGGTCCGGGCAAAGGTGCGCGTGCCGCTGCCGGCCGTGGTGACCACGCGGCCGGGCTCTATGCCGCTCAAGAACGGCGTCGCGGCTCCCGAGGTCGCGAAGATCGAGTCGGACACCGCTGTCGAGAAGCTCACGTTCGTGAAGTTCGCGGCGGTGGCATCGGGCGGAAAGCGCGTGTCCCTCGCCGAGGCGCGCATCGTCGTTTCAGGTGGGCGAGGGCTCAAGGGCCCCGAGAACTGGAGCCTCGTCGAGCAGCTCGCGGACGCCCTCGGCGGTGCGGTCGGCGCATCTCGCGCGGTGACCGACGCGGGCTGGCGGCCGAACGAAGAACAGGTGGGCCAGACCGGGAAGACCGTCACGCCCGACCTCTACGTCGCGCTCGGGATCTCTGGCGCGATCCAACACCTCGCGGGCATGACCTCGAGCAAGGTGATCGTCGCCGTGAACAAAGACCCCGACGCCGACATCTTCAAGGTCGCCGACTACGGCGTGGTCGCCGACGTGTTCGAGTTCGTCCCTGCGTTCACCGAGGCGGTCAAGAAGGTGCGGAGCACGTGAGGCCGTTCGTCGGCGACACCGAGCGCGATCTCGCGTCGGCGGTGGCCGAGTGGTCGGCGAGCGTTCGCGAGCGTATTCCCGCCGCCGAGAAGGCAGGGGAGATCCCGCGCGACGTCATCCGTGAGCTCGGGCGACTCGGCGTGCTCGGGATGACCGTCCCTGAGCCGCTCGGCGGCCTTGGCGCATCGACCGTCGCGTTCGCCCTGGTCCTCGAAGAGCTCGCCGCTGCCTGGCCCTCCCTCGCGGTCGGCGTCGCGGTGAACACCGGCATCGTAGACGGCACCCTCGTCCGTCACGGCACCCCGGAGCAGCTTCGACGCTGGCTTCCGCAGCTCATCGATGGCAGCGGGCTCGCGGCCTTCGCCCTCACGGAGCCGTCCTCGGGAAGCGATGCCGCGTCGCTGCGGGCCACCGCGATCCGCGAGGGGGATGGCTGGCGGCTCGACGCGCGAAAACAGTTCATCACGAACGCGAGATACGCGCCGCTCGCGATCGTTTTCGCGCGGGTCGGCGAGCCGGATCCCGCGCGACCTCACGCGGGCATCACCGCCTTCGCGGTTCCTCTCGACGCTCCGGGCGCCGTGATCGGCCCGGCCGAACGCAAGCTCGGCTTAAAGGCTTCCGACACTAGCGCCCTCGTTCTTGATGGCGTACGCGTCGACCGAGACGCCGTGATCGGCGAGGTCGGGAGGGGCTTCGGGCTCGCGCTGGCCGCGCTCGACGGTGGCCGGATCGGCATCGCCGCGCAATCCGTGGGGATCGCGCGAGCCGCAATCGCCATCGCGCGCAATTACGCGAAGGAGCGCAAGCAGTTCGGAAGGCCGATCGCCGACTTCGAGGGCGTACGTTTCCCGCTCGCGCGGTTGGAAGGCGAGGTCGCCGCGGCGCGACTGCTCGCTTTGCGCGCAGCCTGGCTGAAAGACCATGGGCGTCCATTCACGCGCGAGGCCGCGATGGCGAAGCTCTACGCGAGCGAGATGGCGCAGCGCGCGACGCATGCCGCGGTGCAGACGCTCGGCGGCTACGGATACATGCGTGAGTACGCGGTCGAGCGTTACGCGCGCGACGGGCGTGCCACGACGATCTATGAAGGGACAAGTGAGATCCAGCGCCTCGTGATTGCGCGCTCGCTGCTCGCCGCATGACGCGGTCGATGGGGGTTTCGCCCCCCTCGTCCCCCCCTGGCGTGGGCCAGAAACGGCGCTGGCTCGATGAGGTGTACGGGCCGGCGACCAAGCGCCATCCCGAGCGCAAGTCCCGCTTCTCGACGATCTCGGACGACGAGATCGAGCCCCTATACACGGCGGATGACATCGCGGACCTCGATCCGGCGCGCGATCTCGGCTTACCGGGCGAGTTCCCGTACACGCGCGGGGTGCAGCCGTCGATGTACCGCGGCAGGCTCTGGACGATGCGCCAGTTCGCAGGGTTCGGCTCGGCCGAAGATTCGAACGAGCGTTTCCACTATCTCCTGTCCCAGGGCGTGACCGGGCTCTCCGTGGCGTTCGACATGCCGACCCTGATGGGTCGCGACTCCGACGACCCGCTCAGCCGAGGCGAGGTCGGCCGCGAAGGCGTGGCTGTCGACACGCTGCGCGACATGGAGATCCTCTTCGACCGCATCCCGCTTGATCAGGTGACCACCTCGATGACCATCAACGGCCCGGCGTCGATCGTGTGGGCGATGTACCTCGCCGCCGCCGAGAAGCGCGGCATCCCGTTCGACCGGCTCGGCGGCACGATCCAGAACGACGCGCTCAAGGAGTACATCGCGCAGCGCGAGTGGATCGTCCCGGTGAAGCCCGCGATGGGCCTCGTCGTCGACACCTTCCGTTACGGATCGCGCGACGTGCCGCGCTGGAACACGATCTCGGTTTCGGGCTACCACATCCGCGAGGCCGGGGCGACCGCGCTCCAGGAGCTGGCCTTCACGCTCATCGATGGCCTCGAGTACGTGAAATGGGGCGTCGCCTCCGGTCTCGACCCGAACGACTTCGTCCCGCACCTCTCCTTCTTCTTCGACGTGCACAACGACTTCTTCGAGGAGATCGCGAAGTTCCGCGCGGCGCGCCGGATATGGGCGCGCGAGATCGAGCGCCGGTACCACCCCACCAACGAGCGCGCGCTCATGTTGCGCACCCATGCGCAGACCGCGGGCGTCTCGCTGACCGCGCAGCAGCCGTACAACAACGTGGTGCGCGTGACGCTGCAGGCGCTCGCCGCGGTGCTCGGCGGCACGCAGTCGCTGCACACCAACTCGCTCGATGAGACGTACGCCCTTCCGACCAAGGAGGCGGTGACGCTGGCGCTCCGGACTCAGCAGCTCATCGCGCACGAGTCGGGTGTCGCGGACACAGTGGACCCGCTGGCCGGGAGTTACTACCTCGAGACGCTGACCCGGCGCATGGAGGAGGGCTTCGAGCGGTACCTGGGAGAGATCGAAAGGATGGGCGGGATGGTCGAAGCCGTCGAGCGCGGCTATCCGCAGCGCGAGATCACCGAGGCCGCGTTCCACTTCCAGCAGCAGGTCGACGAGGGCGAGAAGGTGATCGTCGGCATCAACAAGTACGCCATGGAAAGCGATCGGACGCCCATCCCGACGCTCGAAATCGATCCCGACGTCGAGCGAAAGCAGATAACGCGGCTTGCGGAGACGCGGAAGAAGCGCGACGCCGGTCGTTGGCGAGAGTCGCTCGACGCGTTGCGCCAAGCGGCGAAGTCGGGCGACGAGCTGATGCCACGCTTCCTCGAAGCCGCGCGCGCGCACGGCAGCGTGGGCGAGCAGGTACAGGTGCTGAAGGAGGTGTACGGCGAGTACCACGACCCCGGTTATTTCTAAGGACGAGCTCCTTCGCCGGATCGGCCAGAGTCACCGCGCTCTGCGGTCGGCGCTCGAGGCGCTCCCGCGCGAGCGGTTCACAGAGAAGCTTGGGACGGGATGGTCGCTGAACGAGAACCTGGCGCACCTCGCCGCCTGGGAAGAAACCGTCCCGCCGCGCGTCGCCGGCGTTATCGAGGGCGGGGAAGATCCAAAGCTCTACGACGACATCGACAGCTTCAACGCACGCGTCGCGAGGGAAGCCCAGGGCAGGACGACCGACGAGCTGTTCGCCCGCTGGACAGCCGCGCACGACCGAGTAGTGGAGACGATCCGCTCGCTGCCCAACGATGCCTCCAAGCTCGCGTTCGAGGTCGTCGAATGGAACACGACGGGCCACTACCCGGATCACTATGCCGACATCGCTGCGGCGATCCGCGACAAGGACGACCTGTTCGCGTTGGTGCAGACCAACTCGATCGGCTTCCGTCTCGCCATCGGCGCCATCGGCATTCCCGGACTCGAGCAGAAGACCTCGACCGGATGGACCTACAAGGACCTCGTCGCGCATGCCGCCGCGTGGGAAGACCGGACGGCCACGCGCCTCCGCAACTTCCGCGAGAGCGGCACGGCCAAGACCTATCCAGGTGTGGACGACACCGACGACTTCAACGCGGCGGTGGTCGAGCGCACGCGCGGGCGCGACGCGCGCGAGATCATCCGCGAGCTCGACGCGGCGCACGACCGGATCCTCGGAGAGATCCGGAAGCTCACGCCAGAGCAGATCCACGAGAACGACGATTGGGTCGTCGCGGTCGTGGCGGGGAATACGTACGGCCATTACGCCGAGCACTTCGACGAGGTCTTCGCCGCCGTACCGAAGCGTCCTGCCGACCTGCTCGAGAAGATGCGCGAGGGCTGGCGTCCCTTCCGGCGCGGCGTCGGCCGCCTGGGGCTCAGTGCGCTCTCCGGGACGACGCCGGCCGGCTGGACGTACAAGGCCATGCTCGGACACGTCTCGAACTGGATGGAAAAGATTCGCGAAGAGATGCCGACACGTCTGCAAGGCAGGCGCCGCGAGCACCCGCCCGATGTCGACGCCCAGAACGCGCGCGAGGCGGAGCTCGCGGCGTCGCGTTCCGCGCACGATGTCGTGCATCGCCTCGACGCCGCATACAAGGAGGTCGTCGACCTCGTCGCCGCGCTGCCCGCCGACCGCGACATCCACTTCATGGCGATCCGGCTCATCGCGGGCGAGACGTACGCCCACTTCCTCGAGCACGGCGTCGAGCTCGAGCCCGCCGTACCTCACACCGTCATGCAGGTGCTTGCGCGGTTCGACGAGCTGTGGCGCCCATTCCGCGCCGCGATCCGCGAGCGCGGACGCTCGGGCCTCGCCGACATGACCTCGGCGGGGTGGCGTTATCGGGATCTGGTCGCCCACGCTTCCGCCTGGATGGACCAGGGGGCGCGCGAGCTCCGTACCGGCGACATACAGAGCTGGAATGCCGAGACGATCCAGGCCGCGAACGACCGGGCGGTCCGCGCGCACGAGCTCGTCGGGCCGGAGGCGCTGCTGGACGAGCTCGACACGACGCAGCGGCGAATTCGCGAGGAGATCGCGCGGCTCACCGACGATCGCCTTCTCGACCCCAAGGTATACGGCGTCGTCGCCTTCTACACGTATCTGCACTGGGAAGAGCATTTCGCCGAGCTCGGGATCCCACTCTGAAACGCCCGATCCGCGTCGTCGTCGCGAAGGCCGGTCTCGACGGGCACGACCGTGGCGCCAAGGTCGTGGCACGCGCGTTGCGCGACGCCGGGATGGAAGTGATCTACACGGGCGTGCACCAGACACCGGAGCAGGTCGTCGAGACGGCGCTGCAGGAGGATGCCGACGCGATCGGCGTGTCGCTCCTTTCAGGGGCGCACAACTACATCTTTCCGCGCATCAACGAGCTCATGAAAGACAAGGGTCTCGATGACGTGCTCCTCTTCGGCGGCGGGATCATCCCCGAGGCCGACTGGCCCGGTCTGCGCAAGGTCGGCGTCGAACGTGTCTTTCCGCCGGGCGCGTCGCTGGAGGAGATCACGACGTACGTACGCGATGCGGTGCCAAAGAAGCGAGGCCGAGACGGTGGGCGCTAACCACACCGCGCCGATCCATATCCCGGCGGATCACTCGGAAGCCGAGCGTCGTCAGCGAGAGGCCGCGAACGATTACACAAAAGCGACAGGGAGAAGAAAAATGGCGAAGAAGGATGACCGACCGGTCGACGCGGGATTAGCGGCGTTGCGTGGGAAGAGCGAGCAGGAGGCCATCGAGTTCTGGAAGCATCGCTTCGGCATGATCGCCGCGATCCCGGTGGATACCGCGCGTGTCGGCGCGCTCACGCCGCAGCTCCGCGAGCTCGTGCGGATCGATGACATGGCTGAGCGCAAGCGCCTGACGACGGCGCGGATCAAGGCGTTCACACAGCTGCCCGCTGATCAGCAGGATCGGATCATGAAGACGCGGCAAGCCGCGTACGGCATCGACCGAGGCGTGCTCGAAGATGACCAGAAGCTGGTCGACGAGCTGCTGCCCACGATCCCGGAGGCGAAGAGCTACCCGCAGCAAAGACCGAGCGCCTAGCGCGCGTGCGATTCACCTACCGCGAAGATCAGCTCCTCGTTCGCGACACGGTGCGGGACTTCGTCCGCACGCGGATCGTGCCGAACGCGGACGCGTGGAACGAGAAGGGTGAGTTCCCGATCGAGCTGCTGCCCGAGCTCGCGGCGCTCGGACTCACCGGCCTCATGGCGCCGCATGAGTACGGAGGCGCCGAGTTGGACGCCCTCACGGCCGCGATGGTCATGGAGGAGCTCGGCGCGGGCGACGGCTCGATCGCGCTAACGATCGCCGCGCACAACTCCCTCTGCATCGGTCACTTGCTCGTCGCCGCCAGCGTCGAGCAGAAGCAGCGCTGGCTCCCGCCCCTCGCCGGCGGCGAATATCTCGGGTGCTGGGCGTTGACGGAGCCGTCATCCGGGTCGGACGCGCTCAACGCGCAGAGCAGGCTCCGCCGCGACGGCGACGCGTACGTTCTCAGCGGGACAAAGCAGTTCATCACGAACGGCAGGGTCGCCGGATTCGCGGTCGTGATCGTCGGAGCAGGTGAGCGCCGACTGACCGCTTTCGGCGCGCGCTCGGACACACCCGGTTTCCGGCCTGGGCGACGCGAGGAGAAGATGGGGCTGCACGCCTCCGACACCGCGCAGCTGATCCTCGAGGAATGCCGCGTGCCGGAGCGGGATCGGATTGGGCGCGATGGCGAAGCTTTCGACGACGTCAAGCACGTCCTCGATCGCGGACGCGTGGGAATAGGTGCGCTCGCGATCGGTCTCGGGCGCGCTTCTCTCGAGGTCGCGACCCGTTACGCGAAGGAGCGCAAGCAGTTCGGCAGGCCCATCGCCGAGTTCGAGATGATCCAGTGGCGGCTCGCGAAGGCCCGCACCGAGCTCGATGCCGCCCGCTTGCTTGTGCATCGTGCCGCTGCGCTCGCCGATGCGGGTCTGGGTTTCACCGGTGCCGCGTCGAAGGCGAAGCTCTACGCATCGGAGGCCGCGACGCGGGCCGCGGATTCATCGCTGCAGGTGCTCGGCGGGTATGGGTATCTGCGCGACTTTCCGATCGAGCGGCACCTGCGGGATGTCCGCCTGATGGAGATCGGTGAAGGCACGAGCGAGGTCCAGCGCATCGTCATCGCGCGCGAACTTCTTCGCGTCGACTGATGGCAACCGCGGCGGCCGGCGACCTTCTCGCTCGCGCGCGCTCCGGCGACAAGCGCTCCATCGCGCGACTGCTGACCATCGTGGAGAACGACGAACCGGGCGCCGCGGAGGCGATGCGCGCGCTGTACCCAAAAACGGGGCGCGCACAGATCGTGGGGATCACGGGTCCGCCCGGCGGCGGCAAATCCACTCTCGTGAACCGTCTCGCGGCCGCGTTCCGCGAGCGCGCGTCGCGCGTCGCGATCGTCGCTGTCGATCCGTCGAGTCCCTTCAGCGGTGGCGCGATCCTCGGCGACAGGATTCGCATGCGCGAGCGCTTCCTCGACGAGGGGATCTTCATCCGCTCGATGGCGAGCCGCGGGCACGCGGGCGGGCTCGCGCGCGCCACCGTTCGCGTCGTGAACGTCCTCGACGCGCTCGGGACCGATGTCGTGATCGTCGAGACCGTCGGGGTCGGACAGGAGGAGGTCGACGTGATCCGGCTCGCCGATACGGTGTGCCTCGTGACCGTCCCAGGCCTCGGCGACGACATCCAGGCGATCAAGGCCGGCATCCTCGAGATCGCGGACGTCCTCGTCGTGAACAAATCCGATCGGCCCGGCGCGGACGAGACCGCACGCGACCTCGCGCAGATGCTGTCGCTCGCGAAGGACCGGCCGTGGAAGACGCCGATCATCCGCACCTCGGCGCAGACCGGCGACGGCCTCCCGCAGCTGCTCGACGCGATCGCGAAGCATCGCGCCTGGTCGCTCTCGAGCGGTGAGCGCGCCGAGCGCCGGCGTGCAGCCGCCCGTGCCGAAGTGGAAACGCTGCTTCGCGAGGCGCTGCTCCACGAGCTCGAAGGACGCGTCGGCGCGTCGCGCCTCGACGCTGCGGTTGCGCGCGTCGCGGACCGCTCGATCGATCCATATTCCGCGGTCGAGGAATTGCTGCGGCGATGACCCACGCGCGCCACGACGCGGATGCCGGGACCTCCCGCCTCGCCTTCGAGGCGACTATCCACTGCCTCACCGGGGTGCGGCATCGGAGAAGTGCTCGGTCTCGGCGCCGCGACGCTCCTGGGTCTGGGCAATACCACGAGCATCGTCATCGTGGTCCTCGCGATCCCCGGGGCCATGGACGCTTGACTCGGGGAGGTGCTGTTCCGGGGGAGCCTCGCGTTGTCGTTGGCGCTCGCGTTCGTCGCCCGTATCCGGTCAACCGATGGCTCATCGCGCGCGGGCTCGGCCACGCCGTGGTCCATGGCCGTCAAGGGTGATCGAGCTCGTCGTCTTTCGGACCGGCGGGGTCGAGATCGGGCAAGCCTCGTTCGTCCCCGGAGCGAGCGAGGCCAAGAGCTTCGCGCCGGTCTGGTCGGCTCTGCTCCGAACGTCCGAAGGGAACATCCTGTTCGACACCGGCCTTCATCCCGTTCATCTCGAGCGGCCTGACGCGACGTTCGGACCAGGGAGCCTCAAGGTGGTCATGGAGAAGGAGGACGCGATCGTGGCACGGCTCGCGTCGCTCGGCGTGCGCCCCGATGAGATCGCCATCGTCGTGAACAGCCATCTCCACTTCGATCACGCCGGCAACAACGGCGCGTTTCCGAAGGCGACGTTCGTCGTGCAGGCCGAGCATCTCGCGTTCGCGAAGGGCAAGCCGAACTTCCCGGGCGTGTACTGGGATATCCCCGAGCTCACGTACCTGCCGACGAACGGACGCGCGCGCGTCGCGCCAGGTGTCGAGGTGATTCCGACGCCAGGCCACGCTCCGGGTCATCAGTCGCTGGTAGTGGATCTTCCGGAGACCGGACGCGTCGTGCTGTGCGGGGATGCCGCCTTCACGCGGGAGAACCTCGAGCGCAGGGAGATCCGCGCGCCCGACGAGGCGACCGCGAAGGAGTCGCTCGCGCTGATCCGCTCGCTGGTGAAGGACGATCTCGAGCGCGTCTTCACGAGCCACGATGCCGCGAGCTGGCTGCGCTGGCGACACGCGCCCGAGACGTACCGGTGACCGCCATTCTGCTCGCGATCCTTCCCCACGTGAAATGGTTCACCGATCCGCGCCCGCATCCCACGCGATACGAGTTGCTTCTGAGCTGGCCGGTCATCGCTGCATTTCTTGTCGCGCTAGCGGCGGTCGGGGTGGCGTTCGTGATACAGCACCGCGTTCCCGAGCCCAGAGCTGTTCGGGCGCTCGAGCGCTACGCGGAGACCGGGCCGCTCGCGCTCCGGGTCGCGCTCG
>Ga0070706_100005792_pt1 | contig 11742 bp, 9 predicted proteins | sample KBSK5501metaG_FD_65476 | JGI IMG/M metagenome (GOLD analysis project Ga0070706, IMG submission 65476) | Corn, switchgrass and miscanthus rhizosphere microbial communities from Kellogg Biological Station, Michigan, USA - KBS K5-50-1 metaG | ecosystem: Host-associated > Plants > Roots >...
AGCAATCCAACCATCACACCTTGAATCACCAGATCAGAAGCCGGCACGAGGTTCGGATAATTCCGATTCTCAGCCTTCAGGTACGGTTTTCCCTTTTCGACCGTATATCGTTTCAGCGTGGATTCTCCATCGATAAGCGCCGCGACAATGTCTCCATTTCGCGGTGGCCGATTGACAAGGACAACAGTGTCGCCGTCGGCAATCTGCGCGTCGATCATCGAATCGCCGCGAACCTTCAGCGCAAAAAGATTTTTTCCGTTCTTCACGCCAAATGTGCTCGGATCGATATTTAATGAACCTTCCGCAAGCTGGGCGGACTCGACAGCCATACCTGCCGGAATCTGCCCAAACAAGGGAATCGAGCGCAGACTGACGCGGGCTCTAACCAGCTGCGGATCAACCGCCGAACGAGCCTTGCCGGGCGTCCGTTCGATCGCGCCTTTTCGCTCAAGCGCGCGCAGATGATTCATTGCCGCTGTCTGACTCTGAAATCCAAATCGCGCCTGGATTTCTCTGCTTGAGGGCGGATACCCGTTCTCTTGCAATTGCCGCCGGATAAAATCGAGCACTTCTTGTTGGCGTGCGGTAAGTTCAGCCATGGATGTTCACTCGAACACTACTCGAAATTCGAGTATTCTCAAGTCGCATCGAATCCGCCGGGTTTTACTTCTCTCAATTCGGGTATTTTTTCGAGAAACGAAAAAAATCCGCGATTTTCCTGGTGCACCCCTCGCAAACCAGCGTAGAGAAATTGAGCGAACACAACCCCCGTCCCTCTCATCATGACCGTCTGGGAACAACGCTGGCATCCGCTCCGAGAAGAATGGGTCTTGTATACCGCTCATCGCGGCCAACGCCCGTGGCTCGGTGAAATGAAAAAAAGCGAGACCAGCCAGATACCGGCTTATGACCCCAATTGCGCGCTCTGCCCCGGTAACAAACGCCTGAAGGGAACGAACCCACAGTACGATGGAGTGTACTGGTTCACTAACGATCTGCCCTGCTTCGCCGAGCCCGGGACCGCGCCGGAAATACTCCGAGAAATCGACCCGCTCTATCAGAGGAGACCAGCTCTTGGCACCGCCGAAGTTGTCTGTTATCACCCTGATCACGGCAGAACATTCGCCGATCTGACCAGCGACCAGGCGCTGCAGGTGGTCGAACTTTGGGCGGAGCGCTACAAGGAGCTCGCTGCGCGTCCAGAGGTGAATCATGTTTTGATCTTTGAGAACAAAGGAGAGCTGGTCGGTACGTCGAACCCGCATCCGCACTGCCAGATCTATGCCAGCTCATTGATCTACGGCTTTATCGAACGCGAGGTCGAAAGCTCTCGACGATACATGAAACAAAATCGGGAGCTGCTCTCTCACGCAATTGTCCGTCGAGAGCTCGCCAGCGATCGAATCATTTGCCAGAATGACGAGTTTCTCGCGTGTGTGCCCTGGTTCGCGCGATATGCCTATGAAGTTTTTATTCTCCCTAAACGCCAGGCAGCTTCTTTGAACGATCTGGACGCCAACCGGAGAATGTTGCTTGCCGACATCATGGTCGAAGTGGCGATTCGATACGACAACCTTTGGGAAATGCGCATGCCTTACGTCATGGCGATCCATCAAGCGCCGACCGATCATCTCGATTACGACTTCTTTCCGTTTCACATCGAATACCACCCGCCGCTCCGGAAACCGGACACGATGAAATACCTCGCCGGTCCCGAGATCGGAGGAGGCTCAATGACAAATGAATCAGATCCGGACGCGAAGGCCGCTGAACTGAAAGCGGTGCCCAACGTGCTGTATCGAAAGCGAAGCGACCATGGCATTTGATTTTCAGGCGGCACGGCTCCTCCTCCTCGATCTCGGCGATAGCATTCGCGACAAACTGATCCGAGCCCGCACGACTGCTTCGTCAGCTCAGTCTTTGACGGCGATTTCCCGCGAAAGCGCAGCAGACACAATCTACGAAATCGATCGCGTAAGCGAAGAAGTCATCGAGACGTGGTTTGCCAGGCATTGGCCAAGGGAGGCTCCAATCGAGTTAGTAATGGAAGGAATCGACGACCCGGTCACAATCCCGCATGGGTTGCCGGTCGAAGAAACGATGTACAAGTGCATTCTGGACCCGATCGACGGTACCCGAGGGATCATGTACGATAAACGATCCGCCTGGTTTCTGGCCGGACTCGCGCCCCAGAAAGGGGTCGGCACTCAGCTATCGGATATCGAAGCCGCTGTTATGGTCGAACTTCCGACCAGTAAACAATGGCGCGCCGATCGGATTTCTGCGGTTCGCGGCCAGGGCGCCAAAGCGGATTCAATAAACGTACTTACAGGCGAACAGTCACTGCTCACACTTCAGCCCTCCACCGCCTCAGATCCATGGCACGGCTTTGCTTACATTTCCCGATTTTTCCCGGCCGGAAAAGCGCTCACTGCATTAATAGAACAAACACTATGGGAGAACCTCGATTCTCGCGATAACGTGATCTTTGAAGATCAATACCTTTCCAGCGGAGGGCAGTTTTACGAATTGCTGACCGGACACGATCGGATGATCGCTGATATCCGGCCTCTGGTCTTCAGGAAACTCGGCATTGAGTCCGCTCTTTGCTGCCACCCGTATGACGTCTGTTCCGGTTTGATCCTGCGGGAGATGAATATAGTCATCGAGCATCCACTCGGAGGTCAATTGACCGGGCCGCTTGATACTACCTCTCCGGTTTCCTGGGTCGCTTATGCGAACGACCGTCTGGCCGCCAATGTGCGACCAGCGTTCCAAGAAGTGCTAAGGAGACTCCTCGATGAGTGAGCAAGGCTGGGCGACAGGAGAGGCCAGCGGCCGCATCGATTTCCTCGGCGGTGTCGCGGACTACAGCGGCGCTTGGGTCCTGCAAATCCCGATCCGAGCCAAGACCAGCGTCCAAGTGCGACCGTCTTCCGTCGCATCATTTAAATCTCAACAAGAAGGCCAGTTTACGTTGCAGGAGGACGTTTGGAATGCGTTCCGCTCGAGTTCGTCGCATGACCTGGCCTCCGCCCGAAATGTTCTCGAGCAAGCAAACGTTCCGAGTTGGGGGCGTTACCTTCTCGGATGCGTAGCCGTTCTCCTGCATCATCACAAATGGCCAGCCGATTTGAATCAACCCCTAGAGTTTCGAGTCAGATCGAATGTCCCATTAGGAATGGGGGTGAGCAGCAGCGCTGCAATTGAAGTCGCCACACTTCGTGCCCTGACCAGGGTCGCACAACTATCCTGGTCGGGAACCGAACTCGCTCGCCTTGCGCAACAGGCAGAAAATGAAATCGTCGGTGCACCGTGCGGTCTGATGGATCAGTTGGCCGCTGCGCACGGGAAACGGCGCAATCTGCTACCGATTCTCTGCCGGCCTGATCTTCTCGATGCACCGATCAGACTTCCAACTGGAGTCTCAATCGTCGGATGGCCCAGTGGCGTCAAACATAGTGTGGGCGCTTCACACTATTCTACCGCCCGATGCGGTGCATTCATGGCCAAAAAACTTCTCGAAAATAAGCTGCAAACCAGGCTTCAATTTCTCAGCGAACTTACTCCCTCAGAATTCGCCGACGTCAGCCCCAGTCTTCCTCGGGTGATGCGAGGAAAAGAGTTCGCCCTCGAATACAAAACTCACGACGACCCGCTGACCGGATTTACCGCTGCCAGCGACAGCGTGACCCTCGATCGAACCTATCCAATTCGTCCGGCGGCTCGCTTTCCTATCGAAGAATCGCACCGTGTACAAATCGCGAAGAGCCTCTTCCGCCAACTGCACCGAACCAAACCAGGCTCACCTGACAGACAAGAACTACTCACGCTGTTAGGTGAATTCCTGTTCCAATCGCACGCTGGCTACTCTCGCATGGGGCTCGGTTGTCCGGAAACAGACGCGATGGCAGCTGCGGCGAGAGAACTCGGTCCCGACCAAGGCTTCTACGGCGCCCGCATCAGCGGCGGCGGCAGCGGCGGTACCGTCGTTGTTCTATTGGAAGAGTCTGCACTCCCCAAACTCGAGCAACTCCGACTCAAACTCGGCACGCCGCATCCCCTCATCCAAGCGTAGACCTATACCTCCTGTCTCCTGTATACCGTCTCCTGTCTCCTCTATCTAGAACACCCAGGAGACGCCGCCGTAAAACCCTCTTCGTTGCCCCCATTGCGGTGCTCCTACACCAATCCCAGTTCCATCTCGCAGCTCGTACGCTTGATCGAACACGTTCACGATATCGAAACGAACCTGGATCTGATTCTTCTTTGGAAGATGAAAATCGTGCTGCAACCCAACGTTTACCGGGTAGTAGCCCGGCAAGTTCTGGGTACTCGCAAAACCGTTCCGCAGTCCGCTTCCATACAGAATGTCAGCGTAAACCGTCGTATCACAAAACTTATACGAAGCTCCCGCCGATAACGTGTATCGCTGATCATGGTCCAAAAAGATCCAATGGTTGGAAATGAATTTCAGTTCATCCGCCCCAAACAAGAATTGGCCGGATGTAATCTTTTCTCCAGTGGCGCGACTGAACGCAAAATTCGCGTAAGCAGAAAATCCGCCCTTCGTATAGTTCGCGGTCACTTCCACGCCATAGACGTTCCCCTTGCTGTAGTTGAACGGCGAAAAGATTAGCGCCGCTCCAAACTGCCCTTCATCCAGCTGGTCTCGGGCCATTTTGTAATAGCCGTCGACACTGACATTAAGTCCGTCGGTAATCTTCTGGGTAATCCCTACATCAAAATAGTGCGCGCGCTCCGGTTTGATAATAGAGTCCTTCTGTACGGCGGCCTGGCTCGTCGTACCGATGAATTTTTTCAGGCTGGACAACCCAACCAATTCAATCGGCGGTGGCGTAAAATACCGAGAATAACCAGCATGTAACGTCGTGGTGCTTGTCAGCTGCAATACCGCGTTGACGCGCGGACTTAGCTGCTGTGAATGTGTGAACTCGTTCATCTCGTCAAACCTGACGCCGAAATTGATCGTCAGCGGTGCGAATACCTTCCATTCGTCCTGAAGATAAAAGCCGTACAAATATCCGGTTTTCCGGTGATTATCGACAATCGAGAATGGGATGTCTGAAGCCTGGTTACCGAACGCATCGATAGGAAAGACCGCAGTCGTTGTATCGATTTTGGCCATTTCAGCTGTGAACAGAAATCCTCCGCGCAGTGTGTGAGAATCGTTAATCACCCAGTTGGCGTCTAGCTGCACGCCATTGGAAAAAATCGTCCGCGCGACATGACTTGCTGTCCCATTGAACATCAGGTCTCCCTTGATATCCGGGCTAAAATCAATACCGCTGTAGCGCGTGAAAACCGCTAGCTGGAATCCACCCCAGTCGAAAGCCTTTTGGTACGCAAGGACAGCATAATGATTCTGCTCGTATTGATTCTCATTGAGTTGCCGCGAATCAAAGACTGTTTGTCCCTTGTAAGTAAACGCAGGGATCTGGCCCGGATTATTTGGAATCTGAAAAGTCGAATAGGTTCCGCTAAGGGTCAGCGTGATTCGGCTCGTATCGTCGATTAAATACGAAAGGTAAGCGAAGCCTTTGTACTGTGTCGTGTCGTCATGGATGGCGTTGTGGCTGTTCGTCGGATTCTCGATACCGAGGTCGTTCTGATTAAAACTTCCAGTCATGTAGTAACTGAATTTCCCAGAACTCCCTGCGTATTCGATGCTCGGTCGAATTGTGTCCTGAGCCCCTCCGTAAAGCGACACCGAACCGCCCGGCGACAGGACACCATCCTTTGTGTGCACATCGACAATGCCTGCGGTCCGAAACCCGAACTGCGCCGGCAAAGATCCCGTAATCAGTGAAACATTCTGTGCAAACCGCGAATCAAGTTCCTGACCGAACCCGCTGATCCCCTCCGGAATCAAAACGTCATTTATTCGGTATTGAAGGTTCGCGTGCTCACCCCGGATATGCAATTGGCCAAAAGAATCCTGAGCGACGCCCGGCCCCCTCAACAAGACTTCATTAAACGGCGCGTTCGACCCCTGGAGTTCTGTCGCGATTTGATTCTTATTTATCTCGTACCGTGTTGCTCCCAATTCAGGAACAATCGACTCTCGTGCTTCGTTTAGCTGACCAACGACGGTCATGTTATTCAGCTCCTGCGAACCGCCGCTGGGTTGCGCCCCTGACACTGCAGCCGCTGGACTTGGCGAAGGTTGCGCCTCCTGGCCACGAGCGCCAAGCGCGCATACCAAAAATATCAAATAAAAATAGTGTAACTTCATTAAAAATTCAAAGACTTCAGGTTGTTCAAAAAGACCCCGGACTCGCACGTGCGAAATCCAGACGAACTCAAACCTCCAGGATGTGGGGAACCCTTCGAGCCCTAGTCTCGCGACTGCGGACAGCCGCGGACACCCATCCTTCCCACCTCCGCGTCAACAGGGAGGAGCGTGTTCCAGAATGGAACAACCTAAGAAAAACGAACCAAGAACCGTTTCGTAATACGGGACCGAATCCGAAACTTCCAAGCGCTCGGGTCGAACGACGAAGACCAGATCCGCCCCGACATGGGTGGCTTGACCCGAACTGAAAAGAGTAACCGCACAGTCGTGATTAGGATCCCCAGCATCGGGGTGAACCCATTCATGCAAGCCAGGACTTGCGCTCAGCGCAGCCACCCAAAACACCCCAGCCATCAACGCGAACGCGATTATCCGATTTAGCGGATGAAACCGCAGCGACTCGCGAAAAGTGCGGTGATCCTTTGGCATGCGGAAACCTATTTAACTCGGGCGCAACCTTATATGCAAGCGCGTTGGCGTATCGGCGTATCGGCGTATCGGCGTGTCGGCGTGTCGGCGTGTCGGCGTGAAGCACCGGCAGGGTCGCCCAGCGCGAATTTAACGTTCCGACTGGCTACGATCATGACGAGAGTTGATCGGAAATTGGTGCTGCGCGACCTCGTCCAACAACCACACGCACGAGTCCGGCTACTGCCGGATAAAGCACAGCCCTACCGACCCGGGGCATTTCAAGCCCAGACTCCCATACGCCGATACGCCGATACTCCCATACGCCGACACTAGTGACTTGCACCGACCACGACTAGCGACTTGCACCGACCGCGACTAGCCCCGATTCTACGCAAATGCCCACGCCAACAACTCGGGAAGTCGATCGCCATCTGGCGCGTAAGATCGGCTATTATTCCACTCTGCCGCCTGAAGCCCTCAGCCGCAGATTGCGGGAACTCGATCAAGAGACCCCGCTCGAGACAGTTATTTATCGTAGCGGTGCCGTCCTGACTATCGCGAGCGTCGTGTTCATGTTCATAGGTGGCCGCAGATGGGGAATCATGGCTCTAGTCGCAGCTATCGCACAGTTGCTCGTCTCTGATCGGCGTCGCAGCTGTGTCACGGAGCTTCTGCGGCGACGCGGTTACCGGCCACAGCGCGAGATCTTTATTGAAAAACAAGCAATCGAAGCCATTCGCGGTGATTTCTCGGCATTCAACGAGATCCACGATCCGCATGAGCGGGCGCGTAAATGTTTGGAAATGTTTGTATGATGCCAGCCGTCCGCCGATCGCTTTCGATTGGTCTCCTGCTCTCCTCACTAGCGTTCCTTTCGCCAGCTGACCTCACTGCCCAGGAATCCGGACTCAGGACTCCGACCGCGGAACGCGACCTGTCCCCCGTGGCCTCGGCGAAGGGGGAAACGCGCAGTCCGAACTACATCATCCTCTCTTTGCTCCCCTCGATGCCGGTTGGCGGTGGTTATTCAGCTACTACCGCCGCAACCAGAGACCTCCAGACAGCTGTTCAGACTCGCGGCGGCAAGATGGCAGTGGATCCCTTTGCAGCAAGGTCCACTTACTGTGCGGGAGCTACCTACATCGTTTTCGTCCGAACTTTGCAGGCGCTTTTACCCGAGTCGTTTTTTTCCGGAAACGTCGCAGCTGCATTCGCGATCCGGGGCCAACCTGATGGCGAAGGTGTCTGGGGCCGCTGGAACGCGAACGGGCCCGGAACCGCTTGTCTTTTCAAGGAGCTGGGCTTGGGCAGAAATTTCACCTCGTTCGAAGAAGCTCAGCCCGGTGATTTCATGAAGATCTTCTGGAGCGCCGCCGTTGGCGCTAGGGAACATGGTCATTCGGTGATCTATCTCGGGCGCGTGCAACGGAATGGCCTGGAAATGATCCGATTCTGGTCGAGCAACCAGCCGAACGGTTACGGCGAAAAGATTGTCCCCCGATCGAGGATCGCTAACGCGATATTCTCCCGTCTCGAGGTTCCATCCAATAGCGCTCGTGCCATCTTTCTCCCGGAAAGAAATCACTATCTCGCCAGCCTTCTATCCCACAACTCCTCAATCGCTGAAGCCCTGGCCGAGTCTGGTGCAGAAGGCGGGGCCTCGCTATCCGCGCGAGAATAGGAAAAAATTCGAACAGAAGGGCGCGAAGATTTGCAGAGTCTAGAAACAGAGCATCCATTATCCTTTGTTTTAAAATCTTTGTGATCTTCTGTTCGAATTTTTTCTTCTTTTTCGCCGTCTCACTCTTCGCTGAGTGTGAGTGCTAGTGCGAGTAATACCTCTCGCCTCTGACGTCCCATTCCCGTTGTCGGCGATGACGGCGGTGTCGGCGTTCTTACATTCCCCTTGCGTTCTCCAGAAATTGCCGCATCCTTCGCGGGAGTGTGCGAGGCCCCCGGCGCGCCTTCCGATTGACCTATGAGCGAAAAGTCCGCCGAAAACACAAACCGTTTCCACCTCAGCCCTGACGCGCCCACCAAAGGTGGGACACCTGGATCTCCAACGCGCCAACCCGAATATGAAGACCTTGGCGAGCTGCCATCCGGTTACGGAGAGATGTTCGTGGTAGCACGGGACCCGCACTGTCTCTTTTCCTATTGGGACTTTGATTACTCACAATTTCCCCAGTCGCGGAAATTGTTCCTCCAGGTCTTCCGCGGTGAAACTCTGGAGAACGCGATTGAGATCAACGAGATCGCGCGAAACTGGTACATCCCGGTACAAGCGGCCGATGCAGATTATCAGGTTTCCTTTGGGTATCGTGACGCGAACGACAACTGGACCGAAGTAGGTTCAGCCGGACCTACCCACACGCCACCAGAATCGATCAGCGCAAACTGGGAAACCGAATTCGCGACCGTACCATTTCACCTGGGCTTCAATTTTCTGGTTGATGTCATCGAGGCAGCTCAAGCCAAACATGAGCCGCTCACCGAAGCCCTGGGGCGTCTGCAGCAAGCTGCAGTAGGACCAAGCGGTGAATCCTCGAGCTGGGGCCTCGACCAGATACGCATTCTGGAACAATTGCTGGGCAAGAATTTTCTCGATCGGTTGTTTTCGATGAATTCGGCCGAGATCACAGAATTTTTCCGAACAGAATTTTCCGGAAAGCTTGATTCAGAATCTGCCAGCGAGCTGTTGGCAAAAGGCCGATTGGCGTTACTCCTGGCGCCGGCAGAAGCGTCGAGCCTGTTTAGCGGTTCTTTCGGTCAGCTACTTAGGCAGGAGCTCTCCAGTGCCGGGGTCAGTAGTTTTGCGCTCGCCCAACTCGGCGGTATTTCTTCAGAATTCCTTTCCTCAGGAGCGTTTTCGTCCGCTGAATTAGCAGGACTCTCATCCGCCGAATTAGCAGCGCGCGGACTCTCATCCGCTGAATTGGCGGCGCGCGGACTTTCATCCGCTGAACTGGCAGCAGCGGGACTTTCGTCCGAAGTAATGGCCGCTGCAGGACTTTCGTCTGGAGCATTCGCCTCCGAACTATTTGCCTTAGGTTTAGCGAGCGAGAGTTTTGCCAGTTGGCAATCGGGAATCGGCGGAGTGAGTTCCTACTCGCTCCTATCCGGTGTATCAAGCTGGAGCGGATTGGAATTCGGCATTTCCAGCTGGAACGAGCTGGTTTCCGAGAGCAGCCTCTTTAGCGGATTTGGCGCCAGCTGGAGCGCGCAACCGTTCGGCGGAATCGAACGCGGCTTTTTCATGCACGTCAACGCGGAAGTAATCTTCTACGGAGGAACACATCCGCAGGCGAGAGTGACAATCGCTGGGAACCCTGTCCAATTGCAACCGGACGGGACATTCTCCTACCATTTCAAGTTCCCGGACAACGACTACGAGATTCCGATCATTGCGACCTCGCCCGACGGTGTCGAAACTCGATCAGCTACGCTCTTCTTCCGTCGCGAAACAACACGCGAAGGAGACGTAGGAGCCACTGCGCAACCCAGTCACCTCGACGAACCGATGGGTAGGCGGTAAGCGTTTCGCGTTTGGCGTTTGGCGTTTCGCGTTTGGCGTTTCGCGTTTCGCGCTTGGCTAGATCGATCTCGGCCTTTTGGGAACGCTGGACTCCGTTGCATAACCCGAGTCGGCAGTTTTCTGAGAGCAGCAAAAGCCGCCGACGCATTCCAGCAGCTTTGCGACCCTCCGTTCGCGAAACGCCAAACGCCAAACGCCAAACGCAAAACGTCTCTTCTCGCACTCGCACTCACACTCGCTTATACTCCGGCGAGAGATGCCATCCCAAAAAGATCGCCTGCTCGATCGATACTTCCAATTTCTTGAAGTAGAACGAAACGCTTCCCCGCACACGCTCACCGCTTATCAGCTGGCGCTGGAGAAATTCAAAACCTTCGCGGGTGACAGCGTTTCATGGAAAACGGCAACCGCAACCCATTTCCGGTCTTTCCTGCTCGATTGCATGAAGTCGGGCATGGCAAGATCGTATGTCCGGCTCACATTTGCTGCGCTTCGAAGCTATTATCGTTTTCTGGTGGAACGCGCCGGGTTCGAAACGAATCCGTTACGAGAAGTCCAATTACCCAAAATGGAGAAACGACTCCCAGTTGTTCTCTCGGTCAGACAGGTCGACGAACTCTTGGCCGCCCCGAAGAAAACGGAGCGCCAGAACCAGGCACCCGCGTGGGCGGTAGCACGTGACGCAGCAATCCTGGAATTGTTTTACAGTAGCGGGTTACGCCTCAGCGAACTGGTCGCGCTCAATGTATCGGATATCGATCCGTTTAGCGAGACTGTCCGGGTTCTGGGCAAGGGCCGAAAGGAACGCATCGTTCCGGTTGGCGGTCTTGCCCTCAAAGCGATCCAGGAGTATCGCCATCAAGCCAAAGTTCAGGCAGGCGCATTATTCATCAGCAAACTCCGAAAGCGGATGTCTGCCCGGTCGGTGTGGCTCTTACTCAAGAAATATCTTCCAGAAACATCAATCCAACTGCGCGCTACTCCGCACAAGCTCAGGCACAGTTTCGCCACCCATCTGCTCGACAACGGCGCCGATCTGCGCAGCGTTCAGACCTTGCTCGGTCACGCTAGTCTTTCCACAACGCAGATCTACACACATGTTACAGTCGAGCGCCTTAAAAAAGCCTACGACGCCGCCCACCCGAGGGCAAGGTAACGCCGTCATCGCCGACACCGCCGTCATCGCCGGCAACTGGAGAATACGAGACGGCGACGGGCGATACGGCGAGAATGCAAGAACGACAAGGCGCTGTTCTTTTCCGATTCGCCGTCTCGCGTTCCTCAGTTCAGGGCGATGCCGGCGATGTCGGCGTTGTCGGCGTTAAAGGAACCAATCCCCCCAATAGCGGTCGATCCGAAGCACCTTGATCCGTTCGGCGCACTGAACGAATGCGTCGGCACTCGCCAGGTAGCGATTCACTACATCGATTGATCGAACCACTACATCGAAGTTTTCCTGCTGCAAAAGTCCTCTCTCGCG